>Ga0164242_10001765_pt1 | contig 25371 bp, 27 predicted proteins | sample OricomgcompostMG_FD_108783 | JGI IMG/M metagenome (GOLD analysis project Ga0164242, IMG submission 108783) | Miracle-Growth compost microbial communities from Emeryville, California, USA - Original compost - Miracle growth compost (MG) ...
AAAATTGTAAAAAACAAGGTCATTTCGACGAACCGATCGGGGTTGTGTGTACGGGTGAGGAGAAATCTTATACGAAATACCGGTCGGCATTTCCTCGCGTATAAGATTTCTCCGTCGCGCCACGCTCATTGCTTCCCCTGCCCTATCGAAATGACATAATTCTTGAAAGATGTGTCCACACAGGAGCCCTCGGAGAGGGATTATTCATGTTTTAATCGTTTTCAAAGGTATTCATGAGGGCTTCGCCGTTTAGGTGAGGCTTCGGGGATTGCCATGTCGGTTCGCAACGACGTGTTTTTTTAGTAATTAAAAATCAAATTAGTAAAGTAATTCCTGCCTTCTTCGGGGTACCCTTCAACCAGGGTATAATTACGATCGAACAGGTTGTTTACGCCGCCTTCCAGCGAAAATCCTTTGGCAAGCGTTACGTGGGCCTTAACATTGCTCAGGTAAAACGCTCCCGAAACGGTGCCATAGCTGGTGCTGTATCTTTGCGAGTTATACTCTTCGGATGCCAGTACATACAATTTGCTGACGGGGGTATACTGTAATGATGCAAATACCTTATGCTTAGGCACATCGGTAAAACGAACGGTTGGCGCCGAGAGGTTATTACGCACAATTAAGGTATAATTGGCATCTATGCGCAGTTGGGGGGCAATTGGATAACCTGCCGCCAGCTCCGCGCCATAGTATTCGGCTTTGCCTACGTTTTGCACCTGGGCCTGGTTAACGTGAGTAATCGGATCGACCGCGACATTATTTACGGTTTGTATGCTGTTGTTTATCTTGCTGTAAAAACCTGAGGCTTCCAGTGATAACTTACCCGCGATAAGCGAATGGTAGGTCAGGTCGTAATTCAGGGCGTCCTCCGCTTTCAGATCAGGGTTAGGGATAGCCGTGCCAAATTTGAATGAATACCTGTCCTTAATAGTAGCGAAACGTGTTTTACGCGCTACCGAAAGGCTCAGCGAATTATTGGCATCCACATCATACTGGATTAAGCCTTGCGCGTTCCAGGCGCTGTTGCCGCCTTTTGGTAACTCAACAATAGCGCTGCTTACATATTGCTGGGCCTGGGTATTTTGCCTGTTATTATAGCTTACGCCGGCATTTATTTTGAGTGATGAAGTTAGGTGATAAGTATCCTCAATACCCGCGTAGAAGTTGTTATCAGCATCGCGGCGTGCAGGCTCGCCGATGTTATGCTCGCGGTGCACATCCTGCTTGTACTGGCCAACCACACTAAAACTATTATTGGCGATATCCGTGTTTTCAAAAACAATGCTGCTGCCCAGCGTATAATCATCATAAATGCTTCTGAAAGCATATGGTTTGCTGACGGTGGTGTAAGTAACATCATCATAACTGTCTGTCTCATTTTTAAACTGATCATAATACCAGCGGGTTTTGATGGTATTGGTAGCGTTGATCTTGTTATCGCTTAACAGGTACAGGCCCTGGGTATCCCAATTTGGCCATTTCCAATAGCGGGGGCTTTTTGATAAAGAGTTTAACGGGTCGCTGCCGGCATAAACCGGGGTGCCCTTAGTACCGTGGTGGTAGCTGTAGCCTACCGCGTACTCCTGCGAGGCCGTTGGCGTGAAGCCTATTTTACCGCTGATGTCCACATCATTATTGTAGGAATTATCCCGATGCCCGCCATTCTCATTTTTAACCGGAACGAAGGAAGATGACAACGGGTAATAATTGCGTTTGAGCTGCGATGCCGAAACTTCATAATAGAATTTATTTATGCTTGAACCGATATTGGCATTTAAACGATAGCCGCCGCTCAGATAACCCGCCACCGCGTTCAGCTCAAACGGATTTACGGGTTTGCGGCTCACCAGGTTAATGGCTCCGCCTTCGGCATTTGGACCGAACAATACGGACGAATAACCTTTGGCCACACTGATCTGCGACAGGTTAAAAGTGTTGTACCGGGCCAGATCCACATAACCATCATAAGGTACATACAGCGGGACGCCATCCAAATAAACCGGCACCTGGCGAATATCAAACCCGCGCACATTAACAGCCGACTCGTTGCGTGGCCCCACTGCCATTAAGGTAACACCCGGTAACAAATTCAGCGCGTGCGATACATCGGTACGGTTATATAAATTAAGCGCCCCGGCGCTAAGGCTGTTGCTCCGTAAGCTGTCCCTGGTACCCAAAATAGATACCTGGCCCAGTTGAAAGATATGCTTGCCGGTATCCGCTACCTGCGCCGTGGCCGTGGTATTAAAAAATGCCGACGCGCATAACAGGGATAAAAAAACAGAAGGTAATTTTTTTTTCATGTGATAATTTACGTTATACTTTATAAAATATAACGCTAAACTACAGAAAGTTTTAAGAAATCATATTAAACGAATAAAAACGCAGGGAAATAGCGTTTAACCTTTTATTTAAACACATCAAAACCCAAAACGTTCATGCCGTCTGAAAAAAGGCAGTATGTGATCGAATCAGGTGTGTTAGCAGGGCCTCATCCCAACCCTTTTCCTTTGGAGAAGGCTTAATACAATTAAAGTCCTGTCCTTGTGGATAGGATTTAGGTGAGGTTACAGATCAATACCCTCTTCATTACTATCCAGAAACTCCTGGAACTTTCGCTGCAGTTGGTGGAAGTAAGTAATTACACGCATACCCTGCTCGGTTAAAACGGCCTTTCCGCCGCCTTTGCCGCCCCGTTGGGAAACAACCAGCGGCGAAGCGAAATGCGTATTTAAATGATTGACCATATCCCAGGCCTGCTTGTACGACATTTTCATTTGCAGGGCAGCCTGACGAATAGAGCCCGAATCCCGGATACGTTCAAGTAATTCCACCCGGCCACGACCGAGCACTTTTTCGTCGCCGGTTTTGAGCCATACACGGCCGTCTAATTTGAAGGTGAACTTTTTCATGTGCCAATACTATCTGATCCCGCTTACACCGCCCGAGATAGCGAACTTCATGGCATCGCCGGCATTCATATCCAGTGGCTGTACCTTATCGGTAGTTACAATTACCACCTGCCCCGCGAAGGAATAGGACCAGGGGAAGTATACAGCCACATGCCCCGGCAAATTAATTGAGCTTAGGTCTTTTTGGGTTAAAAATCCTATTTTTTTCAGGCCGTCGCCATTTACATCTACTAAAACGGCTTCGTTAAATTTCTTCTCCTCCCCTACAAATGCCTCGGTGAGGTCCTTAATAGACGAGTACAGGAACTTGAACAATGGCAGGCGGTTAAGCCAGCGGTAAAACCAGCGTTTAATGGGGTCGGTAATTACATTGGTTACCAGTATCCCCGCAATCATAATCACCACGAAAACATTTAAGATCCCCAAACCGGGAATATACCGGTGCCTGCCATGACTGTCCGTCCATAATATATCACTCAGATTCAGCGCGTTATCCAGGCTGGAAATCGCCCAGAATATCAGGAAAGCCGCCGCGCCCAGGGGCACAACCACAATTAATCCTTTAAAAAAGTAGTTTAATACGGCTCTGGCTAATTTTCTCATGACAACATGCTCGTTTCTGCTTAATAAAAGTACACTCTTTAATTCTGATATGAAAGTACAAACTGCGCATATATTAAACGGGAAGATAGCTTAGTTTGAGATAATAGATTGATTTAGTTTGATCATTGATTAGGGCTGTTACTTTGCCTTGATGCAAAGTAACCAAAAATCAAGATAGCAGAATGCTTCTTTTGCCGCACTGGCCCTTACACTGCAAATCAGTCAGCACCACGGGCTGCATATTGTTGCCCCACTTCGTGCCCTCAGGCCATAGCTTCAGCAACAAAACGTTATGCCCTTCCCTACACGCGGTCCAGCATATGCTGCCTGATTTCACCCATAAGCTGTCTGCTATCGTAAAAAGTGCGCAAAGGCCTGCCGGAAAACCGGGCCAGGGTGCTTGCCCGTGGGAGGAAGGTTTTTTCCGGCTTGATTTTTTGGTTACTTTTGGATCAAGCCAAAAGTAACAGCCCTGCGGCGATTGAGCTCTGCATGATGCATCTCCAATGATCAAAATCAGATATTATTACTCATAAAAGTACACCCTCTTTACCCGTTGCGAAACATTAGTTAATATTTCGTACGGGATGGTGCCTATTTGCCGGGCCAGCTCCTCAATGCGGAGCTCCTCGTTAAACACAATTACTTCGTCGCCTTCTTTTACTTCAATCTCGCTCACATCAATCATGCACATATCCATAGCTATGTTGCCAACTGTTGGGGCCAGTTTGCCTTTTATCAGCATTTTACCTACGCCGTTACCAAAAGCCCGCAGGTAGCCATCGGCATAGCCGATACGTATGGTGGCTATGCGCCCGTTTTTGGCCAGGCTGCCGTTGCGGTTATAGCCTATGGTTTCCCCAGCCTTTACGTGTTTAACCTGCGATATACTGGTTTTTAGCGTGGTGATGGGTTGCAGCGCGTTCAGATCGGTCACGGCGGCATCAATACCATACAGGCCTATGCCCAGCCGCACCATGTTAAACTGCGCCACCGGCCAGCGGGTAATGGCCGAGGTATTGGCAATATGTTTAATTACCTCATAGCCTAAACAATTTTCAATCTGCTTGCAGGCCCTTTCAAAACGCCTGATCTGTTTCAGGGTAAAGGGATCGTGCTGCTCCGCATCGCTGGCTACCAAGTGCGAGAATACCGATTTTACGCTGATGTAGACATTTTCCTCCAGCATATCGCACAAAGGCTCCACTTCCGAGCTTTCAAACCCCAACCGGCGCATCCCGGTATCAATTTTTATATGTACGGGGTAACTCAAAATATCGTTCAGCTGCAAATACTTTACAAATTCGTCCAGCAGGCCAAAGCTGTAAATTTCGGGCTGCAGCTTATATTCTATCAGCTTATCAAAAGCAGTCTCCTCGGGGTTAAGCACCATTACGGGTAAATTGATCCCGGCCTGCCGCAGGGCAACGCCCTCATCAATATAAGCCACGGCCAGGTAATCCACCTTATGGTATTGCAGCAGGTTGGCTATTTCAAACGTGCCGCTGCCATAGGAAAAAGCCTTTACCATAGCCATAATTTTCACGCCTGGGTGCAGCTTTGATTTGTAATAGTTAAGGTTGTTCAGTAACGCGTTCAGGTTAATTTCCAATACGGTTTCGTGCGCTTTTTGTACCAGGGCGCGGCTAACCCGCTCAAATTCAAAATCGCGCGAGCCTTTCAGCAATATGGTTTCATCATTAAAGTTCAATCGCGACAGGTCATGCAGCAATGCCTGGGTATCCGCGTAAAAATATTTTTCGGTAACCGGGAATACGTCGTGGTATTTGGCTATGGATGCGCCCACGCCTATAAAACGGTCTATCTTTTTTCCTTTCAGCATGGCTGCTACCTGGCGGTACAACTCGTCCGGACTTAAACCCGACTGGAAGATATCCGACAGGATCAACGCTTTTTTGGGATGCTGGTTCTGCTGATCCAGGAAGTTTAGCGCTATCTCCAGCGATTGTACATCCGAGTTATAAGAATCATCAATAACCGAGCAATCGTTAATGCCATTTTTTAGCTCGAGCCGCATACTTACCGGCGCCAGGTGTTCCATCCGTTTATCTACTTCTACCGCGCTGTACCCTAAGGCAAGCATGGTTGCCCAGCAGGTAATGGCGTTTTCAACCGAAGCCTGGTCGGTGAAGGGCACCAGGCATTCTATTTCCCTTTGCTGATATTTTGCCCGCAGGTAATAATTGCCGGAAATACTGGTTTCGCTGAATACATACAGATTGGCCTGGTTAAACTGGCGGCTCCAGGTAAATTGTTTGGTATCCGCCAAATCCCTTTTATATGCTATCAGCAGATCATAGTTACCAATCAGCAGTTCGCTATCTTTAAACAGCTTCAGTTTTTCCAGCACTTTTTCGCGGCGGCTACCAAAACCTTCATCATGCGCCGAACCGATATGGGTAAGGATACCTATCTCGGGCCTGATGATGGCCGTCAGCTGCTCCATCTCGTTAACGGTGGAAATACCGGCTTCAAATATCCCCAACGTGTTTTCGGCCTTAATACCCCATACCGATAAGGGTACCCCTATCTGCGAGTTATAGCTTTTAGGCGAGCGGACGATATTGTATTCGGTTACCAGCAATTGGTACAGCCACTCCTTTACAATGGTTTTGCCGTTGCTGCCGGTAATGCCTATCACCTTTAAGCCAAATTGCGCGCGATGATGAGCGGCCAGGGCCTGCAGAGCCGTCAGTACGTTGTCAACCACAAGGTAATTGGCATTAATTAAAGGCTCGGCAGGGTGCCTTTGAACCACAAAGCTGCGTACACCGGCCTTATAGGCCTCGGCGATAAAAACATGCCCGTCGCGGCGGTTACTGAGCGCGAAAAATAGGGCCCCGGGCGCGTTGGCTATCCGCCGGCTATCGGTAAGCAGGGTACTTATACCATCGTCATGAGCGATGATCGCGTTAGCTTTAATAATCAAACCAATGGCGCTGATGGTATAGTTGCTGTTTGGCATAGGGCGAATTTGCTGATAATTTACGCTAATAAAATAAAAATTAACAATTTTGGTTTGATGGAAACTCCCAAACCCCGCAAAATTACCGACGAAGTTACCGCCCTGGCTAAAGCCGAGCATTTTTGCGCCTACCAGGAGCGCGCGCAACAGGAAGTGCGCGACCGGCTTTACGAGTGGGGGCTGTGGACCGACGCGGTTGAAAACACCATTGCCAAACTGATAGCCGGTAACTTTTTAAACGAGGAACGCTTTGCTTATGCCTACACCCGCAGCAAGTTTAACCAGAAGGGCTGGGGCAGAAACAAGATTAAGCAGGGCCTTAAATTTAAAAAGGTATCGGACGCGCTGATCAAAAAGGCGCTGAAACAACTGGACGGCGACGCTTATTTAGCCATGCTGACCACACTACTGGAAAAAAAATCGGCCTTGTTGCCCGAGAAGGATGTTTATAAACGCCACCACAAGCTAAAACAGTACGCCATGAGCCGCGGGTATGAAAATGATTTGATAGCGGATGTTTTGAAAGCCAGCGACTTGTAAAAAACTTTCAATTTTTTGAATAAATTACTTGCAGAATATGCATTTCTGCCTATATTTGCACTCCACAAACGCAGCAGTAAGCTGATAAGGCAAACCAAAGCGGATGTGAATACCCAATGCGAAAGTAGCTCAGTTGGTAGAGCACGACCTTGCCAAGGTCGGGGTCGCGAGTTCGAATCTCGTCTTTCGCTCCAAATCCCTTCCATAACCAGAAGGGATTTATTTTTAAAGGCAACAAGACCTTGTACCATGCTCAGATGGTGGAACTGGTAGACACGCAGGACTTAAAATCCTGTTCCCGTTAAAGGAGTGCGGGTTCGATTCCCGCTCTGAGTACAAAAAATCCCATATGGGATTTTTAAATCAAAAGATTTTATACAAAATCTTACACAACGGCCTTCAGTAATTGAAGGCCGTTTTCTTTGATCTACAATTTTTTTTATAATTTAAAAAGTCTGATTGGATGAATTGGTTTCATAAGGTTTATAAGCGATAACACTCATTTGATAGTTCGATTCAAGTTCCGACCGTATTATCAGCAAAAACTGATTGTATTCATCCAAGATCGCTTTCAAACTTACCTGATGAAAATTTGGAGTAACATTGGCTTGATTATAAGCGGATAAAGCAAAGACCACTGGTTCGTCTCTTCCTACGTAATTTGAAATCTGGGCATTAATGAGCGTATGCTTATAAGCGTTAGAAATATCATTCAGTACATTGAACAGTTTGACTTGTCCTTCAAGATTGAAGTATTCTCTTTTGTCCAAATTTAGAAACTTTCCAATACTTGGCACAGGAACTTTATCCGGATAATTGCCCAACGCTTTGTAATTGTATAGTACAGAAAGAATGCTAATCAGTTCATCCGCCGTCTTACGTAGCCAATAAATGACCTGTTCAATCTGAAATTTATGCTTCAATCCTTCATCTAAATTTGATGAACCATGATTTGCTTTTGTCCTTTCCATATGGCTAAAAAATCCATCATACAATTCGGTAATGGCTTCATTTAGTACTTCGATGCGAATAACTATTTGCATGTAGGTCAGGTTCAGATTGCCATAAGGTGTATCTGGTGGTAAAGAAATCAAGTCTCTTACATTAAAATTTGTCTTATAAGCTTTTAAAGCCTCTATTATCGGTGCTTGCATTATTCTATATTTTAGTTTGCCATATAATTCTATTGGGAGATTTTGTATAACTAAATTATGCAATATTACAGTTATAATGCTCAGTCACGGTTCAATCGAAAACGGCTTAGATATTTCAAATCGCCCTCAATTATCAAACAGGGTGGCTAATCGTTTCAGATCATCTAAAAATTGGTTCGTGAGGATGGCGGGATTGGGTACTTCATGGGAAAGACGATTTGGCAATCGCTCTTTCCCATTTTTATTCCCCAGCAATTTCTTGTTAATCTGAAAGATAAGGGATCAAGACGGAAAGTTGGTTCATTAAAATTTATTTTTAATAATCTGTTTTCACTTAACTACCAAAATATAAAAAGGCCGACCCATATATCGGGCCAGCCTTTTCGGAAAAAAATCAAACTTTATGTTTGGTTTATTTTACTGCGTCTGGTTTATTAACGTTATCTGTAATCAGCGCAACTAAATTATTAAACACGAAGCTCTGAAAAAAAAGCCGGGAGCTTTCGTTTAAACTAAATTTTTAAAAAACATTTATTACAAACCAGGAGCCTTGGTAGCGAAGTCGTAACTTGTCCAGGCGAAAGCTGTTTTGTCAGCACCCGTATTGGCCGCATTGTTGAACACAAGTTTTGAGAAATCGCTAAACGCATAAGCAGGATAAGAGCCTGTAGCACCAAAGTTTGCACCCGGAACAGGGCTGCCAGCAGATGTTGTTACACCGGTTGCACCAATAAAGTTAGGACCGGTGTAGTTCATGTCGATTTTAACATTAGCAGCAAGAGCCGGGCCTGTACCATCGTTAAATTTAATCAGACCATTTGTTGGATTGGCAGCCGTAGCAGCCCAAAGAACTTTTGCATTGTTGATCGTTATTTTACAACCCGTACGATAGGTGAAACCTGCACGAAGTGCATAAGCAGGATTACCTGAACTGCCGGCATCATTACCGTTTGCATTATAAACTCCTACTGAAAGGTTAGTGAAAGTAGGGTTTGACAAGTTAGTTGTAATTGCAGGAGTAGAAGCTAAGTCAGAGAAACCACCATCACCTTCCATCATACCGGAACCGTTGGTAATGTCTGTAAATCCGGCTTCACGAACTTCGATGACGTTGGTAGCAGTGCCATTCCAACCCAAACACCAGTCAAAAGTATCGTCAGCAGAGTTTACCACCAAAATGTTACTAACATTTACGGTACCGCCGAAGAATTCGACGTTGTCATCAGAGCCATCATGCAACCAAAGATTTTTAAGCGTTGTTCCTGTTCCTTGCGCATACAAAGAAAGGTTGTTCCCTTCTTTTGTAGCGTTAACACGCGCACCTGCGTAACCGATTTCTACGTATTCCAAATCACCTGAGCCGTCGGCATCGTTACCACCGCCGTAAAGCGCATCGCCAAGTTCGGTTGTTTGCGTGTAAGAGCCATCTCTTGTACCAGTAGCCGCGTTAACAAGTGTAGCTTTACCACACAAGAAAACACCCATCCAATCGCCCGGTTTTTTGTTTGCAGAAGTAAAACGGATTGGTGCAGTAGCAGTACCTACAGCATTCAGTTTACCACCCTGCATTACTTCTACAGATACACTTGTAGCAGCGGTACCGCCGGTAGCGTTCGCGGTAACGGTAGTACCTGCACTGAGCGTCAATGTAGCGCCGTCAACTACAATCAAACGGCCTGTAAGTGTGTAGTTACCGGCAGGCAAAGTGAAACTTCCGTTTACTTTTCCTTTCAGGTTGGTTGCGTCAAAGTCGGGGTCTGTCAGTGATGAGATATACCCATCTTTTGTTCCGGTGTTAGTAGAACCATCGTTGTTGTTGTCTTTGCTGTTCTTATCTTTACTGCAAGACGCCAACGCTAATGCAATCACAGCCAACATAAACACTTTTTTCATAATTTTCATTGTTTAATTTAATATTGATACTTGAGTTATTTTTAAATATTACAATTGCCAGCCAAGCCCCAAAAACAGTGTCGCGCCTTTTTTATAGCTGCTTATTAGTACGTCTGTTGTTTTGCTGGTTACGTTTGAGGTGGCTTTTTGGGTTAGTTGAAACTTAGGGTCCAGGATGTTTTTTGCACCAAGATTTATCGTTAATCTGGAACTTTTCAATTCAAAACTGTTAATAAAATCAAGTGTAGGAACTGCCTTTTCTATCATGTTTTCACGCCCTGTTGTTCCCACAGAAAATACTTTGTCGTAAGCATAGTTAAACACCAAAGTCGATAAAAACGATGTTTTGTTGTTGCCGGTGCTGTAACTCAAGTCGGAGTTGATGAGTAAGGGAGAAGCACCCTGCATTTTTCCTTTCTGGTTTGTAAATGTAGCCGATACAAAACCCGTCGTTACGTCGGTTTGGTCTTCCTGGCTATACAAATAAGAGGCGTTGAATCCGAAAGAAAGGTTGCTGTTGCTTTCTTCGCTATCAAAAGTGTACAAAGTTTTTCTTACGTCCACTTCTGCACCTGCGACATTAGCACTTTTCGTGTTGACATACGAATAATCAAGTCCCGGTGTATTCATAATCATTCTCAAAATCGGGTCTTGAATGTTTTTGTAGAAAACGCCTACCGAAATAATTTCTTTTTTAGACAAATAATAGTCGTATTTCAAATCGACATTATAAACTGTTGAAGGTACCAGATATGGATTTCCGCGTTCATTGAAGTTAATATCGCTGTACAGAAAGTTTGCCATTTCCTTAAACTGCGGCATTGTGTAGGTTTCGCTTGCTGCAAAACGCAACACGTTTTTATCGTTGATGTTGTATTTAATATTTAAGCTCGGCAACAAATAATTTTTGTCGATAAGCGACGGCGGCGTTGTAAGATCTGTTACCGTACTCGTAATATTGGTATTCCAGGTAATAGTTTGTTTTATATTTTCGCTTCGCAAACCAACCTTCACTATGAATTTTTCACTTACCGGATAAAGTAACTGCGCGTAGCCAGCCCCGGTTGTGCGATGGCCAATATAAAACATCGGGGCTAAGTTGGTGCTGTTCCACAACGTGATAAGGCTGAACGCACCTGCGTTAAGGCTTTGCTGGTTTAGTACAGCATCGGGGTTGTTCGGGTCCACGCTCAATCCGCTTTGCTGATAATCGAACTCGGTAAAATTGAAAGTCCTGTCTGTTTTCCTGTAATTACCACCCAAAGTCAAAACCACTGGCAAATTTGCTTCTGGATTAAATGTGTAATTTACTTCTGCTTTTGCACCAAAATCATTTTCGTCGAGTATAGAAAAAAAGCGGTTGTTGTCTCCCGGAGAATTTGCACTTAAAATGTAGCTTCCGGAGTTCGTCATGGCGTAAGCATTGGTTTTTCTGTCCGGCTCCGTTCCGCGCAAAGTGCTGTACACTGCGCCAATATTTGCATTTACTTTGCTGTTGAATTTATAATCTGCCAATAACTGGTTGGAGAACAAATTGTTACTGTTGTTTTGCTGACGAACGATGAGCGAGTTTTCCGCATCAATCGAGCCAAGATTGTCATTAATGTCTTTATTGTATCCCAAATAATTCCCTACAAACTGTGCATCGTTATGGATAAAAAGCGAGTTCCACGAAACACTGCCTTTCGTATGTCTGAATTTTGCGTTTCCGAGCAAAGACTGCGTGGCTTTGTAATCGTAACGTTTCATGTTCATATCCTGCTGGTAATCGCCCGTGTTTGTCGCCTGTCCTATGAAACCTTTTCTGTACGAATAATCGTTCACGCTACTGGCAACGCCAAACAATGAAAGTGCGTTACTGCCTTTCCCTACATAAAATTTCCGGCCACCAGTGATGTTGAAGTTTGTATTTATCGGAGCTGAAGCTTTATTCGTTTTAAAACCTGATTTAAATGTGTACTGGGTCAAATCCGTAATCGGCGAATTTCTTCCATTTTTAAGAAAACCAAAATAACTGTAAGCGCCGTTTGCAACTGCAAACCTGTTTACCGAAATGGCATTGGTATTAACCCCTCCCCCGGCAGCAATGTTCAAAAGCCCGCTTTCTTCCAGTTCTTTTGAAGATATATCAATGTTAGCCCCGGCATTATCGCCATAAATAGGCGCGCTGAACGTTTTATTGACGTTGATGTTTTTAATGATGTTGGACTGGAAAAATTCCAAAGAAATATTTTTGTACAAAGGGTCTTCCGAAGGAAGCGGCAACCCATTGAGTGAAGTAGAGTTGTACCTGTCGCCAAGCCCGCGAACAAACACGCTTTTCACGCTTTCCAATTTAGCAATTCCGGCAGTTTTTGTAACAGCAGTTGCAGCATCAGAAACGCCCTTTTTAGCCATTTCCTGCGAACCGATGGCCTGTTTCATTTCCACAGATTTCTTCTGCTCTGCAAGTAATACGGTTTCTTTTTCACGACTTGCCTTTTGTTGCACCAGCACCACTTCTTTCAACTGATTGCTTCCTGAACTTAATGCTTTATCAATGGTAACCGTTTCCCCTGCTTTTATAACAACTTTTTCCCCAGTACTCTCATATCCTACTGAGCTAAAAAGCATGGTATAAGTTCCCGGCCCTATACTAATGGTGTATTTCCCTTTTTCATCTGAAGCTGCTCCGATTGTTTTGTCTTTATTTGCACTCTCAATAAGTACTGTTGCCCCTATTAGCACCTCCCCGTTCCTTCCGTCGGAGATTTTGCCCGATATTTTACCGGCTGATTGCGCCAACAGACTTGTACTACTTAAAACACTTAAAAGAAAAACCATTACTGGTATAATGAAGGTAAATTTCTTAATCATATATTAAATTAGGATTGGCCGAAAGTACCCAGACATTATTAAGCGTATGTTACGTATGTGTTATCAAATCGAATATCTTAGATAATAGATTTAATTATCACGAATCACTTGAATTATGAAGAATTAATGAAGCATTAAAGCCTTTGCCAGCTATTATTTACTATCGTAGATGTTAGATATTATATTTGAGTTTTAGACGTATAAAAATGGCTACTAATAAAAAAGATGAGTTTACTATAAACGATCAGAGCATTTCGCAAATGGCTAAGGCCATGTCTCATCCGGCGCGTATCACCATTATGCGCATATTGGCCGAAAACCCTGGTTATACTTGTGGCGAAATTGTGGATGTTTTACCATTAGCCCAAGCCACAGTATCGCATCATTTAAAAGAATTATATGACGCCAGACTGATCGATATCATGTTTGAGGGCAAAAAATCGCACTATGAAATTAATTGGAATAGCTGGAAAAGTTACACTATATCGTTAACTCAATTTTTGAATTTTGTAAATAACCAAACAAATAGCCCGGAAGGGTAATATAATGATAACACAGCATTAACCTTATCATTACTTTACATATCGTTCCACTGCTTAAGTTTGCAATAGACTATTGAATTATTGCGTGAGCGAAAAAAAACTATATGATCCTGATGATGTTATGATGGCTAAATTTGCGCTGGTAATTGGGTTGCCGGTTCGGATATCCATCATCCGTGTTATTATTAACCAAAAAAATTCCGCCACTAAAGAAGATTTTGATAATGCTGTTTTTACTGCCGAATTGCTTAACAAACACATTTCGCAATTAAAAGGACTGGGGATACTAAAAATAAGAACCGAGAAAAGAAAAAGTACCTATAGCATTGATAAAGATTTTTTCAGCGCGATGTCCGGAAAGTTCAGCTCATTATTTAAAAGTCTGGAGAATAAACGCAATAATGTGGCACCAATCTCAAATTTAAAATTCAATACCTCCCCTTAAAATACAACGACTTTCCTTTCATCTTTCATCGGAAGAAAGGGCATCTCAGGCTCTAATAGAATGATACTGTATCGGTCATACTTCAGATATTGACGAAAGATCAAGACGGGGGCTTATTTCAACACATAATAAGCCAGCATCAATAAATTTATAGCCAGGCTGATGATGGTAAGTGACAGGATCGCTCGGATTCCGGCACCGCAAAAGCCAGCCGTTAAATTAATAAAGAACAATAAGATGGTCACGACTAAACATAGCGGTGACGCATTATAATAATAGATTAGTGTTGCAGGTAAAGGAAGGCAAAACACGGCCTGAAATATGAAAGCAATAACGAACCATTGCATACGATCCTTTTCATGTTTTTCTGTAAAAGCAGTCCACCTGCTCCAGGCGACGTTGTTTTTTAGTTGATTTTGCATTGTTATTAATTTTAGATTATACATTTATCTTAACTAACCTACAATTCGGATGACCATGCCATCCATCTCCCGGCCTACCCGAATCTGGCAGGCAAGTCGTGTTGTGTCAGCAGTTTCCGGGAGCGTATCCAGCATATCCAGTTCCTGATCATCGGCGGGCGTTAAATTCTCCGTACCGCGCAACACATCAACCGCACAGGTAGCGCAAAGGGCAATACCACCGCAGGTACCGGGGATCGGATAACCGCCAGCCCGAAGTACTTCCATCAGGCTCAGGTTGATATTGACCGGTACCTCCAAGTGATATTGGCTGTCATCGGGGTTCGTCATATAGATCGTTATCAGATCAGAATGCGTTGATGCCATAAACCGTCGTGTATTTAAAACTCAGCTTTTCGGCCGGATAAACATATTTAAAAGCGCTTTGCATAGCCAGGGCCGCTTCATGAAAACCACATAAAATCAGTTTCAGCTTACCCGGATAAGTATCGATATCCCCTATCGCGTAAATCCGTTCGAGGTTGGTCGAACAATCTGCCGTGTTCACCGGGATTGCAGATTGAACAATATCCAACCCCCAGTCCGCAATAGGCCCAAGCTTGGGCGTTAATCCAAACAGGGGTATAAAATCGTCGGCCGCGATCCTGACCGGCGGCAACTGACGCATAAGAATACTAAGTTCCTGCAGATGGCCGTCTCCGTATAGTGTCATTACATTGGCATGCAGCAACAGCTCAATTTTGCCGGCCTTCGCTAATTCAAAAACTTTGCCGGCGGAATCAGGTGAACCGCGAAAGGTATCGCCACGATGCACCAGGGTTACTTTAGCCGCAATATCAGCCAGGAATATCGTCCAGTCCAGTGCGGAATCGCCGCCACCGGCTAAGACCACGTTCCGGTCACGGAATGCTTCGGGGTTTCTAACCATGTAGGCAACGCCCTTGCCTTCGAATTCGTTTAGCCCGTCAATCGCCGGTTTACGCGGTTCAAAACAGCCCAGCCCACCGGCTATCACCAATACCTTGCAATTGATCCGGGTGCGTTCATTAGTTGCGACAGTAAGCGAGCCATCATCGTTCCTGGCCATTGTTTCTACACGCTCGCCCAAAGTGAAACCGGGGCGAAAAGGGCTGATCTGTTCTATCAGCTTGTCTACCAGTTCCTGGCCCATAACCTGCGGGTAACCCGGTATATCGTAGATCGGTTTATGGGGATAGATCTCGGTTAGCTGCCCGCCCACCTGGGGCAAGGCATCGACCAGGTGGCAGCGCATTTTTAGCAACCCCGCCTCAAATACCGCGAACAAGCCTACCGGGCCGGCGCCGACGATACAAATGTCGGTTTCTATGCTTTCACCATGATCTTCCATTATCTTGCCATAAATTTATACCTGTATCAAAAAGCAAATACTGTCTGCCAAAGCCGCTACGGAATGCGGCTCGTTAACAGGGATATCCAGCTCATCGAACTTATTCAGGGTCACCGCGCCGTTGGCGCTGAAATAATTGACCTGCCCGTCGATGACTACCAACCGGGTACTCAATCCCATTTTATGCTCTTTCAGCACCATCCCTTTTCTAAAACCCAGGACGATCACTTTCCCGCCGTTCCCTTTAACCCATATTTTAATTACAGGTCCGGCAGCATCTTTCAATGCGGCTAATACATCGTGTATGATCATATTTTAATTGTTTTATGTTAATACTTTTACTGCTAAACCATCCATCTTTTCATCAATCATCAGCTGGCAGGCTAAACGGATGTTTCCTTTCGTTTTACCTGCCTTTAAAAGGTTAGTTTCTTCATTACGCTCATAAGCCGTCGGCTCCGTTCGCTGACTGGCGATCTCGACCAGGCAGGTCCCGCATTTTCCCATTCCCAGGCATTCGCCAAACCCTTCCGTAAAAATGCGGTCATAGATGAGCATCATTAAACTCCGGTACTCATTGGTAAACGCGCACAATTCGTACTGCTCGCCACCATAATCCACCAGCACTATAATATCTTTCACCGGCAGGTTCTGGCCACTCATGACGATGGGTAATTTTTTGACCAGAACTCATCCGGATAATTGTCCGTGAATGCCGCATGAAGTTCTCCGGAAAGAAAATCCCCTGCTTGCCGGAGTACCGAAGCGGATAAGGCAGTTTCCAGGTGAGGGAACAATATGCGCTCTTCAAAACGAATATGTTTAGTCAGCAATTCCGCAAATGCGAAATATTCGTCAGTCATTTCACCCCCCAGGTGGTTCAGTTGATGAACCCGTTCTTCTATCATCAGATGCTCCGACCTGCCCCGGCTGCCCAACCCGTCATCAAGCTGGTTGAACAGCAGCGTCTCCTCTTCCCGGAAATGTTCTTTTAAATGGCCGTCCCAGAAAAAATTGATATACTTCAATATTTTGTCCAGCGGCACGTTTTTGCGCAAACCTTCTTTAATCTTCCAGCAAAACAGCAAACCTGCATGGTGATCGCGCGAAAGAGCGGCGATATGTTCGCTACGTTTGACCGGTTTATATTTTTCTGTAGCCATATCAAAGAACCGGATAAGTAATCACGGCATCGCCCGCCATAACGATCAGTGCCTTAAAATCCTGTACTACTTTCAGGATATGCGGCTCGTGGGATGGGATTGAAAGGGTCGAGCCTTTAACCAGTTCACTCGTTTCACCTTTGCAGATCAGCAACGCGCTGCCCGATTCCACCATGACAAAGGCAGCCGAGGTGGCGAAGTGACGGGGCACATTGGCGCCCGCCGGCAATTCCACTTTAAGTATCTTATAATGGTCGTTTTTTTCAAGTTCTTTCATGATTGTACAGATTAATGAACGATAGAATGGTCACGAAACGCTTTTCCGCTTTCGAGGCCGATCAATAATAAAACAGGCACTTTGAGTATCTCCAGAATAATATATACCCAATGTTCCCAATGGTCCGGCGGCTCTTGTCCCCTGATCACCATAGCAGCATGTACATCCAGTACCGGCAGCAGCCAGGCGGTTTCCAGGATAAGAATGACGCTGACCGCAAGGAGCAGGTAAAAGCCGTACCGGGTAGTTCTTTTACCAAGACATGTCAGCAAAATAATGACCAGGAACACCCATTCACAGCTATTCAGCGCCCCGAACACAATGCGCCCGATTTGCAGCCCCTGGGCCATACTTAGCCCCGGTGCAGTAAATTTGAGTGGCGCTTCCATAAAGCTGATCGCCATAAAAAACCCTAACCAAAAGATGGCCGTTATACTTCTGATCGCTAAAACTCTTTCTTTTTTCATTACTGTTCAATTTGCTTTACCGCCTTCATGATCCTGGCAATGCTGTATGCCCGCTTCTTTGCATTCTCCGCTATCTGCCCCTGAAAAAGTTCATCCAACGTCTCGTGAAACAATAGCAGCCAGCGGTCAAAGTGTTCCTTGGTCAAGGCCAGTGGTAAATGCTTGGTTAAGGGGTCATCGTTAAATTTGCGGGTGTATAAAAGCAGTGTTGACCAGAAATCGGTCATCCGTCCAAGGTGATGGTCCCAGTTATTACCGATCACAGGCTCGAATATGGGCGCCAGTAATTCATCCCGGCGTACTTTGCCGTAAAAGGCGTCCACCAGTTGCCGCACATCTGCTTCATCAATAATGTCGTGTATTTCCATTTCCATGATCAAAAAATTACCCGGTCACTATTCCCGTTCAACTGTTGTAAGCGGGTTAAAAACATATTGGCCATCAGTGCCGCGCGTTTTTTGGCATCATCGGCTATATGGCCTTCAAAGCGCTCATCAATGGTCGCATAAAACAATTCCAGCCAGCGCTCAAAATGCGTCCCGTCAATTTTTAACGGTGCATGTTTGGCAAAAGGGTTGCCGCGAAAACCGGGCACGCCAAATAATGCCGCGTTCCAGAAAGCGTACATTTTGTCCAGGTGAGGGCGCCAGTCGCTGATCTTTTCCATAAAAATGGGGCCGATCAGTTCGTCAGTTCTCACCCTGGTATAAAACTCATCGACAAATACCCTGATGTCTTCTATATCTTCTATCTTCCTTTTCATTTGAACAATGGCATTTGACCTGACGTGATATGGTAATAAACCGCCCAAGCAGTGAAAGCGATTAAGAGAATAATGATCCAGAAGGGCATACTATGCGGCGTTTCGCTGCCCTGCAGCATAAAGGATTTCTGATCGCCTTTTCCATAAGCGTTGATCATCAGCGGCAGCACGCCATCAACTACTTCATCCTTGCGTAAGCCTTCAACAGCGATAGCCGGACCGTTCCGCACAATGAAGGGGATCGTTTTAATGCCCTCTTTTCCTTTATGATCTTTACTGACCACTTTCAGCGTATGCCTGCCGTCGGCAAGTTTTTTGGTATCAAGCTCGAAGGAAACCGGTGCCGGGAAAGTACCGATGGGTTGCGGGTCATCATCAATGAACAGGGTTACAAAGCTCTTATTTTCCATGGCTTAAGAATTTAGAATGATACTTTTAATACCTTCATGGCCTTTTTCAGCAGGTTTTGCCAGGCACTTGACCATCGCGTAAAATGAATACACCGTAATAATGACCATGATACTTACCACGACATAATCCCAGTTGCTGCTCGGCCCCGGGCCGTGGGTGACACCCTGCAGGAATTTGGGCTGCTGCGCTTTGCAGGCATCGCAGGCCATTACATCAGAAAAAGTTCCTGAGGCGACAACGGTTATCAATAGTGCTTTCCAAAAAAATGCGTACTTTTTCATACTTACTTTGCTATTGGACCGGATTTGATCTGGTTAAACAATTCTTTGATCTCGGTTACGGTGACCTTCCGGCCATTATTTCCCCAACTGGTCCGTTCATGGTTCATAATAGCGGTGATCTCCTCGGGCGTCAGGTTATTATTCGTACCGATCGGCGGCATAACACCATAACCTTCGCCCACCCTGCCGTTATATCCTTTCATGATAATCGTCAACTGCACCTTGGGGTCCTTATCGAGCACAACGGAACTGCCTTTTAGTGCAGGGAAGGCCCCTTTAAGGCCTTCACCATTCTCCTGGTGACAGCTCTGACAATTGGAGGCATAAAGCGCCGCGCCGTCCAGTTCTGTATTCAGTTTACTGGTCGTGCCGGGTAACACCGGCTGAACTTCCTTACCATATAAGAAAACCGGCGTCGGTTTGCCGTCAGGCAATTTGATTTGCTTAAAAGATTTGAGGTAAGCTACCAGCTCCAACGCTTCTTTAGTAGCGATGATCTTGCCGGTAACGCCCTTGCGGAATTCATCCGGGACGTTAACCACCACATCCCCCGGGAAGGCATAATCTTTTACCTCGAATAACCAGGAATAGGCCGGCATTATGGATTGTGATACGACCGATCGCGGATTGTACAAATGCAGCAGGTGCCAGTCTTCACTTGGCTGTCGGTTACCAATATTCATCAGGTCAGGCCCGGTGCGTTCTGAACCCATCAGGTTCGCCGTGTTGCGCCAAACATCAGTCCGCACATTACGCGCGTAATCCGCCGCAATGCTTGGCCGGACGCCCCACATCTTGTCCATATCCACATTCCGCACCTGCTGCGTATGGCAGGCGATGCAGCCTTCGCGTATGAATATGCCCTTGCCTGCAACTTCCTCACTGGTTAGCGGTTTACTTTCGGGCAATGGCGCGTTATTGTTTTGCGAGTTTAGCGCCGGCAAAACCGCGGCAAACATCGTCAGGCCGATAAATAAAATAATGGCGGCGCCAAAAAGTCTTTTATGATTGTTATAGATATCCATTGCTTATTTGGTAACAGGTAATTTTTCCAATTCGTCAAAAACAGTTGTTTGCAGATCAATTTCCGTTTTGCCGGCGATCATATCATATAAATTATAGGCAAAGATCAGGTGCGAAGCCCACATCAGTGAGCCGCCAATGGCGCGCCATAACCAATAAGGCGCCATCAGCACTACGGAATCGATAAAGGGCTTGCCTCCTTGCCAGGCCAGGCCTTTTAATGTACCGCCAATCATCAGCGGGATGGTATAAAACAGTAAGCCGATGAGAGCCATCCAGAAATGCGCGCCTACCCAGGTTTGTTTCGGTTCTTTGCCCGTCAGACGGGGAACCAGTGTATAAATGGCTGCCCAGAGCATAAAGGCGATGATCCCATACATGGTCAGATGCGAGTGAGCAACCGTGAAATCGGTAAAGTGCCAATAGAGGTTTGCCGACCGGAATGCCTCGGCGGTACCCTGGAACGAACCGGTAAAGTAAAAGATGACGCCTACCAGGTAGAAAGGCAGCGTATAACTCGACCCGATCTTCTGAAAGTTACCGCGAAAAGTCATCAGGAAATTCGTGGTGCCGGCAAAAACCGGGATCAGCATACCCATGCTACCAATGATCGCCACGGTTTGCAGCCACCAGGGGATCGCGCTGAAAATAAAATGGTGCGTACCGATCAGCGTATAAAACAGGATCTGCGTCCAAAAGGCCAGGATACCCAGGCTGTAAGAATAAATGGGGGTATTTAATTGTTGGGGAAGAAAATAATAGATCAGCCCCAGGTTGAAAAGCATGAACCACATACCTACGCCCTGGTGCATATAATAGCCTTGCGCGATAGTTTCGCCTAAGCCATTTTGCCAGAACGGCAGGTAACCCACCAGCGCAATCACGATGGTGAACATTACCGCTGAAACGATATACCAATTGGAGATATAGATCTCTTTAGTTTTACGGCGCGCAATGGTTTGCAGGTAATTGACCAGCGTAATGACCAGGCCGATAGCAAACAACAGCATAATGGGCCAGATATATTCCCGGTACTCACCCCCCCCGTTATTAATACCCGCCATGAGGGAGATGGTGCCGGCAATTACAGAGGCATTGATGAGCGCCAGGCCGTACCAGCCGCGTTTCAGGCTGGCCACTACGGTATTGCTGACCGTAGAAACGACATAGTACCCCAGTCCGATCATGGCCAGTGAGGACCAGCCCCAAAATACCATGTTGGTATGTACCGGCCTTAGCCGCCCAAAACTAAGCCAGCTGACATGATCGGCATCCGGGGCCACGAATTTAATACCGAGGTATTCACCTACGGAAGTACCCAACACCAGCCAGAAAGCCGCCGTACACAAATACCATAGGATCAGTTTGGAAAGCGCCGGATCAATATCCGGGCGTTTAACCGCTTTCTTTTTCGGTGCGATAAATCTCGGGGAATCCACTTCGGCAATATGGTGCAATATGCCCCTTTTATCTTCGGCCGGGTTTTCCCCAGCCAGTTCTGTATTCGTTAGCTTGAATTCAAGCGCCGCCTTGCGTTTAAGCAGCTCCTCGCTCAATTCATCGGTGCTCAGGTCGTTGATTGACCTGGCGAGCTTGCGTGCGTCTTTCCTGATCTGTGCACCCCGGACCTTTTTGACGATATGGTTGACTTTTGCAGAAACTATATAGACAGCGATCAATAGCGGAATGAGAATGAGTATCACGGTGATCAGTACGCCCGGATTGGTCCAGACCGAACCTGATGCTTCTTCAGTTTGGGCAAAAACGCTCAGGCCTGAAAACAGGAAAAGCACGAGTAAAATTGTCTTTTTTAAGCTTCCTGAGGTCTTATCCTTTGCCAACTCATCAGGCATCGTTTTCCTTTTGATCAGCATATCCAGTTGATGCTGGTTCAGATCGGGTAAACGTTTTTTCAACCATGATCTGCCGCTTTTCTCCGGTTGTTCCTCCAACTCTTTCAACTGGTTAGTGTTCTTAAAAAGCCATAGGGCTAAAGCGAGCAGCACCAGTAGGAACAATAAAAATAAAATGATATAACCGGCAGGCGGACCGCCGGGAGCAACATCACCTTGCGGCTTATCCTGGGCCATAAGCATGGCCGGGAGGGTTAATAAACAGCCGATAAAAAACAGGGACTTTTTCATTTATAATATATTAATACCTTTTTATCTTTTATTAATTCAATTTTTTTTTATTTTCTTAAAGTTGTAATGCCTGATATGAGATCTGTATTAAACTCTCCTATGGTCGTCTCGGCAAGCATATGATGAAGTTGATTACGGATTAACTTAAACTCATGATGTAAAGGACATGGATTATTTTCAGAACACTGTTTAAGTCCCAGTGCACAGCCGACAAATACACCATTACCATCTACAGCCTCTACCACGTCACTGATTGGCCGCTGAAGAACGGTTGCATCTGTATAAAATCCTCCATTCGGCCCTTTTACAGACTGAATGACACCGCGCCGGCTCAGATCCTGTAATACTTTGGCCAAAAAATGCTCTGGCGAATCAATACCTGCCGCAATTTCTTTAATACCTACACGCCCCCCATCGGCAGTTTTATGCGCAATAAAAAATACGGCCCGCATTGCGTATTCGCATGTTTTGGAAAATATGCTCATCGTTCAACAAAGGTAAAAGGATATTTTAAATATTAAAAGACTTTTTTATCTTTTTATTTATTATTATTTGTCCTGCCCTGATAAACTTGGTTAAAGCTAACACGATTTCCATTTTACATATCATAAATTGATTGTAAAATCATTTTATGGAGAATCCGTGAACCGCCCAGCCTTCCCGAATCTCTATGAACGGATGCGGACAATTGTTTTACCTTTAACCCTATCGGGCGAATTGTAAGTTGCAATAGCGTTGTCGAGTGTAACGATGCTGCCCGCGTTTGTTTTTAAACGCCCCTCCTGGAATCTTTTCACGATCTCACTCAATTGAGAGCGGTCCGCTTCGACGACGAAGTCGATATTCAGAACTCCCGCCACCTGTGCCTCTATAGGGCCTGCAATGGTCACCAATATTCCTCCGGCCCGGATCACACCCAAAGATCGTGTTGCAATGTCGCCGCCAAGGACATCAAAAACCAGATCAACCTGGCCGATATCCTCTAACACATCGTTATCCAGGTTAACGAACTCATTTGCGCCGAAGTTTAGCGTCGCCTCACGGTGTGCAGCACGCCCTGTGCCGATAACGTACGCACCAGCCTCGCGTGCTAACTGAACAGCCATTGAACCCACTATACCAGCCGCCCCATGCACAAGTACCCTTTGCCCCAACTGAAGGCCACCCTGCTGGAACAGCCCCTGCCAGGCAGTGAGACCAGGCATCACGAGCGCAGCGCCATCATTGAAGTCAACATCGTCCGGCAGCGGTGCCAGATTGCGGGCCTCAACGGCCACGTACTCTGCCAGGGCGCCATTGCGGTACCAATCTGTCAGGCCGAGTACCCGTTGCCCTACCGACAGCCCGGTTGTGCCATAGCCAAGCGCGGTGACTACCCCAGCCAGTTCGTGGCCAGGGACCGACGGCGTCCGGTCATTGCCGGCACGATCTGTCCAGGTTGATGGCCACGATACCTCGTCCCCGGTAATACAAGCCGCATAAACCTGAACGACGACGTCGTTTATTGCCGCTGGCGGCTCGGGCAACTCTACCAGTTTCATTCCGGCTAATCCCGCATCCTGGTCTGTTACAACAATTGCTTTCATCATATACCTCCTTTTTGTTAATCAGCAAACACCAGCTCAATGAAGTGATGTTACTGTAAGTTACTGTTTTACTTTTTAATCGGCAACGGTTTTCCTGATCCCAGGATAACGCCTGCTGCCCCCGGTATCTGCATCCAATTTTGGGAGTGAAACCGCTATCGCTAACATAAGGAAATCTCATTGAATTAATAACCATTATTGAAAGGCAATTACCAATTATCAGTTTTAAATGGAGGTGCAGGTAAATTAGCGCCGTTATATAAACTGGTAGGCGGATTATTGCCCCAACCATATCTTACGGCAACAGGATGGGAAATATTGCTGCCGGATACTAAAACTGTGTTACCGTCAATACGGGCATTCGCCCAAACAAACTTTTTGTCATCACCCGCAGCTGCAAAACCTTCCAATTTGCCGTTACGAGTAATCAGGCCGCCATTGGTATGCTTAAAATACAGTCGCACAACACTTCCCTCGTTCTCCGCTTTTTCAAATTGGGGTTCCGAATATGGAATATTTATTTTATAAGCTGAGTTCGATTAATCAAAAAGCTGCAATTTGATTGGAGGGGATTGTTTGATATGAGATAGCCGGTTTTTTGGGGAAGAAAGAGTAAGCGATGAGACCTGCAACGATATTGGATATAAAGTTAGCGAAGGATCTGTGCCTGGAATGTTCAATTTGACAAATATTTTTGAGCTCGTCATTGACGGTTTCTATAACAGACCTTTTGCGTAGCAATATTTTATCGCTCAACGTCATCAGGCTGTTCTTCATGTTATTTCGGATACTGGTAACCAGATGAATGTCGTTTACAAAGAGTATGCTGACCAGTTTCTCGGAGATATAACCCTTATCAGCAAACAACTTACCAAACACGGCTTTTAGAAAATTCTCATTCTTAAGAGGTTCTCTATCATCAACATTAGCCTGGGTAATGGCAAAGTTGAGAACCTCCCCACGGTCGTTTATTACGATATGGAGCTTAAAGCCGTAAAACCAGCCCATGGTAGATTTACCTACGTCTGCTATCCCTTTAAATACCTTATTCCTTTTGATCCGTTTATTGTTGCAGACCCTGACCGGAGTTGAATCAACAAATGAGATACCTGAACAGTTGCCCAAACAGCAGGTTTTAAGGAAAATGGTCATAGGCATCAGTACGCTTTGACTGAGTTCAACAAAGCGATTATAGGATACTGTGTTAGGGAATTCCGGCTGCATATGCTTCTGGATATAGCCTATATAGAAGTGTTTAAAACAACGGAAACCGCTTAAGTGGAAAAGTAAGCATATGGAAATAACTTCACTCTTGGACATCACCGGAGGGCGCTTAGAAGGCTTACCAAGCATGAAAGGTTGAGTGGTCTTGTCAAAATCTTTGCAAAATTCATCAACAAGACAGAAAATATCGCTAATTTTATTGAAGTCAATCATGTGGATTTGTAGTTAAATATTTGAATTTCAGATACTTAAATATACTTACATTTCCTATGATTGACAAATTTTATCCCTCTTTTTTAATCGAACT
>Ga0164242_10001766_pt1 | contig 25371 bp, 24 predicted proteins | sample OricomgcompostMG_FD_108783 | JGI IMG/M metagenome (GOLD analysis project Ga0164242, IMG submission 108783) | Miracle-Growth compost microbial communities from Emeryville, California, USA - Original compost - Miracle growth compost (MG) ...
CAGCGGGCCGCTCAATGCCTTGATCTGCTCGAGCAGCTCGGCGTCGGCCTTCGGCGGGTGCCCGCCGACGTGCAGCAGGGCGAGGATCAGCGAGGTGAACTCATGACCCATGGGGACGCCGGCGAACCGCACGCCGGAGTCGGCACCGGGGTTCGTGATCAGGAACGAGGGCCGCCGGGCGTCATCGCCGTCTTCGCGGACGGTCACCTTGTCGCTCGCCTGGCCGATGTCGGCGAGCAGCTCGCGGGTCTGCCGACCGGCCTTGCTGTCGTCGAGCGTCGCGATCAGCTCGAGCGGCCGCTGCAGGCGCTCGAGGTAGGCGGCGAGTTGGGCCTTGGTGTCCGCGTCCAGCATGAGCTTTCCTTCCCGACTTCCTCGCTTTTGGCGCGAGACCCGCAGTGGTGCAGGTCTCGCGCCAAAAGTTGAGCTGGATCAGATCTTGCCGACCAGGTCGATGCCCGGGGTCAGCGTCTCGGCACCCTCTTCCCAGTGGGCGGGGCAGACCTCGCCCGGGTGCGCCGCGATGTACTGCGCCGCGCGAACCTTGCGCAGCAGCTCCTTGGCGTCGCGCCCGATGCCGAGGTCGTGCACCTCGACGGTCTTGATGACGCCCTCGGGGTCGATCACGAAGGTGCCCCGCAGGGACTGTCCGGCCTCTTCGATCAGCACGTCGAAGTTGCGCGACAGCTCGTGGGTCAGGTCGGCGAGCAGGGCGTACTGGACCTTGCCGACGGCGGTCGAGCTATCGTGCCACGCCTTGTGCGAGAAGTGGCTGTCGGTCGACGCGCCGTAGACCTCGACGCCCAGCTTCTGGAACTCGGCGTAGTTCTCCGCGAGGTCCTCCAGCTCGGTCGGGCAGACGAAGGTGAAGTCACCCGGGTAGAAGACGATCACGTTCCACTTGCCCTTGAGGTCTTCGTCGGTGACGGTGATGAACTCACCGTTCTTGTAGGCGTTGACCGAGAACGGCTTGACGGTGCTGTTGATCAGGGACGACACAGTTCCTCTTTCGTTGGTCGGGGACGGCCAGTTGCTGACGAGCGCCCAGCTTGTTTGGAATGATTCCATAATACTGGGGTCCGCACAAGGGCACGGCCGAGCAGCTGATGCTGCGCGACGTCGGCAGCGACCACCGCATGATCATTCTCGCCGGGCTGGGCTCGTTCTTCGTCGGCGCGTCGCCAACCTGGCCTCGATGTCGATCGGCCAGACGATCGTGCAGTTGCGCGCGACACCGGCGTATCGCGGCCGGGTGGTCGGGCTCTACCGCGTCTCGGCCAACGACTTGCGTGCCGGCAGCGGCTTCACGGTCGGTCTGCTCGGTGCGGCGGTCGGCGTGCACTGGTCGCTCGGCGTGAGCGGCGCGATGCGCTGCCTCGGCACCGCGATCGCCGCGTGGTACGCGCTGGCCGCTCCGACGCGCACCTCCCGCGACAGCTAAACTTGACGGGTTCCAGATCAGGTGTCACCGTTGCTGCTGTGATCGAAGCCACTCGGAGCGCGGCGGCCCGGGGTGTGCCGGACGAGGACCAGCTCGTCGCGGCGCTGCGCGGGGCGGGCCTGCGCCTGACCTCACCCCGCCTGACCGTCCTCGCGGAGGTCTGGTCGCGCCCCCACGCCGATGTCGACACGATCGCCGCCGCCGCGCGCGCCAAGCTCGGCTCCGTCTCCACCCAAGCTGTCTACGACGTGCTCCGAGCCCTCACCGAGGCCGGGCTGATCCGCCGGATCGAACCCGCCGGATCGCCGGCGCGATTCGAGGCTCGGGTCGGGGACAACCACCACCACATCGTCTGTCGTCTCTGCGGGACCATCGCCGACGTCGACTGCGCGGTCGGCGCGCGGCCTTGCCTTGAGGCGTCCGACACCCACGGCTTCGTCATCGATGAAGCCGAGGTCACTTATTGGGGGATTTGCCCGGACTGCTCGCGCGCCTAGCGAGAGCCCGCCACACGAAGGGATCGCGCATGACCGAGAAGTGCCCTGTCGACCACGACCAGCTCGTGCATCCCACCCGCGGGAACGCCAACCAGAGTTGGTGGCCGAACCAGCTGAATCTCAAGATCCTCGCCAAGAACCCCGCGGTCGCGAACCCGATCGGCGCGGAGTTCGACTACGCCGCCGCGTTCACGGCGCTGGACCTCGCCGCCGTCAAGGCCGACATCGCTGCGACGCTCACCGACTCCAAGCCGTGGTGGCCGGCCGACTTCGGCAACTACGGGCCGCTCTACATCCGCATGGCATGGCACTCGGCAGGCACCTACCGCGCGCACGACGGCCGCGGCGGCGGTGGCACCGGCCAGCAGCGCTTCGCCCCGCTGAACTCCTGGCCGGACAACGGCAATCTCGACAAGGCGCGCCGCCTGCTCTGGCCGGTGAAGAAGAAGTACGGCAAGTCGCTGTCGTGGGGCGACCTGATCATCCTCGCCGGCAACGTGGCGCTCGAGCAGATGGGCTGCCCAACGTTCGGTTTCGGCGGCGGGCGTCCGGACGTATGGGAGCCGGACAACGACGTCTACTGGGGTCCCGAGTCGGTCTGGCTCGCTGATAAGCGGTACGAGCCGGGAACGCGCAACCTCGAGGAACCGCTCGCCGCCGTGCAGATGGGTCTGATCTACGTCAACCCGGAGGGACCCGACGCGAACCCCGATCCGCTGGCCTCCGCGATCGACATCAAGGAGACCTTCACCCGCATGGGCATGACCAACGAGGAGACGGTCGCACTCATCGCCGGCGGGCACACGTTCGGCAAGACCCACGGAGCCGGTGACGCCGCGCTCGTCGGGCCCGAGCCGGAGGCCGCGCCGATCGAGCAGCAGGGCCTGGGCTGGAAGTCCGGGTACGCCTCGGGCAAGGGAATCGACGCGATCACGTCGGGGCTCGAGGTCACCTGGACGTACCACCCGACCCGGTGGGACAACGAGTTCTTCCACATCCTCTACGCCTACGAGTGGGAGCTGATGACTTCCCCCGCCGGCGCCCACCAGTGGCGTCCGAAGGACGGCGCGGGCAGGGACATGGTCCCCGAGGCGCAGGGTGACGGAAAGCGCGAGCCGCGCATGCTCACCTCCGACATCGCGCTGCGCGTCGATCCGGAGTTCGACGCGATCTCGCGGCGGTACAAGGACGACCAGGACGCGTTCACCGACGCATTCGCTCGTGCGTGGTTCAAGCTGACCCACCGTGACATGGGTCCGAAGGTGCGCTACCTCGGCCCCGAGGTCCCGGCCGAGGATCTGATCTGGCAAGAGCCGGTCCCGGCCGGCACGCCGATCGCGGACGCCGACGTCACGAGGATCAAGGAGGCGATCCTCGCCAGTGGGCTGTCGGTCCCCGAGTTGGTCAAGACGGCGTGGGCGTCGGCCTCGACCTTCCGCAGTTCGGACAAGCGGGGCGGCGCCAACGGCGCCCGTGTCGCCCTCGAACCGCAGAAGAGCTGGGACATCAACGAGCCCGCCGCGTTGGCGGCCGTGCTCTCGACGCTGGGCCGGATCAAGGACCAGTTCGGCATCTCGCTGGCCGACGCGATCGTCCTCGGTGGTGCCGCGGCGGTCGAGAAGGCGGCAGCGGACGGCGGCTACCCGGTGACGGTCACCGTGACCACCGGTCGGGGTGACGCCACGCAGGAGCAGACTGACGTCGACTTCGCCGAATATCTGCGCCCGCGCATGGACGGCTTCCGCAACTACCTCGGCAAAGGCTCCGTCATGCCGAGTGAATTCGTCCTTATCGACAAGGCGAATCTGCTCGGGCTGTCCGCGCCGGAGCTGACGGTGCTTGTCGGTGGTCTGCGGGTCCTCGGTGCCAACTACGGCGACTCCAACGCCGGCGTCTTCACTGATCAGGTCGGCGTGCTGAGCAACGACTTCTTCGTCAACCTGCTCGAGCTCGGCACCGAGTGGCACGCCACCGATGAGTCGCAAGAGACCTTCGTCGGCACCACCGCCAGCGGGGCCACGCTGACCGGCACCCGCAATGACCTGGTCTTCGCGTCGAACTCCGAGTTGCGGGCCGTCGCCGAGGTCTACGCCAGTGACGACGCCAAGGCCGAGTTCGTGGCGGATTTCGCCGCCGCCTGGGCCAAGGTCATGGACGCCGACCGGTTCGACGTGAAGTAGCTCTGCGAGCACGCGGTGGCCTCGGGGACTATCCCCGGGGCCACCGTCGTTCCTGCCCCATGGACCTCTCCGCCGCTGTCGAATTCGCCCGTTCCCACCGTCAGGCCGTGCTGACCACGATCCGTGCGAGCGGGCGTCCGCAGCAGTCCAACGTCCTGTACTCCGTCGGCTCCGACGGGGTGATCCGGGTGTCGATTACCGCCGATCGCGCCAAGTACGCCAACCTGCTGCGCGACCCGTGGGCCGCACTGCACGTGAGCACCGATGACTTCTGGTCCTACGCCGTGATCGAGGCCGCCACCTCGCTCTCGCCGGTGGCCGCCGCACCGGACGATGCGACCGTGGAGGAGCTGGTCGCGCTCTACCGTTCACTCTCCGGTGAGCACTCCGACTGGGAGGACTACCGCGCCGCGATGGTGCGCGACCGCCGCGTCGTCGCCCGGCTCACACCGACCCGGGCGTACGGGCTGCTGTCGGGGTGATCCGCACGCCGTCGTGGGTATGCGACTGATATCCCCGATGTGCGCAGGAGGTGCATCCATGAACGAGGTCCTCGAGGGTCTGCGCGAGCTGTTCGCCCAGCCGGGACCGTTCGCCACGGTCTATCTCGACGCCACCCGCAGCACCCAGTTCGGTGGCCGCGAGGTGCGGTTGCGCTGGGCGCAGCTGCGCGGCGTACTGCGCGAGCAGGGCGCGGACGAGCGCACGCTGCAGGCGATCGACGCGGCGACCGATTCACGGGGCTCCGCCGGCCGGCACGGTCGCGTGCTGGTCGCCACCGACGGCAAGATCCTTTACGACGAATACTTGCCCGCGCCGCCGCTGCGTCCGGGCGCCCTGTGGGGTGCGCTGCCCGATCTGATGCCGTATCTGTCGCAGCGACTGCGTCGCGGCCCGGAACTCGCGCACGTCGTAGCCCTCGTCGACCACGCCGGCGTCGACATCGAGGCGGTGTCGGTGCTCGGCGACGGTTCGGCCGAGTCGGTACAGGGCTCGCGGCAGTACCCGCTGCACAAGACCGCAGCCGGCGAGTGGTCGGAGCGGCATTTCCAGAACCGGGTCGACAACACAATCGAATTCAACGCCCGTGAGTCCGCCGCGGCGGTCGCCTCGCTCGCGCGGCGAGTGGACGCAGAACTCGTGATCGTGGCCGGCGACCCGCGTTCGGCGGCCTCGGTGCGCGAGCACGTTCGCTCACTGCTACCGCCATCCGTCGACGTCACCGAGGTCTCCGCCGGCGGTCGCGCCGACGGCGCCTCGGAGCAGCTGCTGCGCATGGCCGTACACGATCAGCTGTGGCGTCGGGTGTGGCGCACGCGCCGCGATGTGCTCGCCCGCCTGCAGCAGGACCTCGGCCGTGGGGCGTACGCGGTCGCCGGTCTCGACGGCGTGGTCGGCGCGCTGCAGCAGGCCCAGGTCGACACGATCGTCCTCTCGGACGAGCCGTCGTCGATGCTGCAGGCATGGATCGGTCCCGAGCCGCTGCAGATCGCGACCAGCGCTCGCGCGCTGCGCGACCTCGGCGTGGATTCGCCGCAGGAGACCCGGCTGGACGCCGCACTGGTGCGTGCGGTCGTCGGCAGCGGCGCCGGGTTGATGATCACGCCGGGCGGGCACGACTATGTACAGGACGGCATCGCCGCCCTACTGCGCTACGCCACGGCGCAGTCGACTACTGCCGCGACTCGTTGAGCTCGCCTGTCACACTGGGCGCATGCCGACGTCCCTGACCGAGCAGCGGCACCTCGACGGACTCGCTGCGGCGTCCGAGGTGTTGGCCCGGCACGCCCGTGCGGCCGGACTGCACGCGCCGGTGCCGACGTGCGCAGGGTGGACCGTACGCGACCTGCTCGCGCATCAGGGCACCGTGCATCGCTGGGCGACGGCGACGCTGCGTGGCGCGCAGGTGGACACTGCCGCGCTCGAGGCGACGGGGTTGGCCGAGGTCGATCCCGTGATGTGGCTTGAGTCCGGCGCGGCAGAGTTGATCAGCACGCTGCGAACGGTGCCGGCCGACGTCGTGGCTCCGGTCTTCCTGAAGGATCCGCCTGCGCCGCGCGCCTTCTGGGCACGGCGGCAATGCCACGAGACGACGATCCACGCCGCGGACGCCACCAGCGCGGTGCTGGGTCGCCCGCCGTCGGAACTCGACTTCCCGATCGGCGCCGACCTCGCAGCGGACGGCATCGACGAGCTGCTCACCGGCTTTCTGCCGCGCAGTCGAAGCGGGGTGCACTCCGAGCGTCCGGTGACGCTCGTGATCGCGCCCGGGGACCGGGACGAGTGGTGGCAGGTCGCGATCGGCGCCGGGCCGGCGACCACGATGCGCCATGCCGGTACGCCGGTGGCGGACGGTGATTGGATCGTGCGGGGTACGGCCGCCGAGTTGTACTTGCGACTGTGGCACCGGCTCGACCTCGTCGAGGACGCGGGTGCCTGGCCGCCCGGGTGGCACGAGAACTTCCGCATTACCTGGAACTGACTTCGACCTGCGGCGTTCCATGCGAGCGCGGCGCTCTGTCGCTTGTGCGGGGCGCGCGAGTGGGTCATCGTTCGTGGAGCCTGACCTCGGACCAGTCCAGTCCGTCCAGGTTGACGACGATGGCCTCCTGGGTGGTGCGCGCGATCACTACGACGGCCTCGACTTCCGGGTCGGGGTTCTCCTCGCGGTGAGGCACATACGGCGGTACGAAGACGTAGTCGCCCGGAGCCGCATTGATGTACGTCTCCTGGGGCTCGCTCCCGTCGACATCGAGGAAAACGAATGTCGGCGTACCCGAAACCACATAGATCGCGGTTTCCGACGCGCCGTGGTGATGGTTTGCCGACGCCGTCGAGGCCGGGACGTGCGTCTGCCCCATCCACAGATTGTGTGCGCCCACCGTTTTGCCGCTGACTGCCTCAAACCGCTTCATGCCTGAGGTCTGGGTCGTCTGGTTGATGAGACCATTCGGAGCGATGCGGTGCAGACGGGTATGGAAAGGGTCAATCTCGCTCGGTAGCAGAACGCCGCTGGGGGTGCGGACGAAGCCGCTGCTCGATGCGCCAGCCGGAACATGGATCGCCGACATCAACGCTCAGGCTCCCTTGGCGAGTGCGAGATCGGCGGTCGAAACGAGGTCCGCATCGAGCAGCGATCGCAGCGCCGTGGCAGCGACACGTGACAGCTCGCTGTCGAGTCCTTGCCGCGACCAGACCGCAAGGGCCAGCGGGGCCGCTTTGGGGAGGTCGTCGACCGCCACCAGGCCCTCCGGCGTCTGCCCCAGAGTCGCCATCAGGGCGACTCCGGCGCCCGCGCCAACGGCTGCTTGGACGCCGGCGAGTTGGTTCGCCTCGGCACGGATGACCGACGGGATCCCATGCCGCGCCAGGGTTTCTAGTGCCCGGGTGCGTAGGGCGCAGGGGTCGTCGAATGCTGCCAGCGGAATCGGCTCTCCGTCGGGGGGAACTGGCCAACCCGGTGCTGCGTACCACGTCAGGTCCAAGGTTCCGACGTGCGTCGCACGCGGATCGTCCGCCGGGCCGAGCAGCAGGGCGAGGTCGATACGTCCCGCCTGCAGCCCCTCGCGCAGGTTGGTGCCGCGGTCGATGCGGAATTGCACGCGGTGGCCAGGCAAGCTGTCGGCGAGCTCGGCTGCGAGAAACGGCAAGAGCTGAGCGGCAGCATGTTCGGTGGAGCCGATGACGACGGTCTGCTCTGTTTCGACGCCGAAGCTCCCCAGCGCTTCGTCGTGTACTGCGAGGATGCGACGTGCGTAACTGAGTAACTGTTCGCCGTCGGGAGTGAAGCGAAACCCGCGACCCTGACGTTCTACAAGCGGACCGCCGACTGAGGATTCGAGACGGCGCATGTGCTGACTCACTGCAGCCTGACTCAGGTGCAGGGCTGCGGCGGCACGCTGGAAACCACCGCAGTCTGCGACAGCGACGAAGCTGCGCAGCGGTATGACATCCAGAATCCTGCCCATGTCTATAAGACTACTAGGTAATTGGCACCAGCCGTGATGACGATCATCACGGAGCTCGCTCACCGGTTCGTGGCTCGCCGTGCGAGCGTGTGTCGGTTGGGGACGAACGGCAACCGGAGGTGCTCGCGCAGAGTCTCGGTGTCGTAACCGGCACGGAAGCGGTTGTTCTTGACCAGTCGTGGGACGACCTGCTCGCGGAAGAGCGCCCACTGTGCCGGGGCATGGACGAAGTAGTTGAAGCCGTCGACCCAGCCGGTGTCGACCCACCGCTCGATCTCGTCTGCGACGTCGTCGGACGACCCGACGAAATGCGCCCAGTGAGATTCGGTTGCGTAAAGGTGCTCGCGCAGCGTGTACCCCTTGTCGACCGACTCCGAAATCGTCTTCGCGGATGTCGAGCTTGCCGAGTCGCCGGCGTCGCGCAGAACCTCGACGAGCGGCCGGTCGAGGTCCTGCGCGGTGAAGTTGTGGCCGGCGAAGGCTCGTTTCAGACCGGCGAGGCGCCGTTCGAGTGGCGCGGCGTCAAGCGTTGCGCGATGTAGGGCATGGGCCTGTTCCGTCGTCTCAGCGATAGTGCTCGTCAATGCAGGGACGAACCGGATGTCGTCGCGGCCACGACCGTGCTTCGCGGAGCGGGTGACGATGTCGCGTGCCAGTTCCTCGGCTTCCTCCGGCGTGCGCGCGAAGCTGAAGACCAGGTCGGCGATTCGCGCGCTGAGTTCGCGTCCCGCATCGGAGGTTCCTGCCTGGATCAGTACCGGTTGGCCTTGCCGCGAGCGTTGGATGTTGAGCGGCCCGGTGACCGAGTAGAACTCGCCGTGGTGATTCAGTGCATGCAGCTTGTCGGGGTCGAGGAAGCGGCCGGAGGTCTTGTCCGTGCTGAAGGCGTCGTCCTCGTAGGAGTCCCACAGCGCACGGACGACCTCGATCGACTCGGTGGCGCGCCGGTAGCGCTCGGTCGGGTCGCCGTGGTCGGTCCTGCTGAAGTTGCCCGCCGTGCGCGTATCCATGCTGGTCACGATGTTCCAGGCCGCGCGTCCATTGCTGATGAGATCGAGTGAGGCCAGCCGGCGGGCGATGTCGAAAGGCTCGCTATAGGTGGTGCTGATGGTGGCGGCCAAACCGATGCGCTCGGTGCGGGCCGCAACGGCTGACAGCAGTGAGATCGGCTCGAGTCGATTCAAGTGATGGTGCGGAAAGGTCGCGTCGACGAATTGGCTGTCGACGATGAAGACGAAGTCGAAACCAACCGTCTCGGCCTCCTTCGCCTGTGCTGTGTACCAATCGATGTCGACACTCGCGGTGGTCGGCACATCGGGGTCTCGCCACAGCTGAACCGCGGACCCGTCACCGACTCCGGTGAGGACCGCTCCCAGGATGAGTGCGCGCTGCGCCATGTTGATGACCCTCCGACTGCTCCACGTTCTTCTCGCCAAGTTAGGCGCCAACGCCGCAGCGCGACCAACACCGTTTTGCGATCAGTACCCATCGGAACTCGTCATGGCTCGATCGGTGTATTCCGAGCCGCGCCTAGGTAGCTTCGGGGAACTCGTACGACCGATCCGATGACCGATCCCGCGCTGGCCCAAGGAGAAACGATGACGACGAAGGCGCCCTCGCTCAAACTGCTGGTGCACACGATCCTGCTCGGCTACGAGACCGAGCAGTGGCTGCACCCGTGGAACCGAGTTCCGGAAGCCGGCTCGCTGGACTACATCACCTCGCGCGCTCAGCTTGTGGAGGAGTACGGGTTCGACGGCGTGTTCTTCGGCGACTGCCCCGCGATCGTGCGTGACACGCTCGGATCGCAAGGGACGTTCCCGTACGAGCCCATCACCCTGCTGTCGGCCCTGGCTGCGCGCACGTCGCGACTTGGACTGATCGGGACCCTCCAGACAGAGTTCAACAGCCCGTACAACCTCGCTCGGCGGTTTGCCTCGTTGGATCTCCTCAGCGGCGGCCGAGCTGCCTGGAACGCCGTCACCGGCTTCTTCGGGGAGGAGAACTTCGGCAAGGAACTGCCGGCGCCGGCGGAACGATACGAGCGTGCTGAGGAGTACGTCGAACTCGTGTTGAAGATCTGGAGCAGCTGGAAGCCGGGCTACCTCGCACCTGATCCGGACAAGCACAGGTACTACGACGCAAGCAAGATCGAGGACGTCAACTTCCATGGGCGCTACTACGACGCTGAGCAGGCGTCCACCGTCCCGCCATCGCCGCAGGGCCGTCCGATTGTGGTGCAGGCCGGTGGGTCCGAACGAGGTCTGGAACTGGCAGGACGCTTCGGCGAGTTCATCTACGCCGCTGCACCCACTTTCGAACAGGGTGTAGCGCAGGTCGCGACTTACCGTCAGAAGGTTCAGGCCTACGGTCGCTCTCCGCATTCGGTCAAGGTGGCGCCCGGGCTGTACGCCTACGTCGGGGCAACGCCGGAGGAGGCGCTTGCCAACCGCGCTGCCACCGTCACCGACGAAGACTTGCTCACCAAGGGCATCGCGTCGGCACAGGTGGAGTACTCCGGCTTCAACTTCGATGGGCTCTCCCTCGATGACGAACTGCGCGCCGAGGACTTACCCACGGTGGAGGAGATCGATAACTCCGCCCGCCGCCGTAGCCGGGCGCAATTGTTCCGAGGCTTCGCCACGCGCCCCGGCGCCACGTTGCGCACGTTCCTCACCGAGGTCGTCACCGGCACCGGACACACGAACATCGTCGGCAGCTATGACCAGGTCGCCGACGAGCTGGAGCGCTGGTACCGCCAGGACGCTGCCGATGCGTTCGTGCTCATGGGGACCAACTCGCTGCAGGAGTTCCTCGGTGAGGTCATCCCCCGCCTCGAGCGCAAGGGCATCTACGACCGCCGCCCGGATGTGACCACGTTCCGGGAGCGGCTCGGCCTACCCGAAGTGACCGCCGGGGTGGCGGCCGTCGCCGCCTGAGCGGGTGAACACCGGTCGGCATAGATGAGCGGCAAGATCAGGGAAGTCTCCTCCGAGCAGGTGCGTGAGCGGCTGTGCCGGCAAGACGAGATTGCATTGCTGGACGTGCGCGAAGAAGAGGTGTTCGCGAAAGCGCATCCCTTGTGGGCGGCCAATCTCCCGGCGTCTCGGATCGCGTTGCAGGCCGGTCGGCGCGTCCCGCGCCGCGACACCCTCATCGTCGTCTACGGCGACGACAGCGCACTTGCCCAGGCCGCGATGGAGGTGTTCGGCTCGCTGGGCTATACCGACGTACGTCAACTCGCCGGCGGCCTGGACGGGTGGGTCGCTTCGGGCGGTGAGCTGTTCCAGGACGTCAATGTGCCGAGCAAAGCGTTCGGTGAACTCGTTGAGTCGGTCAAGCACACCCCCTCGCTCTCAGCGGTCGAGGTCCAGGCCCTGATCGACTCGGAGCAGGACGTTGTGGTCGTCGATGCCCGTCGTTACGACGAGTTCAAGACTATGAGTATCCCGACCGCGACGAGCGTCCCTGGCGGCGAATTGGTATTGCGCATCCGCGAAGTCGCGCCAGACCCCGCGACGAAGATCGTGGTGAACTGCGCTGGCCGCACACGCAGCATCATCGGTGCACAGTCGCTGATTAACGCGAGCGTCCCCAACCCGGTCGCTGCCCTCCGTAACGGGACGATCGGTTGGGCACTCGCAGGTCTGCGGTTGGACCGCGGTGCGAGTGCACAAGCCCCCGGGTACGTCGGGCCGGACGTGGTTGTCCGGGCGCAGAAGGGCGCCCGGACGATCGCCACCCGCGCAGGAGTCCGCTTCGCTCCCTTCGACACGCTGCAGGCGCTGCGCCTGCCCGGGCGTACGACCTACTTGTTTGACGTCCGCTCACCTGAGGAGTTCGAGGCTGGCCACATTCCCGGGTTTCGCAACGCCCCCGGAGGCCAGCTGGTGCAGGAGACGGACCACCACGCACCAGTACGCGGCGCGCGCGTCGTGCTGGTCGACGACGACGGTGTGCGCGCCACGATGACCGGTTCATGGCTGGCGCAGATGGGATGGGATGTGTGGGTGCTCGAAGGAGTGGCGAGCCCACTGTTCACGGACTCCGGCCCCGTCATCGAAGAGCTTGCGTATCAGATCGATGAATCCACGCTGCCCCCGTTGCGGCGCTACCGGCGCCCGTACGAGGGCGCCGACAACGCGCAGGAGGCGATGCAGGCATATCTGGAGTGGGAGTACGGCCTGGTGGCGCAGCTGGACAAAGACGGTACCCACAACTTCCATGTCGTGTAGTCGGTGGCGCTGTCATGACTGATTCCCCCGCCGACGTCGCCTCGGCCCGCGCGATCCTCGACGCCTACGACCACGCTCCGCCCCACGCGCCCGGGTCACGGTGGATCGTCGACGGTCAGTGCCGGTGACGTTGGACCTCAACTTCAACCGGAACCTGCAGCGCGCCCTACACCGCGTTCGCTCCCTGCCTGCTGCTGCCGGCGCTGAACACGGTGACGCTGGCGATCGAGGCGGGGGAGCAGTTGCCGGTCTTGACATGCTGAGCTCATCAGCGGCACCGAAAAGGACAGGTCATAACGAGACGTGATCGATGACCATCGCGAAGGGTCGTTGGACTTTGCGCGGGAGACCCTGCATGGTTGTCCTATGACCAAGTCCGCGGCCGTGGTGCTCACGCGTTGTCGCTGGCTGGATCTCGCCCGCGGCAAGGCCACGCGTTGTCGCTGATCATCTGATCGGCTGTGGCGTGGCATTGACCCGCCGCTGAATTCTTCGCTCCTGCGCGCTTCGTCGCGCCATCTCGCCATACCGATCCGTCGGTCGCGGCTCATCCGGCGTAGCTCGATTCGAGCCACACCGACACCCGTCCACGGCGCAGAAGTCGCTCCCAACCCAGTACGTCCTACCCATCCGAAGGAAGAACATGAACCCCGTCCGACACACGCTGCATCCGCGCCATCGCAGGCGATCCGGCGCCGTCCTCACAGTCGGCCTGGCTGTCGCGGCCTTGATGCTCAGCGCGTGCTCCAGCAACAACTCCAGTTCCGATGATTCCAGCTCCGGCAGCGCGAGCAACGCCGCTGCAGTCCAGGGCGCTGGCAGCGGCGGCACTCTGAAGTGGGCCACGACTTACTTTCCGGCGCACTGGGACCCGGTTGTCAACGGCTCCGGTGCCACGTTCCGTATTGGTGCACTCGTCTACGAGTCGCTGACCAGGACGGACGCGAAGGGCAACGCAGTCCCGGGTCTCGCGCAGAGCTGGGACTTCAGCGCGGACGGCAAGTCGGTGACGTTCCACCTGCGCGCCGGCCTGAAGTTCTCTGACGGAACTCCGGTCAACGCGGCGGCCATCAAGGAGGAGATCCTCCGCGGTCAGACCCAGCAGGACTCCGCGCAGGTCGCAAACCTGGCCGACATCAAGAGCGTCACCACGAGTGGCGACCTCGATGTCACCGTCTCAGCCGACCACCCTGATTACCAGATTCCGTTGCTGCTCGGAGAGCGCGTGCTGCAGATCGCCAGTCCCACGGCCGCAAAGGACCCGACGAAACTCGACCAGGACCCCGTTGGTGCCGGCCCGTTCATCGTCACGCAGTTGATTCCCAACCAGAAGGTGGTGCTGAAGAAGAACCCGGACTACTGGGACGCGAAAGACATTCACTTCAACAACGTCGAGGTCGATCTGGCACCGGATGCGTCAACGATCGTTGCCGGCCTTAAGAGTGGTGTCTACAACTTCGCCGACCTAGCTCCCAGCCAGGCTGCTGCGGCTAAGGCCGCGGGCTTGAACGTCTTCACCATTCCGGGCTTCAACGCCGACAGCATCAACATCAACATCAACAAGGAGCCGTTCAAGAGCCACCCGCAGTTGGTCGACGTGATCCGGTACGCAACCAACCGGCAGCAGTACGTCGATCAGCTCACCTTCGGTTATGGGCAGGCGACGAATCAGCCCTTCCCGCCCGGGTACGTCGCATACGACCCGCAGTCGGCGAACCTCTACCCGTACGACCCGGACAAGGCGAAGCAGGCACTCGCCGCCGCCGGATACAAGCCGGGCGAGCTCACCCTCGAACTGGTGATCTCGGCGGATCAGCCTGAGGCGGAGATCTTGCAGTCTCAGCTGAAGGCGGTGGGCGTCAACGTGAAGATCACCGTCAACAAGAACTGGGCGACGCCGTACTTCGCCAAGGACTTGGCGTTTTCCCTGTACGGGACGACCGGCCGTGATGCTCCGACACAGACCTTGAGTGTCCACTTCGGCAACGGCGGCGTGATCAACCTGAGCTCCCCGGACGTGCAGCCCGGCTTCGCCGATGCTCTGGCGAAGGCACAGGCCACACCGCTCGACTCGCCGGACTACGCGGCGAATCTGCAGGCGGCCACCCGGATCGGGTTGCAGAGTCCGGCGAACGTCTTCACCTACTCGTCGCCGAACCTCTTCGCCGCGAGTAAGTCGATCTCGGCTCTGCCGCTGGACCCAGGGCACGTCGACTGGACCGGCGTCACCATCGCCGGCAGCTGACCAAAGAACACCATCACCGGCAGCTGACCAAAGACCACACTGCGGAGAGACACCCCATGGCCGTGAGTAATCCGACGTATCCGTTCGCCGTCCCACACGGCCATGGGGTGCTCGTCGCCAAGGCGCGGCACGCCTTGCGCAGCGCCGTGACCACCCTGCTGCGCTGCATCGCGATCTTCATCCCGGTTTTCTTCCTCGCTACGTTCGCAACCTTCCTGCTCCGGGCAATGACCGGTCTCAACCCGGCCCGGATCCAGCTCGGCGAAAACGCCACGCCGGAGGAGATCGCCCGCCTTGAAGCCTCCTACGGACTCAACCGGTCGTTCTTCGCGCAGTACTGGAGCTGGCTGAGCGGCGTGTTGCACGGCAACCTCGGACGCAGTTGGAGCAACAACGTCGAGATCAGCACGCTGATCAAGGACGGTCTGACGATCAGCATCACGGTTGCCACCGTGGCGCTGCTCATCGGCGTGGTCATCGGACTTCCGCTGGGCGCACTGGCCGCGCTGAAGCGCACGACGTGGGTCGACCGCACGATCACCGGCGTGCTCAGCCTCATCTCGGTGATGCCGGCATTCGTCGTTGGGATTGTGCTCGTCTACATCTTCGCAGTCGCCTTCAACCTGTTGCCTTCAGCCGGTTTCGTGCCCTTCTCCCAAGGTTTCTGGCCTTGGTTGCAGCACCTGTTGCTGCCGGCATTGGCACTCAGCTTCACGCCGATCGCATTCGTTGCGCGACAGCTGCGTACGGGCTTGATCGCCGCCTACCGCGAGAACTACGTCACGGGAGCGATCGTCCGCGGACTGAGTCCTCGGCGCATCTTCTTCCGGCACGTGCTGCGCAACGGCATCGGCCCGGCGATCGCGGTCCTCGGCGTCGAATTCCCCTCGATCATCGGTGGATCGGTCATCACCGAATCGATCTTCGCGCTACAGGGCTTCGGCCAGTTCGCCAACAATTCGGCACAAGCCGGTGACGTTCCCGCGGTGCAGGGCGTGCTCGTCGCCTCGATCATCCTCGTGGTCGCTTTCAACCTGGTCATCAATGTGATCCTCGGTCGGATCACCCCCGCCGCGCAGCGAGGAGTGTGACATGTTCCGGCGAGTTCTCGCTCTTCCCTCCGGCCGGCTGGCAGTCGGCATCCTGCTGCTGATCGTGCTTCTGGCGATCTTCGGACCGCTGCTCACGCCGCAGGATCCGCTGTTGAACTCACCCGCGCAGCTTGCGGGCGTCTCCGGTCACCACTGGCTGGGTACCGACTATCTCGGACGCGATGTGTTCAGCCGGGTGCTGCAGGGCTCTCGCGACAGCGTGGTGGGCGCGGTCGAGGTTGCCCTGGTCGCGCTCGTCGTCGGCACGATCCCGGGAATCCTCTCCGTATACCTGGGCCGAGTCTTCGAATGGGTGACGCTGCGCATCATCGACACGCTCATCGCACTGCCGTTTCTGCTCTTCGCGGTCGCCGTTACCGCGTTGCTCGGCAACGGAATCACCCAGGCGATGGTGGTAACTGGGGTACTTCTGGCTCCGGTCTTTTACCGGGTGTCGCGGGCGGCCACGCTCGCGGTGGCGCGTTCGCAGTACGTCGAATCCGCTCAGATCTCCGGTGCATCGCTGGTCTGGATCGTCCGTCGGCACGTCTGGTCGAAGGTGCTCCCGCCGATCGCGGTCTCGCTGGCGCAGACCATCGGCGTGGGCTTCGTGATCGTCTCGAGCCTGAGCTTCCTCGGCATCGGTGTGCAGCCGCCGAAACCCACCTGGGGTGGCTTGATCGCCTCCGACCTCGGCTACCTCAGCTATCAGCCGTGGGCCCCGATCGCCCCGGCAGTGTTGATCATGGCCACGGTCTGGGCCTGCAACGTGCTCGCGGACGTCATCCGTGACGTCTCTGGAGAGGCCGGTCGCGCCTACATCAACGCGCGCAAGGTTCGTTCACGACGGTCACCGCAACTCGCCTCAGCTCAGGGAGGTTCCTGATGACAAGCCTTGCCCCGCCCCTCGCTCCACAGACGGTGCCTTCGGTGAAGACTGAACCGCTGCTCTCCGTCCACGACGTGCACATCACCGACAAGGTTGGCGAACGCGAACTCGTTCACGGTGTGAGCTTTGATCTCACACCGGGCAAGGTCGTCGGCATCGTGGGCGAGTCCGGCAGCGGAAAGACGCTTACCTGCCGCTCCGCGCTCGGCATCCTCCCCGAAAACCTCACCGTCTCGTCGGGAAGCATCGAACTCGCGGGAAGGGACATCTCCGGCCTCTCCGGCAAGGAGTGGACCGACTTGCGTGGTTCGACCATCAGTGCCGTGTTCCAGGACCCCGCCTCATACCTCAACCCCTCCATCCCGGTGGGGCCGCAGATCGCCGAGGTCGTCCGCGTCAAGAAGAAGTTGAGACGCCGTGAGGCCCGCGACCGGGTAGTTCAACTGCTCACCGCTGTGCAGCTGCGCAATCCCGAGATCGTCTACAGCCAGTACACCTTCGAGCTCTCCGGTGGCATGCTGCAGCGCGTCCTCATCGCGGCCGCTATCGCCGCGGACCCGAAGGTGCTCATCGCGGACGAGGCCACGACGGCGCTCGACGTCACCGTGCAGGCCGAGATCCTCGATCTGCTGGCGGATCTGCTCGAGCGCACCGGACTCGCACTCGTCGTCGTCTCCCACGACCTCGCCGTCGTCGCGCAGCTCTGCGACGAGGTGCTGGTCATGCGTAACGGCGACGTGGTCGAGCAGGGCCCCACGACGCAGGTGCTGTACGAGCCGCAGCACGAGTACACGCGGTTGCTCATCGCCGAGCACGAGCAGTACGGACTGGATCGGTTCCTCGACGAGGACGAGGCGGAGTCGGCATGAGCGCCGTGTACGTCCTCGAGGTGTCCGACCTCGAGGTCCACTACGGCCGTGGCCGCAGACGGCGCCGCGCGCTCAACGGCGCGTCACTGTCCGTCGAACCGGGCGAGACCGTCGGCGTGATCGGCGAGACCGGCTCGGGCAAGTCGACCTTCGCCCGCGCCGTGCTCGGGCTGCTGGGTGCCTCGTCCGGGCGCATCGTCATCGACGGCAAGGACGTCTCGAAGGCGAAGGCGCGGGAGCTGCGTGAGCTGCGTCGCCGTGGCGTGCTGCAGTACGTCTTCCAGGATCCACTGCGCAGCCTCGACCCGGATCTGACCATCCGGCAGTCGCTCAGCGAGCCGCTGCAGATCGCCGGCGTGGGCAAGGCCGAGATCGAGCAGCGCATCGCTCGCTACCTGCAGCGTGTCCACCTCGACGCCGAACTGCTCGACCGGCTACCCGGTGAGCTCTCCGGTGGGCAGCGCCAGCGGGTCGCCGTAGCGCGAGCACTGGTCACCGAACCGAAGCTGATCATCCTGGACGAGCCGGTAAGCGCTCTCGACTCGGCCAACCGCGTGCAGGTGCTTGGCATCCTCAAGCAGCTGCGCGACTCCGGGGTCGCGCTCGTGTTCATCTCCCACGACCTCGGCTCAGTCGCCGGGATTGCCGACCGGATCGCCGTCCTGTATCAGGGCGAACTCGTCGAGGTGGGCGCCGCGCGCTCGGTGATCAACAAACCCCAGCATCCGTACACCCGCCTGCTCGTCAGTTCGGCGCCGACCCTGCGGTCGGCCTCGGCGGACCGCTCCGAGCGCGAGACGCTGCGCGCCCTGCTGCACGCCTGAGATCTGCCCCCGGCAGAGAGGAAACACCATGCCACGCACGCTTCACCTTGCCCGGGCCGCCTACGGCGCGGGCGCCCCTGGCCAGCACGGTCTGTGGAAGGACTCGCACGTCGTGAACCGGTTGGAGCCGCTGACGCTGCTCTCGGCGGTGGCCACCCACACAGCAACATCGGATTGGTACGAGTCCGACACCCTGCGCGGCAACCTCGGCCTGCCGATACCCACCAACCGCTACACCCGCGAGCATGAGCGCGACCTTGCGCCTGAGCTCGTCGAAGCCTGAGAGGAACCATCATGACTCGCAAACTGCACTTCGGCCTAGCTCCGCACGGCGTCGGAGGTCCCGGCGCCGACGGCCTGTGGAAGGACTCGCGCATTGCGAAGAACGCCAGCATCGATATCAACTTCTACATCGCGCAGGCGAAGGCGGCCGAGCGCGGATTGTTCGACGCGTTCTTCATCGTGGACAGCCAGTTCATCAACGAGACCTATCCGGCGCACTACCTGAACCGGCTGGAGCCGCTGACGCTGCTCTCGGCGGTGGCCACCCACACCAGCAACATCGGATTGGTCGCCACGGCAAGTTCGACGTACAACTCGCCGTTCAACCTGGCCAGGCGCCTCTCGTCCTTGGATCACATCAGCAACGGCCGGGCCGGCTGGAACGTGGTGACCAGTTTCGACTCGCAGGTGTCGAAGAACTTCGGTCTGGACGAGCACCTGGACTACGCGACGCGCTACGGACGCGCCCGGGAGTTCGTCGAGGTGGCCCAGGGGTTGTGGGACTCCTACGAGGACGATGCCTTTCCGGCGGATGTCGAGCGTGGAGTGTTTCTCGAGCCCGGCAAGCTGCACGCCCTCAACCACGTCGGTGAGCACTTCAAGGTGGCCGGCCCGCTGAACCTGTCGCGGTCTAGGCAGGGGCAGCCGGTGATCTTCCAGGCCGGTCTCTCCGAGGACGGTCGCAACTTCGCCGCCCACGTCGCCGAGGGCATCTTTGCCTTCGCGGAGTCGATCGAGTCCGGACAGGCGCTCGGTATCGACATCCGGCAGCGGGCTGCCGCGCTGGGCCGCGACCCCGACAACATCGTGATCCTGCTCGGTGCGAGCCCCGTCGTCGGCGAAACCGACGAGAAGGCGCACGCTCGGTCGCGGGAGATATACGAGGAGGACAACGACTTCGACCGCAAGCTGGGTTTCCTCGGCCGCACCTTCGGGGCCTATGACTTCCGGCAGCACGACCTGGACGAGAAGTTCCCCGACCTGACTCACCTCACCGAACGCAGCGGCCGTCGCGGTGCCGAACTCGTCAAGCGGGCACGAGAGAGCGGCTGGACGATCCGACAGACAGTGGAGAACGTCTCGCAGTACACGCCGGGCCCCTTCGTCGGCTCCCCGGAGACAGTCGCCGACACGATCCAGAAGTGGTTCGAGGCCCGCGCACTCGACGGTCTGAACCTGATCTTCCGCCTCCCCGAGGACGTGGACAACTTCGTGGACACCGTCGTGCCGATCCTGCAGCAGCGCGGCCTGTACCGCAGCGAGTACGAGTCCGACACCCTGCGCGGCAACCTCGGCCTGCCCTTCCCCGCCAATCGCTACGACCGCGACCATGAACTCGTGGACGCCTGAGAGGACACCGATGAGCGAGCTTTCTGCCACCGGTGGACGTGACATCCACACCGTCCATTTCCCGGCCGCCACACCACCGGAGGAGGTGGAGGTGCTGATCGTCGGAGCCGGCCCCGTCGGGCTGTCGGCGGCGATCGAACTGACCGGGCGCGGAGTGCAGGTCGCCGTCGTCGACCGCGCGCGGACCGCGACGCTGATCAGGGCCGGGGCGATGGGACATTCCCCGCGGACGGTCGAGCACTTCCGTCGGTGGAGAGTGCTCCAGGCGATCCGCGACGAGTGGACCTTTCCGCCCGAGTGGAACCACGGCATCAAGCTGATCACCTCGCTGGTCGGCCACGAGCTGGTCCCGAACCAGCGCCCGTCGTTCGCCGACGCAACCAGGACGTCGTTCGGTGAGGCGATCCGCCGTCCGCAGACGGCGCTGCAGCAGGTCTTCCTACGCCGGCTGGCCCGCGACGGGGTCACCATCGCCGGCGGATGGCGAGCGGAGGCACTGCGCGAACACGCCGAGCAGGTCGAGGTGGACGTCGTCGAGGTCGACTCCGGTGAGCAGCGGACGATCCGCGCCAGGTATGTGCTCGGCGCCGACGGCGGCAGCAGCACGGTGCGCCGGCTTGCCGGAATCGAACGAGAGGGCGAGCGTGCGACCGAGAAGCGGTTGCGCCTGATCCTGCGTACCGGCGACATCTCCGACCGGGTCGGTCCGGCCCCGAGCGGGACGAACATCGTCGTCAATGCCAAGGCGTCGGGGTTCCTCGCGGCCGTGAGCGCACGCGAATGGCGCGTCTATGCCGGGCCGTACCCGCTGGACTACGAGCCGACCGAAGACGAACTACTGGAAGTCGGTCGCGCGGCCTTCGGCTTCGACCTGGATCTGGAGATCGCCTCGGCGACCACGTTCTACCACGCCACGCGCATCGCGGAGACGTTCCGCCGAGGACGGGTGCTGCTCGCCGGCGACGCGGCGCACGTCCGCACCCCCGGAGGCAACCTGGGCGAGGGCTTCGGGGACGTGACCAACCTCGGTTGGAAGCTCGCGGCGGTGCTCCGGGACCACGGCGGTGAGGCGCTGCTGGACTCCTACGACCAGGAGCGGCGCCGGCACAACTGGCGCATCGCCGACCACGCACTGCAGCGTTCGCGGCAAGGCCAGCAGGCGCTCGCCGAGGTCCGCCGCGGCGGCATTCCGGACGACTCCGATCTCAGTTCCGCCGCGCAGCGGCGTCGCGCCGAGATCGGGGAGCTGATCACGGGCGGCGGCCCCGGATCCGGACGCAGCCGTGGTGGCCCGGGCGCCGGCCTGACCTTCGACGAGCGTTATGACGCCTCGTCGGTGGTGTGGTACGAGCCAGGCCAGCTCGAGGGCGAGCCTGCCTGGCGCCCGGATCTGTACGAGGACGATCCGCGTCCCGGCCACCGCGCGCCGGACGGCCTCATCGACCCATACGGCGACACACTCTATGACCGGATTGGCAACAAGCTGGCGCTGCTCGTCCTCGGCGCCGATCGTTCGGTCGAGCGGGCTTTCGCGGCGGAGGCTGCCAGACGGCGTCTGCCTTTCACGTTGGTCCATCTCGAGGATCCGTCGGTCCGTGAGCTCTACGGTGCCGACAACGTCCTCGTCCGCCCGGACCAACACGTCGCCTGGCGGGGCGCGCAGCTGCCCGAGGGCGGGGCGGCAGCCGTACTCGACCACGTCCTCGGTCTCGCTGGCACCCAGGAGAACCCCGACGAGGTTCTCGTCGGTGCCGGCGTGGAGTGATGACGATGCCACGGCAGATCCGCCTCAACCTCAACCTGCAGACCGCCGGCCGGCACGACGCCGGATGGAAGACGTTGGCAGACACCGAACGACTGGCCAACAGCGTCGATCACCACGTGCAGGTCGCCAGGCTTGCCGAGAAGGGCAAGCTCGACGCTCTCTTTCTCGCTGACGGGCACGGTTCGCTGTCGGAGGAAGCCTCCCGCCGGCCGTGGCGGGGTCTCGACCCGACCGTGCTGCACGCGACGATCGCTGGCCAGACCGAACGCATCGGCTTGGTCTCCACGGTCCACGCGATCTACGGCCACCCGTTCAACGTCGCGCGGTCGATAGCCAGCCTCGATCACGTCAGTCACGGCCGCGCGGCGTGGAACATCATCACCAGCCAGAACCCGCCGACGCTGGAGGCCCTCGGGCTGCAGGACACGCTCGATCACGACGTCCGCTACCGCAAGGCGGAGGAGTTCGTGGAGGTTGTGACCTCGTTGTGGGACTCGTTCCCACAGTCCGCACTCGCCAACGACAAGGAGCACAACGTCTACGTCGACCGGTCCAAGACCATACCGGTGGATTTCAAGGGCGAGTTCTATACGTCGAAGGCGGTGCTCCCCGTCCCCGGCGGATACGCGGGAAGGCCCGTGCTGTTCCAGGCCGGAGCGTCCGATCACAGCCGCGCATTCGGCGCGAAGTGGGCCGATGCGCTTTTCACCGGACAGCGGACGAAGCAACTCGCGCAGCAGTTCGCCAAGCATGTCAAAGGACTCGCCGCCGCCAATGGCCGTGATCCCGAGAAGCTGGTGATCCTACCCGGCCTGTTCGTCATTCTCGGCGGCACCGAGGCCGAAGCACGGCTGCGCAAGGACGAACTCGACGCGCTGCTGGACGCCGACTATCTGCTCGACAAGCTCGCCGACCAGCTCGGCATCCCGGCCTCCGCGCTGCCGCTGGACGCTGAACCGCCTTACGACCTGCTCACCGCGACACCCGCCGACACGTCGCTGCAAGCGCGTCACCGCGAGCAGCTCGTCACCGAGGCGCGTACCCGTGGCCTCACCGTGCGCCAACTGCTCTTCAACAACCTCAGCGGGGGACACCGTGTTCTCATCGGCACTCCCGAACAGGTCGCCGACGACATCGTCGACTGGGTCGACGACGGAGCCTCCGACGGCTTCAACATCAACATCGACGTCCAGACCGAGGGACTCGAACAGTTCATCGACGGCGTGGTCGCCGAGTTGCGGCGTCGCGGACGCTTCCGCAAGGACTACCAGTTCGAAACGTTCCGGGAGAACCTCGGCGTCGCTTGATCAGATCTCCTCGCACACTGCACCGAAGGGCACCGGCATGACCCAGACGCCAGAACAACCCCGGTTCCGGCTCGGCTTCCTCACCCACGTCCAGGGACGAGGAAACGACCCGGTGACCACGTACCGCAACGCGCAGGAGCTGTTTGTCGTGGCGGACGAGCTCGGCTTCGACGTGGGCTGGGTGGCGCAGCATCACGTGTCGCTCGGTGGTGGCGGCCTGCCTTCCCCCTGGACGTTCCTCGCCCATGCGGCGGCACAGACCAAGCACATCCGCCTGGGTACCGCGATCACGATCCTGCCGCTGGAGAACCCGGTGCGCCTGGCCGAGGACGTCTCGGTTGTCGACACCCTCAGCGGTGGCCGGGTCGAGATCGGTGTCGGCAGTGGCGGGAGCGAGCAGGAGTACGCCGCCTTCGGCCGCGACGTGCAGCGCAAGCGCGAGTTGACCAGCGAGGGGCTTGAGGTGCTCAGCAAGGCGCTGGCTAACCAGGAGGTCGGCACCGAGGGCTTCACCATCCAACCCCCGGCCGCCAACTTCTCCGACCGCATCTGGCAGGGCGTCTTCAGCGCGCCAGGGGCGGAGTACGCGGCGCGGGCCGGCTCCAACCTGCTGCTCAACCGCGCCGCCTACGGCTACAACGAGCCCACCGACGAGGTGCAGCGGCCGTGGGCCGACAGCTACCTCGCTGCGTGGCAGCAGCCGCGTCGGCCACGGATCGGGCTGTCCCGCTTCGTCTTCCCGGCCAAGGACAAGCGCACCGCGCTGGAGCAGATCGCCGCGGACGTCCTCGCCGCCGCCCAGCGCTTCGGTGAGCGCGGTGGTATCCCGAACGGCATTGGCACGGACGAAGCGCTGCGCCGTTTCCACGCCTTCTACGGCCACCCCGACGAGATCGTCGTCGACCTGCAGCGCGAGAAGGTGCTGCCCGTCGCTACCGATCTCATCACACAGTTCAACCCTGCCGTCCCCGATCACGACGCGGCTGTCCGTGCCCTCGAACTGATCGCCACCGAAATCGCGCCGGCGCTGGGCTGGAGGCCGGTCGCCCGATCCGAACCCGAACTGGCAGGAGTGTGAGCATGAGCGACTATCTCGACTTCGACAATCCCACCGGGCTGCGCATCCGCGGGACGGTGATCGTGGTCCCCGGTCGCGGCGAGAGCAGTGACACCTACCGCCGATTCGGCGCCCGCATCGCAGCCGACTCCTACCGTGTGCGCGTGCTCGACGGGCCCGTCAGCGCCGACTCCGCCGCCACCGCTCTGGAGCAGCTCAGCACGGCGCTCGATGACGCGCTGTCGGGGCTGGATGCCGAGCCGGTGCGTCCGCTCGTGCTCGTCGGCGCCGATGTCTCTGCGGCGGCGCTCGCCGCGCTGGTGTCGCAGGCGACCTCGGCCGCAGCGTGGTGGCCGGACGGCGTGGTGCTCGCCGCGCTGCCCGGTTACGGCACGCACGACCTCGGTGACGGCTGGGAGGCGGAGCTGGACGCGCGCACGCACTGTCCCGTACACCGCGGGGTGCTCACCGACGACGCATCGGTCCACCGTGGTCGGCTCACCGACGCCGTCGCCGACGGGCTGCTCGACCTCGTCTACGGCAGCACTGCCGACGTCGCGCAACTGCTGCTCATCGGCGATGCCGACCCGCTGGCCGACCATGAGGCGCTGGCCCGCGCGGCCAAGGCGCTGCCGGCCGCCCGACTGTCGGTCGTACGCGACGCGCATCACGACGTCCTCAACGACCTGCAGCACCGTTCGGTCGCCGCCGAAGTGGTGAGCTTTCTCGAGGCGCTGCGCAGCGGCCCGCCGCTGCGGCCGCTGGTGAGCGTGGAATCGAGCGCCTGGTGAGCATCGGCATCGTCGTCGGCAACCCCAAACCGAAATCTCGCACGTACGACGCAGCCCGCGCTGTGCTGTCGCAGCTGACCGGCAGCGAGCCGGACTTCGCGATCGACCTTGCCGATCTCGGCCCGAAGCTCTTGGACTGGTCGGACGCCGACATCGCGGCCGCGATCGAGCAGGTCAAGGCTGCTCGCCTGGTGGTGGTTGCTAGTCCCACGTACAAGGCCACGTACACCGGATTGCTGAAGTTGTTCCTCGACCGTTTCGGTGCGGGCTCGCTGACTGGCGTGGTGGCGATCCCGCTGCAACTGGGCGGGGACTGGCGGCACTCGCTCGCCCCCGAGGTCCATCTCAAGCCGGTGCTCAACGAGATCGGGGCCTCCACCCCGACTCGCGCGCTGTACTTGCTGGACTCCGATGCCGGCGACGAGCCCGCGACCGGGTTCGTGAACTCCCCGACACTGCAGGACTGGCTCGCCACCGCGCGGAGCCAACTTCCCGTACTGCCGTCGGTGTCGGCATGACGCAGACGACGGTCCTGGACCCCGTGCGTCTGCGGTGGGTGTACGGCGCCTTCCCCTCCGGG
>Ga0164242_10001767_pt1 | contig 25360 bp, 20 predicted proteins | sample OricomgcompostMG_FD_108783 | JGI IMG/M metagenome (GOLD analysis project Ga0164242, IMG submission 108783) | Miracle-Growth compost microbial communities from Emeryville, California, USA - Original compost - Miracle growth compost (MG) ...
GAAGTGGCCGTGGGCGGCCGATGCGCGCGCGTGCACGATGCGTTCGGGGATGCGCTCGTGGTCGAAGTGGGTGATCTTCTCGCGCAGCACGAAGTCTTCCAGCAGCGTCGGGCCGCGCGGCGTGCTGCGCAGCGAGTTCTGGTTGTCGGAGATCGGCACGCCCTGGGCGGTGGTCATTGGCGGGTGGGCGCCACCGGCTTGCTGTTGCAACTCGTCGCCGTGGCCACGCGGGTCGGTGGCTCGACGGACAGATGGCGACCGGGCGGATCGGGCGGACGATTTCTTTTTCGTGGCCATGGCAAACGCTCCTGCTGCGGTGTCGCTGGCTCGACGCGTGGCGTTGCGAGCGGGACGACCAGCCTGCGCCGGTTGCCGTCAACATGCCGTCGTTCCGATGTGACAGGATCGGGGAATGATGGGTTTTTTCGAGGCACCTGCAGGCGGCCTCGAAAAACTCCATCAGATACGTCATTCCAGCGAAAGCTGTAATCCAGAGCCTTTGCTTTTCAACGGCTTGAAGTCGCTGGATGACCAGACATTCGTCTGTTGAAAAACACCTCCGGCTTGACCGGCCCTTCGGCCGTTGAGAGCCGCCGGAATGACGGAGTTTTTCGGGGTTCCCGTAGGAGCGGCTTCAGCCGCGATGCCCTAGGGCTTTTCGGATGTCTGGTCGAAAGCGTCGCGGCTGAAGCCGCTCCTACCTTTGCAGCGCGCTTGCCCGGAGCCTCTATGTGGCCTCGACGCGTTTCCGGGCTTCAGCCGCTATCCATGTCCCAAGGCTTCCGGCGCCCGTTCAAAACCTCGTCCAGACCGAGGCAGGGACGGCTTGTAGAAGCCCGCTGGCATGTCCAGTGCGGAGGGATTTTGAACGGGCCCTCGAAGAAAAGGCCCCGCAAGCGGGGCCTTTTGCAGTCGGCGGCGAAGGGCGGTCAGGCCTCGGCTTCTTCCTTGTAGGCATCGACCGGGATGCAGGCGCACATGATGTTCTTGTCGCCGTAGACATTGTCCACGCGCGCCACCGGCGACCAGTATTTCTGCTGCCGCAGCGTGGCCAGCGGGAAGGCGGCCAGCTCGCGCGGATAGGCGTGCGTCCACTCGGTGCCGCTGACCATGCTGGCGGTGTGCGGGGCGTTGCGCAGCGGGTTGTCTTCGCGGTCGAGCTTGCCTTCCTCCACCGCACGGATCTCGTCGCGGATCTGGATCATGGCGTCGATGAAGCGGTCCAGCTCGTGCTGCGATTCGCTTTCGGTCGGTTCCACCATCAGCGTGCCGGCGACCGGGAAGCTGAGCGTGGGCGCGTGGAAGCCGAAGTCGATCAGGCGCTTGGCGACGTCCTCGGCGCTGATGCCGGTGGCGTCCTTCAGCGGACGCAGGTCGAGGATGCACTCGTGCGCCACCAGCCCGTTGCGGCCGGTGTACAGGGTGGGGTAGTGCGGAGCCAATCGCCTCGCCACGTAGTTGGCGTTGAGCAAGGCTACCTGGGTGGCTTTGCGCAGGCCCTGCCGGCCCATCAGGGTGATGTACATCCAGCTGATCGGCAGGATCGACGCGCTGCCGAACGTGGCGGCGCTGACCATCGGGCCGTTGCCGATGCCTTGCGTGCGCACGCCGTCGTCGCCGAGCGCGCCCGGCAGGAACTTCGCCAGGTGCGAGCGCACCGCGCACGGGCCCACGCCGGGGCCGCCGCCGCCGTGCGGGATGCAGAAGGTCTTGTGCAGGTTGAGGTGGCTGACGTCCGAACCCCACTTGCCAGGCTTGGCCACGCCGACCAGTGCGTTCATGTTGGCGCCGTCGGTGTACACCTGCCCGCCGTGCTGGTGGACGATGTCGCAGATGGCGACCACGTCTTCCTCGAACACGCCGTGGGTGGACGGGTAGGTGAGCATGATCGCGGCGAGGTTGGCCGAGTGCTTCCCGGCCTGCGCACGGATGTCTTCCAGGTCCACGTTGCCGTTGGCGTCGCACTTGGTGACGACGACCTTCATGCCGCACAGGTGGGCGGAGGCGGGGTTGGTGCCGTGGGCGGATTCGGGGATCAGGCAGATGTCGCGATGGCCTTCGCCGCGCGAGCGATGGTAGGCGCGGATCGCCAGCAGGCCGGCGTATTCGCCCTGCGCGCCGGCGTTCGGCTGCAGGCTCACCGCGTCGTAGCCGGTGATTTCCACCAGCTGCGCTTCCAGCCCGGCGATCAGTTCCTGGTAGCCCTGCGCCTGTCCGGCGGGCGCGAACGGGTGGATGTTGGCGAACTCCGGCCAGGTCACCGGGATCATCTCGGCGGTGGCGTTGAGCTTCATGGTGCACGAGCCCAGCGGGATCATCGTGCGATCCATCGCCAGGTCCTTGTCGGCCAGCGTGCGCAGGTAGCGCAGCAGCTCGTGCTCGCTGTGGTGGGTGTTGAACACCGGGTGGGTGAGGAAGGCCGAGCTGCGCTGCAGCGCCGCCGGGATCAGCGACGGCGCGCTGGCGTCCAGTTCGTCGATGCCGGGCAGCGTGGCGTCGTCGCCGCCGAAGATGCGCCACAGCAGCTCGACGTCGGCGCGCGTGGTGGTTTCATCCAGCGAGATGCACAGGTACTCGCCCCATGCCTTGCGCAGGTTGGCGCCCAGCGCCGCCGCGCGCGCCGCGATGGCGTCGGTGCGCGCGCCGGTCTTCAGGCTGATCGTATCGAACGCGCTGTCGTGGTGGCTGGCGGCGAAGCCGAGCTGTCCGAGACCGGCCTTGAGGATCGCGGTGAGGCGCGCTACGCGCGAAGCGATGCGCTTGAGGCCTTCCGGGCCGTGGTAGACGGCGTACATCGAGGCCATCACGGCGAGCAGCACCTGCGCGGTGCAGATGTTGCTGGTGGCCTTCTCGCGGCGGATGTGCTGCTCGCGCGTCTGCAGGGTGAGGCGGTAGGCCTTGTTGCCCTCGGCGTCGATGGACACGCCGATCAGGCGGCCCGGCATCGAGCGCTTGTAGGCGTCGCGGCAGGCCATGAAGGCGGCGTGCGGGCCACCGAAGCCGAACGGCACGCCGAAGCGCTGCGAGTTGCCGATCACGATGTCGGCGCCCATCTCACCCGGCGACTTCAGCAGGGTCAGCGCCAGCAGGTCGGTGGCGAAGATCGCCAGCGCGCCCTTGGCGTGGATCTTCGCCACCTCGTCGCTCCAGTCCATCAACCAGCCGCTGCTGGCCGGGTACTGGATCAGCGCGGCGAAGTAGTCGTCCGCGGCGATCGCGGCGTCCCACGCTTCGGCGGAGTCGGCCAGCTTGACCGTCAGGCCCAGCGGTTCGGCGCGCGTGCGCATCACCTCGATGGTCTGCGGGTGCGCGTCGCCGGACACCACGAGGGTGCCGCCCTTGGCCTTGGCCGAGCGCTTGGCCAGCGTCATCGCCTCGGCCGCCGCGGTGGCCTCGTCCAGCAGCGAGGAGTTGGCGATCTCCATGCCGGTGAGGTCGGCGCACATGGTCTGGAAGTTGATGAGCGCTTCCATGCGGCCCTGCGAGATTTCCGCCTGGTACGGCGTGTAGGCCGTGTACCACGCGGGGTTCTCGAGGATGTTGCGCAGGATGACGTTGGGCGTGTGGGTGCCGTAGTAGCCTTGGCCGATGAAGCTGCGGAACACCTTGTTCTTGTCCGCGATGGCGCGGATGCTGGCCAGTGCCTCCACTTCGGTCACGACCGGAGCCAGCGCCAGCGGGGCCGGCGACTTGATCTTGCCGGGCACGATGGCGTCGGTCAGCGCCTCCAGCGATTCGTGGCCGACGACGCGCAGCATCTGCGCGATCTCGGCGTCGTCGGGGCCGATGTGGCGGTCGATGAACGCGCCGTGGTTTTCCAGGTCGCGCAGCGAGGGGGGAGAGGTCTTCTGGCTCATGGCAAAGGGCATCCGGAGGCACGTGCATGCCGCACGCGGGGCGCCCCTCTGTCCTTTTGCCTGAGAGTTTGGAGGTGCGGGTCGGTGCGGCCGACCCCTGCCTCGTGCCCCTTCGGCGCCGGATTCAACCGGTCTCTCCAGAGTGTTGACGCGTGGTGGTGTGGGGCCTGAGCGATTACGGGCGTTGCGTCTTCGGCAGCGTGCGGGCCCGGTCGGGCTCGCGCGCTTCTCCCACCATGCGTTTACCGGGCCGCTTATACAGGGGCAAGAGCCGGGTTGCCGCCCGCCGGAAGCAGTCGGGGGCGTGGCAGTCGCCGACTGTTTCCGGGAGCCGGTCGTCGTTGCAGGAGGGGGCTATGCTCATGCCTTCTGCACATGCGAGGTGCCACGAAATGATCCGCATCGGCGAAATCGACCACGTCGTCTTGCGTGCCATCGACATGCCGGCCATGCAGCGCTTCTATTGCGACGTGCTGGGTTGTCGCGAGGAACGGCGGCAGGACGAGATCGGCCTGGTGCAACTGCGAGCCGGGGCTTCGCTGATCGACCTGGTCGGCATCGACGGCAAGCTTGGCCGCCTGGGCGGCATGGCACCGGGCAGCGAGGGCCACAGCATGGACCACCTGTGCCTGCGCGTGGAGGATTACGACGAGGCCTCGATTCTTGCCCACCTGAAGGCCCACGACGTGCGCATCGGCGAACTGGGCATGCGTTACGGTGCGCGCGGCGAAGGCCCGTCGATCTATCTGTATGACCCGCAGGGCAACATGGTGGAGCTGAAGGGGCCGGCAGTTGTCTGAGCGCCTGTTCACGATCGCCTGGCAGGCCCCATGAAACGTCATCCCGGCGGCTCTCAACGGCTGAAGGGCCGGTCAAGCCGGGATCCAGTGTCGTTGGCTTTTGGGGGGGGCGCTGGATGACCAGGCATGCGTCTGTTGAAAAACGCCTCCTGCTTGACCAGCCCTTCGGTTGTTGAAAAGCGCCTCGCCGGAATGACGGGAAGGAAGAGGCGAACGATTCGAGGCTGATGGATAGATCGTGAACAGGTTCCGTGCGCCTGTCGAAATCTCGTCCAACCCTTCATTCTTGCGAATGTGGACGCAGCTTCAGCCGCGATGCTTTTGGTCACGCGTCCGAAAAGCCGAAAAGCATCGCGGCTGAAGCCGCTCCTGCCAGCGGGACGGCGTTGGCTGGGATGAGTTTTGGACAGGCCCTGCGGCGGCTGTTTTCCCGCATCGGCGACAGGTCGACCGCTTGCCGCGCGGCTGCGACATCTTCAACGCCAGCAGGGCGCGATATCCGCCCGGGCCGTCGCGCCTTTCGGGTAGCAAATTGATCCGGCGCTGCTTAAGATAGCGGGTCGCGCGGCTGCCACGGTGGCGCTGTCTGCCATCCGAGCGTGGCCCGGGCTCTATTCTTTTTGCTCGATCACCGGGAGTCCCCCCTTGAGCACATCTGCTCCGCTGCGTATTGTCCCGCTTGCCGGCAAGGCCGACCTGGACCGGTTCATCAAGCTTCCCGGTTCGATCCTCGGCTCCGACCCCCACTGGATTTCCCCGCTTCACCTTGAGCGGCGCCTGCATCTCGGCGCGAAGACGAATCCCTGGTGCGAGCACGCGCGCTGGCAGGGCTGGATCGCCTACCGCGGCGACCGCCCGGTGGGGCGCATCAGTGCCCAGATCGATTCGCTGCATCTCGAACGCTACGAGGATGCCACGGGGTTCTTCGGCATGCTGGATGCCGAGGATTCGCAGGAGACGTTCGCCGCGCTCATCGGCGCGGCTGAGCAATGGCTGCGCGGCGAAGGTATCCGGCGCGTCCGTGGTCCGCTCAGCCTGTCGATCAACGACGAGGTGGGCCTGCTGGTGGACGGGTTCGATACGCCGCCGGTGTTCATGATGGGGCATGCCTGGCCGTACTACGGCGCGCACATCGAGGCGTGCGGGTATCGCAAGGCCAAGGACATGCTGGCCTACATGATCGCGCCGGACTTCCCCGCGCCGAAGGTCATGAAGCGGCTGCTGGAAAAATCCGGAAAGCAGGTCCGGGTGCGTCCGCTGGACCGCAGCCGGTTCGACGAGGAACTGGCCACGCTGCGCGACATCTTCAACGACGCTTGGGCGGAGAACTGGGGTTTCGTGCCGTTCACCGAGGCCGAGTTCAAGGATCTCGGCCATACGCTGCGCGTGCTGATCGCGTCCGAACTGATCCAGATCGCCGAGGTGGACGGCGTGCCGGCCGCCTTCATCGCGGCGCTGCCCAACGTCAACGAGACCATCAGGAATTTCGACGGCAAGCTGCTGCCCTTCAACTGGGCGAAGCTGCTGTGGCAGCTCAAGGTGCGTTTCCCGAAGTCGTCGCGTGTGCCCCTGATGGGCGTGCGGCGCAGCTTCCACAACACGCCGCTGGGACCCGGCCTGGCCTTCCTGGTGATCGACGCGGTGCGCCACGAGCTGGTCGCGCGGGGCGTGGAGCAGGTGGAGCTGTCGTGGATCCTCGAGGACAACGCCGGCATGCGCAACATCATCGAATCCATCGGCGGCCACGACTACAAGCGCTACCGCGTCTACGAGAGGGATCTCTGATGACAAGGCACCCCGCCCGGATCACGGCGGTGGTGATACTCGGCATCGTGATCGTTGCAGTCGTCTGGTGGGCCAGGCGTGGTTCGGTGGGCGACAAGTCGACGGCCGGCCAGGCCGTCCCGGTCGTCGTGGACAGCGTGCGGCAGGGCAGTTTCGTCGTCTGGCAGTCGCAGCCGGGCACCGTCGTGCCGGCCAACAGCGTGGTGGTGCGCAGCCACGTGGATGGAACGCTCACGCGCATCGCCTTCACGGGCGGGCAGGCGGTGAAGCAGGGCGACCTGCTGGCCGAGATCGACCCGCGCCCGTTCCAGGCGCAACTGCAACTCGCCAACGGCGATCTCGCGCGCAGCCAGGCGCAGCTCGCCAACGCCGAGGACACCCTCAAGCATTACCAGGCGTTGCAGGCGCAGGATTCCATCTCGCGCCAGCGCGTCGCGGATCAGCAGTCGCTGGTGCTCCAGTACGCCGCCGAAGTGAAGGCCGGACAGGGACGTGTCGGCAGCGCCAGGCTGCAGCTCTCGGCCACCCGGATCACCTCGCCGATCGCCGGCACGGTGGGGTTGCGCCGCGTGGACCCGGGCAACCTGGTCGGGCCTTCCGACGCGCGCGGCATCGTGGTGGTGACCCAGTCGCAGCCGAGCAAGGTGGTTTTTTCGGTGCCGGTGAACGCGGTGTCGCAGGTGCTGGAGCGCCTGCACGGCGGCGCCTGCATTCCCGTGGAGGCCTATGGCGACGGCGCTGATGACCGGCTCGGCAGCGGGCGCCTGCTGGGCGCGAACAACCAGGTGGACCCGGGGACCGGCACGGTGAAGTTCGAGGCCGGGTTCGCCAACGCGAACGGCGCGCTGCTGCCCAACCAGTTCGTGACCGCGCGCCTGCCGGTCGAGGTGCTGCCCCAGGCGATCCTCGTGCCCGCCGCTGCGATCCAGCAGGGCGCGGACGGCCCGTTCGTGTATGTCGTCAAGGGTGACAAGACCGCCGCGGTGACGCCGGTGAAAGTGGGCCCCGGCGATGGCACGACCACCGTGGTCACGGCCGGCCTCGCGCCGGCCACGAAGGTGGTGGTCGAGGGGGCGGATCGTCTTCGTGCCGGTACCGCGGTCGATGCCACGATGGCCGCCGGGCCGGCTCCCGCGTCGGCGGACGCCGTGCCGGCATGCCGTCCCGGCGACGCGCATCCCCCGGCGCGGACGACGACTGCCCACCCGTGAACCCGTCGCGCCCGTTCATCCTGAGGCCGGTCGCAACCTCGCTGCTGGCCATTGCGATCGTGCTGGTGGGCCTGTTCGCGTACCGCTTCCTGCCGCTCTCGGCGCTGCCGGAGGTGGATTTCCCGACCATCGAGGTGGTCACCGCCTATCCGGGGGCGAGCCCCCAGGTCGTGGCGGCCACGATCACGGCGCCGCTGGAACGCCAGTTCGGCCAGATGCCCGGCCTCGGCCAGATGATGTCGACGAGCTCGGCCGGCACCTCGGCGGTCACGCTGCGCTTCAACCTCGATCTGCCGCTGGACGTGGCCGAGCAGGAAGTGCAGGCCGCGATCAACGCGGCGACACCGCTGCTGCCGCCGGACATCTCGCAGCCGCCGATCTATCACAAGGTGAATCCGGCCGACGCGCCGGTGATGACGCTGGCCCTCACCTCGCCCACGCTGCCGTTGCGCGTGCTGCACGAACTGGCGGATACGCGCCTGGTGCCGAAGCTGTCGCAGGTAACCGGTGTGGGTCTGGTGAGCATCGATGGTGGCCAGCAACCGGCGATCGTGGTGCAGGCTGATCCGGCGCGGCTGCGTTCGAACGGCCTCACCCTGGACGACTTGCGCAGCGCGATCCGCGACGCCAATTCGAACCAGGCCAAGGGCATGCTCGAAGGACCGGAGCGGTCGTCGAACATCGCGCTCAGCGATCCGGTCGATACCGCGGCGCAGTTCCGGCGCCTGATCGTTTCCCATCGGGACGGCGCCGTGGTGCGTCTGGGTGACGTGGCGCGGGTGGCGGACGGCGCCGAGAATGCGCGCCTCGCCGCATGGTCGGGCCCGTCGCCGGCGATCGTGCTGCGGATCCGACGCCAGCCCGGCGCCAACGTCGTGGACGTGGTCGACCGCATCCGGCAGTTGCTGCCGCAACTCAAGGCCACGCTGCCCGCGGCGGCGGATATCACGACCCTGAGCGACCGCACGGAGACCGTGCGCGCCGCCGTGCACGACGTGCAACTGGAACTGGTCTTCGCCGTGGTGCTGGTGGTGCTGGCGATCTTCGTGTTCCTGGGCAGCGGCAGGGCCACCGCGATCCCCGCGGTGGTGGTGCCGCTATCCCTGGTCGGCACGTTCGGGGTCATGTACCTGGCCGGGTTCTCGATCAACAACCTGACCCTGATGGCGTTCATCGTGGCCACCGGTTTCATGGTGGACGACGCGATCGTCATGATCGAGAACATCGCGCGCCATGTCGAAGCGGGCGAGGAACCCTTCGCCGCGGCGTTGAAGGGATCGCGGCAGATCGCCTTCACCGTGATCTCGCTGACGCTGTCGCTGCTCGCCGTGCTGATCCCGCTGCTGTTCATGGGCGGGCTGGTGGGGCGCCTGTTCCGCGAATTCGCGATGACCCTGGCGGCGGCCATCCTGATTTCCGGTGTGATCTCGCTGACCCTCACGCCGATGATGTGCGCGCGGATGCTGCGCCGCGTGCCGGATGCGCGGCAGGGCGCGTTCGCCCGCCGCGGCAAGGCGTGGCTCGACGGCGCGCTCGCGAAGTACGCGCGCGGGCTGGAATGGGTGCTGGCCCGGCAGGGCGCGACCCTGCTGGCGGTGGCGGCCATGGCCGTCCTGGCCATCGGGCTCTACGTGGCGGTGCCGCGCGGCCTGTTCCCGGCGCAGGACTCGGGCGACGTCCAGGGCATCTCCGTCGCGTCGCCGACGGTCTCGTTCGCGGCCATGTCGAAGCGGCAGCAGGCGCTGGCCGACGTTCTCCGGCACGACCCCGCCGTGGCCAGCGTGGCGTCGTTCATCGGCGTCGGCGACGGGGCGCCATCGCTCAACAGCGGCCGCTTGCTGATCCACCTGAAGCCGCTCTCGCGGCGCGACCGCATGCCCGCGGTGATGGCGCGGCTCGCCGCGGCGGCAGGAAAGGTCGATGGCATCCGGCTGTACCTGCATCCGGTGCCCGACCTGACGATCGATGATCGGGTCAGCTCCGGCCAGTACCGGCTCTCGGTCGCGAATGCGGACCCTGCGCAACTCGCGCAATGGGTGCCCCGGATCGTCGCATCGCTGCGGGGCATCGGCAAGCTGGCCGACGTGTCCAGCGACCAGCAGGACAAGGGACTGGAGGCGTACGTCAAGGTCGACCACGACCTGGCGAGCCGCTATGGCATCACCTCGGCCGCCGTGGGCAACGCGCTCTACAACGCGTTCGGCCAGCGCCAGGTGGGCACGCTGCTCACCCTGGCCAGCCAGCGGCGCGTGATCCTCGAGGCGCAGCCCGATGCCGATAGCGCGGCGGGGGCGATGGGCGGCATCTATCTCGCCGGCAAGGGGGACGCAGGCGCTGCGGAAGATCCCGCGGCGTCGCTGGTTCCCCTGGCGTCCATCGCCCGGTTCAGCGAGCGGGCCGCGCCGCTGCTGGTCACCCGGATCGACCAGCTTCCCGCGGCGACGGTGTCGTTCAACCTGGCGCCGGGCGCCGCGCTGGGCAGTGCGATCGATGCCGTGGATGCGGCGCTCCGCCAGTTGAAACTGCCGGACAGCGTGCAACTGCACTGGCAAGGGGCGGCGCAGTCCTTCCAGGCGTCGCGCGATGGACAGCCCTGGCTGATCCTGGCCACGCTGATTACCGTCTACATCGTGCTGGGCGTGCTCTACGAGAGCTACATCCACCCGTTGACGATCCTCTCCACGCTGCCCTCGGCCGGCATCGGCGCGCTGCTGGCGCTGATCGTGGGCGGCTTCGAGCTGGACGTGATCTCGCTGATCGGCGTGATCCTGCTGATCGGCATCGTACAGAAGAACGCGATCATGCTGATCGACTTCGCGATCGACGCGCAGCGCCAACAGGGGCTGGCGCCGCGCGACGCCATCGTGCAGGCCTGCATGCTGCGTTTCCGCCCGATCCTGATGACCACGCTCGCCGCGATGCTGGGCGCGCTGCCGCTGATGCTGGGCGGCGGCATGGGCGCGGAACTGCGCCATCCGCTGGGGGTGGGCATCTTCTGGGGCCTGCTGGTGAGCCAGTTGCTCACGCTGTTCACCACACCGGTCATCTACCTCGCCTTCGAGCGCGTGCTGCAGCGTCGCGGGCGGCGCGCCGCGGCATGAACATCTCCCGGCCCTTCATCGACCGGCCGGTGGCGACGTCGCTGCTGTGCCTCGGGTTGGTGATCGCCGGGGCGCTGGCGTGGCGGCTGTTGCCGATCGCGTCCATGCCGGAAGTGAACGTGCCGACGATCAAGGTCACGGCCGAGCTGCCGGGCGCGAGTCCGGCCACGGTGGAAGCGGCCGTGGCGACGCCGCTCGAACGCGCGCTCGGGCGCATCGCCGGGCTGACCGAGATGACGTCGACGAGCACCACCGGCGGCGCGAACATCCGCCTCACCTTCGATCTCTCGCGCAACGTGGCCGGTGCGGCGCGCGACGTGCAGGCGGCGATCAACGCGGCGCGCGCCGACCTGCCCGCCGATCTGCCGGCGAGCCCGAGCTATCGCGAGGTCAGCTCCGCCGACGCGCCGGTGCTGGTCCTCGCCCTGACCTCGCAACACGCCACCGCGGGGCAGATGTATGCCGCCGCCTCCACCACGTTCAGCCAGATGCTGTCCCAGGTGGACGGCGTGGGCGAGGTGCAGCTCGTCGGCGGTTCGGTGCCGGCGGTCCGGATCGAACTCGATCCGCAGGCGATGAACCGGCATGGCGTGGGTTTCGAACAGGTGCGCCACGCGGTGGCCGCCGCCGTCTCCAACCAGCCCGCGGGCGCGATCGAGAGCGGGGACCGCTACCTGCAGGTCGCCACCAACGGACAGTTGCGGACGGCGCAGGCTTTCCGCTCGCTGGAGGTGGCCGGCCACGACGGCGCCGCCGTGCGGCTGGGCGAACTCGGCAAGGTGGTCGACGCTGTGCGCGATCCGTACACCGCGGCGCTCGCCAACGGCGAGCCCGCGGTGCTGGCTCTGGTCCGCCACAAGCCGGGCGCCAACATCATCCGGGTGATCGACGGAGTGACCGCGCTGCTGCCGGCATTGCGGGCGTCGCTGCCCGGCGACATGAAGGTGGGCGTCATCGTCGACCGTGCGACCACGGTGCGGGCGTCGATGCGTTCCGCCGAGCACACGCTGGCGGTGGCGGTGGTCCTGGTGGTCGCCGTGATGCTGCTTTTCCTGCGGAATGTCCGCGCGGCACTGATCGCGAGCGCGGTGGCGCCGATCGCCCTGATCGGGGCCATGGGAGTGATGTACCTGCTGGACTACAGCCTCGACATCCTTTCGCTGATGGCGCTGACCATCGCCGTCGGCTTCGCCGTGGACGACGCGGTGGTGGTGGTGGAAAACATCGCGAGGCACATGGAGAACGGGCTGCCGCCGCGCGAGGCGGCGCGGGTCGGCGCCGGCGAGGTGGGCCTGACCGTGCTGTCCATGAGCGCCGTGCTGATCGCGGTGTTCATCCCGCTGCTGCTGATGGGCGGCTACGTCGGCCTGTTCGTCCGCGAGTTCGCCGTCACCCTCGCCGTGGTCATCGCGATTTCCCTGCTGGTCTCGCTGACCGTGGTGCCCATGCTGTGCGCGTGCTGGCTGACGCCGGGCCGGACCGGCGGGCGCGGGCGCTTCTTCCGCTGGAGCGAGCGCCGGTTCGAGGCGCTCCACCAGCGTTACGAGCGCAGCCTGGCCTGGGCGCTGCGCCATCCGCCGCTGACCATGCTCCTGCTGCTCGGGGTGCTGTGCCTCAGCGTGTACCTGTACATCGTGGTGCCGAAGGGCTTTTTCCCGCGGCAGGATACCGGCGAGCTCTCGGGCGATTTCAGCACCGCCGGCAGTGCGTCGTATCCCGTGGCGCGGAAGGCGCTGGGTGTCTTCGTCGACACCGTGCGCGAAGACCCTGCCGTGGCGAGCGTCGCCGGGTTCGTGGATCACGACGAGGGCTCCCTGTTCGTCACCCTGAAGCCGCTTGCGGCGCGCAATGCCAGCGCGGACGCCGTCGCCGCGCGGCTGAACGACAAGCTGGCCGGCGAGGCCGGCGCCAGCTTCAGCGTGACCTCGGTGCAGAACATCCGCGTGGGCGGGCACCGCAGCCGTTCGTCGAACGAATTCACGGTGCAGGCGGATACCCCCGAACTGCTGCGGGCGTGGGCCCCGCGGATCGTCCGCGCGGTGAAGACGCTGCCCGAGCTGCGCAACGTGCATGCCGACGGCGAGGGCACGGGGCAGGTGACATCGCTGGACGTGGATCGCGACACGGCAGCGCGCCATGGCGTGAGTTTCGCCAGGATCGACGGGGTGCTGCGCGATGCGTTTGCCCAGCGGCGCGTCGCCACGATTTTCTCGGCGACGAGCCAGACGCCGGTGGTCATGGGGGTCGCCCCCGGGCATGCGCGCTCGACCGGGGCCTTCGAGCCGATCCGGGTGCCGGGTGCCGATGGAAACAGCGTGCCGCTTCCGGTGCTGGCACACGTCCGCCAGTTCGACGCGCCACACGACGTCGACCATTTCGACCAGTCCGTTTCCGCCACCGTGTCGTTCGACCGGGCCCCGGGCGTGTCGCTGTCGCAGGCCACGCGGGCGATCCGGCACGCGGTGGACGGACTGGCCATGCCGACCTCGGTCCGCGGCAGCTTCTAGGGGTCGGCGGGCGCGTTCCGCCAGGTGGTGCAGAGCGAGCCCGTGCTGGTGATCGGCGCCTTGCTCACGCTCTTCATCGTCCTGGGCATCCTGTACGAAAGCTGCGTGCACCCGTTGACGATCCTGTCGACCCTGCCTTCGGCCGCCGTCGGCGCCGTGTTCGCCCTGCTGCTGTTCCGCACCGATTTCGACGTCATCGCGCTGATCGGCATCTTCGCCCTTATCGGCATCGTGATGAAGAACGCGATCATGATGGTGGACTTCGCCCTCGTGGCCGGGCGCAGCGCGTCACTCACGCCGTACGAGGCGATCCGGCAGGCGTGCCTGCTGCGCTTCCGCCCCATCCTGATGACCTCGCTGGCGGTGATGGTGGCGGCCGTTCCGCTGGCGGTGACGCGCGGGAACGGTGCCGAGATGCACCATCCGCTGGGCATAGCGATGGGCGGCGGCCTGGTGGTGAGCCAGTTGCTGACCCTCTACACGACTCCGGTCGTATATCTTTATCTCGATCGATTCAGCAGATGGGCAGGCACATGGTGGCAGGGTTTTGGCGCACGGCACGACGCCGGCTGGCCGGCAGCGCGCAAGGAGCCGCCGAGGTGAGGGCGTGGCTGCATTTCCCCGGCCTGCGCGCCGTCATGGTCGCGGCTGCGGTCATGGCTGTCGCGGCCTGCACGGAAGTCGGGCCGGACTACGTGCGCCCCTCCACGCCGGTCCCCGCGGCCTACAAGGAAGCCGGCCCCCGGAATGCCGGGCGCGCCGCCGCGGCGCCCATGGCCAGGACGTGGTGGACGATCTATCGCGATCCCACGCTCGACAGCCTCATGGCGCAGGTGCGGGTGGGCAACCAGTCGCTCGCGGCGGCGGCGGCCCGGGTGCGCGGGGCGCAGGCGCTGGTCCGGGTGGCTTCCGGCGCCTCGGTTCCCCAGGTCGGTATCGGCACCCTCAAGTCGGGCCGCAAGAACGAGAACGATTTCGGCATTGGCGTCAGCTGGGAACTCGATCTGTAGGGACGCGTCCGCCGTGACGTGGAAGCGCACCGCGCATCCGCCGAGGCCAGCGCAGCGGACCTCGCCGCCGCCACGCTGTCGGTGCAGGCACAGGTCGCGCAGGCTTACTTCGCGTTGCGCGCGGACGATGCACTGATCGATCTCCTGCAGCGAGCCATGACAACCGACGCGCACTGGCAGCGCATGGTGCAGAACCAGTACGCCCAGGGCGTGGCATCCAGCGCCGATGTCGCCGCGGCCTTGATGCGCTACACCAGGGTGCAGCTGCAACTGGCCGACACCCGGGCGCAGCGTGCGCAGCGGGAGCACGCCATCGCGGTGATGCTCGGCCAGCAGCCGGCGGCATTCGCCATCGCGCCGGCACCGTTCGACACGAAGGTGCCGATGGTTCCCGCCGGGTTGCCCGCCACGTTGCTCGAGCGCCGGCCGGACGTGCTCGCCAGCGAGCGCCGCATGGCCGCCGCCAGTGCCCGCATCGGCGTCAGCAAGGCCGAGACCTTGCCCTCGATCAGCCTGGCCGCCGGCATCGGCGTGCTCAAGGGCCCGACCGGCACCGCCGACGTGCACGCGCCGTTGTTCACGGGCGGTCGACTGTCGGCGCAGGTGGACAACGCCCAGGCGGCGTATGCCGAGGCCGTCGCGAACTACCGCCAGACCGTGCTCGACGCGTTCCGCGAGGTGGAAGACGGGCTGGTGGCCGCGAACACGCTGGCCGGCAGCGCGGCGCTCCAGGCGAAGGCGGCGGCCGCGGCCACGGAATCGGCCCGCGTCATGCGGAACCAGTACCGGGAAGGCGTGGCCGACTATTCCGCGGTCGTGGATGCCGCAGGCGCCGCGCTCGACGCCAGCCGCGCCGACCTGCAGCTGCGCCAGCGGCGCCTCGACGCCAGCGTGAACCTCATCAAGGCATTGGGCGTTGGCTGGCAGCCAGCCGCTGACCGGGACGCCGGCACCGCGCGTTAGCGCCGGTTCGGCACCTCGCCCAGCGCATTCGTGGTCCTCGCCGTTTCCAAGGTAGGAGCGGCTTCAGCCGCGATGCTCTTCAGGCCTCCAAGACGCCATGCCAAGAGCATCGCGGCTGAAGCCGCTCCTACCCGAGGTCGCGCGCGCATCGGGGACGGTATCTAGGGAAGGTCTGGTTTTGCTCGTCATCCCAGCGAAAGCTGGGATCCAGCGCCGTCAAACCATTGAACGTAAAGGCACTGGATTCCTGCCTTCGTAGGAATGACGGGGCAAAAAGCTGGTTGATCAGACCTTAGCTCTAGAGCGGATAGCGGGACACCAGCGTCTCCAGGCGGAGCCGGGTTTCCTTGGCCAGCGGCGCGGGGGTTCCGTAACGGCGGCGACCCGACAGTGCTTCGGCGACCATCTCGTCGTGGCGGGCGCCCATCAGGCCGTTGATGGCGGCAAGGAATCGCGACATCTGCAGCGCGTGCTCGTCGTGTTCGAGCGAGCGTAGCGTGTCGTAGTACGTCACTTGCATGCTGACGATCTTGCGTATCTCGTGGAATTCGTCGCCGGTGAAGGTCGTGCGTGCGATCAGCTTCTTCAGGCGCCTCATCCTGGCGCGCTGGTAGGCGATGAGCCCGGCCTCGCTGTCCAGCCGTGTCGTTTCCATGCCGCGCCGGACGATCGACCAGACCGGCTTCGAGAGCAGCAGCCGCAGCTTGAGGCCATGGCGCACGGTGGCGCCGTGCCGGCCGCTGCGAAACGCGTCCTGCAGGTGGCCGAGCACGCGCGTGGTCAGGTCGAACAGCAGCGCCGGGCGGTGGGCCTTGCCGTACAGCCGCTGCGCGAATCGCAGGTGCTTGTACCGCGCACGCATGTACTTGTAGTGCAGCCGTTCGTCCGCGCTGAGGCCTTCGTGGCGAAGCAGTTTTTCGACCAGGCCCAGCAGTTCCGTTCGCTCGACACCGTCTTCCCAGAACTGCAGGCACAGCGCGTAGCAGCGCTCGATCGATGCCTGCGGGCAGGCCAGGACGATGGGGTCGGGCAGGGCGACGTGGGCATCGACGGCATCGTCGATGTCCACGGCGTCGAACAGTTGCCGGAGCGTTTCCGCCGGGAATTTCTGCCAGGTGGGAACAGCCGTGCCGGTCATTGCCGTGCTTCCTCGGGCGCGTAGAAAGAGAGCGTGTGTCGCTTGCGGTACGCCGCAACGGTCGGGATCAGCTGGAACACCGCTTCCAGGCACTGGCCGCCGAAATAGGCCATGGCCGCGCCCATGATGCCGATGGCGTGCGAGAGGCCGACCAGCAGCCCGGCGTACAGCAGCGCCGCGAGCGCCTGCGCGACCAGGGCGGCGCGCTGGCGGCCGGCGATGTACAGCAGCGATTCGAGCGGGAAGCCGGCCATGGACACTACCAGCGCCGCCGACATCACCTGCAGCAGCTTGTACGACTCCAGGTATTGCGCGCCGAACACCGTGGCGATCAGCGGTTTGCCCACGGCGATCGCCAGCAGGGCCACCAGCACGCCGAGCGCGCCGGCCAGGGCGGCCGAGCGCAGGCCCAGCTTCCACGGCCGCGTGCTGGCCGGATCGAGCCGCATGATCTCGGGATAGAAGCTTTTCTGCATGAGCGACGCGGGCGTGCCGGCGGCGTCGAAGAACGTCAGGGCGACCTTGAACAGGCCCGCGGCGGCCGGGCCGAGGACGATGCCCACCACCACGTTGCTGCCGGCGTTGCGGGCCGACCAGATGGAATGGGCGAAATTCGTGGTCCACACGAAATCCCAGGCACCCTTGATGCGGCGGGCGGGGCCGAACAGGCCGGGGCGCAGCGCATGCTCGATCTTCTGCCGGCGCAGTTCCTGCACGGCGAACAGCCAGAGCGTGCCGCTGCCGGCCACGCTGGACAGGTACCAGGTGGCGAGGAAGCCGGGAAAACCCAGGTGGCCGAAGTACGCGACGACACTGCCCACCGCGCGCAGCAGCGGCGTGATGGCCTCCTGCACGGCGATCAGGTCGAAGCGGTCGATCGCGCGCAGGATGCCGGTCGGCGTTGCCGCGGTCAGGGCCGGGATCAGGGTGCAGTAGCCCAGCGCCCACCAGAAATCCACCGGCTTGATGCCTACCGCGTGGCCCAGCAGCGGGAGCAGCACCATGCCGCCGACGAGCGCGATGGCGCCGCTGGCCAGGTCCAGTCCGAAGGAGAAGCCGGTGACGTCGCGGAAGCGGCCGATGTCCTGCCGGGCAAGTGCCGGGGTGCCGAACTGGACCACGAACTGCCAGGTCTGGAACTTGGCGAAATCGCTCACGCTCTTCGCGTATGCCTGGACGACCACCAGCGTGCCGAACAGCGTGGGCGACATGCCGCGACCGGCGCACGCGAGCGCCAGCAGGCCGAGCAGCGCGCCGACGACGTTGCCCGAGGCCAGGTAGGTGGCGTTGCGCACGATGGCGCGGAAAGCGCCATCGGAGAACCAGTGCTTCATGCCTTGGCGCCGGTCCAGCTGGCGAAGGCGGCGCAGATGGCGTCGATCTGCGCCGGCGTGTGCGCGGCGCTGACGCTGCAGCGGAGCAGCGACTCCCCGCCGGGCGTGGCCGGCGGCATCATCAGGTTCACGTACACGCCGTGCTTCAGCAGGTGATCCCAGAACTTCAGGGCCTGCAGCTTGTCGCCCAGCAGGACGGCCACCACGGCGTTCGGCGGGGCGCCGAGGCGGAAGCCCAGCGCGTCCAGCCCGGCATGCAGCCGTGCCGCGTTGTCGCGCAGGCGTTGCCGCAGCGCATCGGCGCCGGCCAGCGTGCGCAGCGCCTGCCGCGTGGCCGCGATGGTGGCCGGCGGCAGCGAGGCGGTGAACACGTAGGGGCGGCTGGCGTACCTCAGCACGTCCATGTCGGCGGAGTCGCCGACGCAGAACCCGCCGGTGTTGCCGAGGCGCTTGCTGAAGGTGCCGACCACGTAGTCCACCTCCGCGAGCACGCCGGCTTCTTCGCTCACGCCGCGGCCTTGCTCGCCGAGCACGCCCAGGGAATGGGCCTCGTCCACCATCAGGGGGGCGCCGAATTCGTTCTTCACGTCCACGAATTCGCGTAGCGGCGCACGGTCGCCCAGCATGCTGTAGACGCCTTCCACCACGATCAGCGCCTGGGCCGCATCGGCCCCCAGGCGGCGCATGCGCTTGGCCAGGTCGGCGGGATCGTTGTGGCGGAAGCGGATGGTGTTCGCGCCGCTCAGGCGGCAGCCGTCGTAGATGCTGGCATGGCTGTCGGCATCGATCATCACGGTGTCGCCCGGCCCGGCCAGGGCCGAGATCATGCCCAGGTTGGCCTGGTAGCCGGTGGAGAACACGATGGCATCGCGCTTGCTGAAGTAGCGCGCCAGGTCCAGTTCGAGCTCGCGGTGTCCGGCATAGCTGCCGTTGGCCATGCGCGACCCGGTGGTGCCGGTGCCGGCGGTTTCCAGCGCGTCGCGAGCCGCCGCGATGCAGTCGGGATCGAAGGTCAGCCCCAGGTAGTTGTTGGTGCCGGCCAGGATGGTGGGACGGCCGTCGATCAGTCCCTCGGTGGGCGAGGGGATGCGCTCGATCCGGACGCCGAACGGGTCGATGCCGATCGCCGACAGTTCCTGCCGCACCGCCTGCACCGCCTGGAGCCTGGGGTTCTCCTTCATGCGTTTTCGCCCCGGTTTTTCTGGATCGTCGACGCGAGGTCGCCCACGGTCCGCACGTCGGCAAGCGCATTGATGGGGATGGAGATGTCGAACCAGTCCTCGACCGCAAGCACGAGGTCCATGACTTTCAGCGAGTCGAGCGCCAGCTCGCCGGTCAGCTCCGTGTCCTCGCCGATCACCGCCACGCGCCCCTCCGCGAGCGGGGTGAGGATTTCGACGAGCTGTGCAACAACCTCGGGGTGGTTCATGGGGAAACTCCGTTCAGCGCGGCGGAAGGTTTGCCGAGCGTGTCTGCAAGGCCGCGTTCGAACCCGATCAGGGGACGCCAGCCGGTGGCTTGTGTCAATGCGCTGCCGTCGCCGACCCAGTCGGCATGCGTGATTTCGCGCACCTTGCCGGGCGTGAGCATGGGCGCGTATCCGAGCACCCGCGCCGCGGCGAGGTTGATGCCGGCGACCAGCCGCAGGCAGGGAATGGGGATGGGCAGCCGGCGGATCGGCGCATGGTCGCGCAGCATGCGCGATGCCGTGGCCAGCAGCGTATCCCAGTCGTAGCCGTGTTCATGGCCGTCGTCCAACTCGTACGTGCGCCCGGATTCGCCGTCGCCGTCCAGCCAGGCCACTACGGCGGAAGCGAGGTCGGCGACGTGGATCAGCGAGAACCGCCCGTCGCCCTTGCCCGGGATCGGGGCCAGCCCGCGCGCCATGCTCTTGAATACCGGCAGCATCTCGCGGTCGCCGGGACCGTAGACGGCCGGGGGGCGCAACGCCACCCAGGCGAGGCGTCCCGCGTTCGCCTGCAGGGCCTGCTCGCCCAGCCGCTTGCTGCGCGCATAGTAGGACAGCTGCGGCTCGCGCGCTGCCAGCGACGACAGCAGCAGGAAGCGGCGGCAGCCGGCCTCGCGTTCCGCGGCGCGGACGATGGCCAGCACGCCGGCTTCGTTCACCCGGTCGAAATCGGCACGGCGGGCGCCGCGCACGTTGCCCGCGCAGTGGACGACGGCCTCGGCGCCGTCCACGAGGGCGGCAAGCGCATCGCGGTCGTCGAGGCTGCCGGCGATCCACTTCAGGCCCGCGGTGTCCTGCGGCGCGCGTCCCGGCCGGGGCCGGTACAGTGCCTGCACGCGATACCCCGCAGCCAGCAGCCGTTCGCGCAACACGGTGCCGATGAATCCGGTGGCGCCCGTCAGCGCGATCACCGGATGCGCTGTGCCGGCAGTGGCATCCATCGTTATGCCGCGACCTCGGTCGCCTGCTGCATGGCCTGCCTTTCGTGGAAACCGAGGCGCGTGGCGGAACGCGACAGCTTGCCGGACGACGTGCGCGGAAGCGTATGCCGCGGTACCAGCTCGATGAGGCAGGCGACGCCCAGTTCCTCGAGCACCTGGCGCCGTACCCGCTGCACGAGGGCCGTTCGCGTTTCGGGGTCGAGGGCGTTGCATTGCACGACGACGGCGGCGATTTCCGTGCCGCCGGGGCCGGGCACCGAGAACGCCGAGGCGTCCTGCGAGCGCAGTTCCGGCTGGCGCTGGACGATGCGCTCGATGTCCTGCGGCCAGATGTTGCGGCCGTTGACGATAATCATGTCCTTGTGCCGGCCGGTGACCACGACCTCGCCGTCGACGAGGTAGCCCACGTCGCCCGTGTCGAGCCAGCCGTCGCGCGCCAGTGCCAGCGAGGTCGCTTCCGGCTGGCGGAAGTAACCCGACATCAGGCTCGGCCCGCGGATCAGGATGCGGCCCACGTGGCGCTCGGCAAGCGACTTGCCGGCTGCGTCGCAGATCTTCAGCTCGTGGCCCGGCATCGGGCTGCCGCAGCGCACGAAGCTCGTGCCGGTGCCGGCGGGCACGGGCGTGGCGAGCAGGTTCTCGGCCAGGTCGGCCGGGTCGAGCCACTCGACCACGATGCCGTGGCCCATGGGGGCGAAGCTCACGGCCAGCGAGGCTTCGGCCATGCCGTACGACGGCACGAAGGCGCGCGCGTCGAAACCCGCCGGAGCCAGCAGTTCGGCGAAGTGCGCGGGAACGCCAGGCAGGATGGGCTCCGCGCCGATGCCCGCGGCCCGCCAGTGGGACAGGTCGTAGGACGCGATATCGGACGGCCGCACGCGACGCGCGCACATGTCGTAGCCGAATGGCGGGCTGTAGGCGATGGTGGCCTTCGATGTGCTCATCAACTCCAGCCAGCGGCGGGGACGCATCGCGAATTCGCGGGTGTCCAGATAGTCGATGGAGCGCTGCGAGGCGACCACGGTGAGCAGGCAGCCGACCAGGCCCATGTCGTGGTAGAACGGCAGCCAGGACACGAACCGGTCGTCGTCGCGCACGGCCACGCCGTGGTTGATGGAACCGTACGAGTTGGCGAGCAGCGCGCGCTGGGTGATCGCGGCGGCCTTCGGCGTGCCGGTGCTGCCCGAGGTGAACTGGAGATAGGCGATCTCGTCCGGGCCGATCGGTTGCAGCGTCACGTCGGGCTTCGGCAGCGCGTCGAACGCGGCGGGTTCGCCCCACATGGCGAGATCGACGCCCTGGACCGCCTCGCGCAGGAACCCGGCGAAGGCTTCCGAGGCTACCGCGACGGAGGCGTCGCACGCCTGCAGCATGCCGCGGAGCTTGTGCACGTACGCTTCATGGCCGCCCAGGTTCACGGCGGACGGCAGCGCCACGGGCACCAGGCCGAGGTACTGGCAGGCGAAGAAGAAGCGCAGGAAGTCGGGCGTGGTTTCCGCCACGATGGCGAGCCGCGAACCACGTTCGAGTTTCAGCGTGGCCAGGCGCTGCGCCAGGTCGAGCGCCTGCGTTCGCAAGGTGCGATAGGGCAGCGCCGTGGAGAGCTTGCCGCCCGCGTAGAAATTCGCACCGGTCACGCCGTGCGCGGCGTAGTCCAGCGCCTCGGCGAGGGTGGCGAAATCGGCACGGCGCAGGGGCACCGTATTTGTGGTGGGCGTGGCTAGCCCAGCCTGTATCGATATGTTTCCGTCTGCGCTCATGGTCTCATACGTTTCCACCGAGCCCTGCACGACTGGGGACAACCCCACAGCGTGTTCGGCGCGTTACTGTACCGAAGGGTACCATAATACGCGCCTTTGTTAAGGAATTGCACAACGGTTTAACCCAATAGTCACACGATTGACACGCCAAGCCAAATACGGTGGCGTGCGCTACGGGCGGCCGTGCTCGCGGCCCCAGCGGGCGAGGTTCTTCAGCGGCTGCTTCACGTAGGGGCTGGCCTGGATCAGCCACAGCAGGGTGCGGTTGAAAATCGTGCCCACCCGGTCCATCGGCCGGTCGATGTCGATGAACAGCACGGCGCGCAGTTCGTCGGTGTCGTTGTGCACCTCGTGCTCGAAGGTGTCGTCGAACAGCACCACCTTGCCTTCCTGCCAGTGCAGGATCCGGACGTCGACGCGAATCCAGACGTTCCGCCAGTCCCGTGGCACCTTGAGGCCCAGGTGCGCGCGGATCACCGCCCGGGTGGGGCCCTTGTGCGGGGCGATGCGGTAGCGCGGCTTGAGGATGGAAAACATCGCGCTGCGCAAGCCCGGCAGCGTGTCCAGTATCGCGGCGGTGTGCGGGCAGGCCGCGCAGTTGTCGTCCACGCGCTTGCCGTAGACGTAAAACCCGAACGTCTTCCAGTTGTCGCCCTTGGAGATGCGTGCCTGGTCGGGCGAGATCTGGTGGAACGCGGGGATGTCCTCGGGGTGCTCCAGCAGATGGTCGAGTTCCTTGCGGATCCCGGGCCAGGCGCTTTCCAGGTGCGGCACCCAGTCGAAGGCCGAGTTGTCGATGGCGGGCGTGGCCGGCACCAGCGAGTGCCGTGCCTGGAATTGGCCGCTCCAGCGCAGGAAGCGCTTTCCTCCGCGGATGAGCAGGAGGCGCCAGGCAGGGTCCTTCGGGGCATTCGGTCGACGGTTGTTCACTTTGGTGGCACTTGGCGGCTACGCGGCCGGGGAGGCTCCGGTTTGCCGGAGCGGGGGTTTCATGGATGTAATGGCGCGCAGCGCGTTTTCCAGTACCTCGGCATACGGCGGGCGCGCATCCAGCTCGAACAGGGGCGCGCCGTTGAACCGCAGCCGGGCCATGACGGCGATCTTGTCATTGAGCTCTTCGGGGCCGTGGTCCGGCTTGCGTGCATGTGCCGTGGCGAAGTCGATGTCGAGCTTGATGACCAGCGCCGGGCGGCATGCGGCAATGCGCTCGTAGAGCCGCTGCTCGCGTTCGGCCAGCTTGCGCACCGCCCAGTGGCTGCTTCGCGACAGGCCCAGGCCCGGGCCGTCGTAGCGGAAGCCGGCGATTTCGGCCTGGGGAAAGCGGTCGGTGATGACCAGCACGCCGCGTTCCGCCAGCCGGATCACCTTGCGCAGGCGCGCGGCACGCCAGAGCGACAACCCGTACATGACCAGCGCGCCGAACACGCCGGGCACTTTGTTCCGCATGTCCTGGGCCTTCGCGGCCTTGGCCGCCAGCCGGCGTTCCAGCCGGGGGCCGATCAGCGGCAGGCGCTTGATCCTGTCCCCTTGTTCGCCCGAGATCAGGCCCATGTAGCGCCGTTCGGTAGGGCCGCCCTGGCGCAGCCGCTTCACCAGGTCGTGGGTGAGTGTCGACTTGCCGGTGCCGTCGCAGCCGACCACGGCGATGAGTCCGGTGAGCGGCACGGTCGAGCCGTAGGCGCGAGTCACGGACACGAGGACCGGAGCAGGGCGCGGGCCTCGCGCAGCGAGGCGTCCAGGATCGCATCGGCGTCGTCCCGTGCATCCAGATCGAGGATCCGGGCACCGTTGAAGCGCAGGTTCGGCCACGCGGCGATCTTCTCGCGCAGGGCCTCCAACTGGTGGTCGGGCTTGCGGGCGTGGGCGGTTTCCGCATCCACGTTGAGCCGGATCACCAGCATCGGAACGCCGGCCGCCATCCACTCGTAAAGTTTCTTTTCGCGGGCCCGCAGGCGGCGTACCCACCCGTTGCCGCCCGTGGTCTTTGCCAGTTGGGGGCCGTCGAAGCGGAAACCGGGGATTTCGGCCTGGGGATACCGGTCGGTGACCACGAGCACGCCACGGCGGCACATCGCCAGCATGCGGCGGAACTTGTGCGCCCGCCATCGCGAGAGCAGATAGATGACCAGTGCGGTGACGTTGCCTGGCGGCGTCGATGGCCGGTCGTGCACGCGGTCCGACTTGCGCACCAGGTAGCGGTTGAGCGACGGCCCGATCAACGGGAGCGTGCGGATCCACTCGGCAATTCGCCCCGACGATTGCCCGAGGTAGATCGGCTCGACGGGGCCCTGCTCGCGCAGATGGGTGACAAGCTTCGCGGCAAGCGTGGATTTGCCGGAGCCGTCGCACCCGGTGAGGGCAATGACTCCCAGCGGCCGACGGACATCGGGGGATGAGGAATGTGGGGGCACGCCATGGGATCGGTAGCGCAGAACGGCGGCCATTTTATGGCATGGCAGATGCCCGCGCCATGCGCCTGCGTGAGGCGGCACTGCTAACATGGCACGGATCATCGACTTCATTACTGGCAGGGCAATGCGCGAACAGTCCGGCACCATGGCGCCACTGATTGCAGTGATCGGTTGCGACGGCTCCGGAAAATCGACCGTCGCCGATCACGTCGTCTCCTGGATCGGCCGCTACGGACCGGCAGGCATGGTTCACCTGGGCAAGCAGTCGGGGAACGTCGGCCGCGCGCTGGGGCGGTTGCCGCTCGTGGACCCGACCCTGGATCGCCTGATCCGCCGCAAGGTGGATGGCGTGAACAAGCGGATCAAGGAGGACAAGCAGCCCAGCCTCCTGCCGGCCTTGGTCATCAGCGCCTTCACGCTGCGGCGTCGGCGCCGGTTCAAGCGCATGCTCGCGCTGCGCCAGCGCGGCCTGATCGTCGTCACCGACCGCTTCCCCCAGGTCGAGATACCCGGCGCATACGATGGCCCCGGCTTTCCCGATGCGCAGGGCGGGTCCCCACTCGTGCTCGCCCTGGCGCGGCGCGAGCACGGCATGTTCGAATGGATGGCGAGCCATCGGCCGGACGTGGTGCTGCGGCTCAACGTCGATCTCGACGTGGCGTGCGCGCGCAAGCCGGATCATCGCCGCGATGCCTTGCAGCGGAAAATCGCGGTCACGCCGCTGCTGACGTACAGCGGTGCACCGATCGTCGATATCGACGCCAACCAGCCGCTCGCGGGCGTGATCCAGGAAGCCGAGGCCGCCGTGGCACGCGTCATGGCGGAGCGGGGCTACGGTCCGGGGCGGGACGCCTGAGCGATCGGGCGGTCGGCAGGGTCGCGTGCAGGAAAGAAGCTTTAAGCTACGCACGCGCCTCGATGCCGCCGATTCGGAACCCGGTGCCGAGGCGTTGCAAGAAGGCACAAAAAAACCCGCATCGCTGCGGGTTTTCAGGGTTCCAGGAGATCTCGTGAGACATCCCGAAACAGCATGTGGTGCCCAGAAGAGGACTCGAACCTCCACGGAGTTGCCCC
>Ga0164242_10001768_pt1 | contig 25356 bp, 20 predicted proteins | sample OricomgcompostMG_FD_108783 | JGI IMG/M metagenome (GOLD analysis project Ga0164242, IMG submission 108783) | Miracle-Growth compost microbial communities from Emeryville, California, USA - Original compost - Miracle growth compost (MG) ...
GACAACGGCTTTCAAAAGCTTCGCCACCGCGAGCGGCTGCAAATCCTCATCCGATTCGATCAGCACGGCGCGATCCGCGCCGATGGCCAGCGCCGTGCGCAGCGTTTCCTGCGCTTGCGCGACACCGGCGGACACGGCGATGACTTCCGTCGCCACGCCCGCTTCCTTCAACCGAACCGCCTCTTCAACCGCGATCTCATCGAACGGGTTCATCGACATTTTCACGTTGGCAATGTCGACGCCCGTGCCATCCGACTTCACACGAACCTTAACGTTGTAATCCACCACGCGCTTCACGGGCACGAGAATTTTCATAGTAATCCTCCTGATTTAAAACCGATCAAATAACACCTTTGCTCCTGAGTTCGGCGATTTTTTCCGCCGAATAGCCCAGCGTCTGTTCCAGTACGTCGCGCGTGCCTTCGCCCAATTGCGGCGGCGCGCGGCGCACGGGCATGCGTTCGCCGTCGAAGCGCCACGGCGGTGCGAGCACCGGCGTCGTGCCGCTTGCCGTGTGCGGATGCGGCTGCTGCGTGACGAGCTCGCCCCGTGTCGCGCGCTCGGAGAGCAGCGCTTCGCGAAGGCCTGCCACTTCGCCGCACGGAATGCCCGCGTGCGCGAGGCGTTCGAGCAACAGCTTGCGCGGGCGGCTGCCCAGCTCGCGCGTGAGTTCGGGCACGAGCGTCGCGCGGTGCTGGCCGCGAAGAATATTGGTTTTGTAGCGTGCGTCGTCGGCGAGGTCGTGGCGCTCGATCACTTCGCGGCAAAAGCGCTCGAACTGGGCGTTGTTGCCCACGGTGATGACGAGCGGGCCATCGGCCGAATCGAACACGCCATAAGGCACGATGGACGGATGCGCGTTGCCGTAGCGCGGCGGGTCTTCGCCGGTCAGCAGCGCTTCGAGCCCGTAGTAAGCGGTGATCATGAGGCCGCAGTCGAACAGCGCCATTTCGATGTGGCGACCGCGCCCGGTGCGCTCGCGCTCGTAGAGCGCGGCGAGCATCGCCTGCGCCGAATACATGCCGGTGAACAGATCGACGGCGGCCACGCCGAATTTCAGCGGCGGCTGATCCGCTTCGCCGTTCAGCGCCATCAGGCCCGCTTCGCCCTGCACCACGAGGTCGTAGCCGGGGCGCTTTGCTTCGGGGCCGGTGCGGTCGTAACCGGTAATCGAGCAATAGATCAAACGCGGGTTCTCCGCGCTCAACGCTTCATAGCCGAGGCCCAGTTTTGCCGCGCCGCCGGACTTGAAATTCTGGATGACGATGTCGCTGGTCTTCGCAAGCTCGCGCACGATCTGCTGGCCTTCGGGCGTTTGCAAGTCGAGCGTGACCGAACGTTTGTTGCGGTTCACGCTGTTGAAGTACGCGGTCTCGGTCTTGCCGACGCGCACGCCCCAGTCGCGCGTGTCGTCGCCGCGATCGGGATGCTCGACCTTGATGACTTCGGCGCCCAGGTCGCCGAGCACCATCGCGCTCCATGGTCCGGCCAGCACGCGCGAAAGATCGAGGACGCGTATGCCTGCCAGCGGCAGGCTCTTGTTGTCGGTCTGCATCAGCAGGCACTCCGGGTTCGTTGTGAATGCAAGGCTGCGCCGCTCGCGCTGCGTTGAGCAGCGAGCCCTCGCATCGCGCGCCGTGTCTAGGCGGCGGCGTTTTCCAGTGCGATGTAGCGTGCGAGATGGTGATCTTCGTCGCCGAGCTGATGGTCGATCATCACGAGACGCTTGGCATAGTGCGCGAGCGGCAACTCCCACGTCATGCCGATGCCGCCGTGCAACTGGATCGCTTCTTCGGCCACGCGCGCGCCGATGTGCCCGATCGTGTACTTGGCCGCCGAAAGCGCGCGCTCGCGCGCGGCACGCGGCGCGTCGATGGCCGCCGCTGCGTTGATGGCCGCCGAGCGCGCCTGCTCGATTTCGAGCAGCACGTCGGCCATGCGATGCTGCAGTGCCTGGAAGCTGCCGATCGGCATGCCGAACTGCTTGCGCGTGCGCAGGTAGTCGAGCGTGTAGTCGCGCGCGACGTCCATCGTGCCCACCGCTTCCGAGGCGAGCGCGAGCAGGCCGTAGCCGCGCGCGTGCTCGAGCGTCGCGAAGCCCGCGCCTGGCGCGCCCACGAGCGCGTCGGCGCCCAGCGTCACCTGGTCGAGCTTCACTTCCGCCGCGCGCCCGCCGTCGATCTTGCGATAGCCGCGCACGCTCACGCCCTGTGCTGCGCGCGGTACGAGGAAGAGCGAAATGCTCGCTTCGTCGAATGCGTCACCCGAGGTCCGCGCGGAAACGAGCAGTACGTCGGCATGTTCCGCGTGCTGCACGACGCCCTTCGCGCCATGCAGCACCCAGCCGTCGCCGTGCTTTTCGGCGCGCGTGCTCACGCGCGACGCTTCGTAATGCGAGCCCGGCTCGTCGTGTGCCAGCGCGGCGATTTGCGAGCCGTCGATGAACGACGCGATGCGCGCGCGCTGCGCCGCGCTGCCCGCATGCGCGAGCGCGCGGCCCACGATCAGCGTATCGAGGAACGGTTCGACCACGAGGCCACGCCCGAGCGATTCGAACACGACGGCCACGTCGAAGCCCTGGCCGCCGAAGCCGCCATCCGCTTCGTCGAACAGTGCGCCGATCACGCCAAGCCCGGCGAAGCGCTGCCACATCTCGGCGCTGAAACCCTCGCTGGAGCGCGCGATTTTATCGCGCGCGTCGAAACCGTACTGCTCCGCGATGAAGCGATTGAGCGTGTCCGCAAGCATGCGGCGGTCTTCGGTGTGCTGGAAGTTCATCGCAAGACCTCTTAAAGACCGAGAATCATCTTGGAGATGATGTTCTTCTGGATTTCATTGGAGCCGCCGAAGATCGACAGCTTGCGGTTGTTGAAGTAGAGCGCGGCGGCGCTGGCGGCTTCGTCGGGGCCGATGGCTTCGCCTTCGTAGCCTTCCTGCAGCGCTGCTTCGACGAACGGCGCCGCGTAGGGTCCCATCGCCCGGCGCAGCAGCGAGGAAATCTCCTGACGAATCTCGGTGCCGCGAATCTTGAGCATCGAGCTTTCCGCGCCCGGCACGCCGCCGCCCGCCACGGCCGCGATCACGCGCAGGTTCGTGGTCTTCATGTTTTCCAGATCGATCTCGACCTTGGCCACCCGCGCCGCGAACTGCGGGTCTTGTGCGAGCGGCTTGCCGTTGCGCGTGATCTTTTGGGCGGCGCGCTTCAGGCGCGCGAGCGCCGCCACCGAAAAGCCCACGCCCGCGATATTGGTGCGCTCGTAGGTGAGCAGGTATTTCGCGTAGGTCCAGCCCTTGTTTTCTTCGCCGACGAGATTGTCCGCCGGCACGCGCACGTCGGTGAAGAAGACTTCGTTCACCTCATGTTCGCCGTCGAGCGTGATGATCGGGCGCACCTCGATGCCCGGCGTGCTCATGTCGATCAGCAAGAAGCTGATGCCTTCCTGCTTGCGCACGTCGGTGGCGGTACGCACGAGGCAGAAGATCATGTTCGCGTAGTGGCCGAGCGTGGTCCACGTCTTCTGGCCGTTCACCACGTAGTGATCGCCGTGGCGCACGGCCGTCGTGCGTACCGCGGCGAGATCCGAGCCCGCGCCCGGCTCAGAATAGCCCTGGCACCACCAGTCGGAGCCGTCGAGAATGCGCGGCAGCCAGTGGCGTTTTTGCGCTTCGCTGCCGTACTTGATGAGCACGGGCCCGAGCATGTTCACGCCGAACGGCACGATGCGCGGCGCGCCCGCAATCGCGCATTCGTTTTCGAAGATGAACTTCTGCACGGGGCTCCAGCCGGGGCCGCCGTACTCCTTTGGCCAGTGGTTCGCGAGCCAGCCCTTCTCGTTGAGAATGGCGTGCCACGCGGCCATGTCCTCGCGCGCGAGGTGGCGGCCGTTGCGCACTTTATCTGCGATGCGCGGCGGCAGGCGCTCGCGCAGGAAATCGAGCGCTTCGCTGCGGAAGGCCTCTTCTTCGGCGGTGAATTTCAGATCCATGTTCGTGTCGCTCCTTGCTGCTGCGACGCTGCGCGCGGGAAGCGTCGCGGGCCCGGTGAGAAGGTCAGGCGATGTGATTCAGGCTCGCGAAGTCCGCGCCGCGCTCGACCAGTTCGACGAGCAGCGGCGAAGGACGCCAGAACAGCGGGTCTTCCTGCGCAAATTCGCGGATGTCGGCGAGCACGTTCGCGAGGCCCACGGTATCGGCGTACTTCATCGGGCCGCCGCGATAGCGCGGGAAGCCGTAGCCGTAGAGCAGCGTCACGTCCACGTCGAGCGGGCGCAGCGCGATCTTCTCGAACACCACGTTCGCGCCTTCGTTGATCATCGCGGCCATGTAGCGGCGCATGATTTCTTCGTCCGTGAACGTGCGCGGCGTGACGCCGGCGCGCTCGCGCTCGGCGGCGATGATCGCTTCCACTTCGGGATCGGGCGTGCCCGTGCGCGCGCCTTCGGGATAGAGGTAGAAGCCGCGGCCCGTCTTCTGGCCGAACCAGCCGCGTTCGCAGAGGCGGTCGGCGATCTGCACGTAACGCGCGTTCGGATCGCGCGTGGCCGCGCGGCGCTTGCGCGTGGCCCAGCCGATGTCGCCGCCCGCGAGATCGACCACCTGGTACGGGCCCATCGGGAAACCGAATTCGCGCACGGCCTTGTCGATCTGATACGGCGAGGCGCCGTCTTCCATCAGATGATCGGCCGCCGTGCGATACACGGCGAGAATGCGGTTGCCGATGAAGCCGTCGCACACGCCCGCGCGCACCGGCACCTTGCGCAGCTTCTTCGCGAGATCGAACGCGGTGGCCACGACGTCGGCGCTCACCGCCTTCGGCACCACGACTTCCAGCAGCTTCATGATGTTCGCGGGCGAGAAGAAGTGCAGGCCCACGACGTCCTGCGCTCGCTTGATGCTGGCCGCGATGGCGTCGATGTCGAGATACGAGGTGTTGGTCGCGAGCACTGCTCCCGGCTTGCAGACGCGATCGAGTTCGGCGAATACGGCCTGCTTCACGGCCATGTCTTCGAAGACCGCTTCGATCACGAGATCGACGGTCGCGAGCGCGTCGTACGACGTGCTGCCATTGAAGCGCGCGAGGATCTGCGCCTTCGCTTCGGGCTTCATGCGGCCCTTGGCGATCAGGCCGTCATAGACTTTTTCCACGTGTGCGCGGCCGCGTGCGAGCGCGGCGTCGTCGCGTTCGATCATCGTCACGGGCAGGCCCGCATCGAGCACCGCGACGGCAATGCCCGCGCCCATCGTGCCGCCACCGATCACGCCCACCGTTTCGATCGCGCGCGGCGCGGCGCTTTTCGTTTCCGGCGCTTTTTGCACTTCGCGCTCGGCGAAGAACGCGTGCACGAGACCCGCGCGCTGCGGGCTGTCGAGGCAGGCGAGGAACCGCTTGCGCTCGAAACGCAGGCCTTCCTCGAACGATTCGTCGAGCGCGGCCTGCACGCAATCGACGATCTTCAGCGGCGAGAACAGGCCGCGCGACTTCTTCGCGGTGTCGGCGCGCGCGGCGTCGATGGCGGCTTGCGCGGCGGCGCGGTCGGCCAGTCCTTGCGCATCGCGCGTGCGGCGCACGTGAGCATGCGCGGCCAGGAGCTCCTGCGCGTAGGCGAGGCCTTCGGCAAGGATGTCTTCGCTCGCGCCCACGCGGTCGACGAGACCGAGCTGCAGCGCTTCTTGCGCGCCCACGTGGCGGCCGCTCAGCATCAGCGCAAGCGCCGCTTCGGCGCCGATCAGGCGCGGCGTGCGCTGCGTGCCGCCCGCGCCGGGCAGCAGGCCCAACTGCACTTCGGGCAGGCCGAGCTTCGCCCCCGCCACGGCGAGCCGGAAGTGCGCGGCGAGCGCGACTTCGAGACCGCCGCCGAGCGCCGCGCCGTGAATGGCCGCGATCACGGGCTTGTGGAAAGCCTCGATGCGGTGGAGCACGTCGGGCAGCGCGGGCGGCTGCGGCGGTTTGCCGAACTCGCGGATATCGGCGCCGGCGATGAAGTTGCGCCCCGCGCCGACGATCAGCACGGCCTGCACGGCCGCATTCGCCTCGGCATGCTCGATGGCGGCGGCGAGACCGCGCCGCACGTCCACGCCGAGCGCATTCACGGGCGGATTGTCGATGGTGACGAGCAGCACCTTGCCGCGCAATTCGTGGGTGACGGGGGAGGAAGCGGCGGGGGCTGTGGTTTCGATGGCCATGCGGGGGTCTCCAGAATTAGGGGGCCGATCGGCGGTTGCCGCAGCGCTTTTCGCGCGCAAGGCGCAGCGGGCGGAAGGCCGGACGGCGGTTCTCCAATGTGGGTTTCATTGTGTGGATGCCAAGGTTAATTGACAATCCCATGGTTCATTGACATGCTGTCAAAGATTATTTGACAGTGAGCCGGATCGTGGACGTCAATGCGCTAACCCTGCTGGTGGAGATCCTGGACGCGGGCAACCTGAGCGAGGCCGCGCGGCGCCTCAAGATGAGCCGCGCGAACGTGAGCTACCATCTCAACCACCTCGAAAAGTCGATCGGCCTGCAACTGGTGCGGCGCACCACGCGCCGCGTGGAGCCCACCGAGATCGGCCTGAAGCTCTACGAGCACGGGCGCGCGATCCAGAACGCGCTGCTCGCGGCGCGCGAGTCCGTCTCCACGCTCGGGCAAAGCCTGCAGGGGCGCGTGCGTCTTTCGGTGCCGAGCGGCTATGGGCAGCTCGTGATGTCGGAATGGCTCATCCGCTTCAAGCGCCTGTACCCCGGCATCGTGCTCGACGTGATGTTCGAGAACCGCGTGGAAGACCTGCTGCGCGACGAAGTGGACATCGCCGTGCGGGTCATGCACGAGCCGCCGCAGAATCTCGTGGCGCGCGACATGGGGGCGGTGCGGTATATCGCGTGTGCGTCGGCGCAATGGGCCGCCGCGCACGGCATGCCCGAAACGCTGGAGGATCTTGCGCGCGCGCCCGTCATTACCGCGACGGTGGTGGGGCGGCAATTGCGTCTTGCCGGCTATCTGGACGACGAGCGGCACGAGGTGCTGCTCGAGCCGTCGATTATTTCGGAGAACTTCCTGTTTCTGCGCCAGTCGATCCTGGCCGGATTAGGCGTGGGCATCGTGCCCGACTACGTGGTGCACGACGACATCCGCAGCGGCCAGGTCGTCACGTCGCTCGATGCGTGGCGCCTGAGCATCTTCGGCACGCATATGTACATGCTGTACATGCCCAATCGCCACCATACGCGCGCGGCTTCGACTTTCATCGACTACGTCCTGGCCGAAGCGCACAAGAGCGGGCGCGGCGCGGCCGCGCTAGATCGGCTCGCCGGTCAGGCATCCTGAGCGGGCTTGCCGTCGTTCGCGTCTTCGTCGGCGCTCATTTCGCGCGTATCCCCATGCTCCGCGCACGCGCCGGTCGCGGGCGGCCGCCCGCGCGTGCCCGCCGAAAGCGGCACGCGCTGCTGAATACCGGCCTTCGCCAGCATATGCGCGCTGATCGGCGCGGTGAGGAAGAGAAACGCTGGAATCAGCAACTCGTGCAGGCTCGCGAAATGATTGTGCGCGCTGAAGTAGATGACCGAGGCGAGCACGATCCCGCCCACGCCTAGCGTGGTCGATTTGGTCGGCCCGTGCAGGCGCATGAAGAAGTCGGGCAGGCGGGCGAGCCCGATGGCGCCGATCAGCGTGAACAGGCTGCCGACGAGCAGCAGCGCGCTCACGATGGCTTCGACAACGGTTTGCATCGGCGGGCCTCCTCGTGGTTCAGTTCAGTTCGATGATGTCGCCGCGCTGCAGATACTTCGTGAGCGCGACGGTGCCGACGAAGCCCATCAGCGCGATCAGCAGCGCGGCTTCGAAAAAGACCGTCGAGCGCAGGCTGATGCCGTACACGACGATCAGCGCGATCGCGTTCACATTGAGCGTGTCGAGCGCGACGATGCGATCGGGCAGCGAGGGGCCGCGCACGAGGCGCAGCAGCGTGAGCAGGAACGCGATGCCGAGGATCGCGAACGAGACCGGAATCACGATGGCTAGCATGCGAAGATCTCCATCAACGGGGCTTCATAACGGGACTTGATGAGCGCGACGAGCGCGGCTTCGTCGGCGAGGTCGAGCACGTGAACGATGAGGCGCGTGCGGTCGTCGCTGAGTTCGGCGCACAGCGTGCCGGGGCTCAGCGAAACGATGCTGATGAGCGCGGTGAGCGCGATTTCGTGCGTGCTGTCGAGCGGCACTTCGATGAACGCGGGCCGCAGGCGCTGCGTGGGGCCGAGCACCAGCAGCGCGACTTCCACGTTGGCCACGACGATGTCGATCAGCACGTGCATGAGGAGGCGCGCGAGCAGCCACGGCCTGCCGAAGCGCACCGGCTGCAGCCACAATCCTTCGCCCACGCAGAACGAGATCGCGGTGCCCAGCAGCGCGCCCAGCAGCAGGTTACCGGGCGAGACGTCGTTCATGAGCAGCACCCAGCAGACGAGCAGCACGACGCTGAGCCACGGGTGCGGAAAGAGCCTTTTGAGCATCGTCAGCTCCCGTTGGTCTGGGTGGACGGCGGCGCGGCGGGCGCTGCCGCCGCCGGCGCGGTGTCTTGCGCGGGCAGGATCGCGCGCGCATAGGCGGCGCGGTCGAAGAGTTGCGCGGCGGTGGCGTCGAGGTACTGCCGCAGCGGCCCCGCGCCCAGCGTGGCCGCCACGACGCAGGCGAGCAGCAGCGCGCAGGCCGCGAGCTTGGCCGTGCTGCCCTTGGGCGCGTATGCGGGCGCGAAGGCGGCGGCGCGCGCGGCGGGCTCGGCCCACAGGAGGCGCGTGCCGGTGCGGCTCAGCGCGACGATCAGCAGCAGGCTCGAGATCAGCACGGCAGGCCACAGCACGGCGGCTGCGTGCGCAGGCGTGGCCGCGAGCACCATGGCCTTGCCGAGAAAGCCGGAGAGCGGCGGCAGGCCCGCCGCGCCCACGGCCGTGGCGAGATAGAGCAGCGCGGCCGCGTTCGACGGCCAGGGGGCGCGTTCGCGCTGGACCGGCTGCGGCGCGGGGTCTTCCGCCACCGCTACGGCCACGGGCGCGAGCGTGGCCTGGGCCGCCGTCCTGGCTCTGGGCATCGCCATGGGCGCGAGCCGTTCGCCGTCCGGGCCGGGCGAGATCGCGGCCGCCGCGGCGTCGTCGAGCGCTTCGAGCGAACCGGGCTCGGCGGCATTCGCGCTGGCGTCGCCGCGCGCCACGTGCGCCACGTGTGTCACGGCGGCGGACTCGGGCTCCAGCGTATCGGCGAGCAGGAACAGCGCGCCCGTGCACAGCGTCGTGCTGATGAGGTAGTAGAGCAGGGCGCTCCACGCAAGCGGCGTCTGCTGCGTGACGGCCGCGATCAGGAGTCCGACCGAAACCAGTACGAGATAGCCCGTGGTGGTCTTCAGGCTCGACACGGCGAGCGCGCCCAGCGCGCCGAAGGCGATGGTCGCGATGGCGAGCCACCAGACCCAGTCGTGCATGAAGGTGTCGAGCACGCCGCCGGGGCTGCCGCCGCCGAACACCAGCGCGTCGCAGCGCAGCATCGCATAGAGGCCCACCTTGGTCATGATCGCGAACAGCGCCGCCACCGGGCCGATGGCGCTGCGGTACGCCTGGGGCAGCCAGAACGACATCGGAAACACGGCGGCCTTCAGGCCGAACACGAGCATCAGCGTCGCGCCCGCGAACTGCGCGAGCGGCAGCGAGCCGGCGTTCAGATGGGCGAGGCGCTCGCCCATGTCGGCCATGTTCAGCGTGCCCGTGATGCCGTACAGCACGCCCAGCGCGATCAGGAAGAACGACGAGCCCACCAGGTTCATGACGAGATAGTGCAGCCCGTTGCGCACGCGTCGCGCGCCGCCGCCATGCAGCAGCAGCGCATACGAGGCGATCAGCAGCAGTTCGAAGAACACGAACAGGTTGAACATGTCGCCCGCGAGGAAGGCGCCGTTCAGGCCCATCAGCTCGAACTGGAACAGGGCGCGGAAATAGCGCCCGCGCCGCGCGTCGGCGCTCGACGTGCCCAGCAGGCAGCAGCACGCGAGCACGGCGGTCAGCGCCAGCATGAGCGCGCCCAGGCGGTCGAGTTGCAGCACGATGCCGAACGGCGCGGGCCACGCGCCCAGCGCGTAGCTCGCGATGCCGCCCTGCGCCGCGCGGGCGGCCAGCATGCACGCGACGGGCAGGAGCGCGAGGGTCGCGAGCGTATTGAGCGCGCGCTGCACGCGCTTCGCGCGCAACGGCAGCGCGACGATCGCGCCCGCCGCGAAGAGCGGGATCAGGATGGGGAGCAGAAGGGCGTGATTCATGCGCCGCGCGTCTCCCCGCCATCGGGCTTTGCGTGGCCGCGTCGGTCGGCTTGATCGTCCACGTGGTCGCTGCCCGTGAGCGCGAGCGAGCGCAGCGCGAGCACCACGGTGAACGCCGTCATCGCGAAGCCGATCACGATGGCCGTGAGCACGAGCGCCTGCGGTACCGGGTCCGCATATTGGGCGCCGGCCGCGATCACGGGCGGCTTGCCGGTGGCGAGCCGCCCCATGCCGAGCAGGAACAGGTTGATCGCATACGAGAACAGCGTGATGCCGAGGATCACCGGCAGCACGCGCGCGCATAGCAGCAGGTAGATGCCGCACGCGCAGAGCACGCCGATTGCGGCGGCGAAGGCGGCTTCCATCAGCTTTTCTCCACGGATTGCATGTCCTTGTCACGCACGCCCAGGTGCGAAACGATCGTGAGCGTCGTGCCCACCACCGCGCCCAGCACCCCCAGGTCGAACAGCATCGCCGTGCTCAGCTCGATTTCGCCGATGAGCGGCAGATGCAGATGCCCGAACGCGCTCGTGAGGAACGGCTGGCCGAAGGCGAGACTGCCCAGACCCGTTGTGGCCGCAACCAGAATGCCGAGTCCCGCGAGCGCGCGGTAGTTGATGCGTATGCGCGATTCGGCCCACAGCACGCCGCTCGCCACATATTGGAGCAGCAGCGCGATCGAGAGGATGAGCGAGGCGATGAAGCCGCCGCCGGGCAGATTGTGGCCGCGCAGGAACACGAACACGGCCACGAGCGCGGTGAGCGGCAGCATGAGGCGCGCGAGAATGGCGAGCAGCAGCGGGTGCGATTGCGACGACCACGGCAGGCCGCCCGGTCCGGTGTCGGGCGCCTTCAGGCGCAGGCCGCGCAGGAGCGCCTTCACGGCGAGACCGGCGACCACCAGCACGCTCACTTCGACCATGGTGTCGAAGCCGCGGAAATCCACGAGGATCACGTTCACGACGTTGTGGCCGCCGCTGCCGGGCAACGCGTGCGCGAGGAAGTATGGCGCGATGCCCTCGGCCGGCGGACGCGTCATGACCTGGTACGCCACGCTGCCGAAGAGCGCGCCGCCCGCGAGCGCGAGCGCGCCGTTGCGTACGCGGGTGGGAATCGGCTCGATGTCGGGCTGGAAGTTGGGCAGGAAGTAGATCGCGAGCACCAGCAGGAGCACCGTCACCAGTTCGACGGAGACTTGCGTGAGCGCGAGATCGGGCGCGGAAAAGCGCGCGAAGGCAAGCGTCACCAGCAGGCCGCAGGTGCTCAGCATCACGAGCGCGTAGAGCGTGTGCGCGCGCACCAGCACGACGCCCACGGCGAGCAGCGCCATCAGCACGAGGCCGCAGAGCGTGAGCGGGTCGATGGGCAGGCGCACGAAGTCGCCGCCCCAGGCGCCTAGCGCGACGAACGCGGTGCCCGGCACGACGATCATCGCCGCGATCATCCAGGACAGATAGTCGGGCAGCGAGCGCGTCTCGAACACACGCACCACCACGGCCGCGCCTTTTTCGAGCCGCTGCACGAGACGGTCGAAACCCTCGCTCGCGTTCATGTCCGAGAGCAGCGAGCGATGATGGCGGAACGCGTCGCGGCGCAGGAAGAACAGCAGCGCGCCCGCCGCGAACGACACCACGCTCATGATGAGCGGCGTATTGATGCCATGCCACAGGCTCAGGCTGTACGCGGGCACCTTGCCGCCGAGCGTGAACCACGCCGCCGACTCGAGCAGCCGGCCGATGGTGTACTGCGGAAAGAGGCCGATCAGCAGGCACAGCACCACGAGGATCTCGACCGGCAGCTTCATGAAGCGCGGCGGCTCGTGCGGCGGATAGTGCGGCAGGTCGCGCGGCGCGGGGCCGTCGAAGAACACGCCCCAGACGAAGCGCAGCGAGTACGCCACCGAGAGCGCGGCCGCCACGATCGCGATCACGGGCACGGCCCAGTTCAGCGGTCCGAACATGCCTTGCGCGAGCGTCTCGCCAAAGAACATTTCCTTCGAGAGAAAACCGTTGAGGAGCGGCACGCCTGCCATCGCGAGCGAGGCCACGCCCGCGAGCACGGCGGTGTGCGGCATGTATTTCGCGAGCCCGCGCAGGCGGCCCAGATCGCGCGTGCCCGTTTCGTGGTCGATGATGCCCGCGGCCATGAAGAGCGACGCCTTGAACACGGCGTGGTTGACCGTGTGAAACAGCGCGGCCACGGTGGAGAGCTGCGTGTCGAGCCCGAACAGCAGCACGATGAGGCCGAGGTGGCTGATGGTCGAATAGGCGAGCAGGCCTTTGATGTCGCGCTGGAACAGCGCCATCGAGGCGCCGCCCACGAGCGTGACGAGCCCCGCGAGCGTGGCCGAATAGGCCCACCAGTCGGTGCCTTCGAAGACCGGGTAGAGACGCGCGAGCAGGAAGATGCCTGCCTTCACCATCGTCGCCGAATGCAGGTAGGCGGAGACCGGCGTGGGCGCCGACATCGCATGCGGCAGCCAGAATTGGAACGGGAACTGCGCCGACTTGGTGAAGGCCGCGAAGAGCGTCAGCAGCAAGATCGCGGGAAAGAGCGGGTCGTGCTGGATCCTGGCCGTTTGCGCGAGCACGTCGTCGAGCTCGAAGCTGCCGCACACGTGGCCGAGCAGCAGCACCGCCGCGAGCAGCGCGAGCCCGCCCGCGCCCGTGATGGTGAGCGCCATGCGCGCGCCGCGCCGCGCATCGGGCCGCGCAGGCCAGAAGCCGATCAGCAGGAACGAGACGAGGCTCGTGAGTTCCCAGAAGATCACGAGCAGCAGCAAGTTGTTCGACAGCACGACGCCGAGCATCGCGCCCATGAAAAGCAGGAGCAGCAGATAGAGGCGCGGGAGCGTGTCGCTGCCGGCCAGGTAATAGCGCGCGTAGATGAAGACGAGCAGGCCGATCGCGAGCACGAGCAGCGCGAACATGAACGAGAGGCCGTCGAGGCGCAGCGAGAGCGCGAGGCCGATCTCGGGCACCCACGCGTGGCGCCATTGCATGACGCCATACGTGGCCATGCCCACGCGTTCGCTCAGGAGGAGCCCGAGGCCGAACAGCGCGGCGGCGAACGCGATCCAGGTGGAGAGCGCGCGGGCGTGCGCAGTCGTGAGCGCGAGGAGCGCCGCGGCCACGAACGGAAGTACGACGAGCCACCCCAATGCCATTCGACTTCCTCCGGGAAATCCGCACTCGGGCGGGTTGAAGACGTGAGCGGTGCGCGGGGCGCGCGTGGAACGGGGCAGGCGTGCCCCAGGCGCGCCTGCGGGCCGCAGACCACGATCATAGCCGCAAACGGGGCCGGAGTTGATGGAGATGGCATGCGTGCGCGCGCGGCGCGCGACACGCCGCGGGAGCGCCTGGCGCGGGGCGCGCGGTCCGGGGCGGGTGGAGCGGGTAGCCGGGGCGCGGGCAAGATGGCGCGCAGCGGCGGCGTGCGCCGCTGGACAACGCTGGATGACGCAGGGTTACATCGGCCAGACGAAGGCTTCGTGTGCGTGCGAGGTCTTGCCGATATCCACCGTACGGTGGACCGTCTTGCCGCCGTGGCTCGCCGTCACGATGTAGTGGCCGTTGGGCAGCGTCACGAGCATGAACGGGCCGTCGGTGCGCGTGGAGAGCAGCGCCTGGCCGTGCGCGTCGGCGATTTTCACGGGCACGTTGGACAGATACTCGTTACCGCCGGCCGACGAGTGGCGCGCGAATTCGAGCGAGAGCGGGTAGCGCGTCATCGCGGCCTTGAACGCCGCCGATTGGTCGCTGCCGATGCCGCCGGACAGATACGAAATGCTGCCTGCATGTTGCGCCGGCGGCAGGGTGCCTGCGGCCGGCGGCGTCGCGGCGAAAGCGCCGGGTGCGCCGAGTGCGAGCGCGAGCGCGGCAGTCAGCGAGATGGCCGCGCCCATCCACGGAGTTGAGCGTGCTTTCATTGTTGCCTCCAATGGGTCAGGTACTCCGGCGCGTAAGGTGCGCCGGACCCATTCAGCGTAGGCAGCATGGCTTAAAAGTCCCTTAAAACGCGGGGCGAATGCGTTTTTCGCAAACCGTGTACAACGACAAAAACAGCGACAAAAAAACAAGGCGGTGATCCGCATGCGCGGACCACCGCCTTTCAGCCTGCCTGACGAGATCGACGCCGGCTTATTGCGGGATCATGCCGGTGAGCGCGTAGGCTTGAATCAGCGTCATGATGCCGACGATGGCCGCGAAAAAGAGGCTGTGGCGCACCGTGAAACGGAACAGCGCGGCTTCCTTGCCGACGAGGCCCGTTGCCGCGCAGGCCACGGCGATCGATTGCGGCGAGATCATCTTGCCGCTTACGCCGCCCGAGGTATTGGCGGCGACGAGCAGCGTATTCGAGACGCCGATCTGGTGCGCGGTGGTGTGCTGCAGCGAACAGAAGAGGGCGTTCGAAGAGGTGTCCGAACCGGTCAGGAACACGCCGAGCCAGCCGAGGAACGGCGAGAAGAACGGGAACGCGGCGCCGGTTCCGGCGAGCGCGAGCGCCAGCGTCGAGGACATGCCCGAGTAGTTCGCGACGAACGCGAACGCCAGCACGAGGCCGATCGAGAGCACCGGGCGGCGCAGTTCGCCGAGCGTCTCGCAGAACGCCGCAACGGCCGCGCGCGGCTTCATCTTCAGCACGATCGCGGAGACGACGGCGGTGAGCATGATCGCGGTGCCCACGGCGGAGAGCCAGTCGATCTTCAGCACGGCGTCATAAGGCTTGGCCGAGGCGACGATGGGCGCGGTGCGTACCACGAGCTGATCGAGGTAGGGCACGTGAAAGCTCAGGATGGTGCCGGCGAGCGGCCCCTTGGCGGCGAACAGCGCCTTGAACGGCTTGACGCTCCACACCGTGACGACGGCGGTCAGCAGGATGAACGGCGACCACGCGCGCACGGTCTGGCCGATGCCGTACGGCGAAGCCCGGCGGCTCGCCGATACGTTGTTCGCAGCGCCGCCACCATTGCCGCCGAAGCCGCCCAGCGCCGCCGCACCGCCGCTCACGCGCAGATTCGCGCCCGCGGCTTGCGCGGCACGGCGCGGCTGCCAGACCTTGAGGAAGCCGGCGAGCGCGACGAGGCTCACGAGCGCCGACGTGATGTCCGGCAACTCGGGCCCGATGTGATTCGATGTGAAGTACTGCGTAATGGCGAAGCTGCCGCCGGCCACGAGCGCGGCGGGCCAGGTTTCCTTGAGGCCGCGCTTGCCGTCCATGATGAAGACGAGCCAGAACGGCACGAACAACGAGAGCAGCGGCAACTGTCGGCCCGCCATCGCGCCGATCAGGAACGGGTCGATGCCCGTCACCTGGCCCGCGACGATGATGGGAATGCCCATCGCGCCGAACGCCACCGGCGCGGTGTTGGCGATGAGGCACAGGCCCGCTGCGTAGAGCGGCTCGAAGCCCAGGCCGACGAGCAGCGCCGAGGTGATTGCCACGGGCGCGCCGAAGCCCGCCGCGCCTTCGAGGAATGCGCCGAACGAGAAGCCGATCAGCAGCAGTTGCAGGCGCTGGTCGTCGGTGATCGAGAGCACCGAGGCGCGGATGATCTCGAACTGCCCGGTCTTCACGACGATCTTGTAGAGGAACACCGCGGTCACGATGATCCACGCGATCGGCCACAGGCCATAGGCGAAGCCGAAGCCCGCCGAAACGAGCGCCTGGCGCACCGGCATGCCGTATTCGAAGATGGCCACGCCAAGCGCGAGCACGAGCGTGATCGCCGCGGCGACGTGGCCTTTGAGGCGCAGGCCGGCGAGCGCGACGAAGAAGAACAGGATGGGCACGGCGGCCACGAGCGCGGACAGCCACAAGCTGCCAAGCGGGGTATAGGTCTGATGCCAGGGTTGCACTACGGTCTCCTCCGTGGATGCGGGTCGAAAGGGTTGCGCGCGGGTCACGCGCGCTCATCAGGCAGGCTTGTATGGTCTGGACACGCGAATGCGGATTCGCGATGTAATTCGCATACCTGATGAATGGTCGTTTTGCTACTGCGGCTGATCGCGTTCGCGCAGCAGGTCGTGCAGGCTGCGCGGCGCGGGTTTGAGCGGCGTGCGGTGCTGCGTCCAGCCCATCTGCTGCGAAGGCGCGAGCGCACGCAGGCGCGTCGCGGCCCAGCGCAGCGCGCGATATGCACGCGGATGCGCGAACGCGCCGCTCCAGAAGCGCCAGACGAACTGCTCGCGCTTGCTGTGCTTCGCGCCCTGGCCGCGCAGCGGATGCGCGACGGCTTCGTCGGGCGCGCGGTTCGCCTCGGTGCGCAGGCGCACCAGCAGTTGCGGAATCGGAATGCGTACGGGGCAGACTTCGCCGCATGCGCCGCACAGGCTCGATGCGGTGGGCAGGTCGGCGGTCGCGTCGAGGCCCAGCAGATGCGGCGAGATGATCTTGCCGATCGGACCGGGGTAGGTCGTGCCGTAGGCGTGCCCGCCAATGCGCGTGTACACGGGGCAATGATTCATGCACGCGCCGCAGCGGATGCATTGCAGCGTGGCGCGCAGTTGCGCGTCGGCCCAGGCCTGGGTGCGGCCGTTGTCGAGCAGCACGAGATGGACTTCGCGCGGACCGTCTTTTTCGCCCTCGCGGCGCGGGCTGCTGATGAGGTTGAAATACGTGGTGATCGGCTGGCCGGTGGCCGAGCGCGTGAGCAGGCTCGAAAGCGGCACGATGTGCTCGAGCTTGGCCACCACCTTTTCCATGCCCATGATCGCGATATGCACGTCGGGCACCGTGGTCGAAAGACGGCCGTTGCCCTCGTTCTCGACGAGCCACAGCGTGCCCGTATCGGCGGCGGCGAAGTTCACGCCCGAAAGACCGATCTGCGCATCCACGAAGGCGCGGCGCAGCGCGCGGCGGCCCGTCTGGATCAACGCATCGACGTCTTCCGTATAGGGTGTCTCCGGAATGTGCTCTTCGAACAGATGCGCGATGTCGGCCTTCGTTTTGTGGATCGCCGGCATCACGATATGCGAGGGCTTTTCGCCGGCGAGCTGCACGATGTACTCGCCCATGTCCGACTCGATGCAGTCGATGCCGCGCTCGACGAGGTAATGATTCAGCTCGATCTCCTCGCTCGCCATCGACTTGCCCTTGATGACGCGCGTGGCCGCATGCCGTTGCGCGATGGCGTGGACGATGCGGTTGGCGTCGTCGGCGGTTTCGGCCCAGTGTACGTGGATGCCGTTCGCTTGCAGCTTCGCTTCGAGTCGCTCCAGCAATTCGGGCAGGCGCGCGAGCGCGTGCTGGCGCACCGCCTCGCCCAGATCGCGCAGTTGCTCGAGCTCGTCGGCCTGCGGGAATTGCGCGGCGCGCTTGCCTTGCAGGAAATCCATCGCGCCGCGAAAGCTCTGGCGCAACTGCGGATCGTCGAGCGCCGCGCGGGCGCGCTGGCGGAACTCGGCGGTAGGGACGAAATGCAGCGTGCTTTCAGGGCTCGCGGCGTGCGCTGTCCTGGCGGTCGTGTTCATTGCGCGGCTCCAGGCTTCGACACATTCATGGTTGTTCCGGATGCGTTGTCTTCGTCGTCCGTCACGACGATCACCCACAACGCGCGCGGGCCGTGTGCGCCATAAGCCGTGGTCTGCTGGATGTCCGAAGTCTTCGAAGGGCCCGAGATCATCACGAGATTGGTGGGCATGCCGTCGCGCCAGCGTTCGGCGGCGACGGCCGCATGCAGGTCCGCATGCAGCGTGCGCGCGTGGATCAGCGCAACGTGCAGCGGCGGCACGAGCGAGACGGTGCGCGGCGCGTTCGCGTCGGGCACGACCACGAGCGTGCCGGTGGCGGCGAGCCCCGAGCGGGCGACCGTGAAGCCGGCGTCGATGCGGTCGAACAGTTCGGACTTCCAGGCTTCGATCGGCGCGGTGTAACCATGTGCTTCGAGGTCCGTCGCGGCGGCGCGCAGCGCATCGACAAGGGCCGCGCCTTCCGCGCTCGAGGTGTCGAGCAACAGCCGCTTCACGCCCGCCGCCGCGAGACGCCGCGCGAGTTCGGCGGGCCAGGCCGCTGCGCTCGCGCAGACGACCTCTGCGTGCGCGGCTTCCAGCATGCGCTGGAATTGCGCGACGCGGGCCGTCTGGGTAGCGAGCGTTTCCGAGGCCTGTTCGCGCTGCTGTGCGTAGTGCGTATCGATGCGCCGGTCGAGCGCGTCTACCGGCGACGCGGCTTCGGGCGCGCCGGCGCGCAGCCGGCCGAGCATGCGCGCGCGGGCGGCGAGGGTGTCGACGGTGTCAATGGTGTCGAGCGTAGCGGCGCTCATGCGGCTGCCTCCCCGCCGGTGCGGCGCCACAGGAACGATGCGAGGTGCTCGACGGCGAGCGGCGCGCCCTTGCGCTCGGCGGCATGGCCGATATTGAGGAGGCAGCCGCAGTCGGCGGAAACGAGCCGGTTGCAGCCGGTCGCACAGGCCGAGGCGATCTTGTCGGCGACCATCGCGCCCGAAATGTCGGGGTGCTTCAGCGAGAACGTGCCGCCAAAGCCGCAGCACTCGGATTCGCGCTCGTGGTCGATGCGGGTGACGCCGGGCAGCATATCGACGGCTTCCACGCCATGCGTGCGCGTGCCCATCTCGCGGCGCGCACCGCATGAGGTATGAAGCACCACGCGTTCGGCGGGCTGTTCGCGCGCGGCGTCGCCATAGGCTCCGGCGGCGCCGAGATCCACCTTCAGCACGCGCACGAGGAATTCGGTGAGTTCGTAAATGCGCTCCGAAAGCGCCTGCGCGCGCGCCGCGTCCCGGGCGTTGGCCGAATCGCCATCGTCGTTTTCGAACAGCGCGGGCCAGTGGTGCCGCATCGTGCCCGCGCACGAGCCGGACGGCACGATCACGGGCCAGGGCTCGTCGAACAGGCCGAGCTGCGCGCGGGCGACCTCGCGCGCCTCGCGCGGGTTGCCGCTGCTATACGCGGGCTGTCCGCAGCAGCTTTGAGCGCGCGGGAAGTGGACCGTGAGGCCTTCGCGCTCGAGCAGCTTCACCGCGTCCAGCCCGGCCTGCGGCACGAACAGGTCGACGAGGCAGGTCGCGAACAGGTAGACGTCGGTGGGGCGCGCGCCGGTGGGGTATTGCCGTGGCTTCATGTCTCGCTTGGTGTCGCTTGGTGTCGATGGCGCGTCGCGCTGGCGCCGCGTGCAGGCGCCGATGGGGCGCCTGCACGGCTGGCCGCGCTGGCGACGGCAGGTTTGTGGCGCATAATTCCCGCTTCGGGCGGCGGATTCAAACTGGTTGGACCAGCGGGTCGAACCGCCGCCGCAGGACACGACGTTCGGGGACGATCAATGAGGGACAGGGCCAGCGCGCGCGGACGCGTCGAAACGGTGATGCGGCAGATGGAGACGTCGCTGCTCGACGGCACGTGGCGCGCGGGCGCGAAGCTGCCGTCCGAGCGGGGGCTCGCGCAGGAATATGGCGTCGCGCGCAACACCGTGCGCGAGGCGATCCAGCGGCTCGCCGCGCGCGGGCTGGTCGCGAGCCGCGCCGGCGCGGGCGTGTTCGTGACCGATCAGCTGCGCACCGGCTTCGCCTCGCCATGGGGACAACTGGTAGCCGACCATCCGGCGCTGCGCGACGACATCCTCGAATTTCGCCGCGTGCTGGAGGGCGCGACCGCGTATTTCGCGGCGCTGCGCGCGAGCGACGACGACCTCGCGCGCATCCGCGCGCTGATGCAGGAGCTGGAGCGCACGCGCGCCGTCGACGACAAGGCCGCCGAAGCCGATACCGACGCCAAACTGCACGAAGTGATCGCGCAGGCCTCGCACAACGCGATGTTCCTGCATCTGCATACGAGCGTGCTGGGCGTGCTGCGCGAGCACATCACGATCAACGGCACGGGCCTGCGCGAGCAGAATGCGGACGCCTCCGGCCATCTGCTGCTGCAGCACCGCACGCTATGCGACGCGATTCTCTCGCGGCGTCCCGAAGAGGCGCGCACGGCGATGCAAACCCATATCGACTTCGTGCGCGTGCGGGTGAACGAGGAGCGCGGCGCGCCCGAAACTGGTCCTACCAGTGCGAAGAAGACTCGTGCGCGCAAGCGGCCCGTCGCGGCCAAAGGCTGCTAAAGTCGGCGAGAGCAGACGGGCGTTGCCGGCCGGGAGGGTCTGCGCCGGTCCGCGCGGATTGGCGCAGACCGGGCGGCGCCCGCAAGAACACGACTAGAAGGAGGCCAGGCCATGAACCCGCCCGTCGCACGTATCGAATCCCTGAGTGCCATCACGCTCACCGTGAGCGACATCGCGCGTTCGGTGCGCTTCTACGAGGCGCTCGGCTTCGCACACAAACCCGGCCCCGCGATTGCCGGGTTCGCATCGTTCGTGCTGGGCGGCGGGTCGGGGGCTGTCGCGTGCTATCTGAATCTGCTGGAAGGGCCGCATGGCAAGGTCGATGGGTGGGGGCGCGCGATCTTCTACGTCTCGGACGTGGACGGCTTTTATGCGCAGGCGCTGGCCGCGGGCCTTACGCCCGCTTTCGCGCCGCTGGACGCGCCGTGGGGCGAGCGCTATTTTCATCTGATCGATCCGGATGGCCACGAGTTGAGCTTCGCAAAGCCGCTGGCCTGAGCCGGGACAGAAACCAATGGCGCGCGCCGCCGAGGCGCGCGTCGATGCATCTGAAATACGAATGACACCCGCAGCGCCGATAGTGGCGCGTGGCCGTGACCGTCTGCGCGCGATGTTGCCGAAGCGCGCCCGGCGCGGGTTGCCATTTATCGCAAGAGGAGAAGTCGCCATGAACGAACTGGACCGTGCCGAGCGCGGCGCGCACGAATCAGGCAGGGGATCGGGCCATGAGCCCGGCCGTGAATCTCGCAGTGAAGCCGTGCCGGAAGCCATACCAGAAGCCGTCGAGGACGCCGATCAGGCGCGCCGCCGCCGTCTTGGCGCAGAGCTCGTCGACGCCTACGACGAAGAGCTCGAAATGGAAGTCGACGACCTGCTCCAGGAAGCCGGCCTCGAGATCAGCGACGAGGCGCGTGCGCTGCGCCGCACCTATTTCCGCGAGCTGATCCGGCTGCAGGGCGAGCTCGTCAAGATGCAGGACTGGATCGTGAGCACGGGCCACCGGCTCGTGGTGATCTTCGAAGGCCGCGACGCGGCGGGCAAGGGCGGCGTCATCAAGCGCATCACGCAGCGCCTGAATCCGCGCATGTGCCGCGTGGCGGCGTTGCCCGCGCCGAACAACCGCGAGCGCACGCAGTGGTATTTCCAGCGCTACGTGCAGCATCTGCCCGCGGGCGGCGAAATGGTGCTGTTCGACCGGAGCTGGTACAACCGCGCGGGCGTCGAGCGCGTGATGAACTTCTGCACCGACGAGGAATACGAAGAGTTCTTCCGTTCGGTGCCGGAGTTCGAAAAGATGCTCGTGCGCAGCGGCATCCAGATCGTCAAGTACTGGTTCTCGATCACCGACGACGAGCAGGAAGTGCGTTTCCAGAGCCGTATCGACGATCCGCTCAAGCAGTGGAAGCTCTCGCCGATGGACCTCGAAAGCCGCCGCCGCTGGGAGCAGTACACGCATGTGAAGGAAGTCATGCTGCAGCGCTCGCACATTCCCGAGGCGCCGTGGTGGGTCGTGCAGGGTGTCGACAAGAAGCGCGCGCGCCTGAACTGCATCCACCATCTGCTGAGCCAGGTGCCGTATCAGGAGATCGAGCACGCGAGCGTGACGCTGCCCGCGCGCGTGCATCATCCCGATTACATTCGCCAGCCGGTGCCCGAGAACATGATCGTGCCGGACGTCTATTGACGCCGCCGGCCGAGCGGTAGCGCGCCGGCAGGCACGCCAAAAGACCCGCGCACGTTCGCAATACCCGCAACACCCGCAACAGCCGCGCCCCGCGACGAAGGGCGCGGCTTTTTTATGCGTGTGCGCCGGTTCCGGCGCGGCGCCTCAGAACGTGTGCCGGAACACCCAGTACAGGCCGCCCGCCAGCGCGATCGAGGCGGGCAGCGTGAGCACCCAGGCGAGCACGAGGCTGCGCACGGTGTTCCACTGAAGGCCCGCGCCGTTGGCGGCCATCGTGCCCGCGACGCCCGAAGTCAGCACGTGCGTGGTCGATACCGGCAGACCGTAGACGTCGGCCGCGCCGATGGTCGCCATCGCCACGACTTCCGCGCAGGCGCCCTGGCCGTAGGTCAGGTGCTGCTTGCCGATGCGCTCGCCTACCGTTACCACGATGCGCTTCCAGCCCACCATCGTGCCGAGGCCCAGCGCGATCGCCACGGCCACCTTCACCCAGGTCGGGATGAACTTCGTCGCGTGGTCGATCTGATCGCGGAAGTTGTGGATCGCGCGGGCGTCGGCTGCGGAGAACGCGGGCTGCTTCGCCTTCTCCATCAGGCGGATCGCTTCGGAGACCACATACATGTTGTTGCGCACGTTGTCCACGACCGATTGCGGCACCGCCGACATCGAGCCATACCCCTCCACCTGCTCGCCCACCTGCATCGAGAGCGCCGCGAGCGCGGGCACCGTCTGCGGCGCGAGCTTGCGCGTATTGATGTAGCGCTCGATTTCGGCGCGCGCGGCATTCGGGTTGCCTGCGGGCGCGGCCACGCCGTCGCTGTATTTATCGAGCGTGCGCGCGGCCTGCTGCGAGACCGCGACGAAGGTCTGCGATTCGCTCGCCGTTACGGCCTTGTTGAGCGCATAGGCGGTGGGCACCGTGCCGATCAGGATCAGCATGATGAGGCCCATGCCCTTCTGGCCGTCGTTGGAGCCGTGCGCGAACGAGACGCCCGTGCAGGTGAGGATCAGCAGCGCGCGGATCCAGAACGGCGGCGGCTCGTTGCCCTTGGGCTCGGCATAGAGCGCGGGCACGCGCACGAGCGCCTTGAGGACGAGCAGCAGCAGCCCGGAGAGGAGGAAGCCGACGATCGGCGAGAACAGCAGCGACTTGCCCACGCCGAACGCCTGGCTCCAGTCCACGCCGCTCGTGCCGCCCGCGCCGTGCATCAGCTGATTCATCAGGCCCACGCCGATGATCGAGCCGATCAACGTATGCGAACTCGACGAAGGCAGGCCGAAGTACCAGGTGCCGAGATTCCAGATGATCGCCGCAATCAGGAGTGCGAAGACCATCGCGAAGCCCGCGCTGCTGCCCACTTGCAGGATCAGCTCGACCGGCAGCAACTGCAGGATGCCGAACGCCACGGCGCCGGTGGACGTGAGCACGCCGAGGAAGTTCCAGGCGCCGGACCAGATCACGGCGAGGTTGGGCGTGAGCGAGTGCGTGTAGATGACCGTTGCCACCGCATTCGCGGTATCGTGGAAGCCGTTCACGAATTCGAAGCCCAGCGCGATGATGAGCGCGATGCCGAGCAGAACCCACGGCAGCACGGAATTCTCGCGCACGGGCGAGAGGTCGTCGGCGAGATGCATGCCCACGTAGACGGCGCCCGCGGCGATGATGAGCAGGAACACGAGCAGGCTCACGTTGCGCCCCCGGGCGGACGCGGTGCCCGGCTGCGGTGACAGGGAAAGATCCGGCATGACGAGCTGGCTCCTCAAACGGGTTGCACGGGGAGTCGCGCAGAAGATAGAGACGGCGCTGAAAGCGGCGGAGAAAGCAACGCTTCCGATCATGCAAAGCGCTTATGACGCATTGATGACGCCCGGGCGTTGGGCGCTTGTCGCGCGAGTCGATTGAAGGAGGATTGCGTACGTGTCCGAGCGCGTTCACAAACCTGTCCGGGGGCCGTCCGCACGGCGGGTGTCGGGGCCCCATCTGCGGCTGCGCGCGCACAACTGGATCTTCGCGCGCGGTAAGGATGCCACGCGGCTGATCGGCCGCAATCCGTTCTTCGGCGGGCTGGCGGGCACGTTCGTCGCCACCTTGATGGCGGCCCTGACCTATGCGGCGCTCTACGCAGGCCGCGCCGGGGATCTGCACCATGCGGTCGAGAATTCGAACAACATCGTGCGCCTCGTGAGCAGTGACATCGCGCGCAACGTCGAGCTCTACGATCTTTCGCTGCGCGCCGTGGTGGCGGGCGCGCAGCAGCCCGAGACGTGGTCGCTGCCGCTGGCGCTGCGCCAGCGCGTGCTGTTCGATCGCGCGACGGCGGCCTCCTATCTGGGCGGCGCGTACGTGCTGGACGCGCAAGGGCGCCTGAAGGCCTCGCAGAGCGGCATCGACGAGCCGGGCATCTCGTTCGCGGACCGCGATTATTTCCTCGCGCAGCAGCGCAATCCGAATGCGGGCCTCTTCATCTCGAAGCCTTATCAGTCGCGCCTGCGTCATGGCGTGCTGTCGATCGCGCTCACGCGGCGCATCAATGGCCCCGATGGCGCATTTGCGGGCGTTGCGCTGGTGGCCGTGCGGCTCGACTATGTTCAGCGGCTCGTCGACCGGATCGACATCGGGCGCCGCGGCGGGGTCTTCATCATGATGCAGGACGGCACGCTGCTCGCGAGCAAGCCGCCCATGCCGCTCGGCGTGGGCGCCGATTACTCGCGCTGGCGCAACTACCGGATCATCTCGCGGAACGACGCAGGCACGTTCACGGCGCACGCGGAAGCGGACGGCGTGGAGCGCGTCTACACCTACGCGCACGTGAGCGGCACGCCCATCATCGTGGGCGTCGCGCCAGCCGTCGACGACATTCTCGCGAGCTGGCGCCACCGCGCCTGGATTGCGCTCGTGATGACGACGGTGTTCGGCGGCGCGTGGGTGGTGGTGTCCTGGGTGCTGGCGTTCGCACTGCGCGACAAGGTCGCGGCCGAAGGCGAATTGCAGCGTCTCGCGGTGACCGATCCGCTCACGGGGCTCGCGAACCGCCGCGCGCTGGACCAGCGGCTCGTGGCCGAATGGCATCGGGCGTCGCGCGAGCAGACGCCGCTCTCGGTGCTCTTCTTCGATGTCGATCACTTCAAGCTGTTCAACGACACCTACGGCCATGCCGCCGGCGACGAAGTGCTGAAGCTGGTGGCCGAGCGCATCGCCTCAGGCACGCAGCGCACCTCGGACATGGCGGCGCGCTACGGCGGCGAGGAGTTCGCGGTGTTGCTGCCGGGCACCGCGCTGCCGGGCGCGCGCAAGATCGCGGAGAAGATTCGCCGGCGCATCGAGA
>Ga0164242_10001769_pt1 | contig 25352 bp, 22 predicted proteins | sample OricomgcompostMG_FD_108783 | JGI IMG/M metagenome (GOLD analysis project Ga0164242, IMG submission 108783) | Miracle-Growth compost microbial communities from Emeryville, California, USA - Original compost - Miracle growth compost (MG) ...
CCTGGAACTCCGTTACCGGCTTCTTCCTTATTTGTATACGACCTTCTGGCAGTATGCCACTAAAGGCACCCCGATGCTCCGCCCCCTGAGTTTTGTGGCTCAGGATGATCCCAATGCCTATCCCCGCGAAATGGAATTTATGTGCGGCGATCATTTGCTTATCAGCCATGTAAGCCAGCCCGGTATGACGGAAAAAAAGGTGTATCTGCCCAAGGGGGTCTGGTTTAACTACTGGAATGATACCACCTTCTCAGGAGGACAAGAGGTCACCGTCGCCACCCCGTTAAAGGAAATTCCTCTTTTTGTCAAAGCGGGTGCCGTCATCCCTAAGTACCCCCGCATGCAATACGTCGGGGAAAAACCCATCACCGAAATGTCCCTTCATGTCTATTATAGTGAAGAAGTCACCCGCAGCGTCCTTTACGAGGACGCCGGGGACAACTACGGCTATCTGGACGGGCAATATAACGTCATCCGGTTCAAGCAGATCAGCGACCGCAGGCAGGTAAGGCTCAAGAAAAAATATGTCGGAAACTTTCAGATCGGATACCAGCGGTATCGGGTGATTTTCCATGGCATCCCTTTCCGGCCCACAGAATATGTCATCGATGGGCGGGTATACCGCCTCAATGCCAAAAACTTTGCCATCGGAACCGTCAAAGTCCTGGCAGACCGGCAATTCGAGGAAATCATTATCCGTTGAAGCGCATATAATTGGCACCAAGGGCGTTTAGGGGTATCTTTGTACCTAAATTCATCTTTATGGTGCCTGTTGATTTCGATCCCAACGGTCCTGCGTCTATTCACCACAACATCTTTGGGCTTCCCTTTAGTGAAGAGGAATCCGCATTGGTCCTGCTCCCTGTCCCCTGGGAGGTGACAGTATCCTACAGAGCCGGAGCAGCCCGTGCCCCTGAGCAAATCTTCAATGCGTCGCAACAAATTGACCTCTATGATCTGGATAATCCCCTGGGGTGGCAGAAAGGGTTCTTCATGCGCCCTATCGACAAGGACATCCTCATGCGCAGTGATTACCTGAGAAAAGAAGCAGAACTGTTTATCCATTTTCAGCACGAAGGAGGAAAATTGCAGGATAATGAATTCATGCAAAACAGCCTGTACGAGGTCAACCACGGCGGTGAGGAACTCAACCGCTGGGTATACGGCCAAACCCGGGAGTTGCTGAAGAAAAATAAACGGGTGGGACTGATCGGGGGAGATCATAGCTCGCCTTTAGGTTACTATCAAGCGCTAGGCGAAACCTATCCCGATTTCGGGCTGCTGCATATTGACGCTCATCTTGATTTGCGGAAAAACTATGAAGAATTTACCTATTCCCACGCCTCAATCATGTACAATGCCCTGGAACAGGTCCCTGCCATCAGCAAGTTAGTCAGTGTGGGAATACGGGACTGCTGCGAAGAAGAACTTACCCGGGCGGCCCAGTATGCACAGCGGGTTCAGGTGTTTTTCGACCAGGATCTAAAAGAAAAACAATACGAGGGAGCCTCTTGGCAGTCCCTTTGCGAGGAGATCATCAGCACCCTCCCTGAAAAAGTATACATTAGTCTGGATATTGACGGATTGGATCCAAAACTTTGTCCGCATACCGGAACTCCCGTGCCCGGGGGAATGGAATCCGGGCAATTCTGCTATCTGGTAAAAAAAATGATTGAAAGTGGCCGGGAGCTGATCGGCTTCGACGTGGTGGAGGTAGCCTCCAGCCCCGACGATTATGATGCGAATGTGGGCGCCCGTATGATCTTTAAATTGTGCAACCTGATGGTCGGGCAGGACGCCGAGGCAGCCCGCCCCCGCCACATACCAGCCCCGGGTCTCGAAAACCGCTAAAGTACCGAGCTCCGCATTATTTCATCATAAATTCCTGAGGTGTGTCCGATTTTGAACTTCCTATGAGCAATCCATTTTACCCGGGCAAAAAGCTGCCCATTGCCCTGCTTCACTGTACCGCAGGCTTCCTGATGCTCAATGGATGGTATGAATCCCGGATAGGGGATTACCCCGAGGCGCTGACTGTCTTTTTTCTGGTCCTGGCCATCCTAGAACTTATCTATACTTTTTTTGCCGCCCGGTGGCAGCGGACCCAGCCTCGTGTGGGCGGAGTGCTGCGAATCGTAGCTGCGGCCGCTTTTGCGCTGTACGCCGGCATGCTGATCAAGGATGGACAGTCGCTTTTCGGTGGCTTCATGATTTTGGTAAGCGCCTCCTTCGTCGCCATTTATTTGATAGAAGCCCGCTGGAACAAGCCATTCATCCTCCGGGTGAACGAAGAAGGGGTATGGGTGCCGCGTATTTTTAAGTCGGAGCTCTTCCCCTGGGAACGTTTTAATCATGTAATTTTACGGGACAACCTCCTTACGCTGGACTTTTCCAGCAACCGGGTGGTACAGCTGGATTTGGCCGGCTCCCTGGATACAGGACTGACCGGTGCTTTTAATATGTTCTGCCGGGAGCAATTATACCGCCACGGCGTGAGACCGCAACCATCATGACGCAGCATAGACACCACACCAAATCGGCTCAAAGCCCCTACCTGTTATACTCGGACGGTCATGGCCACATCTTCGAAGACCGAAGCCTGTGGGCCACCGGACGCAGCGGATGGGACGCGGTGCCGGTGCCCCCGGAAGACTGGATTGAGTTGCCGCAAGGTGGTCAGTTGTATGAATTGCCGGGACGCAGAGGAATCGGCATAGATGTGCACACCGGCGAGATGCGCCTTTGTGAAAAGGGCTGTGCGGTAGCCGCCTTTCTTCCTCCGGCACATACCGGGGTGTACCTGTCCGCCTATGAAACGGCGCCCGACGCACCCACGCTGCCTCTTTTTTGTTATACCGCCGCCGCTTGGTACAAAGGGGCTTTTCTGGTACCGGCTGTCAGGATCGAAGCGGACGTGCGCCAGGACCCCTCCAGTTACCAGGGACAGGATGTAGAAGAAGGGGTACAGCATTTTACCCGGCATTATCCCCACAACCGGCTGGTCAAACACCTGGCCGACAATTGTGCCCTGACCTACCATTGTCCTGCTGCGCGGAACTATTTTCTGGGACGCTGGGAATGCCCCATCCCCTGCTCTCCAGCTTGCAACGCCAACTGCATCGGCTGCATTTCTTTTCAACCCGAGGAGGAGTCGATCACTTCTTCCCAGGACAGGCTGAACTTCCGGCCTACCGTAGAAGAGATCGTGGAGTATACCGTACCCCACCTGGAATCTGCTCCTTTTCCGGTGATCAGTTTCGGACAAGGTTGTGAGGGAGAGCCCTTGCTGATGTGGCAGACCATTAGAGAGGCGATCGTGGAGATCCGCAAGCACACCACCAAGGGCAGCATTAACCTGAACACCAACGGCAGCATGCCTCAGGCAGTGGAGGCCCTGATGAAAGCGGGCCTAAACAGCATCCGGGTGAGCATGAATTCCGCACGGGCAAGTGTCTACACGCCCTATTACCGGCCCAACAACTACGATTTTACCGACCTGGCCGAAAGCCTGCGAATCGTCAAACAATACCAGGGGTGGGCCTCTATTAACTATTTCGTCTTCCCGGGGATGACCGACAGTGTGGACGAGTACCAGGCATTGCGTTTTCTGATCCGGGACACCGGCCTGGATATGATCCAATGGCGGAACTTCAATATTGACCCGGACTGGTATCTGGGTCTCATAGGGACCACGGACACCGGAGACTGCATGGGGGTAAAACAGCTTATGCAGCTTATCCATGAGGAATTTCCCCAGGTCAAGTTCGGGTACTACAACCCGCCCATGGAACGAATCCGGGGACACTACGCCTCGGATTTCGCGCACAATTGAGCTGACATACCTTCCCTGCGGCTGTTTGCAAGACCGCCTTCAGAGATCGTTGCCGGCTTCCGCCGAATTTGTGTATTTTGTGCAGCAGTCCATCCGGATTGTTTATGGAACAAGGGTTGCATATCGCGTTTTCTCCCAACAAGGCCAAATACCTCTGCGTTGCAGATGCTATTTTGAACGCCATCCGGGAAGGACGGCTGACCCGGGGTACACAACTTCCCTCCATTAACGAACTTAGCGAAACACATCTGTTATCCCGCGATACGGCTGAAAAAGCCTATAAGGAGCTGCGCAGGCAGGGGATTCTGGAATCCGTGAAGGGGAAGGGATACTTTATCACTCGGGTGGATGTGGACACCCCGTTACGCATCCTGCTGGTGTTTAATAAGATCAGCAACTACAAAAGGGATATCTACAATGCATTTGTACATACCCTCGGACTGAACGCTTCGGTAGACCTTCAGATCCATCATAGCAACCTTCCTCTTTTTGAGAACCTGATCAATAATAGCCTGGGCGCCTATGATTATTACGTCATCATGCCGCATTTTTATACCCAGCCTGACAGGGTACTGGAAATTCTCGCCCGCATTCCGCCTCAGGAACTGATCCTGCTGGATAAAGACCTGCCCGATTGCACACAAAAATTTGCGGCCGTGTATCAGGATTTTGAACACGACATTTATGAAGCGTTGGAAGAGGCACTGGAGGCCTTAACCCGCTATAAACGCCTGATATACGTCAACCCCAATCTGACTCCCTACCCTGAGGAAATCCGCAAGGGATTCCAGCGATTCTGCCGCATGCACGATTTCGAGCATGCGATTCTGGAAGGCATGGACACCGATACCATAGTCAGCCGGGGAGAAGCCTACCTGGTGATTGAGGAAACCGATCTTGCCGCACTGATCAGAACCTGCCGGCACCGGAACATGGAGATCGGCCGGGACGTGGGTATTTTGTCTTACAATGAAACACCCCTCAAAGAGATTCTTCTGGACGGCATTACGGTCATCTCTACAGACCATAGCTGTATGGGCCGGCTGACGGCAGGGCTCATTCTGGAGAAAAAAAGCCGGTATATCAAAAATCCCTTTACGTTGATCCGGAGAAAATCTCTGTAAGGTGTCGTCCCCCGGACACAGACAGGGACCACCAAAAAAAACCCGCAGCTCAAGGTGAACCGCGGGTACAACTAATGAATCGCCTCAAAAGTTTACAATATCTTATTCAGTGCATCAATATACGCATTCACAGACGCATTGACAATATCGGTGCTATAGCCAAATCCATAGCTGGACTTCCCGTTGTATGCAACCCGGATATTTACTTTGGATACATCGTCGCTCCCTCCGTGAATGGCCTGGATATTAAATTCTTCCAACACAATCTCATCATTGACAATCTTGTGGATGGCCTTGACTGTCGCATCCACCGGCCCATTGCCCGACGCGCTGGCCTCCTTCTCTTCTCCCCCTAGCCGCAGACGTACCGTAGCCATCGGACGGAGCGGATCCCCGCAAACCACCTGCACCAGCTTGACCTGTATACCCTTTTCATTGACCTGACCGTTTTGTTGATCACCCCCCATCAGGATTTCCAGGTCATGATCGCTGACCTCTTTAATGCGGTCAGCCATTTCCAGGAAATTGCTGTACACCTGATCCAGATTTAATTTATCGATATTGTAGCCCAGCCGCTCCAGCCGATGCCTCAATGCATGTCTTCCACTTCGGGCTGTCAATATGATGGAATGAGATGGAATGCCTATATCCTCGGGATTCATGATCTGGTAGGTCTCCCGGTTTTTCAGCACCCCATCCTGATGAATGCCGGAACTGTGGGCAAAAGCATTGCGGCCGACAATAGCCTTATTGGCCTGCACCGGCATGCGCATGCGCTGAGCCACCATATTACTCAGGGTGAAAAATTTCTGGGAATGGATGGCGGTATGCAGACCCAGGCTTTGGCGATGCACCTGCATGATCATGGCTACTTCTTCCATCGACGTATTTCCGGCCCGCTCTCCCACCCCGTTAATCGTACACTCAATCTGCCGTGCACCCGCTACGACTCCCGCCATAGAATTCGCGGTGGCCAGGCCAAGGTCATTATGACAATGTACAGAAATAATGGCATGATCAATATTGGATACATGATTCTTCAGGTAGGCGATCTTTTCTGCATATTGCTCGGGAAGGCAATACCCATTGGTGTCGGGAATATTCACGACGGTGGCACCGGCAGCAATTACAGCCTCTATCATTTGGGCCAGGTAGACATTGTCCGCCCTGCCTGCGTCTTCCGCATAGAACTCCACATCGTCTACCAGCTTCTTGGCATAACTTACCGCATCCACAGCCCTTTCCAGGACTGCCTCCCGCGTACTGTTGAATTTATGACGGATATGAATGTCTGAAGAACCTATTCCTGTATGAATGCGCTTGCGCTTTGCATGTTGTAATGCTTCGGCTGCCACGTCAATATCTTTGCGATTAGCCCGGGTAAGCGCACATATCACCGGTTCACTCACCGCCCTGGATATCTCCACTACACTTTTGAAATCTCCCGGACTGGAGATCGGGAAACCGGCTTCTATGATATCTACGCCCAGATCTTCAAGTTCCTTGGCAATTTCCACCTTCTCCACGGTCGTCAACTGGCATCCAGGGACCTGTTCTCCATCCCGTAAGGTAGTATCAAAGATATATACGCGGTTTTTATCTGTCATGTCTAATTATTTTCAGTTTGATAATACATAATTTTCCTGTCATTCAGGCTGCTTTCGCTTTTTGCGCATAAAATCGCAGTCGTTTATAATCGGCTATCCATTGTCCGTTCCGGTAAAGCGCCGGATACAACCTTTCCTGGATCTCCGCCAGCAACGAACCTTTCTGCCCCTCAGGGATCCCCTGAAAAAAAGGTCCCCCAAACATCTCCAGCCAGTCAATGATTCCCCGCTCGCTGTCGGCCAGCGGAGTGGGCCGCAGGAACGATGCCGCCCAAGCCACCTCGAAGCCGTGTGCTTCAAGCCGGGAAGCATATTGGCCCACGGAAGGAAAATACCACGGTTGTATCGCCGCTTGTGGCCCGTACCCCCGCAGCTGTAATACGGAACGGATCGCCCCAATGATCTGCGCTACGTTGCCTTTGGCCCCAAATTCCGCTACGAACCGGCCTCCGGGTCGCAGGTGGGCATATACCCGATCCAGCATACCATCCTGATCGGCAATCCAATGAAGGGCGGCGTTAGAAAATACCGCATCAAAACTGGCTGGCAGGGTAAACCCCGAAGCGTCAGTACAATAAAAGCGGATGCCGGGATACTTTCCCTGGGCCGTCCGGATCATCTCAGCAGAGGCATCCAACCCACTCACCTCAGCTCCGGCTTCAGTCAGCCTCCGGGTCAAATCACCGGTGCCACAACCAAGATCCAGGACGTGTTCCCCCGGACGAAGCGCGAGCAGAGAGATTATTTCTTCGCCATAGGTAGAGACAAACTGATGCCGCTCATCATATAAGGTCGAATTCCATTGCATAAACCCGGTTTACAGGAGCTGTCCGGACCTGCCGGAATAACAGGCTCCTGACTTAAAAATTAAACAACCTGCCCGCTTCATACGCCTCGATGTGGTCTTTCAGGCGCAACAAGTAATCAATATCGTCATAGCCATGCATGAGGCATTCTTTTTTATAAGGGTTAATCTCAAACGCCTCTTCCGCTGCGGTGCGGGGGATGCGAATTTTCTGGGCTTCCAAATCCACTTCTACCTCTGCGGCCGGGTCATGCTCCACCTCTTCAAAGAGTTGGGCCAGAAATCGGTCACTGACCTGCACGGGTAACAGGAAATTATTCAGGGCATTGTTTTTGAATATATCGGCAAAAAAGCTGCTGACAACCACACGAAAACCATAATCCCTCAACGCCCAGGCGGCATGTTCCCGGGAAGAACCACAGCCGAAATTTTTTCCTGCCACCAGAATCTCTCCCCCATACAAAGGATTATTTAATACAAAATCCTTCTTGGGCTTCTGCTCATCTCCGCCCTCATATCGCCAGTCCCTAAACAGATTTCCGCCAAATCCTTCCCGAGTGGTCGCCTTGAGAAACCGTGCCGGAATGATCTGGTCGGTGTCTACGTTTTCCATCGGCAATGGCACCAGGCGGGAAGAAATTTTTTTAAAATGACTATGCTCCATACTCGTGATGTTCACATTTACAATAATTCACGGACGTCCAGGATTTTACCGGTAACCGCAGCTGCCGCAGCGGTCAGAGGACTCGCTAAAAACGTGCGCGCATTCGGTCCCTGCCGGCCTTCGAAGTTCCGGTTCGAAGTGGATATGCAATATTTACCGGCCGGAATTTTATCTTCATTCATGCCTAAGCAGGCTGAGCAACCCGGCCCCCGGAGTTGGAATCCTGCTGCCGCAAATATTTCATGGATCCCTTCCTCCCTGGCCTGCCGTTCCACTTGTTTGGATCCGGGAACCACCCATACCTGTACTCCCTCGGCCTTCTTTTTTCCCCGGACAAAGTCTGCCACCATCCGCAGGTCTTCGATCCTGGAATTCGTGCAACTGCCAATAAAGACATAATCCACCTCTTTATTTAACAAAGAAACACCATCCTCCAGGTTCATATATTCCAGGGCCTTGCGGAACGATTTCTTTTCGTGGTCGGCCAGCGTATCGATGGAGGGAATACGCTGGGTAATTCCCATACCCATGCCCGGGTTGGTTCCGTAAGTGATCATGGGCTCAATATCGGCCGCATCAAAGGTCAATACCTTGTCAAAATCAGCATCGGGATCAGAATATAATGTCTTCCAGTAAGCCACCGCCTGGTCCCAGGCCTTACCCGAAGGAGCGAATTGCCGGCCTTTGATATAGTCAAAAGTTTTTTGATCCGGGGCTATCATGCCCCCGCGGGCCCCCATTTCAATGCTCATGTTGCAGATGGTCATGCGGGCTTCCATGCTAAGTGCCCGAATGGCTTCCCCGGCATACTCCACAAAGTATCCTGTGGCACCGGAAGCTGAAATCCGGGAAATGATATAGAGGATAATGTCCTTGGAAACCACCCCTTTTTTCAATTGCCCGTTAATCTCGATTTTCATCCGCTTAGGCTTATACTGCAGGATGCATTGGGTCGCCAGCACCTGTTCGACCTGCGAGGTGCCAATACCAAAAGCAATAGCGCCGAATGCTCCGTGGGTCGAGGTATGGCTGTCTCCACACACGATCGTCATGCCGGGCAAGGTGATGCCCAGTTCGGGGCCTATGACATGCACAATGCCCTGGTAGGGATGCCCCAGGCCATAAAGTTCCACGCCAAACTCCTGACAATTCCGGGTAAGCATTTCCACCTGCCTGCGGCTCAGCGCCTCGGCAATAGGCAAATGCTGATTCAGGGTGGGCACATTATGGTCTGCCGTAGCATGCGTCTTGGCTGGCCGAAATACCGGAATATTCCGTTTTCGCAACCCGTCAAAAGCCTGCGGGCTGGTGACCTCGTGGATAAAATGCGTATTAATATACAATACATCAGGGTACCCTTCCTTGCGATAGACCACATGGGCATCCCAAATCTTATCAATCAATGTGCGTCCCATAAAATGCGCTTTAACACTCACGGACAATCCGTCTGTATTCAAAAGTATCGGCAATAAAGCGGTATAAGTTCGTTAATTTTGTAATAATTACGGAAACCAAAGTTTAATTTTTGCATCTTATATGTTGATACTTAGTTAATTATAAAAATATAATAACGATGCCCAACACCATAAAAGATCCGCTTTTTTCCTTGGTCAAATCGTTTTCGAAAGCGGAAAAGAGGCATTTTCGATTGCAGAGCAAGCAAAACGGCCAGGCATTATTTGTCCAGCTCTTTGATGCGCTCGACCGGCTTCCAGCCTATGATGAAGCGGAAATTTGCAGGCGCGTACCGGATATTAAACGCCGTCAGTTATCCAATCTTAAAGCGCATCTATATCGGCATCTGCTCGATACCCTCCGCAGCCTTGATCGTCAGAAGGATATCCGCATCATGCTCAGAGAACAGGTAGATTATGGAGAGGTATTGTATAACAAGGGATTATATCAGCAGGCATTACGGTGCCTGGCGAAAGCTAAAGCCTTGGCGGTCCAGCACCAGGAGATAGAACTCCAGATGCAGATACTGGAATTTGAAAAGCTCATCGAGGCGCGACACATTACCCGAAGCATCGAAAACCGCGCCGAGCAACTGAGTGCCGAATCCAAGGCTTGTATTGAACGGCTCACCAGCCTGAGCCGCTTGTCCAATCTGGCGTTGAGTCTGTATGGCATGTACCTGAAACTCGGTCATGTACGCAATGAAAAAGAGGCGCTCATCTTGCGCAGTTTCTTTGAAAACAACCTGCCGCCGGTGGACATTCCCTCCATGACTTTTTATGAGAAGGTGAATCTTTACCAGGCGTACTCCTGGTATTCTTACATCCTGCAGGACTTTCTGCTGTTCTACCGCTATACCCAAAAATGGGTGGATTTATTTGAGTCCTATCCGATGCAGAAAAAGACCGACCCGGCCCTCTATATCAAGGCCATGAACAACCTGCTGACCGCGCACTTTTTTAACATGAATTATGAAAAATTCAAGGGCGCCCTGCAGGATCTGGAAGAGTTCTGGAAAGCACACGATGCGGAATTCAACGAGCAGACCCAAACCCTGGCCTTTGTCCATACCTATACCGCCAAAATCAACCGGCACTTCCTGGAAGGAACCTTCAGCGAAGGACTGAAGATCGTTCCCGAAGTGATGGACCGAATAAAGATTCATCGGCTCCGCATGGACAACCATCGTGCCCTCGTCTTCTATTATAAGATTGCCTGCCTGTACTTTGGCAGCGGGGATAACAGCAAGGCCATTGAATACCTGAACAAGATCATCAATCTTAAAATAGGGAACCTCCGCTCAGACATCCAGTGCTTTGCCCGCATCCTCCACCTTATCGCCCATTACGAACTCAAAAACTATGATCTGACGGAGTACCTGCTGAAATCCGTGTATCATTTCATCGAAAAAAATAAAGATTTAAGCCTCGTGATGGAAGAGATCCTGGGATTTTTGAGAAAATTCAACCATCTGGGTCCCCGGGAAATCAGGCCGGCCTTCCGCCGACTCAAGGAGCGCCTGGAGTTGATCGCTAAAAACCCCTATGAGCGCCGTTCTTATCTCTACCTGGACATTGTCTCCTGGCTGGAAAGCAAGATCAACCGCCGGCCTGTACAGGAAGTGATCCGGGAAAAGTTTCTGCATAAAACTCCACGGATATAGGAAATCGCGGACTGCACAGCCTCCCGGCCGGTGCTTACCCTGGTTTACTCAGCCGCTGCACCCGGACCGTACAACTGGTCCTGGTATTTGAGTGACGGGGAAGGGATGAACGGACCCAGTCCCAGGGTGGGCCACTTCTCGTCCACCCGCCGGATGGTGGCGGCATCCGAGAGAATGATATTGGGCCATTCCCGCTGAAAGTCATCCCACTGCCGGGTCTTTCGGGTGCCGTCTAAACCCATTTGCCGGCCGCACAACATAGAGTCCCGTCTCGGATCCAGATTATTGCAAAAACGCCACAGAAGGTCTGCCACATCCAGTACATCAACCTGGGAATCCACAAACAGGGTCAGCTTCACACTGCTGTATCCGGGACTCCGGCAAAGCCCTTCGTGTAACTCGCGGATGTGGTTCGGCCGGTTCTTTTGCACCGCCACCAGTAAGCACGGTGTTCCGAGAGCCACTAACCCGGTATTGACGGCGGTTATTTCCGGGAAGCGCTCCATCAACAAGGCCGCGTCAGGCACTTCGATGGTCCCTGCAGGATCCGCGTCGCTGAATTGCTCCTCAGGATATTTTGCGGTACCGTCCAGGCACATTTTTCCGCCAAATCCCGGCCTGGAACATGAATGATCCAGCACATCCATCGGCCCCTGGCTAAAATAAATATCGGTGGAAGGGTCGAGATTACCGAGCGCATAACGCGCCAAGGAAAGATAATCATGAATATCGGCGGGCTGATCCACCACCACCAGAATCTTGTTGAACATCATTTGGCCTGCCCCCCACATGGCGTTCATCACCTTTTGCGCCTGACCCGGATAATCCTTGCGGATCTGCGCAATAACCAGGTTATGAAATACTCCTTCTACGGGCATTTCCATGTCCACAATCTCGGGCACCAGCGTCATTTTTATAGGGGCCAGGAAAATCCGCTCTGTGGCCTTGCCAATCCAGGCGTCTTCCTCGGGTGGAATGCCTACGATCGTCGAAGGATATACGGCATTCTTGCGGTGGGTAATGCAGGTGACATGAAAACGCGGGTACCAGTCTTCCAGGGAATAATATCCCGTATGATCCCCGAAAGGGCCCTCCAGGATCAGTTCCTCACCGGGATCCACATAACCTTCAATCACAAAGTCCGCATCTGCAGGGACCTCAAGCTCCGGTTGGGTCAGGCAGCGCACCAGTTCCACCTTCTTTTTACGCAGAAACCCGGCCAGCATATACTCATCTACGTTGTCGGGAAGCGGCGCAGTAGCCGCATAAGTATATACCGGATCACCTCCCAGGCTGACTGCCACCGGCATGCGCTTTCCCTGCTTTTTGTATTCCTGGAAATGCCGGGCGGACACCTTGTGCTTATGCCAGTGCATTCCGGTCATATCCCGCGAAAAGACCTGCATGCGATACATCCCGACGTTGCGGATGCCCGATGCCAGATCCTTGGTGTGGATCACCGGCAATGTAATAAAAGGGCCCCCGTCCCGGGGCCAGCACTGCATCACGGGAAGTTGATACAAATCCGGAGTCTCCATCACCACCTGCTGACAGGCCCCCCGGCCCGCCAGAACCCGGGGCATCCAGGAAGCAAATTGACTCAGCCTGGGAAGCAGACTGAGTTTATCCAGAAGGCGCTCTTTAGGTTTGGTTAGCAATCCGAATAGCTGCTCAATCTCTCTGGCGGAATCATCCAGGGTATTGACCCCCAGCGCCAGGCACATCCTTTTGTAACTCCCCAATGCATTGATCAGCAAAGGAAAAGCGGACCCAGTATTTTCAAACAGCAACGCTTTGCCCCCATGGCCTGATTTACTGATCCGGTCAGTGATTTCAGCGATCTCCAATACCGGATCCACGTAAGTCTTCACGCGGACCAATTCTCCGGCAGCATCAAGCACATCGATAAAATGAAGCAGATCTCGGTAGGCCATGAGTATTGTTTGGCCCAAAGTTAGGCTTTTAGGGGATAGTCTCCCATGGGCTGGCTACAGGGGAAAGGGTTATCGTTTCAGGATGGGACACCGCAATTGCTTGAGCGACTTACCGAACAGCCCGTCTCCCCCATTCAGGTTGAATGTCAGGGTGACTCCGGTAAAATAGTACCAATCCTTGTGGGCAGGAGAACCGCGCATGCTGCCCTCAGCCGGATAAGGGGAAAGAGGTTCACCATGGCTGGACAACACTTCATTGGTCCGGTAGGCATACTGTACCGCGGTAGGCCCTCGTTCAGCCAGCAACGTATTTTCGTCCACGTAGGTAGTGCTGACATCGTCCAGGTAATCGGTGAAGGTCTTGTTGATCCTGAATTCCACTCCCAGATTAATCACCGAGGTAAGCGCATATTTCACGCCCACGCCAAAAGGAATGGAAATCTGGGTAAGGTTGTAGGGCTTACGCTCCGGATAGGCTTGCAACCCCTCCCCTTCGGTGCTGAGTGGCTGCAGATATACCCGTAATCCCGAAGTATCTCTGGCGTAGGGATCAAAGTGAAAGACCGATATCCCGGCAAAGACGTATGGAGTAAAACCGGTGGACTTGTAATCAAAGAAATTGTATTCTACCAGCAAATGTACGTCCGTAATATTGGATTCGAAACTCAGATTACGCCTCCTGACGGAACTATCGGCCGATAAACTGTCCGCCCCGGACACTTTCCCAAAAGAAGCTCCCAGCCGTAGGCCAAATCCTTTATAGATGGATTTTCGGATCAGGATTCCAAATGCAGGATGAGATTGCTTAAAAGTAAAGGAGTGACCCTGCAGATCGCCATTATAGGTACTGACTCCCCCAAAAATGCCGACTTCCGGCGCTCCCTGGCCTAACGCCCATAGCGGGATACCAAAACAAAGTATAATAAGGACAATAAATCGGTGCAAAGAATATGGCATGTTTTAAAAACGTGAAAGTAGTCAAAAAATTTTGTGTTCTGCTGGATACGCAAAAATGATGCAAATTTATCGGGGGATCCCTGCGGCGGCCTTATGCTAAGCCATCACGGGAATTTTTAGCTTGATCCCCAATGCCTTATTCAAACCTTCGATAAAATATGCCGACAATAAAGGGGATTCTCGTTCGATGTGCTGATGCAGGAAAAAGTGTAGCGAGCGGAGTCCCTGCTTGTGCCAGACTGTGATCCTTTTCAGCCAATCATCGAGTCGCTGGTAGTCAGAGGGATGATTTGCCCCTACAAAACGAACAAACGCCCTGGGGGTGGTCAACCGCATATGGAGCATATCCCTTCTGCCTGCGGTATCCACCAGGATTGCCTCTTTGTGATGCTTTTTCAATAAAGCGAAGACCTGGTCATTATCTGCACCTTCCGCGAACCAAGCCGCATTGCGTAATTCAACTGCCAACGGCATCCCCCGGGGAAAGGTATCCAGGAAATCCTGCAATCGATCAAGATTGGCTGGTCCAAAGTTGTCATGTAACTGAAGGAACGGAATGCCCAAACGATCTTCAAAATGGTTAATGGCATCACAAAATGCCAGTACCGGTTCCCGCACGCCCACCAACCGACGAAAATGGCTCACGGTGGATGGAATCTTTGGATAAAACCGGAATTCCGGCGGTGTTTTATCCCTCCAGGTTTCTACTTGCCGCGCATCCGGGGCATGATAGAATGTGGCATTCAACTCAATGGAATTGAATTGGGTCGCATAATAAGATAATTCATCTTTAGTACCCCGGGGATAAAATCCCTTCAAATCCGTCCGGTTCCATTTAGCACACCCCACGTAGGCTTCGAAAGGCGTCTTTTTCTTGGAAGCGGCGAGAATTTTAACCGTATCGGGGTGGTCAGCCGGCAGGCTGAAATCTACGCTTTCCGGATGGGGAACCTGGCCAAATTTCATGAGGATTAATTTACGGGGTAAAAATAACAAACTAAAGCCGACTGGCCAATCCTTCGCATACCATGGGGCATGTCTTCGGCACATCCCTGATTGGTACCTTATTTGAAGGTATTACACTGAGTTTTTATCAACCCTTAAGCAATATATTGGTCAGGATCATATCTGGTTACACTTTAAAGCCGATTACTTATGTCTGGCTCTGAAAAAAAAATTACCATCAGCGGCAAAAAACTCACGGTAACCAACCGGGAAAAGATTTTTTGGCCCGAGGATAAAATCACCAAAGGAGACGTGATGGATTACTATAGCCAGATCAGCAAGGTCATCCTCCCTTATTTACGGGGCCGTCCCCAATCACTCAGGCGCCATCCCGACGGCATCACCGACCCGGGCTTTTTTCAAAAGGATGCAGGAGAAAACACGCCTGAATGGATAGCCACTCAGGAAATTCGAGCCGAATCCACGGGCGAGCAGGTGGAATATATCCTTTGCAATGACAAGCCGACACTGATGTATCTCAATAACCTGGGATGCATCGAATTAAACCCTTGGAATTCGAAAATTAAATGGCTCGATTTTCCCGATTACTTGGTCATTGACCTGGACCCTTCTTCCAAAAACGATTTCGATGATGTAGTGGCCATTGCCCGGGTCGTGAAAGAGATACTCGACCGGGCCGGAGCTCCCGCCTGCTGCAAAACGTCCGGAGCTTCGGGAATGCATATCTATGTGCCTTTAGGCGCCCGCTATCCCTACGCCGAAGTACGCGCCTTCGCCGAATTGATCGCCAACCTGGTCCAACAAGCCGCCCCCGAACTCGCCACGCTTGAAAGGTCCCTCAAAAAAAGGGAAAGCAATAAAATCTACGTCGATTATTTACAGAATGCCTGGGGTCAGACCCTGGTGAGCGCCTATAGTCTCCGCGCCCGTCCCGGAGCACCGGTCTCTACACCGCTCTTATGGAAGGAAGTAAAACGAGGACTGCGCCCTGAAGCGTTCTCCATGCGCAATATCTCCAAACGGATATCCCGTCACGGAGATCTTTTTCGCGACGTACTGAAAAAATCCATTGACCTGAAAAAATGCGTCCGGTCCCTGAACCATTGACCAGGAAGCAGCCACTGCGACAGAAGATCAGCCTCTCAATTTTCCACATACCCCGTCAAAGGCATTCAGGAAGGCATTATCCCAGCGGGGCGAGTTCATCACACTGGTATATTGACTACCCTGGCAACACACCGTAAGGCGGGCCACCTTTTCCCGACGAAAGGACGGAAGTGCAAAAAGCTTCAATTCGCAAGATTCAATCAATACCCCTCTGTTCAGTCCGGCGATTTTATCCATAACCATCTCCATGATGGAAGCGAGAATATCCGGATCGTCCAGTCTTAAATCAAATTTAAAACGCGTCCTGGCCTGGTTAGTCCGGGGATTGCTTTTTTGCCGCGCGGTTCCCGAACGTGCGGCGCCAATGGTCTCTGCATTGAGGGGCTTAGTCTTCATAATCAAGGCGTTTTTAAGTGTCAGTCTGTAGATATGAAATCAAAATTCATTCCTGTTTCGCGGGGCAGAGCTGTTTCTGCATACGGTTGGATACCGGAGAACACGATTAAGGTAACGACATGGGATTGCACCTGCATACGCCCCGGAAAGATCACGATTGCAGGGGAAGTTTTTCCCCATTTAACGGAAGGCTAAGCGCTTCCACACACCGCATAGCTCCATTTATACGCTCCCGGCGCCGGGCATCATTCTGGTTTGATGTTTGACAATATTATAAGAGGAGAAACGTACCAGTCATAACGGAGAAGAACCAGATTCACGCTTAAAATATCTGATATGGGAAATTTTCAATGGGAAGAATACTGGAACTCAATTAAGCCCGCACTGTTGCAGTCCTATGATCAACTAAGTAATGATGACCTGTGTTATGAACCTGGACAGGGTGAAAAGGTGGTGGAACGGTTGCAGCAAAAACTTGGGCTCACTGCCGAACAGGTCAACGCCTTGTTGTTTGTCCATGTGATTAGTATGGAGGATGAGTCTGAGGAAGAACAGGAAATACTGGCCATCATTGAGGCGATGGAACAAGACTTCCAGACGGCCCGCCACCCGCTCAACACCGATACCGCATGGGATTTTTAATCCCTGTCATCCCACGCTGTTCTCCCCGGCCCCTTTGTCGACGCAGCCCGAAAGTCGATCAAAGGCGGAACCTGACTGACAGCTGATTTAACTATAAACGACCTTGGGTAAAGACCCCGGGCGTGACGGGTAAGACGCTTGGATTTAACTGACTATTTTATAAAAACATTGAAATACTATGGAAAACAAACTCATCTTAAACCTTCGCCTGGAAGTCGGAGATCAAAAAAAGATCTTTCCGTTAATGAGCGTGGTCATCCGCAAACTGAAACAGCTCGAAGTCTCCGGTATAGAAGTGGAGTACTTCGAGCTGCGTTTGCGTCGCTTGAACCAGCTGTCCCGGAACAAAGAAGCCTATATGAAGATCGACGCCAACAACAGAACCTTTACGGACTCCGAGGTGTCTTCCAACTGGGATGAGGCGATCATGAATCCCTGCGAACGGATCCGCCAGCGGTTTATCACCGGGGCGGAAAGGCTGGCCATTGCCTAAAAGATCTTCCCTCATACAGCCGGATAGTGAATATGGGTCTTGTCCCGGACTTCGTCCAGCAGCCTCATGAGCCGAAGACTGTCTTGATGGGCATGTTTGGTGCTTTCTATCTCACCCAGGGACAGACAGCGGACCACTTCGGTAATTTCAAATTGGAATCCGCGGCCCGGCCAATGGCATGCACAGTATTCCGACTCTCCCCTGTAGTGGTCATAACGAATTCCAGGGGATTTTTCATTCCAGGGTGCAAGAATCGTGATCATCCCCCTGTCTCCAAAAATGATGGCCTGATTGTCTGTACGTTTGACGATTGAGGACTCCAATATACTGTACGCCGAAGGATAATCAAAGATCATGGCGCAGCTCTCGTCGATCTGCGCAGCGCTCAACCTGGCGGTAGCCTTTAAGGCCATCGGAGTACCTAACAGGAGCTGGGAAATATATACAGGATAGATCCCCAGATCAAGCAAGGAACCTCCACCCAAAGCCGGGTCAAAAAAACGATTGTGGCTATCCTTAGGGGCAAGAAAACTCATGTTGGCGGTCAAGCTGCAAATACTACCGATCTTGCCTATTTCCAACCACTCGAGTACCTTCAGTAAACTGGGCAGAAAACGAATCCACATTCCTTCCATCAGGAATGTGTGATGATTTTTAGCAGCGCGGATCATTTCCTCCGCTTGTGGCAGATTCAGTGCGAGCGGCTTTTCGCACAGTACCGGGACGTGATGCTCCAGGCATTGGAGGGTTTGTGCGTAATGAAAGACATGGGGACTGGCGATGTAGACTACATCCACGTCTGCTTGCTCGAGCATAGCGTCCAGGTCATCACACCAGAAAGGGATATGATACTCGCGAGCAAAACGCTCCGCGTCCTGCAGGCGTGGGGACATAACTGCAGCGACCGTATTCACGCAGATATCCACCTGCTTCATGTCCCGGATAAATTCTCGGGCAATACTACCCGGGCCTACGATTCCCCAGTTCAATCGGGTGATGATCTGTGGTTCCATTATCCCCTGTTTTCGGGTTTCAATCTTGCGTGGTGACTGGTCACACAAATCGCTTCAACGGCTCTGTTGCTCCTCGCGGATGATGTTTCTGGCACCGCTTCGCGAAAAATAGGCTTGAATTCCCAGATTCAGCGACACCTGCTGCACGGTGGTGGAATTGCCAAATCCCACGCCGAGATTATATTTCAGCGTGGTCTCCAAACCCAGGTTTGGGGTCAGAAAATAGGCCAGCCCCGGACCGATACCAATCCCCAATCCATTCGTAGAAGTAGAATGGTCATTGACCTTCACGTTCTCGCCGCGCACATTCACATTGGCTTCGGCAAAAAAACTGCTTCTTCGGGAAAACTGCAGATTCTGATCCTTGATTCGGTTAAAGTAATACCGGGCAAAGGGACCCACAGCATAACTAAAATCAGTGTAATCAGAAGCCGTTTTGAGGTTCAGGATTACCTCACCCCCCAAGGCAAAATTATCGACCAAAAAGAATCCGACCTGTGGACTGATTCCCATATCAAATGAACTGTTTCCACTTTGAAAAGTCCCGGTCACATTTAATAGCTGGGCACCCACCATAATATTTCCGGCCTCAGTCTGTGCGCGGACCGCGCTGGCGGAGAAAAGCACAACAACGGTCGTCAAAAGGGTAATCATTAGTTTTTTCATAGTCTTCTTTTGAAAAACAAAAATCCATAATTATGCCATTACCCCAACCGGACAGCAGACCGCAGGTGAAAATACTTCTCTAAAGTACGTGATTAAGGCTTCGTGACCCCGTAGGGATAAGTGGCTGTCCAGCGAGGCTTATTCCCCGCCGTGCCGGCTATACGATCCGGGATACCTTTTCACCGCCCTTTCGAAAAAAGAGTGATTGGGGCAAAAATTCCTCAATTTACAGGGGGAAGGCGCCCCATAAGGGTAAGAAAGGGCACCCCTATACGAAACACACCGGTAAGAACGACAATAAAGATTTAACCCGTCCGTAATTTCAAAAGTTATTGACATTCAAACGATCCGAAACGCCCTAGGCTTCGACTGGGGATGCGCTGATAAAAAAATAGGGCAGGCTATACAGATAGGACACAAGGATTCTCCCGAATCCGATATAGCGAAAGAGTCCTTGAAAGGCGGCGGAACCCCACGGGCGGGTATGGCATTCTTATTGCAGACACATGGATAACAGGTACTCCAATCCATCGTGGGTTGTTCCTTTTTCAACTACTTAAATCTGCCAGTATGCTACGTTGGGCTATTATTTTTTTCATTATCGCGATCATCGCAGCCGTATTTGGCTTTGGCGGTATTGCAGCAGGCGCTGCAGGCATTGCTAAAATCCTCTTTTGGATCTTCGTAGTGCTTTTCGTAATCTCTTTAATCACAGGATACTCACGCAGGGGCCGTTAAATCGGGGAACCTGGGTGCGACGATTAAGGTAGAGGCGACATCGCCATCACCAGTCAGCATGGAAGCAGCGACTCCTGAACTGCCGGACTGTGGTTTGGGCAGCGTTTCTGCCCGGCCACGGGTTAGAATCACGCGTCGGCCGTAGCGGCTTTCTTTTTAGAGGCTGAGGTTTCTTCCATCCATTGAAACAGGGTAATCACCACAGTACCGGCAACCCATGCCATTACACCGATGCTTAGCGCGGTACAGGAATGCGCGATAAGGCTCTTCTTTTTATTCGCTTTCATAAAATTGCTGCGAAAATCCATCCGTCTTTGCGGGTGGGGTAAGGAAAGCAGCTATTCCCTTTTTTGGTTAAACAATTGTATTGTGGACCTGCAAAGTATTTCAAAAAAGTCCAGGTACCGCTTAGACAAACCGTCCACGTGCCGGGAAGCCGTATACCGGCAAGCCACATACTCAGTATCATGGCCGCCTGAGGCCGCCATCTCCGAGCAAAGAAAAATCGGATATATGTAATGTCGTTTGGCATATTTGTAACCCGCCATCATTGCTGGCATGTCTTTATTTGCTTCCCACGAAATCTATTTTTTTGCTGCAATAATCTGACCAACTATGTACGCTTGAGAGACCCTTGCGCCTGGAACGGGGCAGGCGTTTATCAGAATGGATATCCGATAGCAATATTCAGTATTAAATTGTCTCTCCGCCATTGTGGACTGCCGAAATTGATCTTGTCCACCACCCAGCGTTCTCCTTGCGGCAAATAGGGAATGCGCAAGGGTACCCCCAGGTCAAAGCGGACGATGAGAATGGAGGCATCAATCCGCAGACCGACGCCTGCATCGGCCGCCATTTCACTCAAAAAGGATCCCACCTGGAACTGGCTTCCCGGGCGGTCCGGGTCTTTGCGCGCCAGCCAGATATTTCCCGCATCAAAAAAAACCGCACCATTCACTATGCTGAATAGTTTAGTCCGGATTTCAGAATTATACTCTATTTTGATATCTCCCGCTTCGTTGGCCAGATATTTATTTGTCGTTCCGTTATAGGAACCGGGACCCAGGGTGCGTGCCCTGAACCCCCGCAGGCTGTTGCTTCCTCCATCAAAAAATTGTTTGACAAATGGAAGTGATAATGAGTTACCGTAAGGAATGCCCCACCCCGCAAACACCCGGTTAACCCATACCATATTGCGGTTCAGTCGCCAGTAATGGCGCCCATCTACCGAGACCCTGACATACTGGGCAAAGGTAGAACCAAACAGATCTTTTGTACCCGAAGATTGCGAACGACCCATCAGCAATCCGGCCACGTTTCCTGCCATATCCACGTTCCCGCTCAGGTAAAAGCCATGGGTACGCCTGGGACTTTGATTATTGAAGGTGATGGTATAGTTGCTTCCGAGAATAAACTGCTTTTGTATTGAATTCCTCAAGGCCAGATCCTGCTGGATCAGCGAATCAAATGTTGCCGTCGTATGAGAAGGAAGGACAAAAGAAATATCGACAGGATTAAGCTGATGGTCCAGGTAACGGGATTGTTTCCACAGATAACCGAATTGAAAGTTGAATCCGTTCAGGTTATACAGACCGGGTGTCTTAAGAAACTCATAGTTAACCGCAATCTTTGTACGGGGCACATAAGGGGTCTCGGGGCGGAAGCGTATTAACGGGGTATAAAACTTGGGAATAGTTACCCCGATACCTGCCTTAAAGTTATAGGCGTTGTTGGCCACCTGTCTTTTACCTCCCACCTGCGCCTCAAATCCCCCGCTGACGTTTATTTCTAAAAGATCAGCCACTTTCAGCCAGTTCCGGTTCTTGGCAGCAATTGAAATCTGTGATCCCACATAATTGTTAGATCTCGAATTCCCACTGAGGTCAAACTGTAAGGATCGTTTGGGATAAGGGGTAAGCAGAAACTTTGCATCCAACAGACCGCTGCTATCCCGCACACGGGAAAATTGGCTGCGCACGAATTTAAATGTGCCGAGATTCATCAATCGGCTAATGGTGATGGTATGCTGTCTGATCCGGTAGAGGCTATCTTTTCGCAGAAAAACAGAGCGATCAAACAAATAAGGCTTGAAAAGGCTATCCGGATCAATAATCTCCAGATCCTTATAAGGCACCCCTCTTTGGCGTCGTATGGTACTATCATTCCTCAGGTCATAGTTCGCATAAATTTGTATGCGGCGCATATGGTAAGGGGTAACCGCCACCCTGGAAATAGAGTCCTTGACACGCAGGAAAAGATTGACACGTCCCTGATGGGTAGTGTCTACCAAAACAATGAGGTCATCGGGAGAAAAGTAATAATAACCGCGATTTTTCAGAAAGTTGCTCACGTGGATACGTTCCTCTTTGATCTGCTCCAGACTATAGGGTCTTCGAGGCCTTAGGAAAGAAAAGCGAGCCGTTCTTTTGATATAGCGACCTATTGCCTGGGCGGTATCGACCTGGTAAGCTACGCTGTCAATGTAGTAACGAATACCAGGCACTACAGTATAAACCACTTTCGCTTTCTTCTTCCCCACCGTATCGACTTGCACGCTTACATGGGATTGAAAGAATCCGTTATCTTCTGTATAGGAGGTCAACACCTTGGCCGTATAATCAGGCTTTGCCTGGCTCAACAAAACCGGGGGCCTCCCCCATTTCTCCCGGAGCAGGTAATTAAGCCCTTTCCCCTTCGGCTCCTTTCCCAGGCTGTATAACCATAAGCTGAAAGGGATTCCCAATATCCTGCCGTTGGGCTTGGGGACAACCCTTGCCTCCAGTCCCGCCTCCAGGTCGCTCTGGTCCTTTTGCTTCTGCCCTTTCCAGTCGATATCGGCGCCCAGATACAGGCGATCTCCCGCCGGGACCAGTTTGGTCACATTACAGCCGGTTCCCAGGATCGCCAGGAGCCCCACAGCCGTGCAAACCACCCTTCTATGCAAAGTAGCCGTCATTTTTTCTTCTTTTTCCGTTTGAGTTCCTGCTCCTCCTTGGCCTTTTGAAAAAGCTCCCGAAATTGATTGTAATCCATCACCAGCGAGAAAGTGACTCCTGTTTCCACAATCTGTCCCTGAATAATCTCTTCATTCTCGTTTTTGCGGTAAGCCCTCAAACGATAACGTCCGTCCTTGGTAAGCGCATACTCGATCGATACATTCCCTGCAATACCGCTGGCCCGTTGGGGATCCCCCTCCAGAGCAAAATCATTTCCGACGGTAACGGTGAGCCGGTCGCTAAATAAATGTTTGGACACCCCGACATTCAGCGTGGTGGCATTCTGGGCCGTCCCACTGGAGTAATCCTCTTCGGACTGCAGGTCAAAATTCAGATCCACCCCCTTGATCAGGTTAGCGGCGAGATTATTCAGCTGCTGAGAAAGGATTTTGCTCACGCTTTGCCGGGCGGTTTGGGCAAAACTCGCGCCCCCATTGCTAAGAATATCGGTGGGGTTATCAGGAATGAAACTGTTCAATACCAGCAGTCCCATGACTTGTTTGTTCAGTTCAGAAGGAATCAGGTTAATCTGCTTAAGCCGGGTGTAGACCGTACCGCTAAGCGCACCCTGGTAGTTTTCCGGCATATCCAGCCGGAAGCTGATCTTGGGTTCCAGCATTTCACCTTGAATGATTAAATACACCTGAATGGGGAGTTTTTGCTTAAACCGGTTTCGCATTTCAGGTGTGGCGCTGGACAGCTGGTCCGACACCAGGTCAATGGCCGAAGCATCTACCTGATATAAGGCCGTAATATCCACGTTGGCCCGGGTGGGCTCGCCGTCCCAGGTGATCGTACTTCCTTTCTGGATCGTAAAGGAGCGCTTAATAAGCTGATTAAGGGACATTTCATAGCTACCTTCGCTGATCTGGTATTCCCCGGTGAGCAGGAAGTTGCCGCCCGGGTCCATCGTGGTATTTAAATTGGCATTCCCCTTAACCACCAGGTTATCTCCATTTTGTTGATCCACGATGATCCTGATGCTTGCGTCGGGTGTCACTTCCAGGTTTCCTGAAAACTCGATACCACTCAGGCCGGTTCTGCGACGCAGCGTGTCAGCCGTGTGCCCGGATCCCGAAACAGGATTGTCCTTATCCACGAACCGGATCACCCCTTCCCGGTCAGACACACCGGGGCGTTCTTCAGGAATTGCAAAAGTAACCTGCGAACGATCAAGCAGCCTTAAATTCATATTCACCCGGGGCAGGCTTGGTGTGCCGCGAATGTTGATCTTACTATCGATGTATGCCGGACCATAGAGCAACTCATCTCTGGACTGGGGATAACCGAGCACTTCAAAATCGTCTGCAGCGAGATCCAGATTAAAGCGGAAATGCGTATAGTCTCTGGTGATAATGCTTCCGTTCAATACAGCCTCGTTACCCGCACTGTCTGCGAGAGAGAAATTGCTGAACCGGATTCCATTTTGAGTGAATGTAATCGGCTCGTCATGCAGAAGGTAATTCCCGCTGACCGCCGGCACATGAAAACCTGCTTCTTTAAAGGTCACGGTCCCCAGCACCTGGGGGCGTTGCGTGGAACCGTGGATGGAAACATCTCCCTGCAGTCCTCCGGTGAGGTCGGTGACATATCCGGCAAGAAATGGGGTCAGGCTGGACAGAGAGAGCGGAGCCATGTGAAGCCGGAAGTCAAGGGGGGTCTCCCCCTGTGTGTGATAGGTACCTTGGAGGCGTACCGCATTACTGTCCCCCTGAAGGGCGAGATCCACCACATAAGCGTCCGGTGTAGGGTTCGAAGCTTTTACGGTAAGATTTCCCACAGGAGAATTCATCAGCTTGAGACTATCCAGCTGCAAGGAATCCTGTAATGCCAATGCGCCGTTCTGCCGCTGAGCCTGTACATTTCCGTGGGCCAAGCCTTCAGCCAATGCCGTGTCATTCGCCAGGATACTGGTTAAAGACGAAAGGCGAAACTGCCTCAGGGTCAAATGCAGGCTATCCCAACCGGTGCTACTCGAATCAGTCATTACGGCCAGTTCCTGAGGGCCATGCTGCAACGCGAGACGGATTAGCTGCAAGCCCGATGAATCCAAGGCTACCTGGTTATCAGGCGACACAGTCCAGGGTTGTCTGTTCAATATCAACTCAGGTTGCAGCTTGATCATGTAATACCCTTGTCGCGGCTGAAATGCACTGACCCCCAGCTGATACCTCGCGCGCCCTTCCGGATCATGAATCGTCAAGCCGGTGGCCATTTTTCCGTGGACCGCATGAAGCATCAGATCGGTTTCGTTCAGCGGAAAACTGGGATGTTGTAAATCATGGAGGCTCATA
>Ga0164242_10001770_pt1 | contig 25350 bp, 21 predicted proteins | sample OricomgcompostMG_FD_108783 | JGI IMG/M metagenome (GOLD analysis project Ga0164242, IMG submission 108783) | Miracle-Growth compost microbial communities from Emeryville, California, USA - Original compost - Miracle growth compost (MG) ...
GGAGATATCTCAGAGAAATTAAACAGCACGACACACAAAAAACAAATCGTATGCTGCAAATAAATTAAACTAAAAGGAAAATATCTCTCCTTTAAAATGGTATCGACCAAGGGGCAAGCACAGTGTTGCCCATTCGTATTATTCCCATACACTCAAATAGCGGCTTTTCTACAGTCATTTTTCCTCACTTATTTTGACTTCTACGCTATGCTCCACTTTGGAGCGCGTTTTTGTGGGTGAAACCGAATTTTTTGAACGACACAGAATAAATGTATAGAACAGTTATCTCTGCCAGCGAGTGTTTGGCAACAATATGTCCAGAAAAGATATTATCGTTGTCCAGCGTACAAATTACGAAAGATTGATTTAATGGAAGGGTAGCAAACGATATGTTTTGCGTCAAGTGACCGCATAATTCTCCGTATATAGTAGGTATTTTATTTTGTGAATCCCGTTGGCGCATTTTCCCTACAGTTCTTAAAAGAAGAGTACCTCGGTAAATCGAGTAGCATAAATCCCCTTTTTCAAAGGGGGATTTATGGCAATAGCGTTCGGCATGAGATTTGCTTTGGCGTAAAAAAGTATATGTAGTTGGCAAGCGTGATCCCGAAGGGATCCAATGTCTGTAGCCACGGGTCGCAGACCCGGTGGTTATGGTGTCTCCCAACCACCCGACCCCGGAGGGGTCGTATGTGACATCTGCCACATCAAATAATTCAAGGAGAAAAATGGCCGGAACGTTTTCGCAAATTTATATCCATTTCGTTTTTGCCGTGCAAGATCGCGAATCGCTGATACAACCCTCCTGGGAAGAAGAATTGTATAAATATACCACGGGTATTATCCAAAACCAGAAACAAAAGATGTTGGCTATTAATGGAATGCCAGATCATATCCATTTGTTTTTGAACACGAGGCCATCTTGTTGCCCTGCGGATTTGGTGAGGGAAATAAAGAAATCAACCAACGAATGGGTGAATAAACAGTGCTTTACGAACTATAAATTTAAATGGCAGGATGGTTATGGTGTATTTTCTCATGGGCATGGTAGCGTATCGAGTGTGATTTCTTACGTGATGAATCAAAAAGAACATCATCGCCACAAGACATTTCAGGAAGAATATCTGGGTTTTCTCAAAAAATTTGATATTCCCTTTAAGGATGAATATCTGTTTCGTTGGATAAAATAATATGCGACCCCTTCGGGGTCGGTAAGATATGGCGGATATAGTTACCATCGGGTCTGCGACCCGTGGCTACAGATATTTGATCCCTTCGGGATCGGTGTTAATGGACACAAAAAATCGGTATTAATAGCCACAAGAAATTGGCGTCGATAGCCACAAAAGTACTTTTCGCGCCGACACAAATTTCGTGCCGAACACTATTGGGATTTAGGGGAATTTGTCCGGGAATCACAAATAGAATACTGTTCGAACTATTGTTCATGAAGATCTCTCAAAAAATACTTTTTATTCAATCCGCAACGACCAATATTGATGTCATATCCTCTTTAACATACATTTGAAACATGTTTTCTTTGTTACACTTCGTCTTACTTTTATCAGAACTGCCTTTGAACCCGGACAATTCACAATCATTGTAATTTAAGTTGTAGAATGAGTGGGGGCAGGCCTCCATAAAATAAGGAATCAGCAAAGCTGATATTTTATTAGCAGGCACGGAGGCCTGCCCCCACTCGAGTTTGTCCTCTGTATGCATAATGTTGAAAAGGAATGAGATAATTATGAAGAAAATATCACGACTTGTAACCGGCGTTCTTATTTTGATTTATTGCATCAATGCACTTGGCGCAAAAGCGCTTTCCGATCCCGCGCCGCCAGCCGGTAAAAGTACTTTTGCTCCGATTGGCAAATGTCAATTGCTCTTGCCTAAAGTGATCTACGCCACGCCCGGGCAAGAAACAAATATCTATTTTGATAATGTGGTTTTGGAGCCGATTCCCGGCAAATACCTTTTCGATGTTACCTGTGCCAAAGGCGATCAACAAACTGGGCGTTGGACATGGACGCCAACAGAAAAGGAAACGGGTGATTATCCGTTGCAAATTGAAGTGCGCAATATGGATGATGCAATTCTCGCAACAGGAAGTACATCTATTCATGTTGCAAAAGCGGATGCCGGAGCCGGCAAACCGGTAAAAGTACTTTGTATTGGCGACAGTCTCACCGCTGCTTCCGTTTATAGTGGCGAATTAGCGAAATTGGGATCAGGCGATAAAAACCCGCACGTAACATTACTCGGCACCAATGGTCCCGGCAACGGCAATGTGCACGAGGGTTATGGCGGCTGGCGTTATGAAACATTTCTCGATAAGTGGGTTGCCGATCCTGCGCCTGACGTGGCCGCTAATTTGAAATCGAGTCCTTTCCTTTTTATGGAAAACGGCAAACCAACTTTCGATTTTCCGCGTTATCTCAAAGAAAAATTGAACGGCGAAACGCCGGATTATGTGACTATTATGTTGGGCACAAATGATGTTTTTGGAGCGACGGATGAAACGCGAGCAGACACTGTGGAAAGTATGATTGGTTACGCAAACACCATGATCGCTGGAATTCGTGCCGCGTTGCCAAATGCCAAAATTGCTATTCTCCCGCCAGTTCCACCCAATCAATCGCAAGACGCATTTGGCGCGAATTACCATAGCGGACAAACGCGCTGGGGCTATCGCAAAAATCAATTCCTGGCGGATTTGCGATTGATGCAGGTTTATGGAGATCGTGAAAAAGAAAATTTATATATCGTTCCGGCGTATACCAATCTGGATTGCGCGCACAATTTTCCCTCCGCTCTCAAAGCCGTCAACGCGCGAAACGAAACAAAAGTGGAACGCGGAACTAACGGCGTTCATCCAGCGGCGCCAGGCTATTTACAGATTGCGGATAGTATTTTTGGCTGGCTCAAATCACAAATGTAATTGTAACTTTTTTGACGGGCAAAAGTACTTTTTGACAGACGAAAGTACTTTCGGAATTACGCAGTCCCCCTTTTTAAAGGGGGAAACAGGGGGATTTTGAACGTAATAAATGGGATGGACTTTCAATCAATTCGCTAATCTCGAAGGAAATCCCCCTAAATCCCCCTTTAAAAAGGGGGACTTTTATCTTGAAATATGTAAATCCTGTACTTTTAGACAGCGACAACCTTGTTCCGCAGTTTGTTCCAACATTCAAACGATACATCAGGAAAGGGACGATCTTGCTCATGCAGTTCTTGAAAGTACTTTTGCTCACCATCACTCAAGATTTCGCCGTCCGCAATTTTTTCCGCTAACGCAATTAAACGATCAAATGATTCAATGTGATTTGCAATTCGCAATTCGGCGTAATCTTTCGCCGCTATTGTGGAAATTAAAAATTGCCAATCGGATGATTCCATCAGCAATAATTCGCGCGCGCATTGATCGAGAATTTTGCGCAATAATTCATTATCTGTATGAAAGTACTTTTGCGCGAACTGCGTCATTTGCGATTCGCGCTTGTAGATTTCTTTCCATGTCCATTCGGTATTTTCATTAAGCCACACATGATGAAATCCGCCTTCGCCCCAGCTTCCTTCCGGCAAAGTGATGGCCGCTTTGGGCGGATAATCCTGCAAAATTTCGCTGCCGGTGGAAAGTGTTAAACGCGGATCGGCGGCCAATTTTTCCAATACAGTTTCCAGCCATTGCACGCCTTCAAACCACCAATGGCCGAATAATTCCGTGTCGTAAGGGCAGCAAATAAATCCCTTTTCGCCGCTTTGTTTTTGGTATTCCTGTAGTCCTTCGCAAATCAAATCTACAAAATGAGTAGCTTGCGCTTCGATAATCCCGTCAATGGCGGCGCGCTGATAGGGTTGTTTTTCTCCCAAATCCGCTTGTTGCGAAGTGACACGCCAATAGCGCAAACCACCGGGAAAATGTTTCTTGTGAAAATCTAGGTAAGCGCCATTTCCCGGATATCCGTGATCGGCGCTCCACACTTGCATGCTGGTGCGTTCGTGCCGCGCCAGCGCCGCCACTTTGCCGGCGGCGTCTGCGTTTTGCGTGTCCACCCAATAGGTGCGGTGCGTTGTTCCGTGTGGATTTTTAGGCGTTTCCTGATCGCGCGAATGATCGTAAATTTGTTTTAAAACAGGAAATCGTTCCGCGTAAACACCCAACGTGGAACCACCGGAAAAAAGATGTGTATCCACAATAAAATAGTTAATATCATTCTCTGCCAAAATTTCTTCCAGCCCGCGCCGCGGCGCTGCGGGAGTATCGGAATCTGCAAATGGTGAACGCCAATCATAAGCCGGACGATAAGCGCATTCAGGCAACCAAAATCCATGCGGCGCAACACCGAAATGACGTTTGTATGTTTGCACGCCAACTGCGATTTGCGCCTGCACGCAATCATCATTCCCCAGCAACGGCAAATATCCGTGCGTTGCCGCGGACGTGATGATTTCAATATGTCCTGCATCTTGCAATTTGCGAAAAGCGCCGATTAAGTCTTTGTTGTAGCGATCATTAAAACTGCGTGCGATTTGTTGGTGCCACTCAATCCAAAACTGGCCAGTTTGAATATATTCTTCTTCGCCGCATTCTTTAAAATGGAGTGTGTTTTGCCTGGCTTCTTCCTCTTTGGTAGCGAGATAGTTTTGTAGTTCCGCGATGAATCCCGGATCAGCCAGCATCTCGCAAAGCACAGGCGTCAAACCTAATGTCAATTTCGGCGAAATGCCTTTTTCGACAAGCCGGTTCAGCGCATCCAAAAGCGGAATATAAGTTTCCGCAGCCGCTTCGCAAAGCCATTCCGTGCCGTGCGGCCATTTGCCGTGTGATAAGACATACGGTAAATGCGAATGAAGGACAAAGGTGAATGAACCAAAAGTACTTTTAGGCATGGGGGTATAAATAATGATGAATTACGAATTTTTTTGCATTAGTTTTGCGGCGTTAGCTTCGGCGTTTTTGGCTTCCAATAAATCTTGCGAAACACGCTGTAATTGATGTTCGAGAGCCGTTGTCCACAGAGTTGTGGATCCATCTTTCAAGCCGGCGGGGAAATCGGTGGATGCGTTTTGAAGTGCCATAATGGAATGGCGCAAAGCGCTTGCGGCATCCTGCAGATCTGCATTTGGTGTTTCGCGGGATAGATATTCCAGATAAACCGCAGCGTCGCGCCGGGATTCAATCCATTGTTGTAGCGGTTTTCCAAACCACGGCGCCAGATGATTTGCCTGCTGCAAACGCTGTTGCCAATTGACCGGTGGCGGCGCGGCGGTGGCGCTGTCCGTCTCGGGAACGGGAATCGGCGATGGCGGCAAACTGGCAAGCTTGCTTAGATTATCAGAAAGTTGATTCAACGCTTCTACATTCAGCAACGCATTCCCGAAATGGGCGCGAGATAATAGCGCGGCAGCGCGATGGATGGTGCGTTCTTGCGCATTCTTGCGCGATAGTGGCGACAATGTTAATGTAAAGGAAGGCGTCATCACAAGCCGCACTTGATTGGTATCAGATTGACCTCCTTTATTTGCAACGACTTTCGGATTATCGCCGGCGGATTGAAAACTCAAAAATGTATACGGTTTTTGATGCGCCATTTCGAGATTGGGAATGGATTTCCCCCAAATTGCGAACAACTTTTTCAATGGCAAACTAATGACTTGCGCGCCTTGCTCCTGAAGAAAAATCGTTTGCGCAACGGTGTCGTAGCCTGTGACCAATTCCCATTTTTTGATGTAGATCACTGGAGTGTGGCCATGATCAATAGATTCGCGCAAAGCCGCGAAAGCCTTTTTTGCATCAGAGCCATTTTTCACACTGAAGCTCAATCCCGCGTTGGCAACGGCATTTTCAAATGCCTGCGAGAATTGCAACACTCGCCCCGGATTGTCAGGATCGAATCCGCAAAAGAAAGGTTGCAATGACCAGGCATTCAAAGTGGCCGGGCCAATATCCATGCCGCGCGCTGAAAGCACCAATGCTAATGGCAGGAAGGGAGATTTGTCATCATAACCAGTGTCAGGCAATGGCGTGAGGCGCGTGATTAACCGGCGCGCCGGACCGCCCGGCGCAATATCGCCATAAAATAACATTCCCAACCGCGCCTTGGCATTTGTTGCCCAAACGGTGGTGGGATAATTTTTGATGGTTTGTTGATAAGCAGCTTTGGCGGCATCCGGTTGGCTTGTTAAAGTCTCGGCGACAACGCCTAATTGATATTGCGCTTCCGCGCAGCGGTCGGGATAAATGCTATAGTTTTCCAATACTGCCTGAAAGTACTTTTGAGCGTTAGGCGCGTTCTTTTGCGCCAGTGCGATTTGCCCCATTGCCAATGTTGCCTGGGAAACGTAGTCAGCATTCCGCTGATATTTTTGTAGTACCTCTTGATAGAAAGTTGCAGCCCGTGCATAATCATTCAAATCGACGCTGGCTAATTCTGCTCCCTGAAGTAGCGCTTGTCCCGCCAGAGTGTTATTGGAATAGCGTTGCGCGATTTGCTGGTAAATATCAACGGCTTGTTGGAAATAAAAACGATTCCCCGAACGCCTCGCCATACTTTCGTAAATAGTGGCTTGTTGCATCAAAGCGCGCGGCGCAAAACTGGAATTAGGTTCGGTTTCCACCAGCAAACGATAATGCCCCAACGCCTGATTCCATTGCCCGACGGCTTCCAATCGTTGCGCTTTATCAAATAAATTAGCACTGCGGTTGGGACGAAAAGCTGCCAGCAAAACCACTGCGATGACAAGCACAAACGCCAACACAATAATGATGTTGCCAATACGCGCAGGAGCAGTTAAACGCCGCCAACCAGAGGATTCCATGAAGGGGAGTTTAATTGATTTTGGGTTGTGTGTTTGCGTGGATAAAAAGTACTTTTTGCCCGCATTATTCATGAACAAAAAAGCGATAAGTGGGGGCAGTCCTCCGTGCCTGCGTAAATAATCGGGGTTAGAAGCGGCTTTATTCTTTCGCGATTTACTAAAGGTACGTATTGTGATAAAGATTACAAAGGGGATATTACATTCGGAAACGCTCGCTCGGGATGATATCCCTTTTTCACCGCACAACTTTGAGGAAGGTTTAATTATGATGCAACATGTTTCTCGATTATCGGTTAATTCCAAGAAAATAACTTTTGCTGGCTTGTTATTATTGTCTTTGCTGACAATTGGCGCGTTAGCGCAGGACAATGGTGCATCTGAAGATGCCAAAGGCATGGATGCTTATAAACAGCAGCAGTATGCCCCAGCGATGGAATGGTTCCAAAAAGCCGCAGCTAAAGGCAATGATGCAGCCATGAACAGTATTGGTTCGTTTTATGCCAATGGATATGGTGTTGCCAAAGATTATGCTCAGGCTATGCAGTGGCTCCAAAAAGCAGCCAATTTGGGAAACGCAAAAGCGACGAATAACATCGGCATGATGTATGAAAGCGGGCAAGGTGTCGCTCAAGATTATGGACAAGCCATGCAGTGGTATCAAAAAGCGGCGGCCTTGGGCGATAGTGATGCGATGGGCGATATTGGACGGTTATATTTGTTTGGCAAAGGTGTCCCTCAGGATGGAACCCAGGCGATGCAATGGTTTCAAAAAGCCGTTGACAAAGGGGATGTCAGAGCGATGAATGATATCGGAGTATTGTATGCTGGTGGGTATGGCATTCCTAAGGATAATTCGAAGGCGTTGGAATGGTATCATAAAGCTGCGGATAAGGGTTTTACTCATGCGATGATCAATATCGGCGAGATGTACAATAACGGCGAAGGTGTTCCTCAAGATTATAGTCAAGCATTGCAATGGTGGAAGAAAGCCGCCGACGCAGGTGATTTACAGGCGGCAACTGATCTTGGAGGATTGTATGCCAATGGATTTGGTGTCCCCAAGGATAATGACAAAGCATTGGAATGGTATCACAAAGCTGCCGATAAAGGTTTTACTCCTGCGATGATCGATATTGGAACAGCGTATACTAATGGAGAAGGAGTTCCTGAAGATTATAGCCAAACCGTGTTGTGGTGGAAAAATGCCGTCGACGCGGGTGATATCAATGCCGCAATTGATCTTGGTGAATTGTATGCCAATGGAGTTGGCGTCCCTAAAGATGCGGCTGCGTCGTTGCAGTGGTTTGATAAGGCCGCTGATTTGGGCAATGACGTCACCATGCTTTATATCGGCCAGCTATATCTCAGCGGATTCGATGTCCCCAGGGATTACGGCCAGGCAATGAAATGGTTTGAAAAATCGGCCGATAAGGGAAATATGGATGCGATGGACGGAATAGGGACATTTTACGTTGGCGGGTCAGTTGTTCCTCGAGATTACACGAAGGCAATGCAATGGTATATGAAAGCCGCCGACAAAGGTGATGGCATTGCCATGTATCATATTGGCGTCATGTATGCGCATGGCTGGGGAGTTGCTCAAAATTATGCTACTGCCATGCAATGGGATATGAAAGCGGCTGACAAAGGACAATCAAGGGCGATGTATCGTATCGGCATTTTCTATTTTAAGGGACTTGGTGTGGAAAATAATCTCGATACCGCTATGATTTGGTGGAAGAAAGCTGCTGCTCTGGGAGATAATGAAGCTGCGCGGTCTGTACGGAATCATGAAAAAAAGAAGTAAAAGTACTTTTGCAGCAGGCTTCAGTTTATTCCGCCTTAAAAACTCGCATGATTTCCACGCCGGGAGTCAAGTTGTCGAGCCACGCAAAACTTCCTTGATCTCGCATTTCGATTCCTGCGCGCAGCAGTGCCGACATTGCGGCTCTGGCCAGCGCGCCGCCGACGCTGATGCGCTGGGCGCCGGCTTCAAACAATTGCGCGGTGGTGATTCCTTTCAGGGTTGATGCGAGAACATTCACCGGTTTGTTGACAGCGCTTGTCACCATTCTGACCTCATCCAGCGTTTTTAATCCTGGCGCATAAAGCACATCCGCACCCGCTTCCTCAAAAGCTTGGAGCCGGCGAATTGTATCATCCAGATCGTCATTGCCGTGAAACATATTTTCCGCCCGCGCGGTTAGCATAAATGGAAAATCCAGTGAGCGCACCGCTTCGACTGCCGCGCTCACTTTTTCTACTGCATGATTGAAATCAAGGCTTGACTTTGAACCATCATTTGTTATGTCTTCAATGGAGCAACCAGCAACGCCTGTTTCCGTGACGCGCAAAATATTTGTAGCGGCTTGCCCTGGATCATCGGCGAAGGCATTTTCAAAATCGGCGCTAATCGGTAAATCCGTGGCAGCGCACAGAGCGCGGCAATGTTCGAGGACTGTTTCCAAGGAAATGTTGCCATCCAAATCTCCTAACGATCCGGCAAAACCCCAACTTGTGGTTGCCAGCGCTTTGAAACCAAGATCTGCAAGCAATTTAGCGGAACCGACATCCCAAGGATTGGGAATGATAAATCCCTCTTTTTGATCATGAAGCGCTTTAAACGCTATCGCTTTATTGTATTGTGTAATCATGGGAATTAGGTATTTAGGTTTTTAGGTGAGTAGGTTTTTAGGTATAGGTATAAAGTACTTTTGCCTGCTTCGACTTCGCTCAGCCTGACAAAAGTACTTTTCATCTTTCATCCTTTTAAAAGGCGCAGACTAAAGACCTGCGGCTACGGAAATAGGCAAAAGTACTTTTACCTAAAAACCTACTCACCTAAAAACCTAAATACCTATTTTTTCACCAGCTCCCGCCACCGCCACCGCCGAATCCGCCGCCGGAAAATCCGCCGGACATTCCGCTGAAACCGCCGCCCGCGCCGGAAGAACTTGAAGTGGGCGCGGAGGTGAATGTGCTGGACATGGTGTTCATGCTGTTTCCCATATCGTGCATAAACATACGCGATGAGAACACGTATCCTGCGCTGTAATTATAGGGATAATACCAACTTGGCGGTTCCGTCAACAATCCCTCAAATCCTTGCGCCCATTGATCGGCCACGCCCAAAACTACGGCGTAAGGCAATAAGCGTCCGAAGATATCCGGGTTTTCGTTGTGCATCATTTCCAGACGTGGCTTTTCCACCAATTTTACAAACCGCGCAAATCCTTCACATTCACGCAATTTACGGCTTCCTATTGCTGTTTTCGCGGGCATGGCGTTTGCCGAAAGATAGCAAAATGCGGCGGAAATTAATAAGCCAATTGCCCACGGAAGTGAAAACGTAAACAGAACAAAACCGGCAAATCCACACATCATTGCCGCGCCTCTGAATTTGCTGCGCGTTTCTTCGGGGTTATGCACAAAAAGCTTTTTGGCCGTCAATTCGTCATACACATAATCACGAATCGGCGAAATGTGAGTGTAGAATTTATCCTTCAAATCCGAAAGTTGCACGGCCTGATCTGTGGCGGCGGGGCGGACAGGCATTGGTGGCGGCGCTTTCTGTTGCGTTTGTTGATTGGTTCTGACAACGCCAGCCGTTAGCAATGCTGCCGGATCGGATAATCCAAAAGCGTTTGCGCCGGCTGCCGCTTTCGGTGGCGGCGCAGGTTGTGGGCGATTTTTTTGATGAGCGGCAATTACTTGCATCATCGAAGCTTCCAAACTGCTTCCAGTGGCATTTTCGAAAAGGCCATCCAGAAATTCTTTTTCGTGCTTGGCCAGTTTGTCTCCCGCTGGATCAGGCGCGTTGCGCACGAAGGTGTAATCTTTGGACGAAAGAAAGAGAAATCCTTTCGATTCATTCTCATGAATTTGCAAATAACCGCGCGCTGCCAAGTCGAGTAGGGTGGAAATGATGTCGGATGTATCGCAATGTTCGTCCATCAATGTTCCCACTTCCGCTGGTGATAAATCGCTGGGCGGAGCCCATTCCACAGCCACGGCTTGATTGCCGTCAATGTCGCGGCCACCGCGCAAGTAGAGGGAAATTAAAATCAACAACGCCAAAAGCGGCGCCACAAACGCCGGCCACCAGTCTGCAAAAAACCACCAGAAAGTTTGCGCGATGGACGGCGGAACGACGCTGCCTTGCGGCAATCTCACTGCAAAGGTCAAGCCTTCGCCAGCATTTAGGTTGGTGGTATAAAATGCCACGTCGTTGGGTTCATTCTTGGACGATGCCGGCGCTGTGGCGCCAGGCGGTCCATAGTAAGACTTTGATGTTAATTGGCCAACACTCACACCGGTAGGAGGACAAAACCGTGTTACCACTTCTTGCATCGCAAACGGCCATTGGTCTCCAGTTGCGTTCCAATATACTTCTGGCTCTCCATTGAAAAAGTTGACGGCGCGCAAAACGGTGTAATGCAACTTATACGTGTGAACGCCGGTTATAAGCGTGTCGGAGTCGCCGATACGAATATCGAGATTTTCCCCTTGATTGCTCGTTTTATATTGCAATGGATTATCGTTTTCATCAGTGATGCTAAGTATTTTTAGATAAATGCTGTATGTGTTTGCATGTCGCACATACTTCACTGGAATATCACGATGAATACCATGACGGCTGGCGCCTTCGAAATCCATCACGATCGTTTCCGTTACATCTAATGTAGAATCTTTTTGCAAACGAACGTTGCTACTGAAAGAACGGATAATCTCGGCGTGAGCGGCCTGAATACTGACTGTTAACAGACAACAAGCGAAAATTGCGCGAAGAAATTTTTGTTGCATATCCAGTCTATTATAACCAGACTTCAGATAATGAGGTAAAGTATAAGAAGAAAGTACTTTTACGAGGTGCACTATGAAAGTAATGGCTGTTTTTTCGATGTTTGTTGTTTTGGGCCTGGGCGGATTGATTATGGCTCTTTCTGCCAATAAGATAATGGCCAGCACTAATCCGCTGAAGCCAGGCGTCACCGCGCCGCTTTTCGCGCTGCCGGATCAAAATAATACGATTCACAAGCTGGCTGACAGCAAAGGCAAAATTGTTGTCCTGGCTTTTTATCCGGCAGATATGACGAAAGGTTGCTCACTGGAAGCGCACAATCTCACCGCTGCGCTGCCGCAATTCAAAAAACGCGGCGTTGTTCTCTATGGAATTTCTGTGCAAGATGTGAATTCCAAAAAACAGTTTTGCGAAACGGATGGCATTACATATCCGTTGCTTGCTGACGTGAAGAAGGATACCTCCAAAAATTATGGCGTGTTAACTGCCGTTGGCGTGGCGCGGCGTGCAACATTTGTGATAGACAAAAAGGGTAAGATTGCCGCAGTGGATCCTTCTGTGAGTCCTGCGACAGTGGTGCCGGACACATTGAAAATGGTGGATGAAGTAATTGCCAAGTCGTAAAAGTACTTTTACCGCAAAGGAAAAATCATGATTGCAGTTATTGTCGTTCTCGCCGTAATTGTTGTGCTCTTCTTAATTGTAATGGGCATGTACAACAAACTGGTGCGTCTGCGCCAGAATGTGCGTGAAAGCTGGTCAGCCATTGATACGGAATTGAAACGTCGTTACGATCTGATTCCAAATTTGGTGGAGACTGTCAAAGGTTACGCCAAGCACGAAAGCAGCACTTTGGAAGGCGTCATCGCTGCGCGAAATGCGGCGGCATCCAATCAAGGCTCGCCGGCGGAACAGGCCAAAACGGAAAATATGCTGACTGGCGCGTTGCGGCAGATTTTCGCGCTTTCCGAGGCTTATCCTGATTTGAAAGCAAATCAAGAATTCTTGCAACTCCAGGCTCAATTGGAACAAACGGAAGATCAGATCGCACAAGCCAGACGGTTTTATAACGCCAACGTGCGCGAGCTTAATAATGGCGTGGAAATGTTTCCGTCTTCTATCATCGCCGGAATGTTCGCGTTCAAATCTGCGGAATTCTTTGAAATCGAAGATTCTGCGCAACGTGAGAATGTGAAAGTACAGTTTTAAGTAAATCAGTAGTGATAAAATTTATAGATCACGGTAAAATAACACAGAAGTTAGGTAGATGTTCAATCTCAAGGAGAGACAATTTTCCATGAAGTTCAAAAGTACTTTTTATGCGTTAGCCGCAATCGCGGCAATTTTGGGGCTCGCCGGTTGCCAGCCCGCCACACAACGCCACACAACGCCACCAGCGGGATCGCCGCCGCCAAGTAATGTCAGCGGTCAAGATCCAGGCGCTTTTCAACGTAGCAGCCCACCGCCATTTTCGCCATAAACTGAATTGAAATAAAAAAGAATCGGAGCAGGGTAGGTCTGCTCCGATCTTTTTTTGTATCTCCGCAAAAGTACTTTTGCGATGTCTATTTCAAATTCTCCGGATTCAATCCTTTCAATTCATCCAGCACAAACAGTCCATCTTTCCGAATCAGCACATCATCGAAATAAATTTCACCGCCGCCGTATTCAGGACGTTGAATACAAACCATATCCCAATGCACTTCGCTGCGATTGCCGTTGTCGGCTTCTTCGTAGGCTTGTCCTGGCGTGAAGTGAAAACTGCCGGCGATTTTTTCATCAAATAAAATATCCTTCATCGGATTCAAAATATACGGATTGAATCCCAACGAAAATTCGCCGATATAACGCGCGCCGTCGTCGCTATCAAGCACTTCATTTAATTTGGCAGTGTTGGAAGAAGTGGCGTCGATGATTTTGCCGTCTTTAAATGTGAGGCAAACTTTTTCATGCGTCACGCCGCGTTCGATGGTTGGCGCGTTGTAAGCCAAAGTGCCATTAACGCTGTCGCGCACGGGCGCGGTGAAGCATTCGCCATCGGGAATATTGTGCGTTCCGTAGCAGGGAATAACGCCTAAATCCTTGATGGAAAATTTCAGATCGGTTCCAGGGCCGGTGATATGTACGCGATCGGTTTTTTCCATCAATTCGCGCAACGGTTCGCAAGCGCTTTGCATTTTGGAATAATCCATAGTGCAAACGTTGAAATAGAAATCCTCAAACGCCTCGGTGGACATTTGCGCTTCCTGCGCCATGGCGGATAAAGGAAAGCGCAAAACGCACCAACGCGTTTTCTTGACGCGCTGCTCAAAATGCACCGGATGCATCCACAAGCGATTGTATAATTTCATTTTTTCCAACGGCACATCGCTGGTTTCGGCACTGTTGTGGCCGCCGCGCACGCCGATATATGCTTGCACTTGCTGCATTTGATGCAATGCAATTTCGGCATTCACTTTCATCATTTCTTCCGTCGCTTCCATCAGCAAAGCGCGCGAAACAGCGCCCTGGCGCAGGTTGATAATAGGATTTGCGCCAACTGCGGAAACAGCGCGAATTAATTCCACGGTCATCGGCGCGGGAATGTCAAATGCCTCGATCAGCACATTTTCTCCGGCTTGCAATTTGGTGGAGTGATGCACTAAGAGTTCTGCTAATTTGGTGTATCTGGGATCTTTCATTGGGTTCCTTTTTGAAGAGTCGTTAGTTCTATTTTGACACGAAGCCGCACACTCGTCAGCAGAGAAAATCAAATCCTGATAAAAGTACTTTTACAGAAGTACTTTTGGAGGCTGCAATGACAAAAAGAGTGAAGGAAATTCTGAGTTGGTACGACAGCGAAAATATCGGAGTGCGAACAAATTTAGCGCGTATTCTGAATCATGGAAAATTGGCGGGTAGTGGACGCGCCGTAATTCTGCCGGTTGACCAAGGTTTTGAACATGGTCCAGCACGATCGTTTGCGGTTAATCCCGCTGGCTATGATCCGCGTTATCATTTCCAACTTGCAATCGATGCTGGCTGCAATGCGCACGCAGCTCCGCTAGGAAGTTTGCGCGCCGCTGGCGCGGAATTCGCAGGCGATATTCCATTGATTCTTAAACTTAATAATCATGATGTGCTGGATCCCAATGACGATCCGGAACCGTCGCAAACCGGCAGCGTGCAGGATGCGCTGGAATTGGGTTGTGTCGCGATTGGATATACCATTTATCCAGGATCGGCTTACGAAAAAATGATGTATGAGCAATTGCGCGAATTATCCGAAGAAGCGCGCGCGGCAGGATTAACCGTTGTAGTCTGGTCGTATCCGCGCGGTAGCGGATTGACGGAACCTGGAGAGACGGCATTGGATGTCATCGCTTACGCCGCACAAATTGCCGCGCAATTGGGAGCGCATATCATTAAAGTAAAATTGCCAACGGAACATTTGGAAGTTCCGGAAGCTATTAAAGTGTACGAATCGAAAAAGATTCCGCGCAAAAAATTATCCGATCGCGTGAAACACGTAATCCAAAGTACTTTTGACGGACGCCGCATCGTGATTTTTTCTGGCGGCAGTAAAATTCCTGACGCAGAATTATTTGAAGAAATTCACGCCATCAAAGACGGCGGAGGTTTTGGTTCCATCATCGGCCGCAATTCGTTTCAACGTCCAAAGAAAGACGCGGTCAAAATGTTGGATGAGATCATGGATATTTATTTGCAATAATTTTGTCACACTGAGCGAAGTCGAAGTGTGGCAAATGCTGTCATCGCTAAAAGTACTTTTAATAAAAGGCTTCGACTTCGCTCAGCCTGACAATGCGCACAAATGCGGAACAGGAGCCAAAGTACATTCATTACGATCTGAAATTTTTCCGAATTTCATTACATACGATAATACATATTATGTAAATATGTCAAAATTAATAATTGGTGAGAAACTTGCAATGCATTTTTGCCAGCGAACCCTTTACGTGCTCCGTCGTCTGCTGAATGTATAAAATAATCATGGCTCAACATATTTTTCTTATTAATGTCGAAGCACCTGAAATGCGCATCGCGGAGGTGCGTGATAATAAACTTTTTGACCTAAGTATTGAGCGAAGCGGAAGATTGCTTGGCGATGTTTTTCGAGGTATTGTTCACGATGTTGTTCCTGGAATGGACGCGGCATTCGTGGATATTGGATTAGCTCGTAACGCGTTGATGTATGCCGGCGATGTAATGCAATTATCAGGGCCTCTTGGAACTGATCGCGTCAAGCCGATTCAGGAATTGCTTCGTGTGGGAGATGAAATCACGGTGCAAGTGGTGCGTCCGCCGGTGGGAACAAAAGGCGCGCGCATTACCGGCAAAATTTCACTTTCGGGCCGTTTTGTGGTGATGAATTTGGGGTCCGAAAATGTCGGCGTTTCCAAACGCATTACAGACGATAAAGAACGCGTGCGATTGCGCCGCATCGCGGATAAATTGCGCCCGTTTGATAAAGGTGTGATCATGCGCAGCGAAGCATTTGGCGCCAGCGAAATTGACATCAAGAACGACATTGACTGGCTGGAACAGCAGATGCAGATGATTGTCAGCCGCGCCGAAAAAAAACCTGCGCCATCAGCAGTTCATCGTGAATTAGGTTTAATGGGACGCATCGTTCGAGATCGACTGAATGATTCGGTGGATCAGGTGTTTATTGATTCTCGTGATGAATATGAAGTATTTCTCGAATTAGCGCAAAAAATTTCGCCCGCTTATGCGGATCGCATTTTTTGTTACGAGGATAAAGTTCCTTTGTTTGATCGCTACAATTTAAATAACGATTTTATCAACGCCACTAAACGCCACGTTCCTTTGGCACACGGCGGAACTTTGGTCATTGATGAAAATGAAGCGCTGTGCACAATTGACGTGAACACAGCCCATTTCACGGGAAATAAACGCCTGGCAGATACGGTTCTTACAACAAATTTGGAAGCTGCCGAGGAAGCCTGCCGTCAATTGCGGTTGCGTGACATCGGCGGTATTATCGTGATTGATTTCATCGACATGACGCGCAATCGTGACCGCGTAAAAGTACTTTCGACTTTAGAAAAAATTGTTAATCAGGACCGCACCAGAACGCGAATTGTACAAATTTCCCCTTCGGGTTTGGTGGAACTGACGCGTCAGCGCGAAAGTGTTTCATTGCGTCATCTGCGCACCAAGCCTTGTCCGTGTTGCGATGGCGACGGCGTGGTGCAATCTCCCACGACGATCAGTATCGAAGCGCGCCGCCAGCTTCGTTCACTTGCGCTACAAAAAGATGTGCGCCAAGCCACGGTGACGTTATTTCCGGAAGCGGCTTGCGCTATGCTGGGAAATAATAATCGTTGGGCGCAGGAGCTTGAAACTTCGACGGGATTACAGTTTGCATTACGCGCCGATGCAACGTATCACCTCGCGGCTATTGATATTCAATCCGGCCAATTGAAGGAGATTCCCGCTAACTTAAAAATTGGTGCGCAGATTGCGATTTCTCCCCACGCCGGATTATATCCAACGCGAATGCCGCAGTATTTATTGCATCAGGGAATGTTGGTGGAACTGGAAGATTTCTCTTTCGATTCCAAAGAGACGAAAAAAATCCCGCGCCCGGCCATGATTGAAATTACCGATTGCGGACAACTATTTTGCCGAGCAAAAATTGTGGCGTTCCATGAAGAAAAATAGTATGCAAACTATTCATTTGAGCGATATTATTCAATTGCAAAACCAGCCAACAAAGCAGGCATTGTTTGTGATTGTGCACAATAAAAGTACTTTTATACAGATTGACGAAAACACGGATTTGTTTTCCAGTAAGGATTTTTTCTGGGCAAGCCCTACTCTGCTTTGCGGTGATTCTGCGCAACAGTATAACCCGTGTTTTGTGATGGCAATTTTATCCGTCACACCTCTTCCTGATCCAATTTCCATGGAGACATTTCGGCAAATTGAATTACCAAAAGTACTTTTCACCACACATCCCAACATCCGCCGTTCGATGACGCTGAATGCGATGCGTATGAGCACGGAATTATTTGCATTTGGCTCGGAACGAGTTTTTCAATTGGCGAAGCAACGCCTCGAAGCAAATCAACCGGATGTCGTTCATGATCTTCTGGTTTATTTGATGCACGCCATTCTGGATGTGCGCCGCGAATATCAAGAAGAAACAACATTACGCGCGGAATCGATTGCCGCTTATCTGGGAATTTCTCCGGTAAAAGTACTTTCACTGTTGCGTGATTATGGCGCTGATGACATCGCATTAACCGATTCACTGGAACAAGGAAATGCCGGAAAAATACAGCGGAAACTTAATACGAAAGTACTTGTCAGAAACCAAATAGAATTATTAACTCCATATCAACAAAGCGCGATTTCGAAAGAGAATCAATTGAGAGCAATGATTTCAGATGTTTTGCAAATATGGGAGAATTATTAATTACTAGATAATTATCTTATGTCCACCGAATTCCAACATCAATTCACTTCTCTTGCGCCCTATTACGATGAGTTGATGGCGCATGTGCCCTACTCGTTTTGGGTTGATTATGTGTTGAAAATTTGCAAGCGCTACAAACATTCGCCGGCTCAAGTGTTGGATTGTGCCTGTGGCACCGGCAATGTGACTTTTGAATTAGCCTCACGCGGATTTGACGTTGTGGGAGTTGATTTCAGCCAGGAAATGATTAATGTGGCGCGGCGTAAAAGTACTTTTACGCCAGGCTTTTTCTCCAAAAGTACTTTTACCAAAACAGTCAAACCAGAATTCATTCAATCCGATTTGTGCGATATGAAATTAGATCGCAAATTTGACACGATTACTTGCTTATATGATTCATTAAATTATTTAACTACTTTGCAAATGTTGCAAAAAGCCTTTGGGCAAATCAGTAAACATTTGCAGCAGGACGGATTATTTATTTTTGACATGAACGCGCCTTATGCGTTTGAAACCGACATGTTTACCCAAAGCGATCATCGGCCACGGCAAAAATTGCAATATGATTGGGTGGCGAATTATGACCGCCAAACACGGCTCTGTCAGGTGGAAATGACATACTCGCGGCGGGAAAATAATGGTAAAGTGGCTCAATTTAGGGAAACGCATTGTGAACGTTCTTACACAATGAGAGAAATAGAAGATTGTTTGCAGGCGGGCGGTTTGCGATTATTAGAGAGTTTTGACTCCTATCGCTTGGAACCGCCGCATGCAAGAAGCGAGCGTTGGTATTTTGTAGCGGGCAAGCTGCAAGGAGCAAAAGATGACCAAATTGCTCAAACGTGGTAAGAGTACTACTGATCATATTATGGAACTTTATCAAATGAAATTGTTTGTCGACTTGGCAAACACGGGCAACTTTACCAAAGTGGCCGCAGAAAACTACGTGACGCAAGCCGCGGTGACCCTACAAATTCGTAAGCTGGAAAGCGAATTGGGAATTCGTCTTTTCCATCGCACAACGCGCTCTGTAACATTGCTCGAAGCGGGCGAACGTTTGTTGCCTTATGCCAAAGAAATTTTGGCAAAGACTGACGAAGCCATCAGCGCTGTGCGCGACACTCGCAATGAAGTCAGCGGACTTGTCCGTGTGGCAGCTGTGCATTCCGTGGGTTTGTATGAATTGCCTTCTTATATCAAATCCTACATCACCAAATATCCCGGCGTTAATTTGCGTGTGGATTATCGCACTGCTGATGAAATTTACCGCGCGCTGCACGACGGCGAAATCGATCTTGGTTTAGTGGCCTACCCGACCGACATGCCGCGCATCGAATGTTTGCCATTTTCCAATGATCAACTTGCCGTGGTTTGTCCCAAGGATCATCCTTTAGCGAAACAGAAAAAAATCAAGTTGGAGGATTTGGAAGGCCAGAACTTCGTGCAGTTCAGCGAAGACACGCCAACCCGCCGCGCTACCGACGCAATTCTTGCGGATCAAGGTGTTTCGGTAAACATCCGCATGGAATGCGATAATATCGAAGTGCTTAAGCAAATGGTGGAAAGCGGTTATGGTATCGCTTTGCTGCCACGCCAATCATTGCGTCCCGTTGATATTGATGCAGGGTTGCGTAGTGTCGAACTTTCCGATACAAAAATCGAACGCCCCATTGGAATTTTGTTACTCAAAAACTCACCACGATTTAAAGCAATTCGTTCGTTTATTGAGATTTTGCAAGGGAAGTAAAAGTACTTTCTATACGAAAACACTATTCTCCTGAAGGCCGGAATACAAAAGACAGATGCATGAATATTCATACACCTGTCTTTTGTTATGTTGGGATAGAAAGTATTTTTTACAATCAATCTCCTGAAGCTGGAGTATATATTCCAGGAACTGTTCCGCCTTTTGTGTATTGAAACTTTCCTGGCGCAAGCCATTTGACATGACCATCAGCCCATAAGAAATTAGTTCCATCCAAGTGTCTCACGGCGATTGCCCGAGTATTATCAACCGTCGCAGCCGAAGGAGAAGCAGAATTATATGGTTCGTAACCGCGAGCTACATAATAGTCAGAATCGCAAATCATGATCGTGCCTGCAGGATCCTCGATAGAAGCCAAAGCTGCTCGCGAAAAAGGATATGTATTTCCCGGTGTCGTAAGCGAAGTATTCCAGTAACCAACCATTCCGTAAGATTCAGAACCACTGTATTTCCAAAGGCCGGTGGCAGGATCAGTAGTAGAAATTCCTACGGAATCACTGGGGCAAACAAACACTTGAACGCTTTTTATGTAGGGTTGCAAATCATACATCCACAGCGAAGTTGTCGTACTTGTCGTACCGCAATCTGCAGTACTCTTACAAGTTCGTGAAGATCCCATGTAATGTTCATCGTAATCCTGTGTGTACTGCATTATTCCCAATCCAATTTGTTTGAGGTTGCTCTGACAACTGGCCCGCCGTGCGTTTTCCCTTGCTCTGGCAAAGACTGGAAAAAGGATTGATGCAAGAATTGCAATAATTGCAATGACAACCAAAAGTTCGATGAGAGTAAAAGCTTTATTGTTGCTTTTCAGTTTAAAACTAAGCATGAAACTTCTCCTGAAAATAAATTTACTTTTATTATTCCACATTTAATAGCTTTTGAAACATATTTTTCGGACAATTTGGAAATAAATAAATTTCACAAAAGTACTTTTGTCTTGCTTAGCTTTGCTCTTTTGGATCCCACTTTTGCCAGATTGGATCTGTGTAGGGTGCTGCAGTGGGTTGTGTGTTTGCAGTCACCCAATTTTCACGCCGTTCCGATTTCACATGTCCATCGGTAAACAACATATTGAAAGTGTCAAGATGCAAAGGATTGGGTGGATCGTTATTTTCACTGGCTCGACTATTTGCCGATGTGCAATAAGGTGTAATTTTAGAACTGATAGTCGTGGCCTGGCAATAAATATCGGCATTCATCAGGTAATATGTGGAATCAGCCAAGAAAGGTGTCTCCGCAACTTGTGGAATTGCTGCTAGTGAAATACCAGCGCTCATATTTGTATTGTAACCGTATGGTGCATAAGAAGCTCCATTTTTTGTTGGAAAGTAGCCACCTGTCCAAACAGCGCCGGAACTTGGGCAAACGAAAACCTGAGTGTTTTTCACATAGGGATAAATCATGTGCCACCATAAGTGATAATAGTTTCCCGGCGCCGGGCTGCTGCAACCGCTGTTGCTAGAGTTTCCACCGGATTCTAAAGCGATCGGGCCACAGACGTTGGCGCGTGGCAATTTCTCATCATAATCCTGTGCATACATCATAAGTCCTAAACCAATTTGCTTGAGATTACTCATGCAACTGGCGCGCCGTGCGTTTTCTCTGGCTCTGGCAAAGACCGGAAATAGGATGGATGCAAGAATAGAGATAATTGCGATAACAACCAAAAGTTCGATGAGAGTGAACGCTTTATTATTGCTTTTCTGTTTAAAAGTAAGCATGATATCCTCCTGAACAAAAGTACTTTTATTATGCCCTTTTTCAAGGATTCTGAAACATAATTCTTGGATAACATTAAAACGAGCGTGTTTGGTGAAAGTACTTTCCGGAAAATAATACAGTAATATCTCCCCAAATCCGCTAAACTATGCCGGTGCAACAAGAGCTTATTCGCAATTTTTCGATTATCGCCCATATTGACCACGGCAAAAGTACGCTAGCTGACCGCATTCTGCAACTGACGAATACCGTGTCCGAACGCGACATGAAATCGCAGGTATTGGATTCCATGGATCTGGAACGCGAGCGCGGCATCACCATCAAAGCCTCCGCCGTGCGCCTGAATTATAAGGCGCGCGACGGCAAGACATATTTATTGAATCTCATCGACACTCCCGGCCACGTGGATTTTGCGTATGAAGTATCGCGCGCGCTGGCCGCCTGCGAAGGCGCGTTGCTGGTGGTGGATGCCAGCCAGGGCGTGGAGGCGCAAACCGTGGCCAACGCGCATTTGGCGATTATGAGCGATTTGGCGATTATTCCCGTCCTCAATAAAATCGATTTGCCGGGCGCCGATCCCGATCGTGTCATCGCCGAAGTGGAAGAAATCGTCGGCCTGCCCGGCGAGGAAGTCGTCCTTGCCAGCGGCAAAACCGGCGTTGGCGTGGAAGATATTTTGGAGGCCGTGGTGGAACGTGTTCCCGCACCCAAAGGTTCTCCCGACGATCCGTTGCGCGGCTTGATTTTTGATTCGGTGTATGACGCTTATCGCGGCGTGATTATTTATGTGCGCGTCATGGAAGGCCAGTTGCGCGCCGGTCAAAGCATCCAGATGATGGGGACAGGCAATCGATTTGAGATTCTCGAAATCGGCGTTTTGACGCCCAAGATGACGCCGATAAAAGTACTTTCACCGGGCGAATCCGGTTACGTCATCGCCGGAATTAAAGACGTGGCGGATGTGCGCATCGGCGACACTATTACCGATTTCAATCGCCCCGCCGCCGAAGCGTTGCCCGGTTATCGCGAACCGAAACCGATGGTTTTTTGCGGATTGTATCCCATCAATTCGGAAGACTTCCCCGATCTGCGCGACGCGCTGGATCGGATGCGGCTCAACGATGCTTCCCTCACCTACACCGCCGATTCTTCGCCGGCGCTCGGTTTTGGTTTTCGCTGCGGATTCCTCGGTTTATTGCACATGGATATTATCCATGAACGGCTGGAGCGTGAATATAACCTACAGCTCATCGCCACCGCGCCCAGCGTTGTTTATCGCATCACGAAGCACGATGGCAAAGAATACGAAATCGACAATCCGGCATCGATGCCAGCGCCGCATGAAATGGAAAGTGTGGCGGAGCCGATGGCAACTCTGAATATCTTGGTTCCAGCCGAATTTGTCGGTCCGTGTTTAGAGCTTTGCGAAGAGCGTCGCGGCATTCACAAAGGAATGGAATTTTCCTCGACAGGCGGACGCGTCGCCATCAAATATGAAGTGCCGCTGTCGGAAATTATCATGGATTTTTTTGATCAATTGAAAAGCCGCACCAAAGGTTACGCGTCCATGGAATACGAAATCTGCGGCTATCAGGAATCGAAATTGTCGAAAGTGGATATTTTGATGAACGGCGAAACGGTGGATGCGCTGGCGTTTATTTGCCATCGCGATCACGCCTATAAACGCGGCAAAGTAATTTGCGAGAAATTGAAAGAATCGCTGGATCGGCAACTTTTCCAAATCAAAATTCAAGCCGCCATCGGTTCCAAAATCATTGCATCCGCAAATCTGTCCGCGATGCGCAAAGACGTTACGGCAAAATGTTACGGCGGCGATATTTCGCGCAAACGCAAATTGCTGGAAAAACAGCGCGAAGGCAAAAAGCGCATGAAGCAAGTGGGCAAAGTGGAAATTCCACAGGAAGCGTTTTTGTCGATTTTGCGGGTGAATGAGTGAGGATGTAAAAGTACTTTTGCGGTTATTGCCCGTTTGCTTTTAGCGCTTTGATGGCAGCTTTGTTTCCCAGGGCAGCCGCTTTTTTCCACCAGGTGATAGCGGTGTCCATGTTCTTTGCCACGCCATATCCTTCCGCATAATATACGCCGACATTATACATAGCGCCCGCATCACCTTTTTCAACTGCTTTTTTATTCCATTGCATTGCTTGCCCATAATCCTGAGGAACGCCATGCCCACGAGCGTATAACACACCAATATCAGTCATCGCTCGAACATTGCCTTGGTCCGCTGCCTTGTGATACCACTGCAAAGCCTGGCTATAATCTTGGGGAACGCCCTTTCCTTCCGCGTATAACCGGGCGACTTTATACATAGCATCAGCATCACCATTTTCTGCTGCTCGTCGATACCATTGCATTGCCTGACCATAGTCTTGTGGGACGCCTCGGCCATAAAAATATAAAAGACCGATGTTAATTTCAGCTTTCACAGTGTTGGATTTTTTGTACCACTGCATCGCTTGTACATAATCTTTTGGAACACCTTTTCCATCTTCATAGAACAAACCAATAGTTCTCATGGCGCCAGGATGCCCCAAAGCAGCAGCTTTTTGAAACCATTGCATGGCTTGCTTATAATCTTGGGGAATTCCTTTACCATATTCATAACACCAACCAACGTCATATAGGCCATTAGGATTGTTTTCATCAGCTGCTTTTTGGTACCATTGAAAGGCTTTGCTGTAATCTTGAGGAACGCCTTCACCTTCTTGATACATCCCCCCAATACTGTTCATCGCTTCTCCTAACCCGTAATCAGCGGCCTTTTGATACCATTGCATCGCTTCATTATAATCTTCGGGAACGCCAATACCATTTCTATACATATTCGCGATACTCCACATTGCGGCTGGATACCCTCGATCTACCGCTTTTTGAAACCATTGCATCGCTTGCGCGTAATCTTGTTTGACGCCATAACCATTGCTATAGAAAATCCCTACGTTATATATCCCTGTGACATTACCATGGTCAGCAGATTTCCGAAACCACTGCATCGCCTGCGTGTAATCTTTTTTAACTCCTAATCCGTATGTGTACATGACTCCGATCTGAGTCATCGCTTGCGAATTTCCCATGGCAGCGGCCTTTTCGTACAAGGACATTGTTTTCGCATAATCCTGGGGCACACCTTCTCCATTACCGTATATTTCCGCCAGCCAACGCATCCCATTTACATTGCCATCGTCAGCTGCCTTTTGAAGCCACTGCAAAGCCAGCTTGTAATCTTTCGGAACCCCTTGGCCGATCTGGTACATCCGGCCAAGGTTAGTCATTGCATCAGAATACCCTTTGTCAGCCGACTTCTTATACCACTTTATGGCTTCGGCGTAATCCTGTGGGACGCCTGTTCCCTCTGCGTAGGATGCTCCAATGTTACACATCGCTTTAGCGTTTCCCTGACTGGCTGCCCTTCGGAACCATTGCATCGCTTTAGTATCATCTTTTGGGACGCCCTGTCCATTGGCATAGCATGCGCCAATACTATTCATAGCTGCATCATTGCCCTTGGCTGCGGCTTTCTGAAACCATTTCATCGCTTGGACATACTGTTGCTGATTATAAACGTCCATACCTCTGGCATCTTCGGCCGCGCCGTTATCCTGCGCCAACGTGCCTATCGCCAATGAACATAACACCATTACGCTGGCAAAAGCTATCTTTCCAAAAGATCGGGAAACGTGTTTCATCATACTCACTCCTTTTGATTATTGTAGCATACGTTTTTTCATTTTCCCAATTAACATCTTTGAAGTCGTTATGCAGCTGAAA
>Ga0164242_10001771_pt1 | contig 25350 bp, 24 predicted proteins | sample OricomgcompostMG_FD_108783 | JGI IMG/M metagenome (GOLD analysis project Ga0164242, IMG submission 108783) | Miracle-Growth compost microbial communities from Emeryville, California, USA - Original compost - Miracle growth compost (MG) ...
ATCCTAAAAGCTGACAAAACAAGCAAAGCCAGCATTAAAGCCAAAAGAAAAATGGCCGGTTGGAACCATAAATTTCTAATTACACTTATTGATTACAAAAATTTCTAATGCGTCGGCCCTGGCAGATCAACAAGCTTGTAACTTCAGTAAATTAAAACCTTACCTTTGTATCCCCGCAAGGAATTAAAACAGACAGATGACCTGGTTAGATAAAGTTAAGCTGAATAAGCAATTGATACGATCGGTAGCCGAAGCAGGCTATGCGGCGCCTAAAGAGATACAATTGAAAACACTTTCGCGCATTATCGGCGGGCAGGATGTAATAGCCATTGGCCCCGAAGGGTGCGGCAAAACTACCACTTATGTATTAAGTGTATTAAACCGGTTTAATCATAGCCCGGAAGGTGTGCCGCTGGCGCTCATTCTTGTACCCGATAAGGAACGTGTTGAGCAAGTGATCGGTCAGTTTGAACTGCTGAACAAAAATAAAAATATAACTATTGTAGGCTTATATGCCGCGCCGGGGATTGAACCCCAGATGGATGCCCTGGCTGATGGCGCTGATATTGTAGTAGCTACGCCCGACCGTGCCCGCGCCATTTATTTAAAGCTGGGCCTTAACCTGAACAAGGTGGAACTGCTGGTAATTGACGATGCCGAACTGATTGTAAAACAGGGCTTACAGTTGCCAACTGCCGAACTGGCCAATAGCATTACTAAATGCCAGCACCTGGTTTTTACCGAGGTAATGCACGATAAACTGGATAAAATGATTGCCCCTTTTATGAAACTGCCGGCTACTGTTGAAGTGGAGGAGATAGGAGGGGCAAAGGTTAACCTGTATCCGCAATTGCTATATCATGTACCCGATTTTGCTACCAAACTTAATTTACTGAACCTGTTTATGCAGGATGCCGAGTTGTTTACCCAAACAGTGGTGTTTGTAAATACCCGCCCAACGGCCGAAAAAATTTATAAGGACCTGCAGAGTAGTCAGCAAAATACAGTGGCGATATTTAACCCATGGCTTACGCATACTACAGGTTTTACAGAGATGGCTGATTTTAAAACATCGGGTACCCGGGTTTTGATTGTTGCCGGTGAAGCACCGGCGGCGGCTGATTTGCAGGATATACCCTTCCTGATCCACTTTGAACTGCCCGAGGCTAAAGAAACATTTATAGAACGCCTGACCACTACCGCTGCCAAAACGGAAGACGAAACACTGGCCATAACCTTTACCACCGACCTGGAACTGGCGACGGTACGAAAAATTGAGCAGGCAAGCGCACAAAAAATGCCATTAGCCGAATTGCCGGACGAGCTCATCATTCCCAAAGAAAAAAAGAAAACTGCAGAAAAAACGGCAAACAAAACTAATACAAATGAGCCTGTTACCGGAGCCGCTTTTCACGAGAAAAAAGCCAGCAACTCAAAAACCTATAACTATAGCTCGGGTACCAAGGCTAAAATGAATAAAAAGAAGAAGTACGGGTGATAAGTTATGTGTTTTTGAGTTATGGGTAATAAGTTTTTGAACTATGGTGCTACGTATTAGGCTTATTGCCTATCACTCGGCACTCACTACTCAAAACGCTTCACCCACATCGATAAACAAGCCGTTGGAACCCTGGCGACCGAAACCATAATCAATAGCCACATTAGTTTTAGATACTTTATTAAGTTTAATGCGCAGGCCCGGACCGAAAGCTGGTTGTATGGTTTGCAGTTTAGTGCCAGGCGCGGCAGATAACGACTGGCCGTTAACAAACAATACGCCTCCTATAAGTCCGTTACGGGTGATTTTATACCGGTATTCTGTTTCCAGATAAATCATTCGCGCGCCACGGAACCGGCCTTGTATATAACCACGCCCGGTAGCCGAGTTGGTATCCCAGGATGTGGAAGGAAGATCCAGGTAGGGCGGATGCCCGTTTAGTACCAGCCAATCATAATTCCAGAAAGCCAGCACATTATCTGAATTTGCCGGGAACTTATAGTATTTACGTACATCCATAATTACGGATGTCCATCCGGCGGTGCTGCCCAGCGCCTTGAAATTATTGCGGTACAGCAAGCTGCCGTACCAGCCTTTTGAAGGATTAATAGAATTATCGCGCGAGTCAAGTAACAAATTAAAGCCTGCGCCCGATGATATAGTACGACCGGCTGTTCCGTAGGCCCGGTAATCGGATGGGGTGCCGTTCTTATTGCCTTTGTCCGTGATGCTCCAATGCGTATCCATCATATATCCCGCGCCGGCATACCAGTTGCCTGTAACATGTTTCAGCGCGAATTCATAAAAACGGATAAATGAAAAATCGAGCGGGTCCTCGTTAGCGATATTGCCGCTGCTGCCCAGGCCGTAGGTGTTTTGGGGGTATTTATAATAACGGTAATCGCCGGTAAAATTCAGGTCGTTATTGCGTGTCCATATACTGGTTTGTATGGGGATGATAAATTGTTTATTCTGTGTGTAAGAAGCACTCGCGGTTACGGTTGATAACCGTGATTTTGGCCCATTGCGCCAGGCCACATTGCCCGATAAAACAAAAGCCAAACGTGATACTAAAGTATAGCCAATAGCCGGAACAACAGATATCTGCGCTTTGGAAGTAACGGAATCAATCGCGGGGGCGGGTTCTCCATGAAATAATTTGCTGATCACATCAGATACATCCTTCTGCGGTACGCCTTTATCCAAAATAACCGTGTCTTTTTTTATAGTATTAGAGCCGTTTGCTTCAATTTTTTTCAAAGGGATCTGCTTAATTTCCTGTGCACGGAGTGGCGCGGTTAACAGCATAATTGCCAATAATCCAAATGCACATTTATAAGTTGGCCTCATTAATTAGTCTTAATTCCGGTTATTTTCGAATGAAAACAAAAATATAATATTTGGTGAGATTATGGTATTGTAGTTTGAATTTAACTTAATGTGAATTGAAAAAAGCTGATGGTGTCCTCCTGAGTTATAAAATCCGGGGCCTCCAAGGGTGTAATGACAAGGGTGTCATGGGTAGCTCCGTCGAAGGATGGTGCAGAGGCCTTGGTACCTCTTTTTTAACATGTCATTGCAGGCGTAGCGTGGCAATCTCACGTGGGCAAAGCGATAATGCACCGTTCGCGATTGCCACGCCCCCTACGTCGGCTCGCAATAACATGGTGTTTGCTTATGTTACTCCAACTCACTCCCCTTATCTGAAATCGAATCCAACCCGGCCATATCTTCGTCGGTAAGTTCCACATCAATGGCTTTTACGTTTTCTTCCAGGTGCTTTACGCTGGATGTGCCGGGGATGAGCAGAATATTATTGGCATGGTGCAACAGCCAGCTTAAGGCTACCTGGTGAACGCTTGCGTTATATTTTTTAGCGATGGTCTGTATTTTATCCTGAGCGGCGACATTACCGGCATTTAGCGGGAACCAAGGGATAAACCCCATCTCCTGCTCCTGGCAGTACTCCAGCACAGTTTCCCATTTGCGGTTATCAACGCTGTACATGTTTTGTACGGTGGCTACATCAAAAAATTCCTGCGCATGTTTAATCTCGGCAACTGTAACTTCGGATAGGCCGATGTGATTAATCTTGCCTTCTTCCTGCGCTTTTTTCAAAAAGGCGAAGCTTTCTTCTGCAGGTACTTTAGGGTCAATACGGTGGAGTTGGTACAGGTCTATTCGTTCCACCTTCAGGCGTTTTAAACTGCCCTCCAAAGCGGTTTTTAAATGGTCGGGATGCGCGTTCACGGGCCACTGGTCGGGGCCGGTACGTTCCAGGCCGCCTTTAGTGGCAATTACCAGTTCGGCCGGGTAGGGGTGCAGGGCCTCGGCAATCAGTTCCTCAGATATATATGGGCCATAACTGTCGGCCGTATCAATAAAATTAATACCCAGTTCAACCGCGCGTTTCAAAACGCGGATAGCTTCGGCTTTATTGGCCGGCGGGCCCCAAATGCCTTTGCCTGTAATACGCATAGCGCCGTACCCCATCCGGTTAACAGTCAGATCGCGGCCTATGGAAAATGTGTTTTTTATCGGATTGCTCATATTGCTTTTCATTTAAGAAATTTAACAACAAGTGTAGTGGAATGTTCGGTAGCGAATAATCTTCTTAATGTCAATTAATTAATTAGGAAATAAAATATAGAGTGCTACTTTTATATTATAACCCCTTACTAATCAAAATTATATAATAGGGATAAGCCAATTATCTTCGTTATTTAGTGACTCATTTTAGGAATGTTTAATATAGTATAATTAACACCACATACAACCTTTAACCTGAAAAATGAAATCTTTTAAAAAATGGGCGGCGATCATTTTGGTATCGCTGGCTGTAATTATTGTGATAGCTATTTCTTATATCGCCTTCGCCCTGCCAAACGTAGGTAAGGCTGAAAATATTAAATTTAGTTATACCCCGCAACGGATAGCGCATGGTAAATACCTTGCTAACCACATAACGTTGTGTATGGATTGCCACTCGGACCACGACTGGGCCAGGTTTGGCGGCCCTACTGATTCCACCCGCATGGGCATAGGCGGTATGAAGTTTGACGCGGGGGTTGGTTTCCCCGGCGAGGTGTATGTACCCAACATTACGCCCTTCAACCTGAAGAACTGGACAGATGGCGAAATTTTTCGCGCCATTACTACCGGCGTGAAAAAAGATGGATCGGCTATATTTCCAATTATGCCCTGGCAGTCTTTCTCCAAAATGGATAGGGAGGATGTATACGACATTATTGCTTACATCCGCACCTTGAAACCACAGGAGGCAAGCTACCCGGCTCGCAAACTTGATTTTCCCCTGAATATTATTGTGCATACCATGCCGCAAAAAGCCACCCTTGGCAAAAGGCCTAATGAGCGCGATACTTTAAAATACGGTGCTTACCTGGTGCAATCTGCCGCTTGCCGCGATTGCCACTCGCCGCAGGATAACGGCACCATTTTGCCTGGAATGGATTTTGCGGGTGGCCGCGAGTTTAAAATAAACGGCGGTACGGTACGCTCGGCCAATATTACGGCCGACACGGAAACAGGCATAGGCAACTGGACCAAAGCGCAATTTATGTCGCGCTTTGCCACTTATGGTAACCCTGCTTATGTGCCTAATGATGTAGCCACCGGCGAATTCCAGACGGTTATGCCCTGGCAAATGTTCGGGCAAATGAAACAAACCGACCTGGAGGCTATTTACGCCTATTTAAAAACCATCAGGCCCGTTAAAAACCAGGTAGTGAAATTTGATGAGCTTAAAGATTAAACAAGTTCATGTCGTCCAGGATTTTAAAATCCGGCAGGACTTTGAAGGTGATGACCTAAATAAAATAAAAATTTGTCAATTGAGCGTAGCGTGGCAATCCCCGAAGCCTCACCCTAAATCCCTCTCCGAGGGAGAGGGACTTAAGAAGAAAGTCTCCCCCTTTGCGGGAGATTTAGAGGGGGCTAATTGCCGCGTGGCTCCGCTCTTCATAATGACAAAATTGTGTACTACGGAAGGGAGGTTATGAGCAGCTTACTTCAAGACCCCCTCGGGATTAGCTGACTTGCATGTGGGGTGCCGAAACAAGTTCGGCAGGAACTGTGATTTTGGTGCTTAATTAACTCGCTAATCCGAAAAAATCTTTATACCTTTGCGCCTCTAAATTTAGGCGTACCTGTATGATTATTAATAAGGCAGGTACGTGTTTGTATCATAAACACTGGTAAAAAAGATGAACATCTCACAGGAAAAGAAAGATAACCTGAACGCGGTTATAACCATTAATATTAACCCCGAAGATTATCAGACGCGTGTTGATAAAGCGATAAAAGATCAGGCCAAAAAGGCTAAAATCCCAGGATTTCGCCCGGGCATGGTACCCGCCGCTCATATTAAAAAAATGTACGGTAAAAGCATTTTGGTTGATGAGATCAATAACCTGCTGTCGGACACGCTGAACAACTACCTGAATGAGCAGCAACTGGAAGTTTTAGGACAACCATTGCCGCAGATGGACGATAGCAAAGAATACAACTGGGATTTTGCCGATAACTTCGAATTTAACTATGAAGTAGGTTTGGCTCCTGACTTCGCTATTGATTTTTCATCAAAAGATAAACTGACCCAGTATGATATTAAGGTTGATGACGAAACCCTGGCCGCTCGTATTAAAAACCTGCGTAAAAGCTATGGCAAAATGTCAAATCCTGACGTATCGGCAGATGATGACGTGCTTTACGGTGAATTAAAACAACTTTCTCCGGATGGTTCTGTTTTTGAAGGAGGAATTGAGCACACAGGTTCTATCCGTTTAGACCAGGTTCAGAATGAAAAAGTAAAAAAATCCCTGATCGGTTTAAAAAAGGACGACGAAGTGGTACTTGATGTACAGCAGGCCTACAATAATGACGCGGCACGTATTGCAGCCGTTTTAAACATTGATGAAGAGACTGCGGCAGCGTTGAAATCGAAATTCAGCCTGAAGGTTAAAAATGTAAACCGTTTGGACGAAGCCGATTTGAACCAGGAGTTCTTTGATAAATTATTTGGTGAAGGCGTTGTAAAAAACGAAGAGGAGTTTAAAGCTAAAGTTGCCGAAGAAATTGAGGTAATGATGGTACAGGATTCGGACCGTAAACTGCAGAATGATGTTTATAAATACGCGGTTGATAAAATACAGTTTGAATTGCCTGACGAGTTTTTGAAACGCTGGTTAAGAGCCACAAACGAGAAATTGAACGAAGACGAGTTACAAGGCGGTTATGCTGATTTTGCCAAAGGCCTTAAATGGACATTGATTGGCAACAAGATTATAAAGGACAACAACATCGAAATTAAATACGAGGATGTTTTTGAAACCGCTAAGCAGCGTTTGGACGCTCAGTTCAGGATGTACAGTCCGCAGCCTTTGGCCGAAGATCAGTTAGCCCAGTACACTGTCCAGTTTTTACAAAACAAGGAAAACGCGAACAGGATATTCGACGAAGTGAAGGGCCAGAAAGTGATCGATTATATCAGAAGCGTAATTACGCTCGATAAAAAAGAGATTACGCACGCTGAATTTGCGAAGATAGCTTAACATAGGGCGCATACTATAAAGATATGTCATTGCGAGCGTAGCGCGGCAATCTCGTCGCAAGTTTGCGATTGTAGAACTATGAGATTGCCACGTCGCGCCCCTAACGCTCTGACCCCCTTCGGCTCCTCGCAATGACATATTGTTGCAAGGCTTAAAACAAAAAATATTCACCAAAGCAATTCCAATGGAGTTGCTTTTTTTATACCACAATAATTTTTACTTTTTGCAAACCTTATTCATTAGATAATATTCAACTAAAAAGTATATTTACCGGGCTTATGAACCCTTAAAACAACCAAACAAATGGATAACATTAATAAAGACGAATTCAGAAAATACGCCGTAAAGCACCATCGTATTAACAGCCTGGCGGTTGACGGTTTTATATCAAGCATTAACAGGGGAGTTACACCGCAGGGTATTGTTACCGGTATGACCCCATATGTTATTGAAGAGCGCCCTATGCCATACCAGGCTATCGACGTTTTTTCGAGACTGATGATAGACCGGATCATATTTTTAGGCGATGCCATTTATGAGAACCTGGCCAATATTATCCAGGCCCAGTTATTATTCCTGCAATCGGCCGATGCCAAGCGCGATATCCAGATCTATATTAACTCGCCGGGTGGTTCGGTTTATGCGGGTTTAGGTATTTATGATACCATGCAGTTCATCTCAAACGATGTGGCTACTATCTGTACCGGTATGGCCGCTTCAATGGCTGCTGTGCTGCTTTGCGCGGGTGCCGATGGCAAACGTGCCGCGTTACCGCACTCTCGCGTAATGATCCACCAGCCAATGGGGGGCGCGCAGGGCCAGGCCTCGGACATTGAGATCACCGCCCGCGAGATTGCCAAGCTGAAAAAGGAATTGTATGAAATTATCTCTAAACATAGCGGTACTCCTTATGAAAAAGTATGGGAAGCATCAGACCGCGACCATTGGATGATTGCCGAAGAAGCAAAAGAATTTGGTATGGTTGATGAGATTTTACGCTCAGGCAGCGAAAAATAAGCAACAATGTATAATAAAACAGGGGTAAGGGAAATCATTTGCCCCTGTTTATTGTATATTTATTAATATTTATTTAATTTTGGTTAAACTATTCATTTATGACTAAAAACAGCAAGGAAATCAGGTGCTCATTTTGTGGTGCCGGTAAGCAGGATTCCCTGATGCTGATAGCCGGTCTGGATGCGCATATTTGCGATAAATGCGTAAATCAGGCTAATGAGATTTTAGCCGAAGAACTTAAGATCCGTAAGGTAAAATCTTCGCCTTCAACGCCATCCATCTTAAAGCCAGCCGAAATTAAAACACACCTTGATCAATATGTTATTGGGCAGGATGATGCTAAAAAAATATTATCCGTAGCGGTTTACAACCACTACAAGCGCCTTAACCAGCGTGTGGATAAGGATGATGTGGAGATTGAAAAGTCGAACATTGTAATGGTTGGCGAAACGGGTACAGGCAAAACCCTGCTGGCCAAAACAATAGCTAAAATTTTAAATGTTCCCTTTTGCATATGCGATGCTACGGTACTAACCGAAGCCGGTTATGTGGGAGAGGATGTAGAAAGTATACTGACCCGTTTGCTGCAATCTGCCGATTATGATGTGAGCGCTGCCGAAAAAGGTATTGTTTATATTGATGAGGTTGATAAAATTGCCCGCAAAAGCGATAATGCTTCCATTACCCGTGATGTATCAGGCGAAGGTGTTCAGCAGGCATTGCTGAAGATACTGGAAGGCACTATGGTAAACGTACCGCCCCAGGGTGGCCGTAAACATCCCGATCAGAAAATGATCTCGGTGAATACCAGTAATATCCTGTTTATCTGCGGTGGCGCGTTTGATGGTATCGAGAAAAAAATAGCCAGCCGTTTGCGCACGCAAACGGTAGGTTACAAATTGAAGCGCGACGAAGGCGGCGATGTGGATATGAAGAACCTGTACAAGTATATTACGCCTCAGGATCTGAAATCATTTGGGTTGATACCCGAGCTGATTGGCCGTTTGCCGGTGCTTACTTACCTGAACCCACTGGATAGGAATGCTTTGCATAATATCCTCACCGAGCCTAAAAACTCGTTATTAAAACAATATAAAAAGCTGTTTGATTACGAAGGTGTAAAACTGGAGTTTGAGCCCGAGGTGCTTGATTTTATAGTGGATAAAGCGATGGAATTTAAGTTAGGCGCAAGGGGCCTGCGCTCCATTTGCGAAGCGATCATGATTGACGCCATGTTTGAATTCCCATCTAAAAAAGATGTTAAGCGTTTGGTGGTCACCCTTGATTACGCGCTTGATAAATTTGAAAAATCGGACATTAAAAAGTTAAAGGTGGCTTAACACAAATCACCGGCTAAAAATATATATTTGAAATGCAGGCCCTGGTGAAACGCCGGGGTTTGTTGTATATTCATAATTCTGACCATGTCGTCCTGAACCTGTTTCAGTATCCCATCATAAAGGCAATCAGACTGATGGGGTGCCAAACCCGATAGCAATCGGGTTCGGCCCGACCTCAATAAAAAATTTACCATGAACGAAGAAAAAGACGTAAAAAAAGACGCTGAATTGAACGAAGCTAAAAAGGTAAAGGAAGTTAAATCTCCTATAAAAGCCGGTTTAAAAACAAAAGAGAGCATTGTGGCTAACTGGCTGCCGCGTTATACAGGCAGGCCGCTTGGCGAATTTGGGCAATACATCATACTTACTAATTTTTCCAAATACCTGTCCCTGTTCTCGCAATGGCATAATGACGCGCCTATTATGGGCTTGGATAAGCCGATGCAAAGCGTAACTGCAGGTGGTATTACCATCATTAACTTTGGCATGGGTAGCTCCGTGGCGGCTACTGTAATGGATCTGCTTACCGCTATTAAGCCAAAAGCGGTTATATTTTTAGGTAAATGCGGCGGTTTAAAAAAGAATAATAACGTAGGCGACCTGATACTGCCCATAGCGGCCATCAGGGGCGAGGGTACCTCTAACGATTACATGCCCGCCGAAGTGCCGGCTATGCCATCATTCGCGCTGCAAAAAGCGATATCAACCACCATTCGCGATTTTTCCCGCGATTACTGGACCGGTACCTGTTATACCACCAACCGCCGTGTTTGGGAACATGACAAGGAATTTAAAAAATATTTGAAAAAACTACGCGCTATGGCTGTAGACATGGAGACAGCTACCATATTTGTAACCGGGTTTGCCAATAAAATACCTACCGGCGCTTTATTACTGGTATCAGACCAGCCAATGATTCCTGAGGGTGTAAAGACTACGGAGAGCGACTCCAAAGTTACTGAGCAGTTTGTGGAAACGCATTTGCATATCGGGATAGATTCATTAAAGCAGCTGATCAATAATGGGTTAACGGTTAAACATTTGAAGTTTTGATTTCCTCTACGTCATTGCGAGCCGACGGAGGAGGCGTGGCAATCCCCGATAAGTAGAGTGGTTTAGCATATCGGGGATTGCCACGCTACGCTCAATGACGTTTAGTGCAAACTAATCACCAATTTTTACAAACCGACCATACAAAACAAAAATAAAATATTGACCTTCGTATAAGATATAGCCCTTACGGCATACATCAAAAAATATAATAAATGTGGTATAATAATATTCTCGAAACAATTGGCAATACACCGCTGGTAAAGCTAAATACAATTACCAAAGATGTACCTGCTACGGTACTGGCTAAAATAGAAACTACCAATCCGGGTAACTCCATTAAGGATAGGATGGCCCTTAAAATGATTGAGGATGCCGAAAAAAACGGCAAACTTAAGCCAGGGGGAACCATTATTGAAGGTACATCAGGCAATACAGGCATGGGTTTGGCTATTGCTGCCGTAATCAAAGGCTACAAATGTATTTTTACCAGCACCGATAAACAATCGAAAGAAAAATTTGATGCTTTGCGGGCCTTTGGCGCTGAGGTAATTGTTTGCCCTACCAATGTAGAGCCTGAAGACCCGCGTTCGTATTATTCGGTTTCTTCGCGTTTAGAAAAAGAGGTGCCCAATTCGTGGAAACCTAACCAGTACGATAATTTATCTAACTCGCAGGCGCATTACGAATCGACCGGCCCGGAAATATGGGAACAAACCGAAGGTAAGATTACGCACCTGGTTGTTGGCGTAGGTACTGGTGGAACAATATCGGGCACGGCCAGGTATTTAAAAGAGAAAAATCCGAATATTCAGGTACTGGGTATTGACACTTACGGATCGGTTTTTAAGAAATATAAGGAAACAGGTATTTTCGATAAAAATGAGATCTACCCTTACATTACCGAAGGCATAGGCGAAGACTTCCTGCCGCAGAATGTAGACTTTAGTTTGATAGATCATTTTGAAAAAGTAACCGATAAAGATGCCGCTTTAATGACCCGCGAGATTGCCCGTAAGGAAGGTATTTTTGCCGGTAACTCAACCGGATCAGCCGTAGCAGGAGTGATCCAGATGAAAGACCGTTTTAAGGCAGGCGATGTGGTGGTGGTGATATTCCCCGACCACGGCTCGCGCTATATGGGCAAAATGTTTAATGACGATTGGCTGCGCGACCGCGGATTCCTGAAAGATGAAAAATTAACCGCCCGCCATATCATCGGTAAAAAAGAGGAGCAGGAGATCATCACCATTGATAGTGAGAAAACCATCCTTGAGGCTATAAATACCATCAAAACCCTTAACATATCGCAAATACCGGTTACCCAAAAAGGTATGGTGATAGGTAAAATTACCGAAAGTGATATTTTAGATGCCTTACTGGAAAACCCGTCATTAAAATCGCAGCCGGTAAAAAACATAGCAACCGGGCCGTTCCCGTTTGTGGATTTGAATACCTCTATCGATCAGATCTCGGCCATGATCAACAAAGATAACGCGGCAGTACTGGTTGAAAATGAACAAGGAAAAATAGAGATTATTACCCAGTACGATATCATTAACGCGATATCGGGGTAACCCCCGCCGCCCCCTGAAGGGGGAGTGTGTGGACACATCTTATGATGTTTTTAAATCCAATTTTGTAGCTAAAATTGTAAAAAACAATGTCATTTCGACGAACGGATCGGGGTTGTGTGTACGGGTGAGGAGAAATCTTATACGAAATACCGGTCGGCATTTTCTCGCGTATAAGATTTCTCCGTCGCGCCACGCTCATTGCTTCCCCGGCTCTATCGAAATGACATAATTCTTGAAGGATGTGTCCACACAGTAGCCTGAAGGGGGGGAATTATTCCCCCTTCAGGGGGTTAGGGGGTAACTGGCTATTCCTGTTCCTCAACCAATGATCGGCTAATACCAGCGCGGCCATGGCTTCCACAATAGGGACGGCTCGTGGCACCACGCAAGGGTCATGCCGGCCTTTGCCTGATATTTCGGCGGCGTTGCCATCGGCATCAACCGTTTGCTGGTTGTGCATAATGGTTGCCACCGGTTTAAATGCCACTTTAAATTCGATAGGCATACCATTGCTGATACCGCCCTGTATACCACCCGAAAAATTAGTAAGCGTAACAACCTTGCTGGCCCCCTCTCCTTCGGAGAGGGCTGGGGAGAGGTGAAAAATGTCGTTATGTTCCGAACCCAGCATTTCGCTGCCGCTAAAGCCGGAGCCAAATTCAAAACCATGTACCGCGTTAATGCTTAGCATAGCTTTGCCTAATTCGGCATGCAGTTTGTCAAATACAGGTTCGCCTAAGCCAACGGGGCAGTTTTTTACGTAGCAGCTTACTTTACCGCCAACGGTATCGCCGTTTTTACGTACGCCGTCAATAAACTCAATCATTTCTTCGGCAGTGGCCGGGTCGGCGCAGCGTACGATGTTTTTCTCGCGCTCGGCTATAAACTCGTCGGTGTTTTCAATAAATACGTTAGGCGCGTTTATTTTGCCTACACTGCTTACATGGGCCACAATCTCGATGCCTTGTGTTTTTAACAGCAGCTTGGCTAAAGCGCCGGCTGCTACACGCGCCGCGGTTTCACGGGCTGATGAGCGGCCGCCCCCCCGGTGATCGCGGATACCATACTTGGTTTGGTAAGTATAATCGGCGTGCGATGGGCGGAAAACATTGGTGTTGTGGCTATAGTCCTTTGAGCGCTGATCTTCGTTCGGGATAATCATGCAAATGGGCGTACCGGTGGTTTTGCCTTCAAATACGCCTGATAGGATCTTTACCGTATCGCTTTCCTTACGCTGTGTTGTAATTTTGGACTGACCGGGCTTACGCTTATCCAGCTCGCCCTGTATATAATCCATATCAACCGTTAACTGTGCCGGGCAACCATCAATAATTACCCCGATAGCCTCACCATGCGATTCGCCAAAAGTTGTGATCCTGAATAATTGCCCGAATGAATTGCCTGCCATGTTGTTTAGATGTGAGATAAACGATATGAGTATTGAGATTGACCTTTTTGTCATTGCGAGGAGGGACGACGAAGCAATCTCATCATAAGACCAAATTGCATGCGACGAGATTGCTTCGTCGTCCCATTACTTTACCCCATACTGTTCCTCGCAATGACAACAGGGGCTTTTCGCCTTTTACCTTTAACCCTTCACCTCTCGCGTTACAAACCCTACCTTTTCCAGATCGGTCCAGAAAGCGGGGTACGATTTTTCAACCACCATAGCTTCCTCAAATTCCACTTCGGGGATCAGGATGGCCAGCGGCGCGAAGGCCATTGCCATCCGGTGATCTTCGTAAGTGTTAAAATAAACGCGTTCCGGCATGTGTTTCCCGCTGCAATCCAGTTTATAAACCTGTCCTTTTTCAATCAGCCTTACGCCAATTTTAGCCAGCTCGTTTTGCAGTGCGGCTATGCGGTCGGTTTCCTTTATTTTCAGGGTTTCCAGGCCGGTAAAAGTAGCTTCGTGGCCTAAGGCCGCGCACACTACAATAACGGTTTGCGCCAGATCAGGGCAAGCCTTCAAGTCGAATATTTTGCGAACTATTGCTTTCGGTTCTTTGATGATCAGTACGCCGCCGTCCTTAAACTGCGAGGTAATACCAAAGTTGGCCATAATTTCGGTGATCACGCTGTCGCCCTGTAAGCTGTACGAGGTTAATCCGGGTAAAAACAGTTCAGCTTCATCGCTTAAAGCGGCAATAGCGTACCAGTAGGAGGCCGCGCTCCAATCGGGTTCAACCCAAATGCTGCTTTCCTTAAACTCCTGCGGCGCAACGCCGATGACATCATCATTCCAGCTATGCTGAATGCCTGTTTGCTGCAGCATGGCCAAAGTCATTTCCACATACGGGCGCGAAGTTAAATCGCCTTCAATTTCCAGTTCCAAACCTTTCGGCAGGCTGGAAGCTATTAGCAGCAACGATGTGATGTACTGACTGCTGATATTTCCCTTTATGCTGATACGCCCTGTTGCTTGACGGATATTACCTGCAATTTTAATAGGAGGAAACCCTTCATGCTCTACATAGCTTATTTCGGCACCCAACTGGCGCAGCGCGTCAACCAATACCCCTATAGGGCGTTGTTTCATCCGCTCGGAGCCGGTTAATATCACCTCCTCATCCTGTAGGGTAAAATACGCCGTTAAAAAGCGCATAGCGGTACCAGCGGGGCCAATGTTGACAGTTTGCAGTTCAGAGCTTGCAGTTTGCAGTCCTTTTTCTTTACTGCCAACTGCTAACTGTTCACTGCCAACTAACGTGCGCAGGATATTAGCCAGGGTAACGGTATCGGCCGCGTCGGAGATATTTTCCACTTTTACACGGCCTTTGCTCAGGGCCTCAATAATAAGCGCGCGATTGCACTCACTTTTGGAGCCCGTAAGCTGAATGGTGCCTTTGGTTGTACGAGATGCTTTAGAAAGGATGATGTTTGATTTCATCAATAATTAAGCGTGCGTTAACTTTTCCTGTGCCTGGCCTTCTGCCTGCGCCTTGCTCATGATCTCAGTTTGTTTGCGGATTGATTCGCTATGGATCATTTCCAGTAACTTTTCAACAAACTCGGTATTCAATTTTAAAGCTTTAGCGTAGTTGGTGCGTTTTTGTAATATCTCGTCCCAGCGGCCAACCTGTAAAATGGTAACGCCATTATCTCTTTTGTACTGACCGATCTTTTCAACTACCTGCATTCTTTCAGCCAGTTTCTGGATCAGCAGGTCATCAATTTTATCAATCTCTTTACGCAGTTCATCCATTTTGCTGCTCAGCTCTTTGCTGCTCACTTCAGGTTTGCGCAGTGTTAAACGGTCAACTATCTCCGCTAAGGCCGATGGGGTAACCTGTTGTTTAGCATCGGTCCAGGCTACTGAAGGGTCAATGTGCGCTTCTATCATCAGGCCCTGCATATCCAGATCCAGCGCTTTTTGAGCAATGTAAGGGATCAGGTCACGGTTACCCGAAATATGGCTCGGGTCATTAATAATAGGCAATTCCGGCGCATGTGTTTTCAGGCTGATGGCCATATCCCACATCGGTTCGTTACGGAAGGCTGATTTTTCGAAGGAAGAGAAACCACGGTGAATAGCCGCCAGTTTGGTAATGCCGGCGTTGTTAATACGCTCTAAAGCGCCAATCCATAATGACAGATCGGGGTTAACCGGGTTTTTAACCATTACCGGGATGTCAACGCCTTTCAGCGCGTCGGCAATTTCCTGTACGGTAAAAGGGTTTACGGTTGAGCGCGCGCCCACCCACAAAATATCAACGCCTGCTTTAAGTGCTTCTTCAACATGTTTTCCTGTAGCTACCTCAATAGCGGTTGGCAAACCGGTTTCCTGTTTAGCGCGATCTAACCATTTAAGGCCAATGCTGCCTATCCCTTCAAATTCGCCCGGGCGGGTACGTGGTTTCCATATCCCGGCACGCAGGGCGGTAACTTTACCCGTTTTTGCTAATAAATGCGCGGTTGCTACCAGCTGGTCCTCTGTTTCGGCACTGCACGGGCCCGCTATCAGTAGCGGTTGTTTGCCGGTATTGATCCAGTTGCTAAGCGGTTGTATGTTTTTAAGATCTAATTTCATATTAGTGGTTAAGTTATTAAGAAGGGTTATTCAATTTTTTTATTTCAATATATACTTTTTTCGGTTTTTCTTTCTGTCTTGGCAGGGCCATATCTTCCCGTTCATGTCTTCTGTATTCGCCCAGTATGTTAAAATTAAGCGTGTACTTTAAAATCTGTTTGATACTGGCATTATACATTTTAGTATCGTTCCATTCCACATCTACATAAAAATTATACTCGTTGGGCTTACCCAGCACCGGCATGGATTGTATCTTACTCATGTTTATACCCAGTTCGGCAAAAATATTAAGCACCTTAGCCAGCGCGCCAACTTCGTTGCTTACCTGGAAACAAAGCGAGGCTTTATTAGGGTTGATCTCTTTTACGTTTTCATGATTGGTAAGGATCAGGAAACGGGTAAAATTCTTTTTGTTCGATTCAATCCGGCGCTCCAGCACATGCAAATCATATAGTTTGGCAGCCAGCGTATTGGCAATGGCTACCGTATCTGTAAGGTGCTCATCGCGGATACGTTTGGCACAGGCCGCTGTATCACTGCTTTCCACTATTTTAAGGTGCGGGTATTCATCAAAAAAATCAACACACTGCCTTATGGCTATGGGGTGCGAAGTTACATATTTAATTTCTTCAAACTTAACACCGGGCAGGGCCATTAAATGTAACTGTATAGGCAGATAAATTTCGCCTACAACCGGGTAATTATAGCCTAACAGCAAGGCATAATTGGGTAAAATACTGCCTGCAATGCTATTTTCAATGGCCATAACCACGTAATCGGCCTCATTGTTTTTAAGCGCCTCAAATGTTTGTTTAAACGAGTTGCACTCCACCGTAACAATATCATTACCGAAGTATTTTAACGCTGCCTCTTCGTGGAAGGAGGCGCGGATACCCTGTATGGCAACTCTTGGTTTTTTTAATCTCATGGGGTTATTATAAATGCAAAAAGTCCCGACTTTCTGGCCGGGACTTTCTGATCTTGTTTTATGTCGTTTATCGCATATCAGTCCCGGCTCTTACCGCTAAAGTAAAAGTAGAAACCAAAATAGTATGCGTTGTTTAAATTCATATTTTTTTACGCTGTAAATGTACGGCAATAATTTAATTTATCAATACATAATTTTTATTTTTTTGAAATTTAATTGGGTAAACCAAATAATATTTGCTGGGAAGGATGAAATCGAAACGCAGTTTCGATTTCATCCTTTAAGAAGCATTGTCATTACTGTAAGGAGCGGAGCGACGTTGCAATCCTTTCGTAGCATTTCAAACTACGAAATTGCCACGCTACGCAATGACAATGAATTGTAAATGAGTTGAAAATTGAACTATGACGGGAACACCAGCAACGGCACGTGCAGATATTCGGGCAGGCGGCCGGAAAATTTGTGACCTACAATTTCTTCGAAATGGAACTTGTGATTAACCAGCACCAGCAGATCGGTGCGCATTACATCAACCATTACATCAATGGCCCGGGGGATATTTTTTTCGCGGATGTGGTTGAAAAAGAGGTTCTCGTAGTTGATATTGCTGCTTATCTCCTTGGCAAAAACATCGCTGGCATGCTGCTCGTCAATTTCGGGCAGGCCCTTGGCGGATATGTGGGCTACCAGGATATCGGCCCCATAAGGGCGCCCCATTTGTACCAGCAAGCGGATCACTTCCAGGCGGCAATAACGCAGATCGGCCGTGTAAACAATTTTTTCGAATCCCTTTAACGGTGTCGTTTCGGGGATAAGCAATAAAGGACAACTGATTTTATTGAGTATGGCCTGGGTATTATCATCCTCAAAAACAGATTGGTCGTCGCCACAATAGCGGGTCCCCTTAACTACCAGCCATATATTCTTTTTTACTACAAAATCGGCAATATTATCCGGCGAATAGCCTGTTGTATAAATATGTCCGATGATAAACTCTTCGGTATAGTTAATAGACGGAAGATGTTCGATATGGAGCGATGCTATTTCCTGCTCGTCCGAAAGCGTGTAGGCAAAACTTTTATAGGGTACGGTTATCCGGAGATCTTTTTTAACGGCGGGCTTTTGAAATGTATTCCATAATAAAATTCCTGCCCCGGCTTTACGGGCCATTTCCAAAGCAAATTCAACGGCGTGATCCGCTTCGGCTGATCTATCGTTAATAACCAGTATGGTTTTCATATAAGATGGGGTATCTTATTATATAACTTATTTGCAGACCGAATGTTGTATTAAAGATAGCAAATGTTGCGTTAAAACGAATCAATTTTTGTTTGATAAAATTTATCACTGAAATTAACCAGATACAATTCCTGGGTGGCCCGCGTGCAGGCGGTATAAAACCACCTTAAAAAGTCGGTATTTACCATTTCATCGGTCAGGTAGCCCTGGTCAACAAATACGGCGTCCCACTGGCCGCCCTGGGCCTTGTGGCAGGTAATGGCGTAGGCAAATTTAATTTGAAGGGCGTTATAATAGGGGTTTTGCTTTAATTCATCGTGCCTGGCTTTACGGCTGGGAATATGATCGTAATCCTTCATTACTTCCAGGTAAAACTTTTTTTGATCAATGGGCTGTAGTGCCGGCGATTCGGAATACAGTGTATCCATCAATACCTTACAGTTAATAGTGGTATCTTCGGTATAATCGGTCAGTTCCAGTTGCACATCGGCAAAGCGCATCCCATACATTTCTTCAAAGCGTCGCACTTTGCGGATGCGGCCAATATCGCCGTTAGCAATAAAGCCGGTGCTGCCTTCCTCGTTTTCCTGCAGCCAGAAATAATTGTTTTTGACAATCATTACCTGGTCGCCGCCGGTCAGCTCCTCGTCGCGGAACAGGATACGGCCCCTGATCTGCCGGTTATACAGGTTAGCATTTTTATTGGAGCGGCAAATGATCAGGGTACTTTCATCGCTATATTTATTGTAAGCGTAATTAAGTCCTTCCTCCAGCCTTTCGCTGGTCATCCTGAAAACATCCTTATAGCCCTTGGTAACAATGCTGGGCATCATGGATTCGCCGGTGCGGATAATGTTGCGTATTGCGGTAACATTTAATAAGATACCCGAGTCTTTTTGCTGCCGCAACACCTCGGTTAGTTCATAGCTGAAAATGGTGAGACCAAACTGGTCCTTCATCAGTTTGGCATCCAGCGCCGGACTATATTCCGAACCTACCGGAGGCAGTTGGGCAGTATCGCCAACCAGTATCAGCTTGCAATTGTTGGTATTGTAAACGTAATTGATCAGATCCTGCAGCAGGGTTTCCCGGTTGTTGCCGCTGATCTCGTCCGAAATCATGGAAGCTTCATCCACAATAAACAGCGTTTGCGAGGCCATGTTATCCGCCAGCATAAAGGATTCATCCACATTCAGGGCCGATTTTTTGCGGTAAATACGCTTATGAATAGTAAATGCTTTGCGGCCGGAGTAGCTGCTCATTACCTTGGCGGCCCGGCCGGTGGGGGCCAGCAGCACATATTTATACTGGTAGTGTTTCAGCGCTTTTACCAGCGCGCCGATAATGGTGGTTTTGCCGGTTCCGGCGTAGCCGCGCAGTATAAAACATTCGTCTCCCTCCTGGCTGGTCAGAAATTTGTGCAGCATACCGAACAATTCCAACTGCTGGGTTGTTGGCTGATGCGGAAATGCCTGTTGGATATGATCTGTTAACTGCACAAAGCAAAAATGGCAATAAGTAAGTGAATTAGGTAACCAAAAAATATTACTTTTGCTTTAACCGTATGAGCGATTACTCTTTTACTTATCATGATGATGGCTTTAGCCTTGAAAAGGCCGGTGATGCCGGGCTCTTTATTAAATTGGGTAAAAAGGAAATATCATTCCTGATAGCCAGCCAAGGCCGCTTACTGGCCTGGAAAGACAGGTGCCCGTTAAGCGACATTAATGAAGATGAGCTGTTGAACAAAGTATTAACGTCACCATTTGAAAAAGTGGTGGTGGGTTTATTGCCTGCCGCGCTTACGCTGGTGCCTGCCGATTTGTTTATACCGCAAAATACAGCCGATTATGCGCGCTATTTGGATGTTAAGGCAGATAATAAAGTTTTTACAGCCAAGCTTGATGATGAAAATCAACTGATTTACAGGGCGGACAAGGCATCGTACGATGAGTTGGCCGCTAAGCTTGATTTAGGTAACATAACCGTGCCTGCTGATAGGGGGTGGATAAGCATGATAGCTAAAAGCCAGCCAAACAATCATTCCATATATGTGGATATTAATGCCGGGCAAATAAGCTTATTAAATTTTAACGCAACCAAGCTACGTTTTTATAATAGCTTTAAAATAGCCGGCATTAACGATGTGCTTTATTATTGCTTATTTGCAGCCGAACAACTGGATATTAAACCCGATTACACATCATTAATTATAAGCGGCCTTTGTACTGATAAGGATATTGAGCAGTTGAGCCAGTTTTTCAGGATGGTTAAATATAATGATGCCAAAGCCATACAATCGTCGCTTGTTGTGCCATCGCACCAGGTATTATCATTAGCTGCCCTTGCCTGATGCGCATTATTGGAGGTAAATTAAAAGGACTTAGGCTTAACCCACCTAAAGGGTTGCCCGTGCGCCCAACCACCGACCTGGCTAAAGAAGCCCTGTTCAATATTTTACAGAACCAGGTTGATTTTGAAGGCATAAAAGTGCTCGACCTTTTTAGCGGTACCGGTAACCTTTCGCTGGAGTTTGCTTCAAGGGAGGCGGCCGAGGTAATATCGGTTGATAAAAGCATCCGTTGCGTGCATTTTTTGAAGGACATGGCCAAACAGCACGGCCTGGAGCAAATTAAAACCTATAACGCCGACGTATTTAAATACCTGGATATGGAAACCGAAGCGTATGACCTGATATTTGCCGACCCGCCGTACGATTTGAGCCGGATTCCCGAACTGCCTAAAATTGTATTTGAAAAGCAACTGCTTACGCCCGGCGGCCTGCTGGTTATTGAACACCAATCCATGCAGAACCTGAGCCATCACCCCGCTTTTACCGGGCAGCGTAAATATGGGCACTCTTCTTTTTCTTTCTTCAGGAATTGATTTATAGCTACAGATTGATAACTTTGGCTAAAGCAAATTCAGCTATTTATGAAGATCGCCCTTTTTCCAGGTTCGTTTGATCCGGTTACCAAAGCCCATGTGGATATTGTAAAACGCTCGGTTGATCTGTTCGACAAGGTTTACATTGGTATAGGTACCAATACAGGTAAAGCCGGGTTTTTAAGCATCCAGAAGCGCGAACAAATGCTGCGGGCCGTATTTGCTGATGAACCCCGTATCCACATTATCGCCTATGAAGGATTAACGGTTGATTTTTGTAAAAGCATCAACGCCAGTTTTATGATCCGCGGTATCCGTACCGTATCCGATTTTGAGTATGAAAAGGCCATAGCGCAAATGAACCATTCCCTTGCGCCCGATATTGAAAGTATTTTTATTGTAAGCAAGCCGGGGTATTCGTCCATCAGCTCTACCATCGTGCGCGAAATAATGAAGTATAATGGCGATGTAAGCCAGTTTATCCCTGCAGCGGCTTTGCCTTATCTTTAAGCAAGCCTGTTTTTTTAAGCACATCCATAATAGAAGGGAAGGTATTGTTTTTAATATCTTCCATGTGGCCATTATTAAACCATTTTACATCGGTTATGCCTTCTTCCAGCTGTGGTTTTAATTGTTCGTTCCCTTTATATTTCATGCTGTACCAGTAGGTTTTTTTCAGCACAACCTCGCCCTTAAAAATATAGGTATGATAGGTGCTGATAATTTTTTTACCGGCCTTATTTATACTGATGCCGCACTCTTCTTCTACTTCGCGCACGCCGCCTTCTTTTCTTTTTTCCCCCTTTTCCAGTTTTCCTTTCGGCAGGTCCCATTTATCGTTGCGGTAAATAAACAGGTAATCGCCCGCGGTATTTTTCACCAGGCCGCCGGCGGCTTCAATCAGAACAACACTTTTTATTATCTTTTTTAAGAAGGCTTTACTATTGCCGCACAAAATATAAAAGCTTTTTTTTTGATGCTGATTAATAACTTGTGCATAAATAGTTTTCATATCAAAAAACTGATTGTCAAGCTGCTGGTAGTTTTCATGATGCTTTGGTTGTACCGTAGTAATTAGTAAAACCTTTTCGTTGATATAAATTCTGTATTTTTGTGCCATGTTTAATAAATCCGAAACTGAACAAAAAGTAGCTGAGTTTCTGCTGCAAATTAAAGCAATAAAATTACAACCTAATAATCCTTTTACATGGGCATCGGGATGGAAATCACCAATTTATTGTGATAATCGTGTAACACTTTCGCACCCCGCCATCCGCACCTATATCAGGCAGCACCTCACCCAATTGGTGCAGGATGAATTTGGGCCTATTGGCTGTATAGCGGGTGTTGCTACAGCAGGCATACCTCAAGGTGTTTTGGTAGCGCAGGAGTTGGGTTTGCCTTTTGTTTATGTACGTTCGAAACCTAAGGAACACGGTACAGGCAGCATGATTGAGGGTGAAATTAAAACCGGCGAGCGGATTGTGGTAATAGAGGACCTGATATCGACAGGTAAAAGCAGCCTGCAGGCCGTTGACGCTTTGCGTAACGCCGGGCATGATGTAGCCGGACTGGCAGCCATATTCAGTTACGGTTTTGATATTGCCGAAGAAAACTTTAAGCAGGCAAAATGCCGGTTTGTGACTTTATCAAATTATAACGCCTTATTGAAATTTGCCGAAGAGGAACAATATATTTTGGCAGAAGATGTGGAACTATTAAAAAACTGGCGTCGGGATCCGTCTGTTTGGGGTAAATAAGTGTTTGCAGCTTATTGTCGCGAATTTCATATCCGATTTCCATCCGGAATTTATATTACGGCACATGTACTTGAACGATTGCCGTAATATTTAACTGCAAATTATTTTCTGCAATTAAATTGCTTTTCTGTTCTCAACGTTGCGTACGGCTAATACCACGTTGATTAAAATTAAACTGATAATTAAAGTTGCCATGATATACAGGTTTATAATATTTTTTTCTCGTATTAATTAAGGCAAATCTTATACCAAAGCTTGCAGTTGGGAAATTATACGTACGTAACGTAAATATATCCATTTTAGTGTAGCATAGGCATAGTTTTGAGGAGATGCATCTACAGTAACCGGGGATTTTTGGGAAAGCCAGCAGTCTGTTAAAGAAATCAGGACACTTTTTTGTTCTTAATTATAAATTAAATACACGGCTTGTCTGTAAAATTAGACAGGATAAGCTATTTTTGCGCACAAAAACAGTTCAAAGTATGATCACGGTATCTAATCTATCTTTACGTTATGGTAAACGCACCCTTTTTGAGGATGTTAACTTAAAATTTACACAAGGGAACTGTTATGGCATAATAGGGGCTAATGGCGCGGGGAAATCTACCTTTTTAAAGATCCTGTCGGGCGAGATAGACCCCACCACAGGTTCGGTAGCATTTACGCCTGGCGAACGGATGGCCGTATTAACTCAAAATCACTACGCGTTTGATGACTTTCCGGTTATTGAAACCGTAATGATGGGCCATAAGGAACTATATGATGTACAGAAAGAGAAAGATGCTATTTATTTAAAAGAAGACTTTAGCGATGCCGACGGCGAACGCGCGGGCGAATTGGAAAACCTGTTTGCCGAAATGGACGGCTGGAACGCCGAAAGCAACGCGGCAATGCTGTTAAGCAACCTGGGCATAAAAGAGGATCTGCATTATAAATTATTGAAGGAATTGGATGGTAATCAAAAAGTGCGTGTGCTGCTTGCACAGGCTTTATTTGGTAACCCCGATATCCTGTTGCTGGATGAGCCGACTAATGATCTGGATATCCATACCATTAGCTGGCTGGAGGATTTCCTGGCGGGTTACGAGGCTATTGTGTTAGTAGTATCGCACGACAGGCACTTCCTGGACACGGTTTGTACCCACGTGGTTGATATTGATTTTGCCAAAATGACCATCTACACCGGTAACTACAGTTTTTGGTATGAGTCCAGTCAGCTGGCGTTAAAGCAACGGGCCGACCAGAATAAGAAAATGGAAGACAGGGTAAAAGAGCTGCAGGAATTTATCCGCAGGTTTAGCGCCAATGCTTCCAAATCCAAACAGGCTACCAGCAGGAAGAAAGCATTGGATAAGATCAACCTGGACGAAATTCAACCATCCAACCGTAAGTATCCGGGTATTATTTTCAACAACCAGGGCCGCGAAGCCGGCGACCAGATATTACAGATTGAGAAATTAGGTAAAAAACTAAATGGCGAAACTTTATTTGATAAGGTGAGCTTTGCGGTTAACAAGGGCGATAAAATTGCCATACTATCGCAAAACAGCCTGGCTACCACCGCTTTTTATAATATATTAACAGGCCGGGATACCGACTTTAAAGGCGACTACAAATGGGGGGTAACTATTAATATAGCCGATATCCCGATGGATAACTCGGAATACTTTAAAGGCAAGGACGATAACCTGATAGATTGGCTGCGCGAATACTCGACCGGCGAAAAGGACGATCAGTTTATCCGTGGGTTTTTAGGTCGTATGCTTTTCTCGGGGGAAGAAGTATTGAAGAAAAGCAATGTACTGTCGGGCGGGGAAAAAATGCGCTGTATGTTTAGCCGCATGATGCTGCAGCAGGCTAATTTGCTGTTGTTTGACGAGCCAACCAATCATCTTGATCTGGAATCTATCACGGCCTTAAATAACGGCATGAAGGATTTTAGAGGCACCATGCTGTTTACCTCGCGAGATCATGAACTTACCTCGACCGTTGCTAACCGCATTATTGAACTAACCCCCGGCGGTATTATTGATAAGCTGATGACCTACGATGAATACATTAACAGCGACGCTGTAGAAAAGCAACGCGAGGAATTGTACGCCTGAATCAGACCGAAAGCCGGTAAGCCCGGAAGACGGAAAGATATAGTGTATGAGCCCCCTCTAAATCTCCCCCGGGAGGCTACCGTGTACCCACATCTTTATCGTTTTACCACCTGCTCCTTTAGGAGCAAAAGCTTGGTAGCATTTAACAAAAACAGGGATTGCGCTCCGGTAGGTGCGCTACTTAACAGGTTTTATAGTCGCTTATCTTAAGGGCAGTTAAACCATGTCCGAATGGCAATGTACCTAAGAAGCTCCTAAATTTGCTTTTTAGCTATTATTATAAACATAAAACCATCGCGTCATTGTGAGCGTAGCGTAACAATCCCCGATTAGCAGAGCCGCTATTC
>Ga0164242_10001772_pt1 | contig 25348 bp, 25 predicted proteins | sample OricomgcompostMG_FD_108783 | JGI IMG/M metagenome (GOLD analysis project Ga0164242, IMG submission 108783) | Miracle-Growth compost microbial communities from Emeryville, California, USA - Original compost - Miracle growth compost (MG) ...
ATATCTCTGTCGCCAGATCACTTCGTAATGAGTCTCAAGAGCACTGAGTCTCAAGAGCAACACTCTTCCCTTTCCCTTTCTAAGATCATACACATTCTTATATCAGTAGCATCCCCAGTCCGATACACTACCAACAAGAAACACACTCTAAGACTAGTCCTCTCGTCTAATAAGACTTCGCGCTGGCCAACTAGTATGGTGAATTCCCAAGGTACAGGCGGTCGTGGTCGTGGCCAGGCGCCCCTTGCACCAATCTTTCGGGGTATCGCTGCAGGCATCGGCTTTGCCTCCGAGAGTATCCACCACCGAAAAGAGAAAAAGAGGGCAGCAAAGCTTGCGGAGGGCGAGAGTGCAGGTGCAGCCACACAGCCACCGAAGGAGGGAGGGCAACCCGACACTGATGTTGACGAAGCGGAGGCCGATGCAATCATCTCCCAACAGCTCGATGAGGCAACCTGGGCTCTGGATGATGCCCAAGGCGAGGTAGTAGCCGAAACCGACCTGGATGCCACGGCGCCGGAGTCGGCAATCGAGACGCCAGCCAAAGAAACTGATACCGCCGAGAAAAAAGAGATGCATTCCAAAACGCTCGCCGACGGCTTCATCGCGCGGCACCCCGTCCCCTCCAACCCCATCGCGCCAAATCCCCTCGCGCTTCCTGTCATCCTCACCCAGCGCCGTCCGAAGACGCGTGTCCGTGGATTTATTCGCGCCTACGCGCCTGTTCTCGAGGCCGCCGCAATCGATCAGGATACCTTCCTAGACTTCATCGTCCGCCTCAATAAGGCCGTAGAGCCCAACCCCTGGATCCAGGCTATCAACCTGGCCTCCTTCGCTGCGCAGAACATACCCGAGCCCTTCACCCTCCTAATCGGTATAGCTGTGTCACTGGTTGCGAACGCGGCTAGTGAGATACATAGCCGCGGAAAGACTAACCTCTTCCTCGACAGGCTGAATGAGCAGTACTTTAAGCCCCGCGGACTGGTCGCTCTGCTGATGACCTGGAAGCCTGAGACCGCATCGAGGCTGACAGATGTGTACATGGACAACGGGTTGGCGGGCATGGAGAGAGACATCAGCTCGGCGGCGGCCGGCCCGTCCGGGACGCTGTCCAAGATCACCAACCGGCTGAAGGCGTCTTCGGCCGAGAGCAGCTTCGAGTGGCCCGATACCGCCCCGCTGGTATTCCCAGCGCTAGACGAACTGGCCGACCCGAACCCCGCAGGCAGCATGGACGGTGGTGGCGACAAGGCCCCGCAGAAGAAGAAAGAGAACGCTCTTAAACGGGGCGGGAAGTTTGTCGACTCGTACCTCGACCGCAGGGCGCAGGCGAAATGGTCGGGCGAGAATCCGGACAGCAAGATGGCCAACGCAATGCCGAAGCCGACGTTTAAGTCGAGATACGCTGACCCCAATCATGCGGCCAGCAGTGGGGACGTGATCGCGCTACTGACCGGCGGTCACTTACAAGCGCCCACACTCCCAGGCAGAGGTAGCGGTAGCGGATTTGGTGGAATTGGCGGTGGACTCCGCGGAAGGGACTCAGATGCTTCCCAACGCGGAGGACTTGGCGGCATCTTAGGTGGCATGGGCAGTGGAAGTCGGCTCGGCGGTGGGCGAGACGGAAGGTCGCAAGGCGAGTACGACGACAATGGCCGGGGAGGGGGTATGGGTCTAGGCCGCGGTCGTGGGCTTGGCGGTAATCGTGAGGTTGGCGGCTTTTCGGGCGATCGTGGGCTCGGAGGTGGCCCCGGCATTGGGGGGCAGGGTATTCCCGGACCCCTATCTTTGGTCAGTGGGTTCAAAAAGATTTTGCAACAGGTAAGCTTCACCGATCCCATTCGTGGCCTTTCACGCCACGTTTAGTAACATTGGACCTCAGGATGTGTTGTATCTCATGATCGTCAACCTGCCGTCGGAAGAGGATCTAGCGACTGCTGCTGCGACTCTGGCAGCAGGACGCTGAGTGATTCGCTGCTGGCCTAGGTTCCGTCGTGTTTTCGCGCCTCAGGTCTGGCATAATATTTCTGCGTTCCTAAGTCCATGCAGACCCTGCCTCTGGGAGTTCATGACGATGCCATTCACATCATTCCATTCAGTCTCACGACCCTCGTCCCAATATTGTTCGCGGTTTACGGATCCAGAGAACTAAAACATGACGAGTATTTCGAAAGGATGCTATTACCAAGTCTCGGTTACATTTCTTCTCCGAACGATGCCCACTTTCTACGGCTCCAGGCAATTGGACGGCGAAGAGGTTCTGGGAATCTCCAAGTATGGTGGCGAGGGTGGGTGAGCTTGCTACCAGCCTTGCCGAAACCGTACCTATTGTACCATGATTAGCGAGGGAGACAGCATACTCTGTGATATAGCAATTCCATAACCAAACACGTAAGGAAGGCCAGGGTATTGAATGTTGAGATTAAATACGTTCCCTCATTCATCAAATAATGAGGACGCAGTTATTGCCCGGCAACACAAGCCGTATCCTCATGATGCCGCGGTAGTTTTCCCTTTGAGGCCTCTTTCTGCTTTCCTTCTAATATTATCGTATTCATGAACCAACTTAGAATCTGTTGTTGAATTGCGCCAATCTCGTAGCCCATCCAGAGCCACAATACACTCCTCATACAATTCCAGATCCTCCAAGCAGCCGGCGTAGTTCAACTTCCAGAACACAGCATTGTACGAACTGTCGTCAAAATCTGCCTCCGTGCTAGGCAGCGCCTCATAGGCCACCTTAGCTTCCGTAAACCTTTCTAAGGCATGCAGGGCGTAGGCATACTGCGCTGCAGCTGTCCAATAATGTTGAATATGTTCTCCCTCCGGCGGCACCTTGTACATCTCGGCTGGTGACCCGAGCGCCACTATATCCGCGTGCGAATTGCGTTGGTGCAGCAGATTGACTAAAGCGAACGTGGCCTTCTGCCGCTGCGGATGACTGGCATCCATGGCTAGCAGAGTTTGGGCATGTGCATCTCGAAGCACTACTTCCGCAGCATCAAATTTCCCCAGCGCCTTCAAGCTTGTGGCGTAACGCAGGCGTAGTTTTGCCGTGGTGTTATGGCCATCGCCAAGCTCGGCCACGGCGGTGGGGAGGAGGCCCTCGGCGAGCCGCTCCGCTTCGCCGACTAGGCCGGCGTTGCGGAGAAGCTCGACAAGTTCGGACTTGGCGATGATCATACGTTCAGTATCACTACCCTCGAAGTTCTGCCTTCGCTCCCAGTCGACGACAACCTTACGGAGCTCGTCGATTGCGCGTTCGCTGTCGCCCATCTGGCTGTACAGGTGCGCTAGCATACGGCGACTCTCCAAGGTGGGCTGCGCATCGTATCCGAGGCGCGTAGATTCGGACTTGACGGCGCTTTCGATGAAAGACTCTGCCTCTTCGAAACGATTCTGCCCCATGAGTGCGAGGCCGAGGGACTCCGAGATATCGTCTTTCAAGTTGCGAGAGAAGCCCATCGACACGCTGAAGCCTTCTAAGGCCTCGCGCAAGATCATTTCGGCTGCCACGCAACGCCCCTGTTCGTAACAGATATCGGCGTGAACCTGAAGAGCTTTGACCACTGGGATCGTACATCCGACAGAATGCTGGCGCCGGATATCTATTGCTTCCTTGATGTATTTCTCGGCAAGTTCTAGTTGGCCGATCTCCACTAAATAGTCTGCTTGGTGGTAAAGAACTTCCGCGCGATGGAGTAACATCACCCTGGGGCCTGTTTCGTACTCTAACACTTTCGCGGCGTTTTGGTGCAAGGCTGCACTTTCATAGATGCCCGGGACACCCTCTAGTTTGAAAGCCATAGAGACTTCTATCAAGCTCCTGTCTCGATAGTCTTGAAGCGTGTAGGCCGTATTTCCACCACTCTCCACCCATTTAGAGATTGCTGTTTGGAGAAGACTGTGCATGCTGTATGTTCTCCGCGTCTTGTCGACGGAGATCATCTTGTAGTTGTATAGGAGTCCGATGTCGTCCCTAAGTCGCTGGTCGGAATAAACCAGCCAGTTGGAAAGTGTTGCGTCGTCGATCCCGGTAGAGGATTTAGAATTTGGGCCAGCTTCCAAAGAATCCGTCGTGTCTGTCCTCTGCGGCGCGGTTGGCCTCTTATCCTTGCCACCGTACTTCTCGATGTACTTCTGCGCCACCGGGTCGATGCCACCGAGGCTGTCAATGTAGCCCACAGCCATGGGCTTCGCGATGAAGAACTCAGGGATGTTCTGGTTATCGAAAACGCTCATCAGGCAGAGCAACTCCGCCGCACTCTCGCTCGTGGCGCGAATTTGATCGAATGAGCTCTGCCATGCGATCACTACAGATGAGGGGGCATCGTCGTCTCTCCGTAGGTCATGGATCTTATCTTGCGGGCTGGGCTGGGCCTGGAGAGTTCGAATCTTGCTTAGGTATTCCTCTAGCGTGTCTGCATTGTAATCGATGTAGGCGGCGGCGTGGCTAATAGCAAGCGGGATGTACTCCAGTTCCCTAACAATATTGTCCGCATCCTCGTCATCCCAGAGCGGTTCCGGTACCTTGGATTTCAAAAGCTGAGCAGCTTGCTCGTGGCTCATGCTGCTAAGGCTGAATATTGTATTCGACTCATAAGGCGACCCAATCAAGTTCAGGGCTACTGCGCGATTCCTGGTTGTTATGAGAATGCTGCCGTGCGCCACTCGGGGAAGCCAAGACCGATATTGCGGGTTTGAAGTATCGTGTTGATCCGGGTAGAAGACACTCATGTCATCTGCCCCGTCCAGAATGAGAACCCATTTACCGTTCTGCCTCTGCTGAAGCCAAGAGCGGACGAGAGATGCCAAGTTTGCTGGTGTGTCAGACTCCTCTGGCTTGAGGATCCCAACGGTGTATGCGATTAGGGAGTACGAATCCTTGAATTTCGTCGCGGACCCAGCACGAACCCAGAACACCCAAATATCGGAGTACGCTTCCCGCAGTGAGTAGGATACCTCGATGGCAACCTGCGACTTCCTAGGAACAGTCAGCAAAGATTTGAAACGAATTAAGCGGTGCGAAACATAGTCAGTTACCCCATGCCTCCAAGGCCAACAATAGCTTGACGGAGGTGATTCTTAGATGAAAGGATGCGTTGGCAGATCTCGTCCACTATGTTGTCTCTCGGCACGAATTTCCAATCACGATCAAAGGGGAGGTTGTCCGTTGGCGAGATTCCAACTTCGAGGCTTGACACTAGAAACTACTGAGCCTTTATTCTCTCCAGCTTCATATAAGCTGAGTAGCAGATTGCATTATTACATACTGTGCTCAGCAGCGTATTTAATCGTCTCCAGAATCTGGGCTAAGACTTTTTGATAGTTCGGATCTTTTACAGATGCGAACTTATTCAGTCCACGGTGATCAGTGTCGAGGTTGACTTCTTCGCCGTGGTGAATGCCTCGCGTTCTGTTGTTGACGGTCTACTTACAAGTCAGCAGATGGGAAATTGAGAGAGGGTACAGTGAGCGAATGAGCTGACCTTTCCGAGAGGCAAAGGTCCTATTCTTTCTGGTCTCTGTTCAGAGAAGTCCACGATCCGGGGTAGTATCTGGCTGCGATGCATTTTATGCAGGACAAACGACGAGTAGAACTCCGATTCGAGACTCTCTATAGTATCGGTTTCTGGCGCCATGACCTGCAATAGAGTCGTAGACGAGCCTCTCCAATACGCTGTGCAAGATAAAATGGAGGCAAAGAAAGCTGCTTCTGTACCTCCGTGAGGCACCCCCAAGAAAAGTAGCCCTCGAGCATCGGTAGCAACAGAACTCTCCTCGTGCTTTGCCAATAGAAGAGCCTATAGATGGTCAGGGTCCAGGCCAACATGAGGTAGAACTTTGAGTACTTGCCTTCTTCAAAAGGAGTCCACCGAAGCTATGGGCGATGTATACAATCGGGCGGCCCCTGACCTATCTAAAGTTAACTAGAGTCCAGTACTGCGTGTTTCAATCCCACAAACTTTGTGGACAGACTCAAGGATCTGAAATAGGTTTTTCGCATGCTCATTAAAAGAAAGAGTCGAAACGCTGGTATCCCATCTCGTTTGCTGGTTAACTTGAATGATCCTAGCTTTGTCAAGCTGCGGGTCTGTTGGCAATAAGTCGCGAAGCCATAGAACCGGCTGTCCTGGCTTTCCTCTATTAGACGCCCAAGCAGTATCGGGATTAGAGCCCAGCCCGTGAATGGCAATCACACTAGCACATTCGTACATTCAGCACCCTACCTCTATCAGCTTGGACGGTTATAGGACTTACTCAACTTCCGTCTTGATTCCGGGGTCATAATGGACGCGGAAATCATCAAGTGGGTCTGGAGCAGCCTGGTACTTTGTCCAGGCATCCATGGGAGAGTAAATGATCAAGTGAAGCGGCGTCAAAAAGATGCCATAGAGGAGGAGCAACCCGTAGGCAAATGCTGCGGATGCCCAGGTGCCGTACAAGATGATACTGGCGAAACGGAATTCAGGCTCCGGGAGATACGGCAAGCTCGCCCCAAGAGCGAGATATAGAAGCCGAGCCGAGGCGGCCGTGATGAAGACAACTCTCCAATAGTACTTGCCACTTCGAAATGCGCAGGTGAGGAGGACGATCCAGAAGGCGACCTCGATCGCGATTTCCGTGGATGGGCCCGGACCCGCGGCCGGGGCCGAGACTGTTGCGGCTTTGGTCCTGGCGCTGGCCGCGTGGTTCCGGCGGGCGGGCCTTTGCTTCGCCATTTCGCAAGGCCGTGACAAGAAAACGCGAAATATCAGAGAAGATATTTTCTACGTAGCGATAGTTGCGCTGTCGCGGGGCTGATCCGGCCGTCGTGGGGCTGACCAGGAAATGGGCGTGACAATCTGGCAGGCGAGGCAGCTTGTAACTACCAATCATCAAACCGCCCGAGCCGCTGTGGCGTTCTTTAGTGTCGGAAAACATGTCCTCAGCCCTTACGTCTCGAGGAGCCTTCTCTGATCGTGTTGAAACGTCGAGCCTTCCCTCTGCCTCAAATCCACCTGCCGGGATAGTAATAAATCATAAACCGAGCGTTACCTTACGAAAGAATGAACGAGGTTGTGGAGGCGGCCGAAACCTTTATACCCAGCGAGCCTACGATCCCGGCCTTGGACCATGAGGCGGTTTCTGCTTTCCTCCACAGAGAGTTTGCTTGTCCCAGTATCCAATCTCTCTATCCCCACATGCATTGGGTTGCATCCAGGGACGGAGGCCACATCGATGCACTACATCACAACTTGGTTAAGGGACGGCAGATAGTCGTGACGGAGGACCCCGAACTACACGTCGTCTGGTATCGGAAGACTATTTGGATAAAGCCGCTGCCGCGATGCCTCTTCGACCAGGGGTTTTGGGAATCACATCTCGCAGAGTCTAAATCAACGACCGACAGGTCGAGTTCCCGTCGAGACGTTATTGGTTTCATGCGCACATACGCAAGCCTCATCCAGCACGAGAGCGATTTCCTATTAGCACAAGAGTATCGACTACTCCCTAAAGAGGATATCTCATATCTAAGCCTACGCGAGCTTCTGGAGCCGTATCGGCTCAAGCCAGATGAAGCTGTTTCGCTGCGATACCACTATGGTCAGATCCGGCTGAGTCGGCTCAATTGGGCGACCCGCCTCTTCCAACCATCTGTCCGGCATGAGAAGGGCTTTCTTGGCCGGTTGTACTACCACCAATTGTATTGGGACACCAGCGACTTCATCCAGGCTTACATCACTCCGTTTGTGTTCGTCTTCGCAACCTTGTCGGTGATACTCTCTGCTATGCAAGTTGTTCTTGCGGCTGAAACGGTCGACGCAAATATATGGAGAGCTTTCGCACGGGCGAGTTGGGGATTCAGTGTTTTTGTTCTAGTTACAATTGTGGGCTGCATGGGACTGCTGGTTGTGATAGTGGTATGGATCTTCGCAGCCCAGATCATATTTGGAAGTCGGAAACAGCGAAACCTCAGAGAGATACAGGAGCAGCGCCCCGAGGAAGCCTTGAACACAACTGTCATGGCATGAGGTATCCGCTAGTGGGTCTGGCTCACCAAGCTCACCCAGGATAGCACCCTTAAAGCAGTTGCACCGGGTGAAGCCCGAGGGAATCCCAAACGTAAATCCCATGGTATCATGTGCTATGACTTCGGTATTTCTGACATCGGTTGATGGTTGATGGATACACAGACAATAGCATGTTGAATGCGGTGCGGGACTTCACAGTTCACGGCAGAGGTACTCCACATCAGAGACAACATCTATCACATGGAAGATCTCTGCCTCGCCGACCTGCATGTTGCCGATTCCCACGATGACAAGACGCATATCGAGCGGACGGGGGGCGGCCTGCTGAAAGACTCGGTACTGCTGGATCCTTCACAACCCCGACTTCAAACGATGGCGCGGCGACGTGTGCAACCGACTGCTGTGGGTCAAGGGCGACCACGACAAGGGCAAGACGATACTTCTCTGCGGCATCATCGACGAATCAGGCCCTTCGACTGAGACTGGACCAAGCTAGCGCTGTTGGCGTATCTTTTGTTATGTCGCAGGTCCCCAAGGCCTGTAATGAGCGCTAGAGCTGTGCTCTTTTCCAATGATACCATCGTATCAAGAATTGAGGGTCCAGCAAATTAGTAGATTAAGAGGTGTACTGAGTTAGCTAGATATCAGGAGCTGTTGAGGGCCCTATATAAACTGTACGAGACCTCCGTTGTGTTAGACGGAGGTGTGGCGTTGTACCTTCGCTAGGTAATTGGGTGGGCAGGTACTTCTAGCCTCCTGCTCCTCACATTCCTCAGTGGACGTTGGTCTTTGGCCACCAACTGTTGATACATCGTTACCTTCTTCGGTGATGATGTGTGGCGGCACAGGATCATGCAGCGGGTGGCCAGAAGAATGTAAGTTGGCTCTTTGGAGGCCTGGGTTAAGGGCATACAGGGTTACACTATTGGTTCCATTCCGCAGGGAGATTGCCAAGACGGGAAGATCCGTCCGTCTCCTTAATCACGCCTCAACGATTAGAGCGGGTAATTTATTGATGAACCGCGCCAGTTCAATTTCACTCTCCGCTTTTCCTCCCGAGATACGCCCAGAGTTTACTTCGCTGTCGCTCAGCTCTACGCCCATTGTATTGTACCTATCCTGCCAGCAAGAAGTTATTGTTATGATGAATCGAAGAATCCTTGAAAAGAACCACATATTTTATTACGACGAACCTAACCCAGCACGTCTAGTCCCTCATCATGTCGCTTACTTGCGGGGTGCCCTTCTAGATTTCGACTGTACCCTTGCAGCCCGATATAGCTTAGACAAAGATGAGGAACTTGATGGATACGACTGGGATTTCGCTTGGAACCAGCTTGATACCAGCAACGCCGAGAGAACTGCAGTTGGTGACCAGTGCGAGTTGCTCAAGAAGAAGAGGAAGCAGGCAAAGTACCTCAAAGATGGCGCAGACAGGGAACACGAATGGCAGAGGTATTACCGGCAACAGTTCTTGGAACCTCTAGAAAGGGCGTCGCAGGCTGCAGACAGCGATGACAGACGGTTCGTGAATTCGCAACGCACCCAAGCCAGGCAATTGAAGTCTTTGGTCAGACCAGAATCTTGACTTGGCAGTTAACAGTGTTTCTCGGACCAAATATTACTACGATGCCTTCGAAGGGTGGGAATCTCTCATCAGCAGAGATATATGGCGAATAGCTAAACAAGTGTGACAGGATGCCTGAACGCTCGTGGACATTGTTTGCCAAAGGCAAAGAATTCAGACGCCAGACCTCTGGACTGACCGAACCGAGGCCAGACTACGTGGCGTACTTCCCAATTTACGATTTCAACAAGGGTGGACGGACCCAGACATCTGATAGGTGGAACTGGCCGAATAATGCAAAGAATGGTCTTGTGAAGAACTTTTTGCGAAGTACTCTCGAACACCTTGCTACTCATGGACTAGAGCCTAGCCCAGCTGGCATCTTCAAAGAACACGGGCGAGCTGAGATTGAGATGTCTGATTTCTTGTGCTATCCGTGGCTGGTAGTCGAGCACAAGAGAGACAAAGTTCCAATGGACACGGAGATGTTCTGCTATTGTCAAGCAGCGAACGCTGCTCAGGGTGTCTTAAAGATGCATGAGATCTTAGCTCAATATGCCGAGGACAAGACTGATGCCACTCACATTCCACCGATCACCACTATGACTACAGTGGGAAGCAATGTCAAAATCTGGATTGCGTATGTCGAACCTCGAGTCAAGGTCTACGTACGGATGCCCTATGAATCATAACGGAAATTTTCAAAGCTTCATTTCACTGACTATGTCCAATAGGAGATGGCATGTATTTGGAAAGGAAACATTACGCATGTGATGGATATCATCAAGCTGGAAGCCATCCTCGACAACCTCCATACTTGGGCGATGCGTGAGCTTCGACCATGGATTTCCCACTACCTTGACTTATGGTTGCTGCGACACCCACTACGCTCCCATGTTATATCTGGTTCTGGCGTGGAGCCAAGTGATCTTGAAGATCAAGCTGACGGAAGCGCCTTGACTCTCTATGCTCATCATGACGATGACAAGTCGGAAGAGGTCCGGGAGACGTCAGAGGAAGAGAACTTGAGGGCCATTATTGGAGATCTCTTGAGCTGCCATCGTGAGGACCTCATGACCGGATTGAAAGCTTTTTGGGAGATGAGTTTCGAAAGTTGGACCGAAGGAAGCCGTCCCCGACACACCGTCTCGACATCTTCGACTCAAACAGACCTGGACTCAGATTGGACGCACAACAAACCAATCACGGATGGCCGACTTGGCAAAGAAAGCGGAAAGTCGTCTGAACATCGAAGTGAAGCAAATCATTTAATGCAGCCTGGAATACTCCAGAATACAGAGGCTCGCCGACGTGGGCCACGCCGGATGACTCGTTCAGGCTGGACGCAGACTTCCAGGGGACCTTACCAGCAACCTGCTGGGTGGGACCTTAACTACGACCCACTCAAGGCTTTCCTTTTTGATCCGAGATGCTCGAGTGATTTTGGTCCTCTTGGGGATGACTTATCAGAGATACCACCGGAGCTATGGAGCCCCACAATTTGTGTGAAATCGGCCTCTACTCAAACAGGTTTTGATATCTTTCCTTCAATGGACATATATACCCTGCCGACGAAGGGAGAGAAACTCGAGCCATATTCTCCGATGCATTTGACACCAGAAGTTAATGAGAGGTAAGCTCATTGACCTATCTTGTGATATTCGACCAGGCAAATTTTCATGCAGCACTTCCTAATCATTGTTCCTTGCAATATAGCGAATGGAAAGTGGAATCAATTTTCGGCCGAATCCTACTTCGGGGAACCCAAAAAAGGGAGACTAGTAGCCACGAACAGCAGCCAGAAACGCCACAAAAGCAGCTGGCCAGTTTCAAGGGACAGAATGGAACGGATTCTTCCTTGAGCAACACGCAACGAGCCGATAAAAGACCGCCAGAGGCCACAACTGCCGCAGTGAGCCAGCCCACCCAGAAATACCCAATCGACTTCAATTTTACGCAAGCTGGCGTTATGCCAGAAACGCATCCCGGCTCCTTCCCTCAATGGCGTGCATCCACTTCCGAAAACCAGTCATTACCTCCCCAGTTGAAGCTGCCAGACAAAGAGAGTCCTTGGGAAGATATGGAGGTAGAATGTGAAACAGATGCTGGCGCTACTAAAGTGAGGGTAGAGCCAAGTCCCGTGGCTCGAACACTTCCCTGGTGGAAGACACGGGCGGTACAACCAAAGCAGGAGTTGAGGCAAAGGCACCGAAAGTTGAGTAGAACCGGTGGCAATTTCCCCCAGCCAGACAAGGAGCCCTCCCCTGACGGTAACTCGTTGCAATCTGATAATAAACTTTACTCTGGACCTAGGATCAGAGTACGACTGCCCGGCCAAAAAAGGGCAGTCAGCCTGCCGCTGCTCAGGAAACGCAGCTGAAAGGTCACGGGCGAGGTGGTCAGGAATAGATTCGCCATATCAACCGAGGAAAGTGCAAGCCTTACTTTCTCTCTCAAAAAAAATATTGCTTGAGACCGATACGCGACAAGAGGTAGGCTACGGGTGGATTGTTGATTTTGAGGCGGGGCTACATGTTTCGTTTTCAACACTTTCCAGGTTGGGAATTAATAGGTTTTGTCCATCTGTTTCTTTTGGGCCTTCAGCTGCTTCAGATAAGACACAGAACAATTGGAAAGTACACTTGTTTCGTCTGGAAAGCCATAACTGAGGCCTATTATTGGCAGACCATAGTCCTGGATGCTCTGCCTCATATTGGCCTACAATCTATGAAAGTAGGCGGGTGAACAGCACCCCTTACAACAGCACAGCCCATATCGCCGCTCCATAGAGATCAGTTCCAAAAGTTTGTGTTCATGCACTAACACCTCAACGTCGTGTCATTTAAGTTCTTGTAGGAACGCCACAATAACTTCATTATGTTGATCAAGCGTTGTAGTGTAAGATACTTGCCCAGTACAGAATGACATCTGGGATATTAGAAAAATATGTACTATGTCTATGTACGTGTGTGCCTCCTTAATTAAGGGGGTCAATGGCACGACTCACGAGACAGAGCTTCGCAAACATCACGTGAGTAAGCTTCTTTCTGGCACTGCCACAATTGAGCGAGCTTCGCTTAGGCTTGCCTCTAACGATTTTATATCCTTCTCCCCGTAGCACCTTTCCTCTAACCTGACGAACCTGCAAGTTGTGTATTCGGGCAGCTATTTACCTTCATCAGGTCTCCCTTGTCAACATGATCGACCCAATAGGCCTAGTGGGCACTCTGATTGCCGTCGTACAAGTCTGTAACAAAATTATTTCGGTTTGTTATGAATACCGCAATGGCATCAGGGACGCATCTGGCGACATTTCGCGAATCCTAGACGAAACCTCAAGTATTAGAACTCTCGCTGAGCGACTGTTGAAGACTGCTGAAGCAGACTACCGAGCGGATTTGCCAAGTTTGCAGTCGCTGGATGACGCCGAAAACCCCCTTCGCAGGTGCTTGACTGAACTTGTGGACTTGAAAACAATCCTCAAGCTCGGGAGAAAGGTCGGCCTACGGTCGACTCTTGTATGGCCGTTGAAGCGGCCAGAGGCTGAAAGGAGGCTTTTAGCTATCGAGAGGGCCAAAACAACGCTGCAGCTAGCATTGTCAGCTGATAACGCGTGAGTTCAATTCGTCAAGCTACTTGTGTACGGTCATTACTCACATTTGGCCTCGCAGTCAGAACATGATCGAAGTCCTCTGCAATGTTCGCTCTTTGCCCTCTATTGGAAAACAGGTCTCACGCCTCGTTCAACAAACGGAAGAGGCATCTGAGCGTACGGTTATTATCCGGTTTGATGAGTGGCAACTGGCATGAAGACGCTGACGAAAGTAGGCGATAAGCGGAACAAATGCCTCCGCTGGCTAGGTGGGCGCAATCAACTACACAAGCACCAGTGCGAAGTCGAGAAGGGCACGAACGGTACCGGCAACTGGCTTCTGCAAAACGATACATATCGTAGCTGGAAGGCTAATCCTGGCCAGCTTTTATGGCTCAACGGAATCGGTGGGTCTCCCCGCTCCTCGCCTTTCTCTTGCTAATCGGTATCTTAGCTGGGTGTGGTAAGACGGTATTATGGTACGTAGCTTCCTCTCCAGTAATGCCGGCCATGATCCATATAATCCAGGACTGTAGTTTGTCTGTTGCAAGATCCGAAGTGCTGACAACCGCAGTGCCAAAATCATTAATGATCTCGAAAATCATTGCGGTGTGGATGAGAGTGTTGGCCTCACATATTTCTACATCGATGGGTCCGATCCAAAATCACTCAGCATCGAAGACTTGTACAGGTCTTGTCTTTCCCAGCTCACATCACGAAAGAGGACATTGCCAAGGAATTTAGACAGTCTATACTCACTATATGGCCCCGAAGGCGATTATACGGCAATAGAGCCAGTTCCCACCAAGCAGTTGAGAAGTGCGCTTCACGAGCTCTTGAGCCATTTCGACCATACTTACATCGCGTTCGATGCATTGGATGAAGCCGAAGACTCTATCGGTCTAGAAAAGATCGTCACTTTTCTAGAAAGTATCTCGTCGAAGATAGCCATAAGCAGGGTTCATCTAGTCATTTTCAGCAGAGATCTAGAGCAGCTACGGAATTTGTTTCAGGAGCTCGGTGCCACGTCGATCGCCATAGATGGAAGCGTGCTTGATCTAGACCTGCAAACGGCGCTTCATCATGAGCTGTGCTTCCATCCGAAATTCGCTCGCTGGCCTGTGGCGGTGAAAAAGAGTGTCGAGGAATCTCTACTGGCAAACGCAAATGGATCGTATGTTGACGGCTCCAAGAGTTGTGGTTTTCTGCTAATGCCTCTTACGATTAGGTTCCGCTGGCTGGATTGCCAGTTGCAAACCTTACGGAGCTGTGCGACTCCCGCGGCAGTGCGAAGGGTTTTGGGTGATTTGCCAAAGTCACTCGAGGTCTACTACACACGTGTCCTTAAGAATATCGATGAGAGCAATCATATCTCCGTGCAGAATCTTTTGCGCTGGGTTACCTTTGCTTTTAGACCAGTAAGACTTCACTCTATCTCGAGGGAATGCTATATTCTGACTGTCCTCTCTACATAGCTGTCCCTTTCCGAATTAGCAAGCGCCATCGCCATAAACGCAGAGGATGGGGATGCACCTTTTTGCGACGAGAATTTGGAACTCCTCGATCCCAGCGGTTTCGTGGATTCTTTCTCCAGCCTTGTTACGACATATTCTGGAGCTAAAGACCCAGGAGACGCCCCGGAGATCTATGTTAAGCTGGCACACTTCACAGTCAAGGAATTTCTCATGTCTGACGCAATTCGAAATGGTACTAGCTCGAACTTTGCGATGAACATTGGCCTTGCACACGCATACCTTGCCAAGTCTTCGTTGGCATACTTTTGCCAGTCGGCCGCCTCTGCTGACGACCCCCGGACCCTCAATCCCCTAGCAGGCTATACTGGCCACTTCTGGCTAAGGCATAAGCATCTATCTGATCAAACCTGGAGTTCGAAGGAACTTCGCAATTTACTTTTTAATATGTTTGACGAAAAGGACGGTTGCTACAAGCATTGGTTGACAGTTGCTGACATCGATAGACCTTGGCTTAAGGAAGGTTCTGAAAGGCCGGAGAACTACACTCCACTTTATTGCGCTGCCTACCACGGCTTAACCGAAATAGCGCAGCTATTGCTGAAGAAGGGTGCGTCACCCAATGAGCCTGCTGGTTTATATGGCAACCCCCTCCAAGCTGCTGCTCGAAACGGTCACCTGGACCTTGTACGAGTATTGCTTCGCGCCACTGCCGACCCAAATTTAGAGGGCGGCATGCACGAAACGGCCCTCGCCGCTGCGACCAATGGTGGCCACCTTGCTTGTGCGAAAGAGTTGCTTGGCGTGGGAGCTTTAGTCCAGCACAGTGACGTTTGGTCTCTGGGCGACCGTCGATCAGATCCCCTGTTCCTTGCGGCAAGGAACGGGGATCTCGCTTTGTGCCAGCTACTCTTAGACCATGGAGCGAAGGACTACTTCCAGATGAAAGCGAATCCCGGCAGCGCTCTCCATGCTGCAGCCCAGAGCGGTCGACTTGATATCGTGAAGGCCCTCTTACAGAGTGAGCAGGTTCGGCATGCGAACAGTCATGAGGCAGGATGTCGGGGGCTCATCCGACCTGCCTCCAGCGGTATCGCCGCAAGTCAGTTCTACGCCGCCAGGCATGGACATGTCGACGTCCTTCGTGAGCTACTCAGTTATGGCATAACAAAAGATGAGATGTTACGTTACGCTGCTAGAGCTGGAGATAACGCTTTAGTATTTGAGACACTTGACCAAGGTGCCACTCTCGACGACCCCGGCTCGACCTGCGACCATCCTCGAGCTCTGCAGGCTGCAGCACTTGGCGGCCATGTTGCACTGGTTCGAGAACTTCTAGCACGCGGAGCCGACGCCAACTTAATGTCGGATTATTCCACTGCCGTTAGTGCAGCTATTACGGGTGGGAATATTGAGATTGTAAAGATATTAATCGATGCAGGTGCGGACGTGAATCCCTCCTACCCCTACGCCCTGGGCACAGCCATTTCCGGCGGTCGGAAGGATATAGTTGAGCTTCTTGTCAAGCATGGCAGCGATATGCATCGGGCGTTGCGTGATGCGATAGCGAGCGCAGACTCGGCAACATTCCACCTGTTGCTTAAACTCGGGGCCGACATCCATCGTCGGGATCCAGATGACAAGACATCGATGCTGGGAGCCGCCGCATGGGGCGGATCCATGGCCATTACACAGTATCTACTTGACAATGGGCTGCGAGATCAGTTGAACCCAGAGCCGGGCGAGACAACCCCACTCATGGAAGCCGTTCATACTCGGCGCCAAGACGTAGTAAATCTACTACTAGTCAGCGGAGCCGACGTCAACGCACTGCCTCCGTTAGACGAGGAGCCTCCTCCTTCAGGCGGCACCCACATCAATGGCAGCCTGTGGCCACCCCAGCCGGCATGTGAAACATCACTAACTCTAGCCATCAAGAGGCAACATGCCGCCTCACATAGCGGTCATGGCAGTCACAGAGGTATCGCTTGCGCTTTGATGCAGCATGGTGCTTTGGTCTCGCCCAATACACCCGTCACGGTCGGCACGCCACTTCTCTACGCAGTCTGGGAAGAAGCAGATGACCTGGTCGCGGAGCTACTTGAGAGAGGCGCGGACCCAAACCAGAGAGGTACTGTGCTACGACGAGGCAAGCCGACGTTTCCACTTCTGCTTGCTGCTGAAAAGGGGAACATCGCGATCATCAATCAGCTTGTTGAAGCGGGAGCGAAGGTTGACGATCAAGATGCGGAAGGGTTCAGTGCTTTGCACATAGCTGCAGCGTGCGACAATACCGAAGTGTTAAAGGTGCTCCTCAGGCAGCACCACGCCAATTTTGATATAAGGCTGCAGAATGGGAGCCTGCCAATACACTCTGCTGCGTCGAAAGGCACACTCGATCACATCAGGATACTCCTCGACGCTGGAGCTGACGCCAATGACAAGAATGGCGACGGTTGGACGCCCCTTCATTGGGCTGCTTGGAGCGGAAACTGGGATGCGGTAGAGTTTCTGCTTGACCGGGGGGTAGTCGTAAAAGCAACATCGAAAGAGAATGGTCTTAAAACGGCACTGGACTTGGCGTACCTGGCCAAACAGAAGCCATGGTATAAGAGGGGCCGGAATCTGCAGAAGCAGTGGGATAATGAGAGAGAGGATGAGCTACTGCAGAAGTTGAAGCAAGCCACAACTGGTACGTGATATACATTGGATGGGTTATCACTTAGGTCCAACCCAGGTGGTTCTACGGCCCTCTGCCGTGGAGAAGGAATGGGGTGGTGATCGCTTCAGGGTTATTTGGGTTATTTGGACAGTTATGTCAGCACTACAGCAATTTCCAAACTTGTTGCTCAACATATCCTACATGTTGAGATTGAATTTCATCTCATTATAGTAAGCACAACTTGGGCAGTGGTAGTGATCATGGTGTATACGAATCTACGGACAAGGTCGGTGTGAATAAATCAACCCTAACCCTGACAATACCCAATCCGATTTTTTGTAATTTATTCCAAATCGCAGTCAACTGTCGCGGAACACGCAAAGCACCTACTTTCTCGCAGACTACCATACAGTTGCTTCGCCTAGTTTGTGAACCTGCGTTGTCGTTGTAAAGCTTCACCTCTGATCCATCAAGATCCGTATGTACCTTGTACATACCACCCCCTCCACGCCACAGTGGTGCTGACAAAACAGTAGATCAGCATGTCGAGCCTGCTTCAATGCCCCGAGGAACTTTTGGTATCTATGCTAGAGTTTCTACCACCGAGTTGTTTATACGTTGTCTGTCTTGTGAACAAGCGGCTGCGAAATCTGGCAGAACCATTCCTCTACTCTACGATCAAATGGTGGACAGAAACGCAAGTCCCCCCGGTCATTATCTTCCTCAGCACTATATTGAGCCGTCCAGAGCTGTGTCTTCACGTCCGAAGCGTGCATCTCGAAGGTGAAACGTTCTATAATGCGCCATTTCGAGGCAAACTTCTTCCAACAATCCCAGTCGTCGACACCGAATCGGGTGTAATTGTTGCCTCTGCGAAAGAGAAGTTTCTACATTATGATCGCTGGTAGCAGTACCTTACGTCTGGTACAATGGATTCGCTTGTCGCGTTGATGCTCTCTTACCTCCCTAATCTGACGTCTCTTCGCCTGGGCCCAAATTTCACAAAACAGAGTATTCTCCTGGGTATCGTGCTCAGGGCCGCGTTATGCGAACCCAATAATCCCTCGCTGCCCAGATTTGAGCGCCTTCCAGACGTCTTTTTCGACTGTGGAGTTGACTCTCTCAAGCACATGGTCAACACTATCGATGTGCTTCTTTTGTTCTACCTCCCGGCTGTCTCGAACATTTCCGTCGGGATCGACAATCCAGATACCGTGTTCGAGTGGCCGGGAGGGACACCACCCGGTACTTCCGAGATTTCAGCACTGTCTCTGGCAGGCATTCGAGAACTCCACCTGGGACACTACTCTCGGTTACCAAGTCACTCAACTCGTTTCGATGGTTCTGGTACTACAACCCCAATATCTACAATCCGTCCAACGCGTCCGTCATCGAACTTGATCAGATAGCGAGCGCACTCCTTCACGTTCAGGACACGCTTACCGAGTGCACCATCTCTGCGGAGTGCGATTACCGTTATGGAGAGGGCGACTTTCCTGCCCTGGAAATCAAAGGTTCGTTACAGTCGCTGAGCGGGTTTGACAGCCTGAAGAACTTGGAAATTCCGTTGCTGTTCCTTCTAGGTTTCTCGCCGTGATTAAATTACAACCCCAATCATCCTTAGAGGAGCCCAGTTGGGATTCGGATAGTGTTGCTGTGGAGAAAGTCATTACCGCCTTCCTTGACGAATTTTCTGATGCTCTCAGACCATTAAGTATGTCGGACTTGAAGGTCCAGAGCAGCCTTGGTCATGGCCTCCTTAACCCCCGGTCGTTGATTAAGTGTTTATCGCCCAGCGTCCTCGTCAGTGCAGTCCTCGGCCTCAAGGTTTAGAATGAAGCTAGGTCGGTCTGAGATGCAGAGTCAACTCTAGACGGGAAATCGTTCGCCCGTGCTGATGGGTATCGGGGCCAAGCCAAAGACTATCTTTTTACAGCTTTAGCTCTTCTTCTTTCCCCAACATTATTATCGATAGTGGAGTTCCTTGCTCATGCTAACACAGAGCGCGTTAGGTTAACGTACTCCGCAGGCAGGAATAGGGATGCGGAGAGTGTGGAGTACCTCTCCACACCGGAATACTCTGACAACTCCGATCCGATTCCAGGAGGGCTCCGCTGCATTCGGGAAGTAGGTAGCTTAGTTATCCCTATACCTACCGAACTGACAACAACAGGCGTTACAATGGCTTTTGTTCGCCGCAACTCTAGGGTAAACGCGGCATCTGGTTACACCGGTATACACGAGAGTCAATCCGAAGATGCGCGGATAGAAGCAATCATGCCCAGTCCCCACCCGACAAAGCGAAGGAAAGTCTCAACAGCCTGTGAACCATGTCGTGCTCGCAAAGCCCGATGCGATGGTAAAAGACCCATTTGTGGGGCTTGTAGCCATAGGTCGCAGGGCCAAGGACATTGCCTGTATCGGAGGGACGAGAAGGGAGACAAAGTCAGGAAGAGGTTGGACGGCTTATTCCACTCGAGTCCCCAGTCCCCATAACTTATCTACTAATGAACTGCATGATGTAACAGAAAATCAGATGCTACTCCAGAACTTTTGGAACGAGTACAAGAACTAGAACGGCGCCTCAATTCTCGCCAGGGCGTCTCGGCAATGCCTCAGGAGTCCCCACACTTCGCACAGGAGTCTTCCGAGCTTGCATCAACCCCAAGAGGTGGGATCGAAGCTCCTCATCCTCGCGGAAGCAGCACAAGCACCACTTCCTCAGACGACACTGGATTGGAGCTATCCGAGGCGCCTCGGTCAACTCACCGACCGACTACACAGGGACTCGATGATGCATTCCCGGGAACATCACCCCCTGATGCCGCGACAGCAACTGGCAGCGAGTCACGGCATTACCCGCCCAAGCCCGGTGAGGAGTCAGCATCCCCACTCCCTCCTAAGAGCGAAGAGAGCCCCGTCAACGCCATGGGCGCGATTGCGTTTGTGGACGGCAATATACTGTCCAGCTCGGGTGCTTTCTACGGGGGCTCCTCTGCCGCTCATTTCTTACAGGAAGTCCATCACAGTCTCGGCGGCAGCGCGAAAACACCCAACCATAGCCAACAAACACACCCAGCAGCCCACGGGCAGACGACTCGAAACGCCGCTCCATTCCCTCGGCAACACGTCTCAGGTTTTGCCACGAGGTACTCCTCACAGCAGGACCTCGTGCTGCCAACTCGCCAGCTCGCTGACTATCTCATGAACATTTACTGGACCAAATCCCATAGCCTCTACCCCTTCATCCACCGCCGCTCCTTTTCATCCGCCTACGCTAGCCTCTGGGCCAGCAGTGACAGCAGCAGTAGCAGTAGCAGCAATACCACCCCGGACCTCGGCCTCGGCACCGCCGCCACTGCCGACCCCGCCTCCCCAGTCCTACACTGTGCCCTCAACGCCATCTTCGCGCTGAGCGCGCAGCTCGCGTCGCCGGACGAGCTACCCCTCTCGGACCGGCAGGGTCTGTCGGAACGGTTCTCCGCGCGGGCGGAGGCGCTGCTGCACGTGGACGTGCTGGACCACGGGAGCCTCGCGCTGGTGCAGACCCTGCTGGTGCTGGCGCAGTACCTGCAGAGCACGCAGTTCCCGACGCGGTGCTGGAACGCGGTCGGGTTGGCGTGCCGCATTGGGCAGGGATTGGGGCTGCATGTTGAGGATCCGAAAGCGAGGGGGAGTGGCGTGGAGGCGGAGATGAGGAGGAGGATATGGCATGGGTGTCATGTTATGGATAGGTGAGTGAGTGGTTGGGTGTGAAGGTTTCAACCGAATACAGTGGGGAAGAGCTGACATTTTTCTTTTCTTTTCTTATTGTTACAGCGTAACCAGCATGGCTCTAGGACGTCCAATGATGACCCAGCAACGAACTATCTCTCTACCGCTTCCGTCCCCACTGGCCGACGACTTCACTACTGGGGAGGCGGTTACCGGGCTGCAGGGCCCGCCGCACGTCAACTTTTACCGAGAGACCATCAAGCTCTATCAGCTGTTAGGGAAGGTTGTGACAGAAGTCTATAAGCCGTGGTCGGTTAAGACGACGGTAGAGCATGACTCGGCCAGGGACCTCCCTGCACCGAACGACGAGGTTAAATCCATACTATACATGAGCGAGGAGCTTTGCAAGTATGAAGAGGACATCACACCTAGCCTCCACTGGCATAGAGGACAGAACCTACGAGATGCTTTACCCGAGGCCGTGCGAGGCACAGTTCAACGTCAAGCAAACGTTCTACACGCAAGGTATGTTTAGCCCCACCGCATCACTTAGAGATAGCCCATGACGAGAATCTTACAACTTCTATCTAGATATCTCCACGCCCAGATTCTCCTGCACCGGCCCTCCTTCATCCGTATTTGCCGCATGCTAGCATCAAACTGGCACTCGGGTCCGGCGTTCAACCCGAACGATTACAGCCATCGGAGGTTCCGTTCAAGCCTCGGGCTCCAGTCTTCGATCCAGTGCATTGGGGCAGCTGTCGATCTGATTTCGAGGCTGCACATGTCAACGACCATGGACGCTGCGGGGGCCTGGTGGTATACCATGTTCTGTGAGCTCGAGATGCACACCTTCGCTGTTCCTCTGATTGCAGATCCTTTCTTGCTAACCGCGTATCCATTCTTACGCAGATCTTTACTCGGCCGGTCTGGTGATAGTATTGTCGAAGTCTTGTTTGCCGATACATGGCTATTTCGACAGGGATGCGGTAGATAGGGCGTGGTGCGACTGCCGTACGACTATGCAGCTACTTGCCCAATACGGTAGTGCAGCGGAGCTCGGGCTGCGCAGTCTCTGTGCGCTTCATGAGCGTCTTGTTCTTACAACAACGTGCGGTGCGTGATGCTGTTATTTCGACCCCCCTGGCTTTGGCCGACTGTCATGGTTTCCCTCCTGCTACCATGGGCTCCTAGAGTGCATTGCGAAGGTGCTTCCACTTCGAGATATCAGGACTGACAGATCTTGTAGCGTCGTCTACCGGACCATATGTTCAAACCGAAACGGATATGTCCGGGATACAACAACCGACACAAAACATGTCGAACCCATCTGGATATGCCCCCGACGGCAACGGAGAGCTCCCACGAGAAACTTTTGACGCGATGGGACGGGCTGATGCCGAGGAAATCTGGGCGTCGAGGCTACCACTCATTGACTTTGTGGATCATAATATCGACGTAACTCTTCCTGGGCTATTTTATGATAACTGGTGAGAAATTTGATTTATAATCCAGTATAACAGTTCTAGATTTTGGCTCCTCCATCGCGCCTCGATAACCTTATGACTCCTGATGTGCCAACACTCGTATTACCCAATGAGGACGAGAGAAATGCGGCGAAGAAATCCTCGAGCACGCTGTGTTCTTCGATGCCAATTATTGCCGATATATCTGGACTGGTGAGCAATGATTCTGTGCAGGATTGTCAGGCGAAATGGGTGAAAACTCACGTTGATCCGGCCGAACAATCACCACTGCACCCATTTTCTCAGAACATCCATACAACCTATACGCATGACCATGTCCGGAGTTATAGCTCTCATCGTCAACAAATACTTTGTGCAGATCTTGCCGGGTCATCAGTAGATGCGCGAGACTTTGGGGAAAAGAGGGGGGGGACGATTTACCTCGTATCCCGAACCTGCCGGTGCAGGGTGTGAATAATTCCGGGATCTGGCTCATCTCTACCTCCGTCCTCTTTCCAGCCAAGACAAGAATGCACTCTATCAGACTGTCCGCATCGCTCTTAGCAGGCGTGCACCGGCGCACGGGGCTCCTCTCCGAGTTCAGATAGTCGGCGAGCTATGGGTGTGCGTGTGTGCCTTGGTCAACTTCACATAACCCCAGACCTAGCAGTGGAAGGGAAAAAAGGGGAGGGAACTCACCTTGACCAACCTATCTCGCGCCTCTTCCTCCCGAATGTCCCCCGCGAAGATCACCAACCGCCACCTCCCATCCGACCGCAACGTCTCCGCGAGTCCCATCGCCCGCGCGTCGCAGTGCCGGACCACCTGGGCGCTCGGGAAGCGCATGCCGACGGTCAGACGCGTTGCTAGGGCTGGGTTGCTACGAGACGAGTCCGTGACAACCGAGTCACCGTACCTGGTGGCAAGCCCCGTGGTGAAGACGCCAGATTTGATGAACTGCTGTGTGAACGCTTGGGCCGGCGAGGCATGCCCCCGATCTGTCGACGTAGTCGTCGTCGGATTAGAGCGCCTCGATGCGAATGACTTGGCGAACTCTCGATCGAAGGCGATCAGGGCCTTGGCGACTTCGCCCCTCTCGGTGGCGTACGTCTCGAGGATGCGCGGGGACGCCTCCCCCCGCAGGACAGCCGCCAGCTTCCAGCCGAGGTTGTATCCGTCCTGCAGGCTCGTGTTCATACCCTGGCCAGACTTGGGCGAGTGCGTGTGGCAGGCATCCCCCGTCAAAAACACGCGGCCGTGCCGGGTGAACTGGTCGGCCACCCGCTGACCGATGGAGTAGGCCGACCACCACACCGTTTCACAGATGTCTAGGGAGTAGGGCCGGAGGATCTCGCGCGCTGAGTTTTGGAGATGTTCCAGCTTGACCTCCCGTGCCGTTGTGCCGGGTGGCAGTTCCACGTAGAATCTCACCAGGGTGCCGCCTTCCCGGGGCACAATGAGGAGGCTGGCCAGGCTCGTCTTGATGACTGCCTTCTTCCTGATGTCGGGAAAATCGGTGCGGGGGTACACGTCCATCACGCCCCAGACGGAATCGGTGCTGTCTCCGACCATCTTGACGCCGAGGGATTTGCGCACGGCGCTGTGTGCACCATCACAGCCCTGTCCATTGCCACCCACGGTCAGCTCTAAAGGGTTTCAATACGGGTGGGCGAGAAAACGCACAAGAACATATTTCGCATTGAACACCGCTTCTTCTCCGTCCTTGTCCGCAACAACGGTCACACAGTAAGCTTCCGGATCGGCCACGGCCGACTCGTCGACCTCAACCCTCTTAACCGTGAAACCATAGTCGACTTCCTGGCCGTTGTATTGCTGCATCGCACCAAGTAGAAGCCCATTCACCCTCGCCTGGTTAAGGATCACATGCGGCAGATGCGAAAGCCCGGGCGGCGTATCAGCAGTTCTCGCAGTGCGGATGATTCCCTCGGCCGCATCGTCGCCGGGGTTCGACCAGAAGGTGGTCTCGAGGACATGATGCGCCTCCCGGAGGAGCTCCTCCACCAGACCGAAGCTCTGAAATATCTCCACAGTTCGACACTGGACACCGTCTGCCTGGCCGAGCTGCAATGGTCCGCGCCGTGACTCGAGAATCTTGCAGCGCACTCCTCTTCTGGCAAGCCAGGTCGCGGCGCAGAGACCTGCCGAACCGCTCCCGCAGATAAGAACATCTACTTTCTCGGGTGTCATGTTGATTTGGTAATATGGTTGGGCCAGAAGAGCAACCTCGGGATAGAGTAGAAGAGAGACGGTCAAGCAGGAACAGGGGCTCTTGGAGGATTTGGTGTAGCCTTGGGACGACTTATTCAATCATTGGAGCGCAGAGAACGCGAGCTAGCTCGATGCAGGACGAACAGGCTAAGGCTATCTTGAATATAGCTCCCGTTGCTGGCTAGAACAGCTATGTCTGCAGCCTACCTAGTTGATAATTAGGTACTAGAGGTCTGGTGGGGCGACCGCGGAGTTGAACGAAATGACGTCCTTTTGCCGGAACGGAACGGGGGGTCGGTTCCGGTGCCACCAACTATCCCCGCCCGGAACCAGTGCGCGTTTCTTCCTCTCCGTCACAACCAGTTTCTTAAGAAATGGGGAGGCGGGTCTACCTTGGCAGAACCACTGCATCAACTTGAGTCTTTTCCCTTGGAGGTCTATCGTCTTGAGATACTCCTGTCCTTCGCTCACTGGCAGGGACTAGGAGAGGGACGGCATACATTCCCTTATTCCCGCGGTTATGAACAAATGTTCCCACCTTATTAACGCGCGAGGGCACACACACACACACACACACGCGCACATGGGGAAGAGAGAGCGAAAGAGAGTGTAACTAGGATTGCTATGCGTA
>Ga0164242_10001773_pt1 | contig 25334 bp, 20 predicted proteins | sample OricomgcompostMG_FD_108783 | JGI IMG/M metagenome (GOLD analysis project Ga0164242, IMG submission 108783) | Miracle-Growth compost microbial communities from Emeryville, California, USA - Original compost - Miracle growth compost (MG) ...
TACGCTCGCAATGACGCTTCCCTCCGGAATCCGTCAGTGCATCCCATCCCTCACCCCAGCTTGCGCTGCATGACGAAGGGGGAGCGAAGGGGACGAGGGAACGTAGGAAAGCAGGGGGGGCTATCCCAGCCTGGCCATCGCCGTATCCCGGTTCACACCAGCCTCTGCACCCTGGTCTTGCCGGTGAGTTCGATCGTATCGGACGAGACGACATGGCTGATGCGCGGCAATATCTTTTCGATCGCCATCCGGTGCAGCTCCGCCTCCGATGAGGCGCAGGCGTCCTCGACGATGACGATGTCGTAGCCCAGCTCCCAGCCGGAACGGGCGGTCGATTCGACGCCGAAATTGGTCGCGACGCCGCCGAGCACGATGGTGCGGATGCCGCGCCGGCGCAGGCGGAGATCGAGATCGGTGCCGGTGAACGCGCCCCAATGATGCTTGAGCACGACCAGATCCTCCTCGTCGCACAGGCCGTCCACGAATTGCGACCAGTCGGGCGGCAGGCTGTCGTGCGGCGGCATCGGCTGATCGACCTCCTGGCTGGGCCGATCGCCGCCGTCCTTCGCCCAATCGACATGGACGAGCACCACCGGCGCGTCCGATTCCCGGAACAGGGAGGCGAGATGCTTGGCGGTCTTCACCACCTCCTCGCCCGATCGCGGGGCGAGATTCGGGCCGACAATGCCCTTCTGGAGATCGATCAGGACGAGCGCGGTGGTGTGAGGATCGTAGGTGGACATGATGCGGCGCCGGGAAGGGGGTGACAGGGTAACGAACGCGCGGAACGCCTTTCGGTGGCATTTGCCTGCGCCTGATTGACGGGCGGCCGCAAGCCCTCGAAGAGAGGGCGATGGACTGGCAGTTCTGGATCGACCGCGGCGGCACCTTCACCGATATCGTCGCGCGCGATCCTTCCGGCGCGATCCGCACCGCCAAGCTGCTCTCCGACGCGCCCGAACGCTATGAGGATGCGGCGGTGGAGGGCATCAGGCGGCTGATCGGCATCCCCGAGGGCCCGCTGCCGCCCGTCTCCGTCCGCATCGGCACCACGGTCGCCACCAACGCGCTGCTCGAGCGCAAGGGCGAGCCGGTGGCGCTGGCGATCACCCGCGGCTTCGGCGACGCGCTCACCATCGGCTATCAGGAGCGGCCGGACATCTTCGCGCGCCGGATCGAACTGCCTGCGCCGCTGCACGCCGCCGCGATCGAGATCGACGAGCGCGTCACCGCCGAGGGCGAGGTGCTCGTCCCGCTCGACGAGGCGCGGGCGGAAGAGGCGTTGCGCGCGGCCTATGACGAAGGCTTCCGCGCCGTCGCCATCGTGCTGCTGCACGGATACCGCCACGGCGCGCACGAGGCGGCGCTCGCCCGCATCGCGCGCTCCGTCGGCTTCACCCAGGTTTCGGTCAGCCATGAGCTCGCGCCGCTGATCAAGCTGATCGGGCGCGGGGACACCACCGTCGCGGACGCCTATCTCTCGCCGATCCTCGGCCGCTATGTCGATCGCTTCGCGGGCGCGCTGGGGGAAGAGCAGACGCCGCTCTTCATGCAGTCGAGCGGCGGGCTGATCGAGGGCGCGCGGCTCCGGGGCAAGGACGCGATCCTCTCCGGCCCGGCCGGCGGCATCGTCGGCATGGCGCGCACCGCCGAGGCGGCCGGCTTCGATCGGGTGATCGGTTTCGACATGGGCGGCACCTCCACCGACGTCTCCCACTATGCCGGCGATTATGAGCGCGACACCGAGACGATGATCGCCGGCGCGCGCATCCGCGCGCCGATGATGCGGATCCACACCGTCGCGGCGGGGGGCGGCTCGATCTGCCGGTTCGAGGGCGGGCGCTATCGGGTCGGCCCCGAATCGGCGGGCGCGACGCCGGGGCCGGCCTGCTACCGGCGCGGCGGCCCGCTCACCGTCACCGATTGCAATGTGCTGCTCGGCAAGGTGCAGCCCGCCTTCTTCCCCGCCGTCTTCGGCCCGAACGGCGACGAGCCGCTCGATGCAGACGCCGTGCGCCGCCGCTTCGAGGAGGCGGCGGACGCGGTGGAGGCGGCGACCGGCGAACGCCCCGCGCTTCCCGCCATCGCGGAGGGGATGATCGCCATCGCCGTCGCCAACATGGCCAACGCCATCAAGCGCATCTCGGTGGCGCGCGGGCATGACGTCACCCGCTACACGCTCGCCTGCTTCGGCGGCGCGGGCGGGCAGCACGCCTGCCTGGTGGCGGACGCGCTCGGCATGGAGCGGGTGATGATCCATCCCCACGCCGGCGTGCTCTCCGCCTACGGCATGGGCCTCGCCGACCGCGCGACCTTGCGCGAGCGCACCGTGGCGCTGCCGCTGGAGGAGGCGCGGGCCGAGGCGATCCGCGCCGCCGCGTCCGAGCTGGAGCAGGCGGCGCGCGCGGCATTGAAGGCGTCGTTGGCCGAAGCGGAATCCTCCCCTGAAAGGGGAGGGGGACCGCCGCCGCAGGCGGTGGTGGAGGGGTATCCCGGCCAGGGCCAGAAAGACTTTTCCGTTCGTCCTGAGGAGGGGCTGAGCTTGTCGAAGTCCCGCCTCGAAGGACAGTCCCCCGTGCTTCGAGACGCCGCTTCGGCTGCGCTCAGCGGCTCCTCAGCACGAACGGAACGGCTGATAGAGGATTTTGCGGCCTCCGAGAGAGGATCGGGCGGCGCGAGCATCGTCGTGCGGGGCCGCGCCCATATCCGTTACGCCGGCGCCGACAGCCTGATCGAGGTTCCGCTGGGCGGCGTGGCGGAGATGCGCGCCGCGTTCGAGGAGCGCCACCGCGCCCGCTTCGGCTTCGTCGGCGAGGGGCGGCTGATCCTGGACATGCTCCAGATCGAGGCGGTCGCCCGTTCGGAGGAAACGCCCGCCGCGCTGACCGCGCCTCAGGCGGAAGGCGAGCCCCAGCCCCGCGCCGAGGCCGAATGCTTCCTCGCCGGCGAAGCCCGCCGCGCGCCGCTTTACGACCGCGCGGACCTTCCGGCCGGCTGGTCCCGCGCGGGCCCGCTGCTGATCGTCGACGCCGTCTCCACCACCGTCGTCGAGCCGGGCTGGGGCGTGACGGTGGACGGGCAGGGCAATCTGATCCTCGCCCGCGCCGCCCCGCGCGCCGTGGCTCAGGCGGGCGGCGCGGCGCTCGATCCGGTGCGGCTGGAGATTTTCTCCGGCCTGTTCATGGCCATCGCCGAGGAGATGGGCGTGGCGCTCCAGCATTCGGCCGCCTCGGTCAACATCCGCGAGCGGCTCGATTTCTCCTGCGCGATCTTCGACGCCGACGGCAATCTGATCGCCAACGCGCCGCACGTGCCGGTGCATCTCGGCTCGATGGGCGAGAGCATCCGCACCATCATCGCCAACCGCCGGGGCCGGATGCGGCCGGGCGAGGCCTACGCCCTCAACGATCCCTTCCATGGCGGCACCCACCTGCCGGACATCACCGTCATCATGCCGGTGTTCGTGGGGGCGGAAGACGCGCCCGCTTTCTTCGTCGCGGCGCGCGGGCATCATGCCGATATCGGCGGCATCAGCCCCGGCTCGATGCCGCCCGCCAGCGTCAGCATCGCCGAGGAAGGCGTCATCCTCGATGACGTCACGATCGTGGAGGACGGCCGCTTCCTGGAGGCGGAGGTGCGGGCGCATCTCGGGCGGGGGCCGTGGCCCGCGCGCAACCCGGATCAGAATATCGCCGATCTCCAGGCGCAGGTCGCCGCCTGCGCGCGCGGCGCCGCCGAGCTTCGGCGCATCTGCGGCGATTACGGAGCGGAGGTGGTCGCCGCCTATATGGGCCATGTCCAGGCGCATGCCGAGCAGGCGATCCGGGCGCTGCTCGGGCGGCTCTCCGAAGGGCGCTTCGCCTATGAGATGGATTCGGGCGCGGTGGTGAAGGCGGCGGTGTCGATCGACCGGGAGGCGGGCAGCGCCACCGTCGATTTCACCGGCTCCAGCCCGCAGCTCGCCGACAATTTCAACGCGCCGCGCTCGATCGTGCGCGCCGCCGTGCTCTACGCCTTCCGCACCCTGCTCGACGAGCCGATCCCGATGAACGACGGCTGTTTGAGACCGATCCGGATCGTCGTGCCGCAAGGATCGATGCTCGATCCGCATCCGCCGGCGGCGGTGGTGGCCGGCAATGTCGAGACGAGCCAAGTGGTTACGGATGCTATCTTCGGCGCGCTCGGAGCATTGGCGGGCTCGCAGGGGACGATGAACAATTTCACCTTCGGCAACGCCCGAGTCCAATATTATGAGACGATCGCGGGCGGCGCGGGGGCCGGGCCGGGCTTCGACGGCGCGAGCGCGGTGCAGACGCACATGACCAACAGCCGCCTGACCGATCCCGAGGTGCTGGAGACGCGCTTCCCCGTTCTGCTCGACCAGTTCAGCATCCGCCGCGGATCGGGCGGGGAGGGCGCGCATCGCGGCGGCGACGGCGCGGTGCGCGTGATCCGCGCGCGGGAGGCGATGAGCGCCGGCATCCTCGCCAACCGCCGCCGCGTGCCGCCCTTCGGCCTTGCCGGAGGCGGCGACGGCGCGCCGGGCCGCAATTATGTCGAACGCGCGGACGGCGCGATCGAGGAGCTCCCCGCCACCTCCGCCGTCCAGCTCGCGCCGGGCGACCGCTTCGTGATCGAAACGCCGGGCGGCGGGGGATATGGCGCGCAAGGGAGTCAGCCCTGATAATGCCTCAGCCCCATATCCCCGTTCGTGCTGAGCGAAGTCGAAGCACGTGTTTCGGGCGACGCCCCTGTGGCGCGTCCTTCGACTTCGCTCAGGACGAACGCGGGAAGGATTCCAGAGGCGGACTCGATCAACTTCACATAACCGTCACCCTGAACTTGTTTCAGGGTCTATCCTGCTATGCGCGCTACGTTGGCCGTTGGTCACCAGATCAGGGCTCGCGCCAAGCGCTCCATTGGATGCTGAAACAAGTTCAGCATGACGATTCAAGATGATCGAGTTCTGCTCTGGGCGTACCCTGAAGCGGGACCGCATCTGATGTGGGTGCTGGCCGGGATCGGCGTCATCGTCCTCGGCTTCGTCCTTCGCTTCAATCCCTTGCTGGTCGTTGCTGCGGCGGCGTGCGTGACGGGGCTTGCCGCCGGGATCGATCCGCTGACCCTGCTCGCCGCCTTCGGCAAGGCCTATAACGAGGCGCGCTACGTCACCATCGTGTGGATCGTGCTGCCGGTGATCGGGCTGCTCGAACGCTACGGCCTCCAGCAGCGCGCCCGCGCGGTGATCGCGCGCTTCGGCCGGGCGACGGCGGGGCGGTTGCTGATCCTCTATATGCTGTTCCGCCAGCTCACCGCCTCGATCGGCCTCACCTCGATCGCGGGGCCGGCAGTCACCATTCGCCCGCTCGTGGCGCCCATGGCCGAGGCCGCGGCCGAGCAGCAGGCGGGCCATCTCGACGAGGCGATGCGCGAGCGGGTGAAGGCGCTGTCGGCGGCCACCGACAATGTCGGCCTGTTCTTCGGCGAGGATATCTTCCTCGCGATCGGATCGATCCTGCTGATGAAGGGGCTGCTCCAGCAATTCGGCATCGACTTGCAACCCTTCCAGCTTTCGGTCTGGGCGATCCCCACCGCCATCGCCGCCTTCCTGATCCATTCGACGCGCCTGCTGCTGCTCGATCGCAGGCTCCAGCGAAAGGCGCGGACGGCGGCTCCGGTGGAGGCCGAGACGGCATGATCGGGCTCGGCTTCGTCTATATCGTCGCGGGCGCGCTGTTCGCGATTTACGCCTTGCTGAGCCTGTTCGACCGGCGCTGGCCCAACGCGGTGTTCTGGGCGCTGCTGGCGCTGAGCTTCCTGGCCGGAGACCGGATCGGCGATCTCGCCAACGGCTGGCTGGTGATCGGGCTGGTGGCGATGGCGGGCTTCGGCCTGATGCATCCGCCCAAGCCGAGCGACAGGAGCGAGGAGGGGCGGGAGGCGGAGGCGTCCCGCCGCCGGGATTGGCTGTTCGGCCCGATCCTGATCGTGCCGATCACCGCGCTCGCCGGCACGCTCGCGGCCAAGCAATGGCCGGACGCGATCGACCCGAAGCAGGGCACCCTGGTGTCGCTCGCGATCGGCGTGCTGATCGCGCTGGCGGTCGTCTATGCCTGGCTGCGCCCGCGCCCCGCCACGCCCTTCCGCGAGGGGCTGAGGCTCATGGATTCGGTCGGTTGGGCGGCGATCCTGCCGCAGATGCTCGCCAGCCTCGGCGCGATCTTCGTGCTGTCGGGCGTCGGCAAGGTGGTGGGCGGCCTGATCGGCGACGTGATCCCCCAAGGCAGCCTGATCGGCGCGGTGATCGCCTATGGCGTCGGCATGGCGCTGTTCACGATCATCATGGGCAACGCCTTCGCCGCCTTCCCGGTGATGGTCGCGGCGGTGGGCCTGCCGCTGCTCATCCACGCCCATCACGGCGATCCGGCGATCGTCTGCGCGATCGGCATGCTGGCCGGCTTCTGCGGCACGCTGATGACGCCGATGGCGGCCAATTTCAACATCGTGCCGGCCGTTCTTCTCGAGCTGAAGAACGATAACGGCGTCGTCCGCGCGCAGATCGGCACCGCCATTCCGCTGCTGATCGTCAACCTCGCGCTGATCTACTGGCTCGCCTTTTGAGCCGTCATTGCGAGGAGCGCAGCGACGAAGCAATCCATGCCGGGGCTGGATTGCTTCGCTACGCTCGCAATGACGGAGAGCAAACTTCGTATCACCATTGAGGATTGCCGATGCTCACCGCCGATACCGCCGCCCGCTTCGCCCGCCTGAGCCTGGGGCATCTGACCCGCGAATATCCCAACAAGCTCGATCACGTCATGACGGGGCCGGAGGATGCGCGCACGCCTGCCGAACTGCATCCGATCTTCTACGGCAGCTTCGATTGGCATAGCTGCGTGCATGGCTGGTGGCAGGTCTTGCGGATCAGGCGCTTGCACCCCGATCTTGCCGAAGCCCGCGAGATCGGGGCGGCGGCCGACGCCGCGTTCACGCCGGACAAGACGGCGGGCGAGCTCGCCTATCTGGCGCGCCCCGCCGCCGCCGGGTTCGAGCGGCCTTATGGCTGGGCCTGGGCGCTCGCGCTCCACGGCGAGGCGGCGCGGCATGAGGACAGGGTTTGGGGCGCAACGCTGGAGCCGCTCGCCCGCGCCTTCGCCGATCGCTTCAAGGCGCACCTGCCCAAGCTCACCTACGCGATCCGCACCGGCGCGCATTTCAACACCGCCTTCGCGCTGGTCCTCGCGCTCGAATGGGCGCGCGCGCATGACGAGGCGCTGGCCCGGCTGATCGGGGAGCGCGCGGAGCATTGGTATGCCGCCGACCGGGGCTGCGCCGCCTGGGGCGAGCCGGGCGGCGACGAGTTCCTCTCGCCCGCGCTCGTCGAGGCGCTGCTGATGAGCCGGCTAACCCCCCGCGCGCGCTTCGCGGAGTGGTTCGACGCTTTCCTGCCCGGCGTTCCCGAAGAGCGGCCGGAGACTTTGTTCACCCCCGCGATCGTCTCGGATCGCAGCGACGGCAAGATCGCGCATCTCGACGGACTCAATCTCAGCCGCGCCTGGTGCTGGAAGGGAATCGCCTCGGCGCTGGGCGAGGGCCATCCCGCCGTGCCCCCGGCCCGCGCGGCGGCCGAGCGCCATCTCGCCGCCAGCCTGCCGCATGTCGAGGGGGATTATATGGGCGAGCACTGGCTCGCCACCTTCGCGCTGCTCGCGCTGGAAGCGGTTTGAGCCGCCTCAGCCCGCCAGATGCTGCTGGCCGCGCGCGAGCAGGGCGCGCGCGTCGATCGGTGTATCGAAGGCGATGCCAAAGCGGTTGTCCTCCACCCAGGCCACCCGTCCGGCGATGCGCAGGCCGCCGGCGATCAGCGTGACGGGCGCGCCGGATGCGGGCGGCTCGTCGGCGTCCACCTTCGCGCCGGTCGGCGAGATGTTGAGCAGATGCGCCTCGCGCTCGCCCAACCCATCCGCGATGTGCGCGGTGAGGAGGAGTCGCGCGCGTCGGGAATCGCGCTTGTCATTGGGCATCTCGAAAGCCGATGCGGCCATGCTTCCGTCTCCCACAGAGTCGTCCGCCTGCCGTTCTGCCACTCGAAAGCCTAAGGCCGGGTAAAGAGCGGTGGTCTGACCAGCTTCGCCTTGCCGAGCGATCCTCATCGGCTATGCCGGGGCATGGCGCGAATCCAGGATAACAGCCCGCCGGTCATCGTCGGCCTCGGCGGCACCGTCAGCCCCAGCAGCAGTTCGGAGAGGCTGCTCCGCCTCGCGCTGGACATTTGCGCGGCGCAGGGCGCGGAGACGCTGATGTTCGACGGCGGCGCGCTCGATCTGCCGATGTATTCGCCCACCGAAGCGAGCCGCACCCCGCGCGCGGCGGCGCTGATCGAGGGGCTGCGGCGGGCGAACGGCGTTCTCATCGCCTCGCCCGGCTATCACGGCACCGTCTCCGGCCTCGTCAAGAACGCGCTCGATTATGCGCAGGATATGGCGGGCGACGCCGCGCCCTATTTCGAAGGCCGCGCGGTGGGGCTGATCGCGGTGGCGGCGGGATGGCAGGCGACGGGGACGACGCTCGCGACCTTGCGATCGATCACCCATGCATTGAGGGGATGGCCCACGCCGATGGCGCTCGCGGTCAATTCGCAGGCCAAGCCCTTCACGGAGACAGGGAGCCTCGCGGATATGGCGCTCGCCCGTCAACTGGAGGTGATGGCGGGGCAGGTGGTGAGCTTCGCCCGCATGCGCGCGCTCCACGAACTCGCCCAGGCAAGCGCGGACGCGGCGAAGGGAGAGTAGGTTCCGCAGTTCCCCTTCCCTTCCGTCATCCCCGCGAAAGCGGGGATCCAGCTCCTTCAAGTTCAGCTTGAAGTGGCGGTCGGGAGATGGGTTCCCGCTTGCGCGGGAAGGGCGATGGAGATGGCGATCGCAGGAGCAACGGGCTGAGTTCAGACCAGCTCGCCCAGTTCCAGCGCCTCCAGCAGCGCCGTTCTCGCCGCGACCGCCTCGGGCCAGCTTCCGAGCGTCGCCAGCTCCTCCGCCCGCACCGTCTCCGGCCAGTGCGCCTCGATCGCCGCCGCGATGCGATCGAGCTTGGCCTCGTCCACCAGGAAGCGCGGATCGACCGTCGCCGGATCGCAGGGCACGCGCAGCCTGAGGCACGCCGGGCCGCCGCCGTTCGCCATGGATTCGCGCACGTCGACCGGCACCAGCCGCCGGATCGGGCCGTTGCCGGCGACCAGCGCCTCCAGCCATCGCCAGACGCGCCTCAACTCCTGCGCCTCGGCCGGCAGGATCAGCGCCATGCCCGCCCCGAGCGGAGACGAGAGGCCTCCTGCGGGCAGGCTCACGAGCTGGGCGTTGAACAGATAGCTGGCGATCGCATCCTGAAGGCTCACCGCGCTCGCCGGCACCTCGATGATCTCGACCGAGGGCAGCCGCTCGCGCAGTTCCGCGAAGAAGCGCGCCTTGTCGGCGAAGGCCTGCTCGTGCGCGAACAGCACATTCTCGTTCGCGACCGCCACCACATCGTTGTGGAACGCCCCCGCCGCGATCGCCTGGGGGGACTGGCGGACGAAGATCGGATCGGCGAGCCCGTGGCGGCGCGCGATCGCGGCGCTGGCCTGGAGATGCTGGCGGGCGGGGAAGGGGCCGCCGCCCTCGCCATAGACGAACACCTCGACGCCCGGCGCGTCGTGGCTTTCGCACAGCCGCATATGGTTGGCCGCGCCTTCGTCGCCGAAAGGCGGGGGCACCGGCCCGTGGACGGCGAAATGCGCCTCGTCCGCGAAGGCGAGGCGGAGCTGGGCGAGCGTGCCCGGCCATTCATGGCTGCGGTGCGGCATCGTCGTCAGATTGGCGACGGTCAGGTGGCAGCGGCCGTCCGCCGTGTCCGGCGCGGGGGAGACGGTCGCCGCATTGGCCGCCCACATGGGGGAGGCGGACGCGGCGGCGGGCCACAGCACCCCGGCGTCGGCCGCATCGGCGGCGAGCGAGGCCAGCCACTCCCCGTTCGGCCGGCGATGGGGGAGAAGGATGCCCTGCGTCAGCCCCAGCGCGAGATTGGCGCGCATCTTGGCGATTCCCTGCAACGCCGCCGCGCGGGGATGCGAGGGCGCGCCCGCATTGCGGGTGGAGGCGAGATTGCCGAGACTCAGGCCCGCATAATTGTGGGTGGGGCCGACGATGCCGTCGAAATTGATTTCGACGAGACGGGTCATCGAGCCTTCCCATCCCGTTCGCACTGAGCGCAGTCGAAGTGCGTGCTGCAAAGGTATCGCCCGGAGCATGTCCTTCGACTGCGCTTAGGACGAACGGGGCGATGAGGGTCAGGCGCCCACATACAGCACCTCGTCGCCGCGCGAGACGCCGAGCAGGCGGGCGGCCTCCGCGTCGATCGCGACGCCGCTCTCGCGTGGTTCGATATGCGCGCGGACCGCGCGGAAATCCTCGAGCCGCCCGGCCGAGACCAGCGCGCGCGCGCCGCGCTTCACGTCGGTTCCCGCCACCTTTGCGGCGATCGCGTCGCGGACGGAGCGGATGCGGTCGGTCGCCGCCGCCATCGTCGGGCCGCCGTCGAAGATGTCGATATAGCCCTCGTGGGCGAAGCCTTCGCCCTCCAGCATCCGCATCGCGGCGCGGCCGCTGGGGTGGGGCAGGCCGATCACCGCGCGCGCGCTTTCGGGCAGCATCGCGGTGTAGATCGGGTGCTTGGGCATGAGGTCCGCGATGAACTGGTTGCCGTGGACGGCGTTGAACTGATCCGCCTCCTGAAAGCCCATGCCGAAGAAGCGGCCGGCGAGTCCGTCCCAGAAGGGCGAGCCGCCCGCCTCGTCGATCACGCCGCGCAGCTCGGCGATCACGCGGTCGGCGAAGCGGCGGCGGTGGCGGGCGATGAACAGATAGCGCGATCGGGCGAGCAGCAGCCCAAGCCCGCCGGCGCGCTCGCGCGGGTGGAGGAACAGGCCGCCGACCTCGGACGATCCTTCGAGATCGGTGGTCAAGGTCAGCATCTCGGCGCGGAAGGTGCGGCCGAGCTCCTGGCTCGCCTGGGTCAGCACGCCGATGCGATAGGAATAGAAGGGCCAGCGCTGGCCGATCATCGAGAAGAGCTGGGCGGTGCCGCGCACCTGCCCCGTCTCGGCATTCTCCAGCACCAGCACGTAGGAATCGTCGCCGGTCGTCTCCTCCTGCTTGCCGAAAGCGGCAGCGGAGCGGGCGAGCTTGGCGGTGAGCGCGTCGCGATCGGGCGGCAGGTTGGTGAAGCCTCCCCCGGTCAGCTTCGCCATTTCGTAAAGCGAATCGAGATCCTCGGCGCGCGAGGCGCGGATGCGGAAGCTCATGCGCGGCCCCGCTCGGCGAGGCGCAGCAGGACGAGGGCGGACAGGCGCGCGCGTTCGCCCAGGCTTTCGACGATCAGATATTCCTCCCCTGAATGGATGGCGCTGCCGCGGGCGCCCAAGGTGTCGACCACCGGCACCCCGGCGGCCGCGATATTGTTGCCGTCGCACACCCCGCCGGTCGGCGCCCACAGGATATGCTGGCCGATCGCCGCGCCGCATTCGCGCACCAGCGAGAAGAGGCGCTCGGCCTTTTTGTCGAGCGGCTTGGGCGGGCGCGCGAAACCGCCGTGCAGGCGGATCGCGACCTTGTGCTCCTTCCTCACCATCGCGATCGCCGCGTTGATGTGGCTCTTGGCGCGCAGCTCGTCCTCGGGCGTGGCCGGGCGCAGGTTGACGCGCAGCACGGCGTGATCGGGCACGACATTGTTGGGGCCGCCGCCGTCGATCCTGGCCGGGTTGACGCTGAGCCGCGGCCCCTTGGCGTGATCGAGGCGGAGCGCGAGATCGGCGGCGGCGACGATCGCGTTGCGCCCGTCCTCCGGATTGCGCCCGGCGTGCGCGCTCTTGCCGGTGATGACGATCGAGAAATTGCCGCTGCCCGGCCGGGATCCGGCGAGCAGGCCGTCGGGGTTGGCGGAAGGTTCATAGGTGAGGGCGGCCGTCTTCCCCTGGGCGGCGCGCGCGATCAGCGCGGCCGAGCCGTGCGATCCGGTCTCCTCGTCCGAATTGATGACCACTTCATAGCCGATCCGCTCGGCGAGCGGGCTCGCCTCCAGCGCCGTCAGGGCCGCGAGCATGATGGCGAGCCCGCCCTTCATGTCGGCGACGCCGGGGCCGTTGATGCGGTCGTTGCCGATGTCGCGGATGGTCTGGAAGGGATGATCGGCGGCGAACACCGTGTCCATATGCCCGGTGAGCAGAACCTGCACCGGCGCTTCCGGCCGCACCGCGAGATGCAGGTTGCGCCCGCGCTCGATCGTCGCGGCCGAGCCGTCGGGCGCGATCGCCTCCACCGGATCGGGATCGAGCAGCGTCAGCTCGCCGGGCAGCGCCGCGAAGGCGTCGGCCAGCTCGCCCGCCACTTCGGCGAGCCCCGCGAGATTGGTGGTGCCGCTGTTGATCGCGGCCCAGGCGCGGGTCTGCTCCAGCATCGGCTGCCCGGCGGCGAGGTCGAGCAGCGGCACGAGATCGGTCGGCACGGCGCGCATGGCCGCTGCTTAGGCAAAAGGCGGCGCGCGATCAAATCGGGGGAGAGGGAGCAGGCTTGTTCGCTCCTCCCTCATTCGCGTCGTGCGGATGCGAACGGAAGCGTCGGCTTCGATCTCAGAACGAATAGACGATCGAAGCCTGGGTGATCGTGTCGAAGCTCTTGGAGAGGAGCGGCACGTCCTTTTCGTAGGTTATATTGTACGACAAGCGCGCCTTCAGCGGCCCGAACAGCTTGGTGTCGAGCGCCGTCGTCGAGGTGATGTTGGCGTTGTCCGCCTCGAAGAAAATCGCCGAGGTCTCGGTGAACTGGAGCGAGTTGCTCGGTTTCCATTTGAAGTTGACCGATCCGCGGCCCGCCACGCGGGTCTGCTCGCCATTGTCGATATAGTTGCTCTCGCGCAGGGCGGGGCCGGCTTCCAGATCGAGGTGGAGCTTCTGCCCCGGCAATACGGTGTAGCCGACGCCGACGCCTTCGGTGAAGCGCGAGGTGAAGCCCAGGAAGCGATCGCGATCGAACTGGGCCAGGCCATAGACGTAGAGCCGGTCGTTGACCTTGTATTGCGGCTGATAGGCGGCGGTGTCGCGGTCGGTGGTCGTGGTGCCGGCGCTCTTCTGATAATCGGCGCGTGCGGTGATCGCATGGCGCCAGCGCAGGCCCTCCTTGTCGAGCTTGAGCCCGCCGTAGAGCGCCACCGCATTGCTCTGGCCGGTGGTGAAGGAGCCGCCCAGCTCGACCTCGCCTTTCCAGTTGTCGAGGAAGGTGGCGGCGGCGAGCGCGTCCGCCCGGGCCCGGGTGGCGGCGGCCTTTTTCTCGGCCACCTTGGCGGCGTCCTCGGCGGCGAGCGCGTCGATCTGCGCCGCGCCCTGCGGATACATGTCGCGCGCCAGCTTGGCGACGGCGGCGAAGCTTTCCGGCGTGCCCTTGTTCATCGCCTGCTCGAGCAGCGCGCGCGCGGGCGGCGGCAGCGCCACCGCGTTGGGCGGGGGCGGCGGCGGGATCAGCAGGGTGAGGATCGGAAGCCTTTTGTCCTCGGGCTCCACCTCGGTCTGCGGGGGAGCGAGCCAGATGATCGGGATTTCCGGCTCGGGCCGCGCCAGCGAGCTGATCTCGGTCGATTGCGCGTGCAGCGGAGAGAAAGCGAGCGGGGAGCACAGCAGGAGACCGGCCAGCGCCGGCGACGCGCACGACAAGCTTTTCATTCCGAATCCCGAACCGTCACAGCCACTGCGCGAAGGCGCTTAGCACATTCTCGTAGAGCGCACGTTTGAAGGGCACGATCATGTCCGGCAATTCGCTCGGCTCGGCCCATTTCCAGGCGCGGAACTCGGCGTGCTCGGTGGCGATCGCGACATCCGCATCGGTTCCTTCGAAGCGCATCAGGAACCAGGTCTGGCATTGGCCGCGATAGCGCCCGCCCCACAGCTTGCCGACGAGCTCGGGCGGCAGATCGTAGCGCAGCTCCTCCTCGGCGCGCGCGATGATGGTGACGAGCCGGGCGGGGATGCCCGTCTCCTCCTCCAGCTCGCGCAGCGCGCCGGTTTGCGGATCCTCGCCCGGGTCCAGCCCGCCCTGCGGCATCTGCCAAGCCTCCAGAGTCGAATCGAGGCGCTGGCCGACGAACACCTTGCCCTGCCCGTTGAGCAGCATGATGCCGGCGGCGGGGCGATAGGGGAGGTGATCGTGGTTCATCGCCCGCTTCCTAGCTCCGTCAGCATCGCCTTCAAGGCCCCAAGCGCGCCCGCCAGGTCCGTTTCGGCCGAAGGAATGGCGCGGCGCAGGGTGAGGAAGCCGTGGATTTGCCCTGCCGCTTCGCGAAAGATGACCGGCGTGCCCTGCATGGCGAGCGCGGCGGCGTAGGCGCGGCCCTGATCGCGGATCGGGTCCAGCCCGGCGGTGAGCACCAGCGCGGGCGGCAGACCCTCCAGCGATCCCGCCATCGGCGATCCCCGCCAGTCGCTCACATCCGCGCGATAGGCCTGATCGAACCAGCGCAAGGTCGCCGAATCGAGCAGATAGCCCTGCTCGAACGCCTTGTAGGAAGGATAATGGGTGGCGAGATCGGCGGCGGGATAAATCGGGAATTGCGCGATCACCGGCGCGGCGGCGGGCTTGTCGCGCAGCGCCATGGCGGTGGTGATGGCGAGCGTGCCGCCCGCGCTGTCGCCCGCGAGCACCAGCCCCGTAGGCGCGAAGCCGAGCGCGTCGGCCGCCTCCGCCGCCCAGCGCGCCGCCGCCTCGCAATCGCGCGGCGCGGCGGGCCAAGGATGCTCGGGCGCGAGCCGGTAATCCACCGCGAGCACCGGCAGATCGAGCGCGCGGGCCATCGCCGCGCAGGCGGGCGCGTGGGTGTCGAGATCGCCGAACACGAAGCCGCCGCCGTGGAAGAACAGGACGAGCGGGCCGTCCCCGCGCTCCGCCCGGGCGTCGAACAATCGCAACGCGATCCGTACGCCGCCATGCCCTTTCATGGCGAGATCGCGCATGACCGCAATGTCTCCGATCGGCGCATCGGCGAGATCGCGGCCGGCGCGCGCCAGCTCGCGCGCCGCCTCGGCCGTCAGCTCGTGCGTGCGCGGGCCGGGCAGGGCGTTGAGGTAGGCGAGGAAGGCGGCGACATCGGGTCGAACGAAGGGCTCGGTCACGCCGGGCGACTCCTCGGGCATGGCTGGGAGCGCCGTTTCTGGCGCAGGCGGCCGCGCAAGTCGAGGTTTGGAGGGCGCAACCGCGAGGCGCGAAGCTCGGCTGACAGGCCGGGGCATTTTTTCTTCATTGAGCGCGTCGCCCCACAGTCCTAGGACGAATCGTCATCGTGCGCGCGCCCAGACGTCGCGCGCCGCCCATAGTTGCAAGGTTCATCGGATCATGGCCACAGCCGCGCGCGAACTCACCCCCCGCGAGGCCTTTGCGCACCCCGCCCCCGAATCCATCGTCGTCCGCTTCGCGGGCGATTCGGGAGACGGCATGCAGTTGACGGGCGGGCAATTCACCCTGTCCACCGCGCTCGCCGGCAACGACCTCTCCACCTTCCCCGATTTCCCGGCGGAGATCCGCGCGCCGCAGGGCACCACCTTCGGCGTCTCCGCCTTCCAGATCAATTTCGGATCGACCGCGATCAACACCGCCGGCGATCAGCCGGACGTGCTGGTGGCGATGAACCCGGCGGCGCTCAAGGTGAATGTCGCCGCGCTCAAGGAAGGCGGCCTGATCATCGCCGACGAGGGCGAGTTCACCGCCCGCAATCTCGCCAAGGCGGGCTATCCCGAAGGCGTCAACCCGCTGACCGACGGCAGCCTCGCCAAATGGCAGTTGATGGCCTTCAACATCTCGCAGCTCACCATGGACGCGGTGAAGCCTTTCGGCCTCGGCAACAAGGAGGCGCTGCGCTGCAAGAATATGTGGACGCTGGGGCTGGCGCTCTGGATGTTCGATCGCCCGCGCGAGCCGATCGTCGACTGGCTCAAGAGCAAGTTCGCCAAGGCGCCCGAGCTCGCCGAAGCCAATATCGCCGCGCTCAACGCCGGCCACGCCTTCGGCGAGACGGCGGAGATCGGTGGCGACGTGGCCGGGCTCCAGCAGCATCGCATCGCCCCCGCGCCGGCCGAGCCGGGGCTTTACCGCACCGTCACCGGCGCGGAATCGATCGCGCTCGGCCTCGTCGCCGGATCGAAGCTGGCGAATGTCGACATGTTCTTCGGCGGCTATCCGATCACGCCGGCCTCGGCGATCCTGCACCATCTCTCGCGCCTCAAAGAGTTCGGCGTCACCACCTTCCAGGCGGAGGACGAGATCGCCGCGGTGGCGTCGGCGATCGGCGCGTCCTACGCGGGCAAGCTCGGCGTCACCTCCTCGTCGGGGCCGGGCATCGCCTTGAAGGGCGAGGCGATCGGGCTGGCGATCATGACCGAGCTGCCGCTGGTCATCGTCAACTCGCAGCGTGGCGGCCCTTCGACGGGGCTTCCGACCAAGACGGAGCAATCCGATCTCTATCAGGCGGTCTACGGCCGCAACGGCGACGCGCCGATGCCGGTGATCGCCGCCGCGTCCCCCGCCGACGCCTTCGAATGCGCGATCGAGGCGTGCCGCATCGCGACGCAGTTCATGGTGCCGGTGATGCTCTTGACCGACGGCTATATCGCCAATGCGGCCGAGCCCTGGAAGGTGCCGGACATGGCGGGCTACGAGCCCTTCCCGGTGACGTTCCGCACCGAGCCTCCGGCCGAGGGCGAGCCTTTCCTCGCCTATGAGCGGGATGCGAAGGGCGCGCGGCCGTGGGTGAAGCCCGGAACCCCCGGCCTGCTCCACCGCATCGGCGGCATCGAGAAGCGCGCCGGCACCGGCAATATCGATTACGACCCCGCCAACCACCACGCCATGACGCTCGCGCGCAAGGCCAAGGTGGACGGCATCGCCCGGCATATCCCGCCGCAGGCCGTGGCGCTGGGCGAGGCGGGGGCGCGGCTGGCGGTGGTCGGCTGGGGATCCACCTTCGGCGCGATCCACCAGGCGGTGCGCCGGGCGAGGGCGAAGGGGCGTGACGTCGCCCATATCCACATCCGCCACGTCTGGCCCTTCCCGGCCAATCTCGGCGAGCTGCTCAAAGGCTTCGACCGGATCATCGTGCCCGAGATGAACACCGGCCAGTTGAAGACGGTGCTGCGCGATCAGTTCCTGGTGGACGCGAAACCGCTCAACAAGGTCTCTGGCCAACCCTTCCGCATCGCCGAGATCGAAGCTGCGATCGAGGAGGCGCTGGCCACTTAAACGTCACCCCAGCGGAAGCTGGGGTCTCATGCTGCACGAGATGCCGGCTTGCGTCGGCATGACGATCGAGGAAATAGCGATGAACGACATGACGCCCATCACCACCAAGCCCAAGGACTGGGAGTCGGACCAGGAGGTCCGCTGGTGCCCGGGCTGCGGCGATTATGCGATCCTGAAGGCGGTGCAGCGCACCCTGCCGGAGATCGGCGCGCGGCCGGAGAACACCGTGTTCATCTCCGGCATCGGCTGCTCGTCGCGCTTTCCCTATTATATGCAGACTTACGGCTTCCACACGATCCACGGCCGCGCGCCGGCGATCGCGACGGGGGTGAAGCTCGCCAATCCCGAGCTCGACGTGTGGGTCATCACCGGCGACGGCGACGCGCTGTCGATCGGCGGCAACCACACCATGCACCTGCTGCGCCGCAACCTGAACTGCCAGGTGCTGCTGTTCAACAACGAGATCTACGGGCTGACCAAGGGGCAATATTCGCCGACCTCGCGGGTCGGCACGCGTTCGCCCTCCACCCCGTTCGGATCGGTCGACCGCCCCGCCGTGCCCTGCGCCTTCGCGCTGGGATCGGGCGCGCGCTTCGTCGCCCGCGGCATCGACGTGCACAAGAACCTGCCCGCGGTGCTCAAGGCCGCCCACGCCCACAAGGGCGCGAGCTTCGTCGAAATCTACCAGAACTGCATCGTCTATAATGACGAGGTGTTCGCCGCCTTCACCGAGAAGAAGAACGCCGCCGCCAAGCAGCTCTGGCTGGAGAATGGCGAGCCGATGCTGTTCGACGGCGGCACGAAGGGGCTGGCGCTCGACGCCGACAAGCTGGCGCTCAAGGTGGTCGATGTGGCGGACGGGGACTGGCGGGCGGCCGGCGTGCTCGTCCATGACCAGACCAACCGCACGATCGCGCACATGCTGGTCGAGCTGCCGTCCGGCGAGTTCCCGGTGGCGCTCGGCGTCATCTATTGCGATCCCGCGCCCACCTTCGAAAGCGCCGTCGTCGAACAGAACCGCGCGGCCGCCGAGGGCAAGCAGCCCGATCTCCAGAAGCTGATCGCCAAGGGCCAGACCTGGCTGGTGGAGAAGGAGCCGCACGTCATTTGAGGCGCAAACAGATATGGACGGAGAAGGAAATCCCACTCCGTTCGCCCTGAGGAGGGGCTGAGCGTAGGCGAAGACCCGTCTCGAAGGGCCCTTCGAGACGCCGCTTCGACAAGCTCAGCGGCTCCTCAGGGCGAACGGGTGTATGGAGTTGGACCCGAGCCCTAAATCCGCCTCCGCAATCGCGGGGCGAGCATGCCGACGTTGCGGCGGTAGGTCAGATACTCCTCGCCGAAGGCGGTGATGAGGTCACGTTCCTCATAGGGGATGGCGATCAGCATATAGGCGGACATGCCGAGCGCGAAGATCAGGTGGCCCAGCGTCATGTGCGGCGTCGCCCAGAAGGCGAGAAAGAAGCCGCTGTAGACCGGGTGCCGCACCCGCCGGTAGAAGAGCGGCTGGCGGAAGCGCGGCGGCTCGGGTGCGCGGCCGGCGAGGTTCAGCCAGACCTGCTTCAGCCCGAACAGCTCGAAATGGCTGATGAGGAAGGTGCTGAGCAGCACGATCAGCCAGCCGAGCGCGAACAGCGCCCAGAGAATGTCGCGGCCGACCGGATACTCCACCCGCCAGATGGTGAGCGGGATCGGCCGCCATACCGCAAAGAGCAGGATCAGCGCGGCGCTGGTGGCGAGGACATAGAGGCTGCGCTCGATCGGCGGCGGCACCGCGGCGGCCGCCGCGCGCTTGAACCCGCCGCGCGCCATGATGCTGTGCTGGAGCCCAAAAATCGCGATCAGGATTAAATCCGCCACAATCGCGGGCAGGGGGTGGATCAGCGGCCCGTGGTCCACGGTGCGCGGAAGAAAGGCGAGATCGGCGAGGAAGCCGATCAGGTAGAGGAACACCAGGAAGAAAACGAGATACGCCATCACGCCGAACAGCAGGAAAAGACCACGAGTCATGGCCGCCTCCTCTCGTTTCGGGCGATCATAGCATTGTTGAAGAATGCCGGATAGCGATCGGCTCAGTCCGGATAGACGATCGCCATCACCTCATATTCCTTCTCACCCGCGGGCAGCGCCACGCGCCGGAGGTCGCCCAGCGCCGCGCCGCGCAACGCGCGGGCGAGCGGGGAGCGCCAGCTTATCCGGCCTTCCGAGGCGTTCGCCTCGTCCTCACCCACAAGCGTGACGGTACGCTGATGGTCGTCCTCGTCGGCGATGGTGACGGTCGCGCCGAAGAAGATGCGGGCGCGGTCCGGCTGTTTCGCCGGATCGACCACCTGCGCCTTGGCCATCTTCTTCGACAGGCGATCGAGCGTGCGGTCGATCTCGCGCAGGCGCTTGCGGCCGTAGATGTAATCGCCGTTCTCCGAACGGTCGCCATTGCCCGCCGCCCAGGCGATCGTCTCGACGAGTTGGGGGCGCTCGATCGCGAACAGCCGCTGATATTCGGCACGCAGGGCAGCGAAGCCCTGCGGGGTGATATAGTTGGGGCGGTCCATCGACTTTGCTTCCCTAAACCGCAGCCGTAATGCTGACGAAAGTCAGCATCCATTTGCGCTCGCTCAACATTTTCTGACGGAGCAAGAATGGATCCTGACTTTCGTCAGGATGACAGGAAAAGGCCATCAGCCCGGCGTCAGCTTGTGAAGATACCAGGAGAGGCGGTTGAGGTTGGACTGGCCGGCGCGCGCGGGGTTGATGGTGTCGTAAACCACCGCATTCTCCAGCACATTCTGTACATAGCCGCGCGTCTCGGAATAGGGGATCGCCTCGATCCAGTCGACGACATCGGTGCTGGGCAGGCGGGGATCGCCGTTGGCCTCGATCCAGCGGCGGACATTGCCCGGCCCGGCATTGTAGGCGGCGATGGCGAGCACGTAATTGCCGCCGTAAAGATCCATCATCCGGCCGAAATAGCCGATGCCGAGCTGCATATTGTAACCCGGATCGGTGGTGAGCCGCATATAGTCATAGGGCAGCGAGAGCTTGCCCGCCTGCTCGCGCGCGGTGGCGGGCATGAGCTGCATCATGCCGCGTGCGCCCGCCGCCGAGACGGCTTGGCGATCGAACTGGCTCTCCTGCCGCATGATCGCGTGGATGATGCTGAAATCGTTCTGGAGCGGTGCGGGGACGGGCAGCACCGGGAAGCCGGAGAGGACATAATCGCTCGCCGATTCGGGCTTGGCCTCGCGCTCGGCCATGACGCCGAGATCGGGGCGGCCCAATTCCTTGGCGAGCTCGGCGTCGAGCAGATGCTCGGCGTCGGATGTGTCGGCCTGGGCGGCGATGGTGCGCAGGAACTTAGTCTGATCCTGCCAATCCCCGAGCTGACCGAGAATGCGCGCGGCGCGGACCGTCTCGCGCGCATCATAGGCGGAACGCTCGGCCGGGGTGATGAGGCTGTAATCAGCCCTGGTCGGCGCGGGCACGGGCCGGCGCAGCCGCTCCAGCGCGAGCTGGCCGTAGAACTGATCGGGGAAAGCGGCGGCGTTGGCGAAATAAGCGTTGGCCCCGTTGGCGTCGCCTGAGGCGAGCGCAGCGCGGCCCGCCCAGTAGAAGCCCTTGCTCTGCGCGTTCGGCGTCTGCGCGGCGGCGGCGTAGGCGCGGAACATGGCGATGGCGTCGGCGGGGCGATGGAGCTGGTCGAGCGCCGTCGTGCCCGCCAGCCAGGCGAGGCTGGTGTAGCGGTCGCGCAACTTGAACGCCATCTCGCGCACGTTCGCGCCGGCCGGGAAGATGGTGTCGAGCTGGCTCGCGATGCCGTAGGCGAGCTGCCACTGATGATCGGCGACGCAGGAATTGGCGAAGGTGAGCGCAGTTTCCATCCACGCCGCCGGATCGAGCGGCGGGGCGGTGAAATGATGCGGCTGGGCCAGCTCGTAACGGGCGACCGGCTCCTGCGCCGTCTCCCGCAGCCACAGCACGCGATCGCGCAGATAGCCCGGATCGGCGCTCGCGCCCGCTCCCAGCGCGGCGGCCTGCGTCTGCGCGTCGGGCGATTTCATCTGATAGGCCAGCCGTGCCGAGAAGATGGGGCGGCGCGCCATGCTGGTGACGGAAAGCTGACGGAGCGCGTCGGAGGTGTCGCGGTCCCACAGCAGCCGCTCCATCCGCGCGTCCTGATCGGTCTGGGTGAAGCTGCTCCCGAAGCGGCCGAGCAGCCGCGCCTCGTCGGTGGGGGAGAGCGCGCCGCCCGTCCACGCCGCGCGGGCGGCGGCCTGGGCTTCGGCGGTCCGGCCGAGCGCGGCCAGCGCCTCCGCGTAGCGGACGCGGCCGGTGTTGGTCTGCGGCGGATAACGGGTGAAGAAGGCGACGACCTGATCGGGCGGCGTCACATCCGGCTGGATCGCCCGCTCGGCCGCGCGGCGCATCCCCGATTCGCCCGGCCAGCCGGGATGGGCGAGCAGGAAATTACTGTAATCCTGGAACAGCAGCCGATCGCTCTGCTGGAGCCGGTGCCAGGAAACCACCGCCTCGGCGATGGGATCGCTGGCGATTCCCGCCGCGCTCGCCGGTGGTGGGGCGTAGGTATAGCCGGTGGCCGACGTTCCCTGATGCACAGGCATCATGGCCGAAAGACCGAGCTGGCTGCGATACCAGGCGATCTGCTGGGGGGATAGGCTGGCGGCGGCGGCCGCGGCGGCGAGCAGCAATGCGGGAACGGAAAGCATCAGCCTTCGATGAAGCATGCTGGACAGGATGCCAACCCGCTCCTTATCTGGCCCTGAACATACACCGTTCCCCGCCATGCCCCGGATTATGCCGTGCGGGCCGGACCGCGTGAAGGAGACAAGCATGTTCTCGGGATCGATTCCCGCCCTGGTGACGCCTTTTCGCGACGGACGTGTCGACGAGGACACGTTCCGCGCGCTGGTCGACTGGCAGATCGAGCAAGGCTCCGCCGCGCTGGTGCCCTGCGGCACCACCGGCGAATCGGCGACGCTCGACCATGGCGAGCATCATCGCGTGATCGAGCTCTGCATCGGGCAGGCGAAAGGGCGCGTGCCGGTGATCGCAGGGGTGGGATCGAACGACACCCGTGTCGCCCTCGCCAACATGAAGCGCGCGCAAGAAGCGGGCGTGGCGGCCGCGCTGGCGGTGATGCCCTATTACAACCGGCCGAATCAGGCGGGGATGCTCGCCCATTTCCGCGCGCTGGCGGAAGGCTGCGATCTGCCGATCATCCTCTACAACGTGCCCGGCCGCACCGTGACCGATATGAGCGTGGAGACGATGGCGGAGCTGGCGAAGCTGCCCACCATCGTCGGCGTAAAGGATGCGACCGGCAATGTCGCCCGGGCCACCGCCCAGCGGCTCGCCTGCGGGGCGGATTTCTGCCAGCTTTCCGGCAATGACGACACCGCGCTGGGCTTCATGGCGATGGGAGGCAGGGGTTGCATCTCCGTCACCGCCAATGTCGCGCCGCGGCTCTGCGCCGATTTCCAGCGCGTGTGCCTCGAAGGCCGCTGGGCGGATGCGCTGGCGCTGCAGGACCGGCTCTATCCGCTTCACGCCGCGCTCTTCACCGACGCTTCGCCGGGGCCGGTGAAATATGCGCTGTCGCGGGTGCGCCCCGGTTTCCCGACAGAGCTTCGCCTGCCGATGACCCCGCCGAGCGAGGCGAGCCGCAAGGCGGTCGACGCGGCGCTGGCGCATGCGGGGCTGGCGTGATGGACCATTTTTCTCCGTTCGTCCTGAGCGCAGTCGAAGGACGTGCGGCAGGCGATGGACTCTCGCGCACGCACTTCGACTTCGCTCAGTGCGAACGGCAGGAATTGGTGCGGGGGTTGAGCTAATGGCCCGTCCCCGTCCCGCCGAGTTCGAGAAGAAGAAGATCGTCGCCGAGAACCGGCGCGCGCGCTATGAATATTTCCTCGAGCAATTCTTCGAGGCCGGCATCGCGCTGACCGGCACCGAGGTGAAATCGCTGCGCTTCGGCGAGGGCTCGATCGCGGAAAGCTATGCCGAGGTGAAGGGCGAGGAGGTCAACCTCGTCAACGCCAACATCCCTGAGTTCAGCCACGGCAACCGCTTCAATCACGAGCCCAAGCGGCCGCGCAAGCTGCTGCTTCACCGCCGCGAGATCGACAAGATGCGGGACGGCGTGGCGCGCGAAGGCATGACGCTGATCCCGCTCGCCATCTATTTCAACGGCAAGGGCCGTGCAAAGGTGGAACTGGCGCTCGCCAAGGGCAAGAAGCTGCATGACAAGCGCGAAACCACCAAGCAGCGCGACTGGAAGCGCGAGCAGGCGAGGCTGCTGCGCGATCGGGGGTGATCCCTCCGGATTGCCCCCTCTTCGGAAGAGAATGGCTGAAGGCTTGCTCTCCATGAGAGCCCCTTGCCGTCGGGCCTTCCGCTGCTATGCAATTATCATACACCGATACAAGAGGGGCTTTTCGAAATGCGTCTTCCCGTGATCGCGCTCATGGCGTCCACCATGCTCGCCGGAGCGGCCGTCGCCGCGCAGCCGGCCGATTTCCTTCAGGCGGTGCCCAACGGCGCCGCGCCCGCCGTGGCCGGCAAGCCGACCTACGGCAGCTTCGGCTTCGACGAGAAGGGCATGGACAAGTCGGTCGTGCCCGGCAACGATTTCTATGAGTACGCCAACGGCGACTGGATGAAGGCCACCCAGATCCCGGCCGATCGCGCCAGCTACGGCATATTCCACAAGCTCCAGGATCTCTCGCTGGAGCGCACCCGTTCGATCCTGGAGGAAGCGGAGAAACAGCCGTCGAGCAAGATCGGAACCTTCTACGCGAGCTTCATGGACGAGGCCGCCGCCGACAAGAAGGGCATCGCGCCGATCAAGCCTTGGCTTTCCGAGATCGCAGCGATCAAGGACAAGCCCGCGCTCGCCGCCGAGCTCGCCAGGCTCGGCCGCATGGGCGTGCCGGACCTGTTCACCACCTACATCGCGCCCGACGACAAGAATCCCAGCGCCTATATCGCCCAGTTCGCGCAGGGCGGGCTGGGGCTGCCGGATCGGGATTATTATCTGAAGGACGATCCCAAGCTCGCCAAGATCCGCACCGAATATGTCGCCTATCTCGCAAAGCTCTTCACGCTGGCGGGGGAGCCCAACGCGCAGGCGCGCGCGCAGGCCGTTTATGATTTCGAGCACAAGATCGCCGAAATCCACTGGAACCGGATCGATTCGCGCGACGCGGACAAGACCTACAACAAGTGGAGCCGCGCCGATTTCGACGCCAAGGCTCCGGGCTTCCCGTGGAAGGAATATCTGACCGGGCTGGGGCTCGACAGCCAGCCGGATTTCCTGGTCGCGCAGCCCAGCGCCTATGCGGGTGAGGCCAAGGCCTTCGCCGATACGCCGCTCCCCGTGCTCAAGGATTATCTCCTGCTGCACACGATCGACGATTATGCGCGCTATCTTTCCAAGCCCTTCGTCGACACACGCTTCGCCTTCAAGGGCACGGTGCTCTCCGGCGTGCCGCAGAACCAGCCGCGCTGGAAACGGGGCGTGGCGCTCGTCTCCAACGAGATGGGCGAGGCGATCGGACAGGTTTACGTGCAGCGCTATTTTCCGCCGGAAGCCAAGGCGGCGGCGGACGCGCTCGTCCACAACATCATCGCCGCGTTCGGCACGCGCATCAAGAACCTGACCTGGATGGCGCCCGAAACCAAGCAGAAGGCGCTCGCGAAACTCGCCGCCTTCCGGCCGATGATCGGCTATCCCGAAAAGTGGCGCGACTATTCGAAGCTCGTCATCCGGCCGGGCGATCTGGTCGGCAATATCGCGCGGGCCGAGGAGTTCGAGTTCCAGCGTAACCTGAACAAGCTCGGCAAGCCGGTCGACAAGGGCGAGTGGCAGATGACGCCGATGGAGATCAACGCCTACGCCGATTTCCAGATGAACGAGATCGTGTTCCCGGCGGCGATCCTCCAGCCGCCCTTCTTCGATCCCAAGGCCGATCCGGCGATCAACTATGGCGGCATCGGCGCGGTGATCGGGCA
>Ga0164242_10001774_pt1 | contig 25329 bp, 28 predicted proteins | sample OricomgcompostMG_FD_108783 | JGI IMG/M metagenome (GOLD analysis project Ga0164242, IMG submission 108783) | Miracle-Growth compost microbial communities from Emeryville, California, USA - Original compost - Miracle growth compost (MG) ...
CTGATTTGCCTTCACGGTGTTGGATCCTACAAGGAGGCTTGGGACGGGGTCGTCCGCAACCTGGACGACCGCTTCACGACATTGACGTTCGATCTCCGGGGCCATGGCAACTCCACCCGCATCAGAGGCCACTACGAAATCGACGATTTCGTTGGAGAAACCATGGCGCTCGCCGATCATCTCGGGTTCGAGCGGTTCCATCTCGCCGGCTTTTCGCTCGGCGGCCTGATAGCGCAGAGGATGGCACTGACGAATCCCCAAAGAATCAGGCGGCTTGTCCTTCTCTCCACGGTCGCCGGTCGAGACGAGGAGGAAAGGCAGCAAGTGCTCTCCCGCCTGGAGGCGCTCAAGGCCGGCGATGCGGGGTCCCACTACAACGCCTCCCTGTCTCGCTGGTTGACCGAGGAATTCCAGGAAAGGAACCCGGAGCAGATTCGGATGCTGCGCCGCAGGAACGCCGAAAACGATCCGCAATGCTACGCGGCGGCCTATCGTGTTCTTGCCGAAACCGATTTCGGCGGAATTCTGGATCAGATCCGCTGCCCGACGCTGATTGCGACGGGAAGTGACGATGTGGGATCAAATCCGCGGATGGCGCATCACATGCACAGCAGTATCGTGGGATCAGAGCTTCGTATTTTGCCGCGATTGCGGCATTCCATACTCGTAGAAGCGCCGGAACTCGTCGCGGGACTGATGAACGAGTTCCTGATCGGCGCGTAACGAAAAGGAGATTGACGCGAATGGACAGACGGCTTCAGCAGACGGGAGAATCGACGCGCAGGCAGGTTCTCGGCGATGACTATGTCGACAAGGCGCTGGCCGGCGCCGACGAATTCTCACGGCCCTTTCAGGACATTCTCAACGAATATTGCTGGGGCCAATGTTGGACGAATGATGCTTTGGACAGGAAGCAGCGCAGCCTCCTCAATCTCGGCATACTTGCCGCTTCGGGGAAGATGCATGAGTTTGCGACCCATTTTCGCGGCGCGATGCGTAACGGCCTTTCGGATGCCGAACTGCGGGCGGCGTTGATCCAGATCGCCGTCTATTGTGGCATTCCGACAGGGGTGGAATGCTTCCGTGCCGCACGCGCCGTACGCGAGAGCATCCAGGCAGAGGAGGGCCTATGATCGTCGAGGAAAGGACATATCGCATACAAAACGGCAAAATGGCAGAATATCTGGCACTCGTGCGAGAGGAAGGCTTACCCATCCAGGAGCCGATCCTCGGACACCTGATCGGCTATTTCGTGAGTGAAATCGGTGCGCTCAGCCACGTCGTCCATATGTGGGCCTACGAAGACTTTCAGGATCGTGAGAGTAGGCGGCAGCAACTCGCCGACGATCCGAGATGGCGAGGCTTCATGCCAAAGCTTTCCGCGTTGATCCAGTCCGCGGAAAACAGGATCCTAAGGCCGACCGACTTCTCGCCGCTGAGATGACAGATGCCGCGCCTGAAAAGCGACGGGCACGCCTTGCCTGAAGAAGGCTGTGGACGTCGGCTACCGAGACTCACGTCATTCGGCAATTGACCGGGAAAATACAACCCGTCCGGCGGAGGGAACAGCCGGATAAAAATGGGAGCGTCCTTTGACAACGGGACTGAGAATAGAGAGTCTTTACAAAATCTTTCATAAATCACCTGCTCCAGCACTGGAACTCCTGAAAAAGGGCGCCAGCAAAGAACAGGTGCTGGCCGAGACGCAATGCGTGGTCGGGTTGAACGATGTCTCGCTCACCGTGGAGCCCGGCGCGATCTCGATGATCATGGGGTTGTCTGGTTCCGGGAAGTCCACCCTCGCGCGCTGTGTGAACCGTCTTCACGAACCCACGGCCGGGCGTATCCTCCTGGATGGGGAGGACATTCTTACCTTTTCTGAAGCCGAATTGCGGGAACTGCGAAGAACCCGGATATCGATGGTCTTCCAGCATTTCGCGCTGCTGCCGAACAAGTCGGTCATCGAGAACACTGAGTTCGGCCTGAAGATGCGCGGCGTCCGGCCGGCGGAGCGGCGCCGGCGCGCCGAGGAGGTGCTTTCCATTGTCGGTCTGGCAAATTGGGCCCAGCATTATCCGGGCGAACTGAGCGGCGGGATGCGACAGCGTGTCGGATTGGCCCGAGCCTTGGCGACGGACGCCGACATCCTGATCATGGACGAGGCTTTCAGCGCTTTGGATCCCCTCATCCGGACGGAGATGCAGGATGAACTGCTTCGCCTCCAACGCACGCTGAAAAAGACGATCCTCTTCATCACCCATGACTTCCAGGAAGCCCTGAAGCTCGGCAATCGCATTGCGATCATGGCGGACGGCAAGATCATGCGAGAGGGAACGCCTCAGTCCATCGTGCTCGACCCGGGCAGTGACTACGTCGCAGCCTTTACCCGTGATGTTGACAAGTCACGGCTTTTCGATGCTTGGTCCACGATGTCCCGGCCACGGACAGTCGCTTCTGTCTCCGGCGGCGGCAGTGTCGTCGTCGGCGACGTTCCCGACGAAATCGGCATCGTTCTCGACCAGACGGGGAGACCCCTGGGCTCGATCAATGCCGCCGACATCGAGCGCCTTCAAAAGGGCATCGACGCGAAACAGCTGACCTATGGCGACGTTGCGACCGTGCCGGGCAACGCCACGCTCCTGGAGGTCGCCCGCAAATGCCGCCACGGCATGGCGTTGTGCGTCGTAGACGATGTGGGGCGACTCGTCGGCACGCTTCTGCCGACCCAGATCCTGTCGCGCATTTCCGAACGTCCCGTTGCATCTGAAACATCCAATGGTGGCCACCATGCTCAAGGCTGACGATCTCCATGTTTTCCCCGTCGATCAGTGGATTGCCGATGGTGTCCAGTGGGTTGCATTGAACCTCAGGCCATTGTTCCTCGCCGTCAAATGGCCGATCGAAAACCTGCTTCTGGCTCTGGAATCGCTCTTCCACGTCATGCCGTTTCCATTGGTGGTGGTTTTAATCTTCCTCATTGCCTACCGCCTTGCCGGGATAGGGGTTGGTATTTTCAGCGCGATCTCGCTGATCATTATTGCCGCGATAGGTGTCTGGGACGAGGCCATGACCACATTGTCGCTCATCGCAACGGCGATCGTCATCTGCACGATCATCGGCATTCCGGTCGGCATCTGGTGCGCGCGAAGCGAACGGGTGTGGAAAATCGTGCTCCCCGTCCTCGACGTCATGCAGACCACCCCGACATTCGTCTATCTGGTACCCGTCGTCATGCTGTTCGGCGTGGGAACCGTGCCGGGAGAGGTGGCTGTGGTTGCAACCGCGGTTCCTCCGCTTATCCGCTTCACGAATCTGGGGATTCGGATGGTCGACAAGGAGATGGTCGAGGCCGGCTTGGCTTTTGGCGCAGACAAGCGGCAATTGCTTTGGGAAATCCAATTCCCCATGGCGTTGCCCACCATATTGGGCGGCCTCAATCAGACGGTGCTCGTCGCGATGGTGATGTCGGTTGTCATTGCCATGATCGGAGCGGAAGGTCTGGGACTGGTCGTATTGCAGGGCCTCGGGCGCCTCGATGTCGGCCGAGCAGCGGTCGGCGGCATCGCCATCGTATTGCTCGCGATGATGCTGGACCGGATCACGCAAGGCGTTGCGGACCCTACCGGCAGGGGCAAGAAATCGCTGTTGCGAGGCTTGTCGCGCCGCCTTCAAACCAGAAAGGTGGAAGCGGTCGAAGCACGGCACGCCTCTTGAGTGCCACTGTGGGCTGGGAGAGTACCAGTTGCGCCCGACAATGTTCCCCCTGGCATCAGGGCTGGCTTAGGGGAGCGCAAGCGACGCCGCGAACCAGCGGGAAATCGGCCACATGACCAAGGTGGCACCAGTCCCGGCCTGCTGGAAAAGCTGGGGCAGCTACATGGTTACCGGGCCGATCAGGTCGCATGCACCCGATCTCGACCGCTTGCTGGATGGGTCAGGTCTGATCAGGCGCCGAGTTCCGCCGCGATCAGGCCGCACCAATAGCGAATGCCGTGGGGGATTGCCTCGTCGTTGAAATCATAGGCGGGGTGGTGGAGTCCGGCCGTATCTCCGTTGCCGATCAAGATCATCGCTCCCGGCCTAGCTTCGAGCATGAAGGAGAAGTCTTCCGATCCGAGGCTTGGCCGCGCATTGGCGTCGACATTGTCAGCGCCGACGATTTCAGCGGCGGCGGTACAGGCGATGCGTGTCTGTTCCGGAGAGTTGAAGGTGATAGGATATCCCTCGTGAAGAACGACTTTCGCGATGCCGCCATGCATCGCGGCGCAACCCTCACAAATCGCTTTCAGCTTGCGTACGGCCATTTCGGTGTCCGCCCGCCTCAAAGATCGGATCGTGCCGGACAATACTACTTCCGTGGGGATGATATTATAAGCACTCCCTCCCTGCGTCCGTGTAATGGAAACCACGACCGCGTCGCGAGGATCGGCCGCCCTGGAGGCAATGCTCTGTAGCGCCAGCGTGATTTCTGCTGCGATTAGAATGGGATCGACCGTTTCGTTCGGGTGTGCCGCGTGGCCACCCCGGCCGATGACATGGATGTCGAACTCCGCGGTTTCCGCCATCAACGCTCCGGGTCTTGTCGAGAAACGACCAACGGGGAGTCCCGGCATATTGTGCATCCCGTAGACGGCATCGATGGAACAGCGCTCCATCAAGCCCGCCTTCACCATTTCGCGGCCACCGCCGCCCTTCTCCTCGGCTGGCTGAAAGATCAAGGCGACATGGCCGGCGAAGTTGCGGCTTTCGGCAAGCAGCCGTGCCGCGCCGAGGAGCATCGCCATATGTCCGTCGTGGCCGCACGCATGCATTCTGCCAGGGATTTGCGAGCGCCAGGCAACGGAGCCTGTCTCCTCGATCGGCAAGGCGTCGAGTTCCGCGCGAAGGGCTATCGTTCGTCCATCCCCTGCGGCACCGTTGATCATTCCAACGACGCTTGTGCCTCCGATGTCGCGGATGATCTCGTCGCACCCCAATCTCTTGAGATGGCTGACGATGAAGCTGGCCGTGTTGCCGACATCGAAACCAAGTTCGGGGTTTTCATGAATGTGATGGCGCCAATCGAGCGCCTCCTGGTATGGTTCGGAGGACATCGCGTTTCCCTTGGTGTCGAATTCGGCATCACCGAACCTAGCAGAAACGGCACCTCGTTTTTCCTCCCATTCGAGGGAAACAAAGTCTTGCCGCTCCGCCGCCGGGAAGGAAGAAGCCGACAGACGGGACCTGTAGGCTTCCCTGGATAGAATGTCCGTCTTCCGAACGGTCCCAATCGGCATCTGTTGCAGATAGCGGAATTCTATCGGGACTTACGATAGCCCGTCAGATCAGAACGAAAAGGGGAATGAAGTGAGGATATCCGCAAGAGCCATCTCTTTTTTGATCATGTCCTGCGTCGTCGTGGTGGCCTCGAGCTCGTATGCCAAGGACGCAAAGCCGGGAAAGGGCAAGACGGTAGCGATTGGCCTCGATGACAGTCTCGGCGCCAATTATGTCACCGACCAGATCGCCATAGCCGCCTTCAAGGAGATGGGGTACGACGTCCATACGACGACGCTATCCTCGAGCCTCGCCATGCCGGCTCTCGCCCAAAACGATCTCAACGTCGTCGTGGAAGCGATCTTTCCGCAGAGCCAGCCTTCGTTCGATAAGGTCGCGGACAAGCTCGAACGCGGCGATCAGGGCATGATCATCGGGGGCGGCATCAACGGCTATCTGATAGACAAGAAGACGGCTGACAAATACCACATCACCTCGCTCGAGCAATTCAAGGATTCCAAAATCGCCAAGCTGTTCGGCTCCGCCGTCGATAGTTCAAGGGCCCAGCTGATTAGCTGCGATCCCGGATGGATGTGCGGCAAGGTCGTGGACTACCAGATAAAGAAATTCGGCCTCAGCAAGACGATCCGCATCGTCCAGGGCAAATATGAGCCCTTGATCGTTGATGCGGTGGCGCGGGTGAAACGCGGGGAACCGGCATTCTTCTATACGTGGAGCCCTTCATGGGTGAACAACTCGCTTGTTCCAGGCAAGGATGTCGTGTGGCTCCCAACGCCTGAGGATGCATTGCCGCAGGGAATGACCGTCAAGGGATCTGCCCTCGTCGATAATGTCGAGGGTTGCGCGGGCGGGGCCAATCCGTGCCGGATGGCGATGCCCTCCTGGAACTGGGATCCCATGATCAACAAGGTATTCGCCAGCAAAAACCCTGCCGTATGGAGATTCCTCACACAGATGAGATTCCCGCTTGTGAAATGGTCCTATTGGGAGGCGGAGATCAACAAGACGCACGGCAATCCCGATGCGATCAAAAAAATGGCGGATGACTGGATCAGCCAGAACAAGGGCACCTTTGGGCAATGGATAGAAGCTTCAACCAAATAGGTCGCTTTACCCGATGTCTCCGCGAGCCGGCCCACGTCGGGCCAGTGAGATTGAAGCTCGGCGGCCTTTATTTTTCGATTATGCCGGGCTTCATCTGTCGGATTGGGAGCTATTCATTTCACGCACTCTCGTCCTGCGCAGCAGATCACTCGACCGAACGCAACGCTTCAGCGTCGCCTCGTACTATGAGCACCCGAAATTCTTCACAATAATCGAACGGCAGCTTATCGTGAGGTCGTACCGGACCGACCGCATACGGCCCCTGACCTGTCTGAAGGAATCCTACACGGGATCGACGGTCGAAGGATTCGTGTACGTCTCGATTTGGGGTGGAAAGGTGACAGACCGCTTTCGGAAAGGAAGTGAAATTAGCTGTCGTTCCGAAAGCAGGATTTATCGAGGGCTCGCGCCTTTCCTCAATCAGGGGAGGACTGATAGGCTGGTTCCAGTGCTCTCGAAACCGAAGTCAGATCTTGTCCAATCTAACCATTGATGTTGTCAATTGTGCAAATTCTTCAGGAGTTGGGGCCTTTAATGGATGGAGTATGTTGCCTGACCAGTCCGCGCTTTTGACATGGAAGAATGTACGCAGGAACGTGTGTAAGCCTTCAGGGGGGTGTGAAAGGTCTCGGTTCGCTTCCCGAGTGCTCAGATACTGTTGGTAGATCATCCGAGGCGGGCTGAGTGCTGCCAGCGCAGTAGCCAACTGCTGTACGCCGGTATTCAGTTGCACTGAAGCTGCGCCGCCCTCCGCGGTGTTGAACGGAAATGCCGGAACCCCGGGAAACGGCGCGCTCATCAGAACCACCGAGGGGAAGACATCGGGCCGGGCTATCGCACAATAGGCCGCGATGGGTGAGCCGAAATCGTGCCCAACCAGCATAGCAGTTCGCTGATATCCCAAGGCTGAAACCAGCCCGAGCGCATCGCGGGTCACGTTCAGGATACTGAACGGTTCGAGCTCGGTGTCATAGTCATTCGACCAGCCGGTCGTGCGACCGAAGCCTCGCTGGTCGGGCGCCACGACATGATAGCCGGCGTCGGCCAGCAGCGGCATCAGGTGCCGCCAGCCATAGGCCAAATCCGGAAAGCCGTGCAGCAGCAGCGCGAGCGGCAGGCCTGGGCTTTCAAACCCGGCCTCAAGAATATGAACATCGAGGCCGTTGACCTCGTGGATCATGCGCGAGCGGACGCCTGTGGAGAGCGTCCCTCCGCCATAAGGTAATGCAGTCATGTCAACTTCCTTCGGGTCTGCAAGGGCGGGTCGAAGCAAAACCGCAACCATACCGGCCGCCCCCGCGCCCATCCCTCGCTCCAGTGCAGAAGTTTGTCTCAAATATTTCGCCCTACGGAAACAGTCAGGCAATGGAGCGCAATACGCCGCCGTCCACGCGCAAGGCTGCGCCGGTCGTCGCCGAAGCTTGTTCCGAAGCGACATAGATCACCATGTTCGCCACTTCTTCTGTAGTTGCGAAACGCCGGATCAGCGTGGTCGGGCGCATCGTTTTCAGGAAGTCCTGTTCGGCCTGCGCGGGCGTGATGCCTTGCTCTTGCGCAACCGATTTCATCCAGTTGGACAGGATTTCCGAATAGGTCGGGCCGGGCAACACCGCATTGACGGTGACGCCGCTGCTGGCGACGAGTTCAGCCAACCCGCGCGATACGGCGAGCAACGCCGTCTTGGTCACTCCGTAGTCGATCATTTCCTTCGGAATATTCAACGCCGATTCGCTACTGATGAACACCACGCGTCCCCAGCCGCGTGCCGTCATCTTCGGCAGGTAGTGGCGCACCAGGCGCACACCGCTGAGTACGTTGAGGTGGAACAGATCGAGCCATTCTTCGTCGGTTTGATCGAAGAAGTTGTTCGGGCGCGCGGTGCCGGCGTTGTTGATCAGGACATCGGCATCTGGCGCTTGCGCGATCAGCGCGGCGCAGCCTTCCAGCGTGGCGATGTCGGCAGCGATGCCATGCAGTTCTGCCTGCGGCAACAGCGCGCGCATTTCGCGCAGCGCCGTGTCCACGCGTTCCTGCGTGCGGCCATTGACTACGACCGACGCACCAGCGCGTGCCAGTCCTTCGGCAATCGCTCGGCCAATCCCGGCGGTGGAGCCGGTCACGATGGCTTTGCGGCCTTCGAGTTCAATGTGCATGTGATTCTTCTCCGGTGGATGGGGGTTCAAATGGCGGCGTTCGCGGCCTCGGCTCCCGCCGCGCGGGCAAGACGTTCGACCCAGTCTTGGTGATAGCGATACAGCGCACCGGGATATTGGCGGCCAATCACGTCAAGGAAGAATTCGCCCTGCTGGGTTTCTTCGGTCAGCACATGGCAACCTTCGGCGGTCGGCGTGATGACCCAACCGTGATATGCGGTTGATCCGGTCTCATCGCCATCCACCGTCGTCGACCACGCGAGCCGATGATTTGGAATGCATTCGGTCACGGTCAGGCTCATCGGATATCCCGTGGCCCGCTACCGCAACTATCCGCGAGAGCTCGGCGTCGGAGTGCCCGATCTTGGCAGGTGCTTCATCCAGGCCCTTCCGGCGCTCGTGGCCCCTGTCGTGGTCCTGGGCGGCATTCTGTTCGGCGTCTTCAGACCCTATGAAGCCGGAGCGGTCGCCGCGGTCTATGTGGCTGTCGTGGGCGGCCTGCTGCGCCCTCGCTCTATAAGGGAATATATGCGCGCCTTTGTCGACGGCGCCAAGACCGCGGCCATGGTGCTATTCATCATCGCCAATGCATCGATACTGGCCTGGGTGCTGGTCGGACAGCAGGTGCCGCAGGAAGCCGCCTTATTCGTCAGTGGTCTCACGCATGAGCCGGTCATGATCATGCTGCTCGTATCGGTGTTGCTCATCGCCTTGTCGATCTTCCTGGAGCCTCCCGCCATTCTCATAACCGTCGTACCCGTTCTCCTGCCGGTCGTGACGGAGGTGGGCGTGTCGGACCTCCAATTCGGCGTAATCGTGATGCTGACGGGTGCGATAGGCATGTTGCTGCCGCCAATCGGGATCACCCTGCTTGTCTCCGTGTCGATCATCCAGTCTTCGATCGAACGCGCCGCGCGCGCCGCAATTCCCTATGTGCTGGTTGCCTGCGCGGATCTTGGCCTGGTGATCCTGTTCCCGATGCTGACGTCCTGGCTGCCCAAATTCCTGGGGCATTAGGGTCCGGTTCGGAAAACCGGCTCCGGTTTTCCGGATCACTCCCGGCGTAGGGCGAAGATCTTTTTTCGATCGCAGGAAATGGATTTGATGCAAAAAGAAGAATTTTTTCCCAGCGCGTGCGGCCATTGCGGTCCCCAATCGGGAGAATCGCAAGAGGCGGCGCTCGATCCGCATCTTTCCATCATCGACCCCCACCAGCATCTCTTCCAGCGGCCGGAAGCAACTTACATGCTCGGCGAGATGCTGGCTGACGCCCGGGCCGGCCATAACATCCGCGGTACCGTCTTCATTGAGTGCCACACCGCCTACCGGACCGATGGCCCGCAACAATTTGGACCGGTCGGGGAGACCGCGCTCATAAACCGGATCGCGTCCGAATGCGCCAGCCGGGGCCCGGATACGCCCCGCATAGCGGCGGGGATCGTTGCCTTTGCTGACCTGCGGCAGGGAGAGGGCGTACGCGATGTGCTCGCCGCTCACAAGCAGACCGCGTCTAAGCGATTGCGCGGCATCCGCCAGCGAGGTGCCTGGGATGAAAGCTCCGAGGTGACGGTCCAGCCGCCATTTCCTCCTCCTCATCTCTTCATCCGACCCGCAGTTCAGGAGGGGGTTCGCGCAACTCTCCGAATTCGGCCTTGTCTTCGACGCCTGGGTCTTCCATCCCCAATTGGACGAACTCCTGTCACTGGCGGACGCATTTCCCGCGATCCCGATCGTCGTCGATCATGCCGGCGGGCCGATCGGAGTCGGCTCCTATCGGCATCGTCGCGCGGAAGTGTTTTTCATATGGAAAGACGGCATGGCGAAGCTCGCGAAGCGTCCCAACCTCCATGTGAAGCTCGGGGGGCTGGGGATGAAGGTCGGCGGGCTCGATTTCGACGATCGCGATCCGCAGGCGACTTCCTCTGAACTCGCGGCGGCCTGGCGTCCATACATTGAAACCTGCATCGAGCTGTTTGGCACGCACCGCTGCATGTTTGAAAGCAATTTTCCGGTCGACAGGAAAGCCTGCTCCTATGTGACGCTCTGGAACGCCTTCAAGATCATGACACAGGGCTGCTCGGCATCGGAGAAAAGCGATCTTTTCTCCGCGACGGCGGCACGCTTCTACGGCTTGTCGTGCGTCATGGAAGATCCGGCGTGGCCTGCCGGGGCGCAAGATGCCGGCCGTTGAATGAGAACGCATTCGGCTCCGGCCGAGATTTGGGTGGACCGACGCGATGTTGATGAAGGATCGGACGGCGCTCGTCACCGGAGCGGCACAGGGGATAGGCCGCGCCTGCGCCGAGAGGTTCGTGGCGGAGGGTGCGAAAGTAATCGTCGCCGACATATATGAGCCCGATTGGATCAGCGCGTCTTCCCATGGCGGCAAGGTTGTGTTTCGCCACTGCGACGTCGGAAACCGCCAAGAGGTGGAAAGTCTTTTCGCCTGGATTGCCGGGGAACACCCGGATCTCGACACCCTTGTTAACAATGCCGGATTGCTGCGCGCCGCGCCATTTCTCGAGCTCAGCGAAGATGATTACGACGAAGTCCTGCGCGTCTGCCTGAAATCCGTCTTTCTTTGCAGCCAGGCTGCCGGGCGTTTGATGGTCGCCAGAGGAACACAAGGTACGATCATCAACATGTCGTCGATCAACGCCACCCTCGCATCGCTGAACAACGCGGCATATTGCGCCGCTAAAGGTGGCGTCTCCCAGTTGACGCGCGCGGCGGCCCTTAGCCTCGCGCCATACGGCATCCGGGTGAATGCGATCGGACCGGGAACGATCGCGACCGAGATGGCGAAGCGCGACACGCTGAGCAGCGAAGCCTCGCGGGCAAACGTGATTTCCCGAACCCCTTTGGGAAGGTTGGGGGAGCCGCACGAAATCGCTTCAATCGCCGTTTTCCTGGCCACTGATGCCTCGTCTTACATTACCGGCCAGACGATCTTTGCGGAAGGCGGTCGCCTCGCCCTCAATCTGACGATGCCATACAGTTGACGTCGTCACGCCGGGCGGGATGGTTGTGCCGGCCGCTAGCCGTGCGACCAGCGCGGATCGGCCGCAGCACGTTGATATAGTGGAAGAAGACTTCGGAGAGCTTCCAGTGTGAATTTCGGCCGAAAATGTCAGGCGCGCTCGAATACTGCTACCATGCCCTGGCCGCCGCTGATACACATCGTCTCAAGGCGCAGTGGACGTCTCGGCGCTCCATCTCGTGCAGCAGCGCCGTCACGATGCGGCCGCCGGTCGCGTCGATCGGATGCCTCAGGGCAATGCCGAATCTGTTGACGTTGAGTGCGTCGTATTCGTGCCAATCCATCGCCTCCAGACAGGCCAAGACTTGCGCGGCGAACGCCTCATTAATCTCCACGAGGCCCGTGTCGGCCATTTTAAGTCCGGTCTTCCGCATCATTTTAAATTAGCAGCTGTCGGAACCGAACCAATGCCCATGCGGCCGACCGCCGACCAGCCGGCGAGGAAGGCGGCCGGCGTCAGGCCCAGCTCTTCGTGTTCGTCCTCCGCCACCAGGCAGGCGGCGGCGTCGTTCTTAACCCTTTGCGAGAGCGTAGAGTAACGCCAAGATGACGACCGCGCTGCTCGATCGTCTGACCCATCACTGCCACATCCTCGAAACCGGAAACGACAGCTTCCGCTTCAAAAACAGCTCCGCCCAGGCGGCAAAAAACGAAAAGGAGAAAACCGCGCCCTTGACCAAAACCTGAGACCCGAAACATACACGAAAAGCGGGTCACTTCTCGGTGAAAATCCCGGGTCAGCTCTCAGCGAAAATCAACACTCAGTCTCTTTGAAGGCACTGAGATCGTTTATGCATTGAGGCGGCAGACGAAACGGCAGACATTCTTTGCCACGCTCACCGGACGACGAATACCGACTTATGCGTCATCAGGCGGAAGGGCAGTCATGGCGCATCTCCTGGCAGAGGAAGTATCTGACATTCTCGATCGGTCCAATTTGATTCGCCATACGCCACGGACGATCATCTCGAAGGAGAACATCCTCGCCGAAATCGTGAAGGCGCGGGTGCAGGGCTACGCTCTCTGCATAGAGGAGATGATGCTCGGCGAAATCGTTCTGGCGAGCGCTATATTCGACGAAAAGGATGTCCCGATCGGAGCGGTCCACATTTCTGGCTCGCTGTCCGAATGGGATAAGGAATCCTTCTGCAGGAAACATGCTCCTCTTGCGATATCGGCTGCTCGGACGGTTTCGAAAAAGTCATAACTATAAGTCAGGGTGAGTTTCTCACGTGGGCACGCCGCTATTGAAGGCCGTCGTCGTATGCACTCCGGCTCTCGTTCCCATATGGGCCTTGGGAGGCTATCATCAGGTCGGAACAGGCAGAGCATCAGCGTCGCGACGGAAATCGCGGCTATCTCCGTGCCGCATCAAGGAAGTTACCAGCCTCAATGCATCGCTCCGCATCTCCTACTGCAAATTCTTGGCTGAAATGACCAGTGACTTGAATAAGACCAACGGCCAGGCTGCGAAACACCGAAGATGACGCCGGCGCCCGTAGCAAACCTGCCGGCCACACTCCTCCGACACCGCGCCGAGGTTCTTGCATCAAGTGCGCCGATGGCGGCGCCAGCAACGCTGTAAGGACGGCGCTCGGCGAAAAGTTTGCGCATAAGGGGTAAGCAGTCACAGACCCCACCGTGGAAACCCGGCCGTGAAGCCAAGCACGCGCGACAATCGCTCGGCCGATTGATGAAGTTGTGTGGCGGTTTCTCCATCCGTCTCTATATTTATGTCGCCCAGCAATCCCAGTGCGGTGAGCGAACAGGCTAGATTGCCGTCATGGTCAAACACGGGGCTGCTGACGGCCGCGATGCGCGGCAACAATTCCCCGCGTGTGACGCCAATGCCTCGTCGGCGGCAACGTTCGCGCAGATCGTCTATGTCGATGCTCTCTGGAAGAGATTTTTTCTCGAAGTCCGCGATCGCGCGCCACGCCGCTTCCGGTAGCCATGAAAGAAAGACCTGGCCGGTGGCGGAAGTCAGCAGCGGTAGAACGAGACCGGCGCGAGCTTCCACCGTTACCGGCCGGGTCCCCTCAAAATAGCGGATGATGGTCGGACCGCGATTGCCCCAGACAGCAAGGAAGCAAGCTTCCCCTGTTTCGTCGCGGAACGTCGCCATCGCCTCGCTGGCGCGTTCGACGATATCGAGGCGCCCCAACGCGGAAAGCCCGAGTTGAAGCGCATAGGGTCCGAGGTCGTAGCTGCCGTTGGCGTTCTGCCGCACCGCGCCGTTGCGGATGAGGCTGACAAGATAGTGATGAACCTTGCTGGACTGCTGGCCAGCCCGTTTGGCCACCTCGCTGAGTGACAGCGCGGTGCCGGCGCCTTCGAGCACGCGCAGGATAGAGAACAGGATATCGACCGACTGGATGCCCTTACGGCCTTCCGACGTGGTCGCCGGTACTTCGCTGCCGGGAAGCTGAGCCAGCTTTGCGCCGATTCGAAGACTATCAGATTCGTTCGCCATCGCCGCTCCCACCGCCAACGACCATCTTCTGTATCGCGCCATCCAATAGCGCAACCGCATTAGGCCGCACACTCTATCGCGATATTTAACATTGCTAAATGAAATCAGCAATGTTAATTGACGGTGGCTGGAGGAGCTTGCCGGTGAGTGCCGAACTCAAATGTCCTTTCGCAGGGTCGCCGTTGCCGCCGTCGTATGAAGTCGACTTCTACGGCGACGAGGTCATACGCGCGCCTTGGGACCACTATCGGCGTATGCGCGATCTCGGCGCTGTCGTCTGGCTGCCAAGACAGGGCAACTTCGCGGTCACACGCCATGCGGAAGCGCAGCAGGTGCTGCGCGACTGGCGTTTGTTCTCGTCGGCCGAAGGGGTTGCCGGCGATGCGGTAGGCTGTGCTTTCCTGAAGGGAAACACGCTGGCCTCGGATCCGCCGATTCATGACGACATGCGCAAGGCGATGGGCGAGCCGCTTTTGCCGCGCTCGCTGGAACAGTGGCGTTCCCGCATCGAAGCCATTGCTGAGGAGCTGATTGAAAAGCTGGTCAGGCAGGGTTCGTTCGATGGGATGCGCGACTTCGCGCGCAGCCTGCCTTTGACCGTAGTGACTGAACTGGTCGGCTTGCCGGACGACGGCCGCGAGAACATGCTGACCTGGGCCAACGCCTCCTTCGATATCCTTGGCGAGCAGAACGAGCGCGGCCGCCAGGGTATGGAGACGATCAAGGAAATGCGGCACTGGATCGCGACCAAAGCGTCCGGCGACCGCTTGAAGGCCGGAAGCTGGACGGCACGCATTCGCGACCTGGCTGAGGCAGGCATGATCCCGGCCGAATTCGTGCCGCAACTGATCCGCGATTACATCAATCCGAGCCTGGACACGACGATCAGCGCGACGGGTCAATTGCTCTACCAGTTGGGCAGCAATCCCGATCAGTGGAGCAAGCTGCGCGACAGCCCATCCTTTGTTCCCCAAGCAGTGGACGAGGCTGTCCGACTGGCCTCTCCGATCCGCAGTTTCTCGCGCACCCTGGCCCGGGAAGCACGGATCGGCGAGGTCGATCTGCCGGCAGGCGCACGGATCATGGTGCTTTTCGCTTCTGCGAATCGCGACGAACGCCGTTACACCGATCCGGATCGCTTTGATGTCGGGCGCGACAACGCCGATCACCTGGGTTTCGGCCACGGTATTCACACCTGCGTCGGCATGCACCTAGCGCGCATGGAAATGATGGCGCTCCTCAAGGCGATGTTGCCGCGGGTTGAGCGGATTGCGGTGGGACGCCCAACGATCGCCCTCAACAATACGATCTACAATTTCGCGGACTTACCGGCGACATTTCACGCGATCGAGGATCGTCACCTGGATTTACGCACTCTGGAGGTCAAAGTAGTTAAGCGTAACGATGTAGCGGACGGCATCGTCGCTTTGGAGCTACAAGCCGTAGATGGCGCGGAACTCCCGGCCTTCACGGCTGGATCGCATGTGGACGTAAATCTGCCCAACGGGCTGGTACGCCAGTATTCGCTGTCAACGGACCCGCGCGATCGGTCGCATTACCGTCTTGGCGTCCTTCGTGACCCGAACTCGCGCGGCGGCTCGGTTGCCGTCCACGACAGCCTGCACGAAGGGGTGGCGCTTAGGATCAGTGCGCCGCGCAATCTGTTCGAGCTGAACGAAATTGCCGAAAAGAGCATTCTGCTGGCGGGCGGCATAGGCATCACGCCGGTCCTTGCGATGGCGTATCGGCTGCATGCGCTCGGCCGGGAGTTCGAACTGCACTACGCAGTTCGCAGTTTGGACCGGGCCGCGTTTATTGGCGAAATGCGCGGTTCAGGCTTCGGGGATCGCGTCTCCATCCACGATGACAGCGGCACCGAGGACCAACGTTTCAATGCTGGCGCGCTGGTTGGAACGCCGGATGCCGGCAAGCACCTCTATTGTTGCGGGCCTAGCGGCTTTATCGAAGCGGTGACTAGCGCCGCCAAGCGGGCCGGATGGGCTGATGCCAATGTGCATGTGGAGCGTTTCAGCGTGGCGGCCTCCTCCGGCGATCAACCCGTGCAGGTCGTCGCGCAAAGAAGCGGCATCACAGTGGATGTGGCAGCAGACGAGACACTGTTGGACGCACTCCGCGCGCGAGGAATCGAGATTGAATCGTCGTGCGAGGCGGGCGCATGCGGAACATGTTTGGTCAACGTTCTGGAGGGCACGCCGGACCACAGGGACATGTATCAAACCGACGATGAAAAGGCATCCAACCGGCAAATGACCGTATGTTGCTCGCGGGCGCTCACGCCGCGTCTGGTGCTGGATATCTAACAGCATGGCGGCTTGCGTCATGTACCATGGGAGGAAGACATGAAGAGAATTTGCATACTTCTTGCCTCAACCGCGTTTGCGGGGTTGTCGACCGCTGCCCTCGCAGAAATCAAAGTTGGGGTGACGGTGTCCGCCACAGGGCCGGCCGCGTCGCTCGGTATCACCGAACGCAACGTATTCGACATCGTTCCGCGCAAGATCGGCGACGAGGATGTGACGATCATCCTCCTCGACGATGGGTCCGATCCGACTGCAGCCGTACGCAACGCCCGCAAGTTCACCAACGAAGACAAGGTGGATCTGATCATTGGATCGTCGACGACACCTGGGTCGATCGCCGTCACCCAGGTGGCTGCCGAGACCAAGACGCCTATGTTCGCCATGGGCGCCGGCGCGGCGATTGTCTCGCCGATGGACGACACCAAGAAATGGGTCTTCAAGGCTGTCCACAACGACGGCCTCATGGTCGAAGCGATTGTCCAGAAAATGGTCGCAAAGGGCATCAAATCGGTGGGTTATATCGGATTCGCCGATGCGACGGGCGAAGGCTACCTCAAGGCGTTGACGCCGCTATTGGAAAAGAACGGCATCAAGATCACCGCGACCGAGACGTATGCGCGGACCGACACCAGCGTTGCCGCGCAGGTGCTTCGCATAATTTCGGGGCAGCCTGACGCGGTCTTCATCGCAGCCTTCGGTTCGCCAGCGGCCCTGCCGCAGACGACTTTTGCCGAACGTGGGTACAAGGGGCAGATCTATCAAACGCATGGCGTCGCCAATCAGGACTTCCTGCGTCTCGCGGGCGCAAGCGCCGAGGGGGCGATCCTGCCGGTCGGTCCATTACTCGTTGCGGACCAACTGGGAGACGATGTTCCCGTGAAGGCGGAAGCCACGAAGGTCTGGCAGGCCTATGGCGACAAGTTCGGGCGGGAAACCCGCAACACCTTTATCGCCAACGCCTATGACGCATACATGATCTTTGCCAATGCTGCCCCGGCGGCTCTCAAGGTGGCCAAACCGGGGGCTCCGGAGTTCCGCTCTGCTTTGCGTGACGCCATCGAGGCGACCAACGGCTTTGCCGGCAGCAATGGCATTTACACTCTGTCCCCGCAGGACCATGTCGGGCTCAGCCTCGACTCGGTGCAAATGATCACCGTCAGCGAAGGCAGGTGGAAGGTACTCGCCAAGTAGCGGCATCGACAACCCAGCCGCGAGCCAGGGACAACACGCGTGACACCTGACATTCTCTTGTTTCTCGTTCAGGACGGACTAACCACCGGCCTCGTCTATGCACTTCTGGCGCTGGCGCTCGTCATGGTTTTCCTCGTCACGCGCATCCTTTTCATTCCCCAGGGCGAGTTGGTGATTTTCGCCGCGCTCTCCCTGGCTATGCTGGAACAGGGTGCTGCCCCGGCTACGGCCTGGCTGTCGGCCGGGCTCGGCGCACTTTGCGCCGGGCTCGATGTCTTCGGCGGATGCCGAAAGGGGAGAATGAGATCAGCGCTGCCGATGGCGTTGGCCAAATTTGTCGTCCCGCTGGCTGTTCTTGCCTTCATTCTGATGACGGTGGGAACACCTCAACCGCAATGGATCCGAATACTGGTGACCGTCCTTGTCGTCGCGCCGCTCGGTCCCTTCCTCTACCAACTCGTCTTTGTGCCCATCGCCCGCGAGTCGGTCCTTGTCCTGATGATCGTCGCGATGGCGCTGCATATTGCGATGACCGGACTTGGCTTGCAGTTCTTCGGGCCTGAAGGCTGGCGCACGGCGGCGATATTCGGAGGAACGCTGTCTGTTGGCAGCTTGATCGTTCCCGGCCAAGCCTTCGCGGTTCTAGGTATCGCAGTCGCTGTCGCTGGGGCGCTCTACTGGTTCTTCGACCGGACACTGACCGGTAAGGCTCTCCGAGCGACAGCGATAAACCAGCGCGGCGCAGAGATCGTCGGTATCGATCCGATGAGGGCAGGGGAGATCGCCTTCCTGATCTCCGGTGTGCTCGCGGCATTGTCCGGCATCGCCGTGTCGCCGCTCATGACTCTTTACTACGACAGCGGTCTGCTGCTGGGCCTGAAGGGCTTCACCGGCGCTATCATCGGCGGTCTTGCCGGCTACCTTCCCGCGACGCTCGGAGCACTGTTCATCGGCCTCTCGGAATCGGCCGCCGCCTTCTGGGCGAGCGCCTTCAAGGAAGTGATCGTCTTCACGCTCATCCTGCCGGTCTTATTGTGGCGCAGCCTCCGCGCCAACATCGTCGAGGAGCAGGAGGAATGAACCATCCTCGGCTTTTCGTTGTCGCAATGGTGCTTGTTGCCTGTGCAATGGCTGCGCTGCTTCCGGCCACCTACGTCACCAATATCATCTATATCGGCCTCGCCTCCATTGTCGCGCTGGGACTTGTCATTCTGATCGGCATTGGCGGCGTGACGTCGTTCGGTCAAGCCGCCTTCGTCGGTACGGGCGCCTATGCGTCCGCCTACGCGACGACGCAATTTGCAGTCTCCCCGATCCTCGGTCTTCTCGCCAGCCTGGCAGTCACCGGCATCGCAGCTGCGGTACTCGGGCTGCTCACGATGCGCCTCAAGGCGTGGTATCTTCCGCTTGGTACGTTGGCATGCGGCCTTGCGCTCTACTATTATTTCGGTACCGCGCAGATGCTGGGCGGACATACCGGCTTCGGCGGTATCCCGCCGCTGTCGGTCGCCGGCTATTCGCTGATAGGAGAGCGCGAGTCCGCTGTAGTCGTCTGGCTGATGGCGGGTCTCTGCGCCGTCGTTCTGATCAACCTTCTGGACAGCCGGACGGGGCGCGCCATGCGTTCGCTGCGCGGCCGCGTGGTCATGGGCGAAGCATTCGGTATCGACACCACCTGGCTACGGTTCCGGCTTTTTGTGCTGTCAGCCTTATTCGCCGGCATTTCAGGCTGGCTTTACGTCCACATCGTGCGGTTTGTGAATCCGTCGCCCTTCTCGCTCACTGCCAGTATGGACTACCTGTTTATGGCCGTGATCGGCGGCGCAGGAAGCATCTGGGGTGCGTTCCTCGGCGCGCTTATCCTGGTCACGTCACGGCAATGGCTTGTCGAGACGTTGCCCGGGCTGATCGGCACGCAGGCAAGCTACGAGATGATCGTATTCGGGCTGGCGCTGATCCTGTTGCTACAGCGCACTCGCAACGGCCTGGTACCGTTCATCCAGCGCCTCTTCCCGGGAAATCGCCGGGCAACTCCGCCCAGGACTGACGGCGCGCCGCTGGCGCGTCTTCCCGATACGGGGAGCAACATCCTGAACGTGCGTGGCCTCAGCAAAACTTTTGGCGGCCTGAAGGCCGTATCTGAGGTAAGCTTCGACGTACGGCCCGGTGAGATCGTGGCTCTGATCGGCCCAAACGGCGCCGGCAAGAGCACTATGTTCAACCTGATTACCGGTGTGCTGCAGGCTGATGCGGGAGAGGTGACTTTCTGCGGGCGGCGCCTCGACATGTTGCCATCGCACAAAATGGTTCGCCTTGGTTTAGCCCGCACGTTCCAGCATGTGCAACTGCGCAGCGACCTGTCATCCGGGGGCAATGTGGCGATTGGCGGCCATGTCCGCACGGCTTCGGGAATGTTGAAATCGATGCTGCGGCTTGATCGGGCCGAAGAAGCGTCGTTGGCTACTGAAGCCCAGCATCAGCTGCAACGCGTTGGTTTGCCGGAGGCATATCATGTTCCCGCCGGCGACTTGGCATTGGGTCAACAACGACTTGTTGAGATAGCGCGCGCACTCGCTGCCGACCCGAAGATATTGATGCTCGATGAACCCGCAGCCGGGCTGCGGCATCAGGAGAAGCAGGGGCTTGCAAAGCTTCTATCCGAGCTTCGCGGCCACGGGATGGGCATTCTCATCGTCGAACACGACATGAATTTCCTCATGTCGCTGGCCGATCGGGTCGTCGTTATGGTTTCCGGCGCAAAGCTGACAGAGGATGTACCGGCAAGGGTTCAGAAGGATCCTCGGGTCATAGAGGCCTATCTCGGGGTCGATGCGGAGGCGCGCCATGTTGCTTAGCGCGCCGCCCGCCTTGAAGGTCGAATCACTGAGCGTCAGCTATGGAAAAGTGATGGCGGTGAGAGGCGTCAGCTTCGATCTGCCCGTCGGATCTGTGGCCACGATCATTGGGCCGAACGGCGCCGGCAAGTCGACTCTGCTGAATACGATCGCCGGTCTGCTCCCAGCGCGTGGCAACGTCTCTCTAGGCGGCACCTCGATCTCCCGATCGACGACGGTCGAGCGGATACGCCTCGGCATGTCGATCGTTCCGGAGCAGCGAGAGCTCTTCGGCACGATGAGCGTGGCGGACAACCTCATATTGGGCGCATTTTCGCGTAGATCGGATCGCGAGGCGGTTACCGGGCAATTGCATGCAGTCCTCGATCTCTTTCCCAAACTGAAGGAGCGCGAACATCAGCTCGCGGCGACGCTGTCTGGCGGCGAACGACAGATGCTGGCGATCGGGCGGGCGCTGATGAACCGGCCCAAGGTTCTGCTTCTGGATGAACCCAGCCTCGGGCTCGCGCCACGCATCGTAGAGGATGTGTTCGCGGCCATCGACAGACTGCGTGACTTCGGCGTCTCCATGCTGATTGTCGAGCAGAATGCCCGTATCGCGCTCAGGCATGCCGACTACGGTTTTGTGCTTGAGAACGGGACATTTGCCATGGAAGGGCCGGCGGGTTCGCTTCTTGGAGACGCGCGCGTGCTGAATAGCTACCTCGGCGCCGCCCGAACTTGAACTGGAACAGGAGGAAGCCATGACGTTTCTTCGAAATACCTGGTACGTCGCCGCCTGGGGCGAACAGGTGCCGCATGGCAAATTGGTGGCCCGGCGTATCCTCGGCGAACCGATCGTCATATTCCGCAAAGCGGATGGAAGTCTGGCCGCGTTGACTGACGCGTGTCCGCATCGCTTTGCGCCGTTGAGCGAGGGCAAGTTGCTTGAGGGCGATCGAGTGCAATGTCCGTACCACGGGCTGCAATACGGAGCTGACGGCAAATGCGTGTACAACCCGCACGGCAACGGGCGGATCGTGCCGACGATGAAGGTAAAATCCTATCATCTGGCCGAAAAGCACACGATCGTCTGGATATGGATGGGCGACAAAGAGCCCAATCCGTCCCTCATCCCCGATTTCGAAATCCTCGACACCTCGCCGCCGGAGGTGACGTCGAAGCGCGACTGGCTGCGCATGGAGGCGAACTATCTGCTGATCACCGAGAACCTGCTCGATCTCAGCCACGTGAGCTTCCTGCACGAGGGCATCCTCGGTAATGAGGAAACCGTGGCGGCGAAGATCGAAGTGGAAGAGCGCGATCGCACGCTTTGGGTCAGCCGCATCATGCCGAATGTGCGCGTTCCAGGGCTGTTCGATCTGATGTTCAAACGCGACGGCGGTAAGGTCGACCACTGGGCGATCATGCGCTGGAACACGCCCGGTTGTCTGCTCAACAATAGCGGCGTGACCGATGTGGGCGCGGCACGAGACCAGGGGGCGGGTATCTACGGCACGCATTTCCTGACACCGGAGACCGAGACGACGACGCTCTATCATTTCTGCGCCGTGCGGCAGAATCCGCGTAGTTGGGGAGCCGAGATCGATGCCGAAATACGTGCCCAGATGTCCGACCTTCGCAGGCACGCGTTCGAGGATCAGGACAAGCTGATCATCGAGGCGCAGCAGAAGGCCTATCTCGATCCGGCCGTGAATACGGATCGCCCGATCATCCAGGAGATCGACGCGGGACCGGTGCGCTTCCGTCGAATCCTGGACAAACTGATCGCGGAGGAAGGGGCGCCGGCGGGGCAGGCCGAAACGCCGCGGCCTCGCGCCGCCTCGCCGCTGGGCCTGTCGTGATGACCGACCAGGGCGTGGCGCTTGTCGCCGTCAATCCAGACGCGTTTTCGGAGGCGAGGATCGTCGCCGACGCCTGGACGAGACATGTCGGAAAAGTTTCCGAGCCAATCAGGGACATGCTCGATGCCGGCCGTTATCTCGACGCGGCAATCGAACTCGCAAAGGTGCTGATTGGTTCGCCATTGATAGGCTGGAAACTGCGGTTCACCAGCTCCGGTGGGCCCTATGAGGTCGAGCTGCTTCTCGACGACGGCTGGCAGTCTCCGATCGGACAGTCCGACCAGGCGCTGACTATCGCATTCGTTGAAGCGATATCGAACTGGCGTCGATCCCGCGCCGATCGCGCAAAGCTGTCAATGCCTTGAGCGCCGCGCCGTAGACACGCGATCGAACGGATATCTGACCCGGACCTGAAGGTTGGGTACATCAGCGAATACCTGTCCGGCATTAATCCGCCCACGAGCGCAGCGCATTGGCAAGCGATATCGGCTCGCCGGGCGGGCTCGATGGCTTTGACGGCTGCGAGGCGGAAATCCACAGAGATCGGAGACCCAGCATCCGAGATCCGGCATAGTTCATGTTCCGTTCGCCCTTAGCGCACTATTTCGCACTGATCTTGTTCTGACTCCTAATTGGCTCGATCAGGCGCGTGCTCATATCCGGTTCCAGGGCCTGCCGTCGCGCATCTGCTGGCTCGGCCTCGGCGACAGCCACCGCGTCGGCCTCGCCTTCAACGAGATGGTGGCCCGCGGCGAGCTGAAGGCGCCGGTCGTCATCGGCCGCGGCCATATGGATTCAGGCTCCGTCGCCTCGCCAACGCGTGAAACCGAGGGGATGCTGGACGGCTCGGACGCAGTGTCAGACTGGCCGATCCTTAATGCGCTGCTGAACTCCGCCTGCGGTGCCACCTGGGTATCGTTCCATCACGGCGGTGGCGTCGGCATGGGCTATTCACAGCATTCCGGTATCGCCCTGATTGCCGATGGATCGCCGGAAGCGTCGGAAAAGATCAGCCGCGTGCTATGGAACGACCCGGCGACAGGTGCCATGCGCCACGCCGATGCAGGCTATCAGATCGCTAACGACTGCGTCCGCCGTAACCGTCTCGATCTTGCCAATGCCGTAATATAAGCGGTCCTTTTATCGTTATGATTGTCTCGGGTTTGCGAATGGATCATCCTGGCTGCGCCGGCAACCGGGACGCATGGAGCCGGACCGGAAATATCGAGGGTCCGTTCAGTGAGCCTGCGTTTGGTTTGATTGCGTCTACTGTGTGACGCGTCGGGCGAAGTCGAGGAAGCCCCTAGATGCCGTAATGGGCCGGCGCCCAGCAGGTGGCCATGAAGGTGGCTGTCCCTCAGAGTGATGATGTTGAAACGGGGTCCGATTGCGTCGTCCCCAAGCATCGAATGAGGGACAGCCATGGACTATTATGCCGGAATTGATGTGTCGCTGGAACAGAGCAGCGTTTGCGTTGTGGATGCGTCGGGCAAGATCATGCATGCGGGAGACGAAGGTGGAGAGCGAGCCTGAGGCGCTATTGCGGCATTTTGCCGACCTTGGATTGCCGATCAGCAGGATCGGCCTCGAGGCGGGACCGTTGTCGCAGTGGTTGCGCGAGGCACTGCGGAGCGCCTTCAGCGCCACATCGACGGGCCCGATCTTTTGCGGTCGGGTCCGTCCTGCACTCACACATCTCGCAACCCGCCACTTGCCGACACCAGGGGAACGAGACGATTTCCTGCGAATCTGGATATTATGGAGATCAACACGGAGTTTGGCCATGCGACAGTTCACGACAGGCGACCTCAACAAACAGGTTGGCGACGTCACCGATGCCGCCAGCCGCGAACCGATCGTGCTCACCAAACACCGGAAACCCCGCTTCGTCCTGATGAGCTATGAGCACTACGAGCGGATGCGTACCGGCGGGGATCCGCGTCGCGCCTACCATGTCTCCGATATGCCGGAGGAGCACAAGGACCTCTTCGCCGCGGAAATCGACCGGCTGGCGCGCGGCGAGGGTTATGACGATGAGCCGTGAGTTCCTGCCCGGCCAGATCATCGCCTATCCGTATCTCTGGGCATGGCAGCAGGAACGCGGCGAAACCGAAGGCCGCAAGCTCTCCGGTCGACCTGCGTCGTCGTAGCCGTCAGAAGCGCAAATGACGGCCTGACCCATCTGGCGCTTCTGGCCATCACCACGCAGCCGCCTCAGCACGGCCGCGTTGCGCTCGACATCCCCGATATCGAGCGCCGGCGCGCCGGTCTGAGCGGCCTCAAGCGATGCTGGATCGTCGTCGACCAATACAATTACGGTATTGCTGAGCGCTCCTGGTACATCGAACCGGGAAACGACATCCTCGGGCGCTTCAGCAAGGCCTTCGTGATGAAGATCGCGACCGCCTTCGTCAAAGCGCGCCAATCGGGCCGGCGTGTCGACCGTCTGGATTGACTATCGGCTGCGCAGCATGCGCCTGCCGACACGTCTGAGCTTTGGTAATTTATGTTGCGGGTGGGTGGAGTCGTGTGTCGAGGGCGAACGGTTCCTGTAATTTCAGCACATAGGCGTCCGTCGCACCGGTAGCGAGAAAAACCAGATTCCAGCTATGTTTGGAGACGGCACTCGGGATCGCGACGAAACGATGGCGCCGAAGCAGATCGTCCCCGAAAGCCTGTTGTCCCGCGCTGGGAATGCCCGGGTGCAGCCAGTTCGGGTTGGGCACGCTTGCGGGATCAACGATATGAATATCGCCCGGATTGATGATCACGGCCGCCGTCATCATATGCGCGACCGTGTCGAGCGCTCGAAACCCCTTGTGTACCGCGACCTCAAGGATCGCGGTCGCGGGATCGAACGAGCAATAGACCGCGCGAACCCCCTTGCTGTTCCAGCGCCCTCCAAACCGATAGGCGCCTTCTCCACTATCCCATGTCGGAGCGTGGCCCGCCTGATCGAGCCGCCAGGCGACCAGCTCGGACCCGCCGAGCGCGAGCGGCAGAAAGGTCATGCATAGCCGCCGTACTCGAGGCGGCCGAGATGATCCTCGACCAATTCGACGCCGGCGGGC
>Ga0164242_10001775_pt1 | contig 25321 bp, 26 predicted proteins | sample OricomgcompostMG_FD_108783 | JGI IMG/M metagenome (GOLD analysis project Ga0164242, IMG submission 108783) | Miracle-Growth compost microbial communities from Emeryville, California, USA - Original compost - Miracle growth compost (MG) ...
TCCTAAAAGCTGACAAAACAAGCAAAGCCAGCATTAAAGCCAAAAGAAAAATGGCCGGTTGGAACCATAAATTTCTAATTACACTTATTGATTACAAAAATTTCTAATGCGTCGGCCCTGATTAATGGCTGCGCTATGCTAAGTATTTATTATAAAATTTGGGCCGACGCCATTTTATTCGAAAAATCGAAACGTGGTAAGGATGTCAATTGGAAAACTATTACCATTATTGCCGTATCCTTGCTGCAAGGGCTAAATTTATTTGTCCTTTTATTTATATTACGATGGCTTACTCATAAGCAATTGCCCATATTACTGCCGGTAAGTATTTTTAATATGAGCGCTTTAAACAGCGCTTGCGCTATTATTTTGATATTTTTTGCCCCATTTGTAATTCTGAATTACTTGCTTATTTATTATAATAATAAATACCTGGAAATAATACGACGGTATCCCGACCGGAAAGGGAAGCTGTATCGCAATTATTTTTTGTGGAGCCTGGGTGTTATTGTTATCCCGGTTGTTTTTAAACTGGTATTTATCACTATCGTTTAATCGCCGATACTGGTACTTATATTATCGGACCGGCGCTTAACAGCCGGACCGGCGATATACATCTGCTGCAGCTTTTCGTATAGCTGGTCGGCCTGGAAGGGCTTGGTCAGATAATCCTGCATCCCTACTTCCCTTATCTTAGCATTAATATTGTGCGATACCGAAGCCGTCATGGCGATAATAGGAACGCTGGATCGGTTGGGATCGCCGGAGGCGCGTATAGTTAGTGTAGCGGTATAACCATCCATTACCGGCATGTGCAAATCCATTAATATACCGTCGAACGAGTTATTTAATGCCTGGTTAACGGCCTCCTGCCCGTTCACCGCTACAACGGTTTGTATTTCCCAGTTATGTAACAGTTTTTCGAGCAGCAAAATGTTAATCCGGTTATCCTCAACAATCAAGAGCTTTAAGCCCCTCATGCTGGTTTTCTTTACCTTAAATTCAGGGATATTATTCACTTCGCCCTTATATAAGGTAAAATCAATAATAAATGAAAATTCCGACCCACGTCCGGGTTCGCTTTTTAGCTGAATGGTGCTGTTAAATAGCTTAAGCAGTCTTTTAACAATAGCCAGGCCAAGGCCGGTTCCGCCGTAATGCCTTGTTGTATCGGATGATGCCTGGGTAAATGGATCAAAAACCGCTTCCTGCCTTTCGGCAGGTATGCCAATACCGGTATCGCTTATAAAAAACTGAATGCGAATATGCTCGTCATCGCGGTTAAGCACTGTTGTTTTAATACCTGCAACGCCCGCATGGGTAAACTTAATAGCATTACCGGCCAGGTTATAAATAATTTGTGTAAGCCGGGTCGGATCAGTCACTACAAAGCAATCTGTCATGTTTTTATCCAGCTTTAATTTCCAGGTGAGGATCTTTTCCGCGGCCTTCATTTCAAGGCCTAAACTTATTTTTTGCAATAAAGCCGCCAAATCTATCGGTACGGCTTCCAGCTCAATTTTGTCCAGTTCGCTTTTGTTATAATCCAGGATATCATTAATAACCGATAATAAATTGGTTGCTGAAAATTCCAGGATATTGAGGTTCTCTTTTTGCTCATCGCGCGCCGAATCCCGAAGCAGGTTGGCCATACCAATAACACCATTTAACGGCGTACGCAATTCGTGCGACATGGTTGATAAAAATACGGACCGCGATTCGGCCAATGCTTTGGCCTCGGCAATGTTTAGCTGTAATTGCTGGTTAAGCAGTTCCTTCTCTCTTAAATTTTGATAAAATGCCTGGTAATAAAGATAATGACTGGCGATGAAAGTCATAAAATTCAACAATACGATGGTATCAAAACCCGATGAATTCAATTCTTCAGACGGCATTAAATTGCCGCCTGTTGTGCCTGTCGTCATATAAATTACAACCGGCAACACGGCAATTCCGGTATAAAATGCAGCCCATTTGCCGCCAATAATATAATAGCTGACCAGCGTGGTCATAAATACCATTTGAACGGTAAAAATATTAATGTACTGAATATACCAGAATATGTTTGACCATATAATGAGCAGCCCGGACACGATCATGACATGCGAAATTACACCGATGCTGGCCGGGCGGTATAAAATTATTTTGATGAGAATAATGAATAGCAGAATAATAATTAAGGCTCGTGCCAATTGCCTGTACTGATCGTGCTGCAAGGCCACCGGTATAGCTATAAGCACTTTAGTAAGCGCGAAAGTTAGCGTGATAAGGACAATTTTTAATTTTGCCTTTTTAAACGAGTCAGGTTCTAAAGCCATAACCTTCCTAACAGAGAAATTAAAAAAAGGAAGTCGCTTTTCCATTAAGGCTTAATTATAGTAAATATAATTATACGTTGAGGGATGGTCAAATCTGTTAACTATAGTTTTATAGTAAATTTAAGCTTAAATAACTAAAGTTTTGTAACAATTTACTGCAAAAACAATTGTTTAACGATAAGTTATTTCAATGTATAATTCCGTATATCTGAAGCGCCGCTATTTCAAATAGAAACGGGGTTTATTTTTTCTTTATTCCTTCGGCCTGCAGCTGATTCATGGCCATTAGTTCTTTCATGGTACGCTGCATGTTTTCACTGCTTCCATCCAGGAATATTACGTTACCCTCAGAGTTTTCTGAAAAATGTTTAATGGCTTCGGTCCACATGGTAAACAATATTACCGAGGTATCCATATTGGCCTCCTGCATTTCCTTGGCGGCAACCGTCATGCCCTTGGCCACTTCCTCGCGGAACAGCGCTATACCCTGCCCGCGCAATTGTGCTGCCTGGCGTTCGGCCTCGGCGGCTATCTTAATAGCATTACCTTCGGCTTCGGCGGCTTTTGTTTTGGTGATCAGCAGCGCCTGGCCTTCATTTTCGGCGGCGGCTTTCAGGTTATTGGAAGCTACTACCTGGCTCATTGATTTCATGATCACATCGTCAAACGTAATATCGTTCAGCTGTAAATCCTGCAAATGATAGCCCCAGGCTTCCAGTATCTGGTCAATCTGTTCCTTCACATGCTCCACAATATCACGGCGCAATATCAGTACATCCGATTGCCGCTTGGTGGCTACAAACGCGCGGATGGAACCTTCAACGGTACGGATGAGCGCCTGCATCAGGTTGCGGTCGTCCACAAACTTAAAGGCCACATTTTTTATGGTTTCCTCGTTTTGGTCAAATACCGAATAAAGCAGCATGGCCTTAAAGTACACATTGGCCTGATCAACAGTTACAGCCTGAAACTCCAGTTCTACCGACCGGTTTTGGATAGAAATACGCGCGTATAACTGTTCAATTAAAGGAATTTTAAAATTTAGCCCAGGGGTTAAAATACGGCGGTATTTACCAAAAACGGTAATAACGCCTATAGTGCCCTGATTGATAGTTACAAATGATGTAAATACAATAATAAGGGCGATAAAAACAAGTATGAACAAAGAGATTAATGGTGACATTGCAGATTTGGTTTGATAAAATAAATATAGGGTAAAATATTTGGAGTGCAATTTGATTAATTAAATTAAATAATTTAAACAAACCACGCTTATGAACTTAAAACGAACTTTCGGCGCGATACTTACCGTATTAGGCATAATCGGGCTGATCTACACAGGAGTAGGTATTGTAGAGCATACTGTACAAACCACCACATTGGTTGTTGTGGGCATTATATCGCTGCTGTTTTTTTTCCAGGGTATAACCCTGGTACGCAATACGGCTGATACGGCTAAATAATAATTCACAAAAAAATCCTCCCGCAGGCGCAGGAGGATTAGTGGTTTATAGTAGGTTTATAATTGGTTATTTACTATCCTGATCATCGTTTGATGATGATTGCGATGCCAGTTCGGCTTTTAACGATGCCAGCATACGTCCGCCTTTATAAAAATAACGGGTGTAATACGGATCATCGATATTGCTGATGGAAACTCCTTTTGATGAGGCATGCGCGAAACGGCCGTCGCCCAGGTAAATGCCTACATGCGAAATGCTGCGGCTGTGTATTTTAAAAAATACCAGGTCGCCTTCCTTTAAATCGTCCTTATCAACCGGGTCAACCATGCTGAAAATATCGCGGGAGTTACGTTTGATATCCAGGTCGAACACCTTGCTGTAAAGCTCTTTGGTAAACGCCGAGCAATCAATGCCTTTTTTTGATGATCCGCCGAAACGGTATGGGGTGCCTATCCAATCGTAAACAAATTGGAAAAGCTTTACATTAGAAGTTGCAGATATGGCTACGCCCATAATTTGGGACAGGTAAGATTTAGCTAAACTTTCCTCTTCTTCAGCTGGTTTATCAGCTGTTAAAGTTGGAATGGTTTTTGTCTGCGCCTGGACAGCTAAAACACTGAAGAATAACGCAATAGCAAGAATAATTTTCTTCATTAAAATTCTTAATTTGTTGGTGTTAATGCAACAAAATGTTTACTAAAACAGACACCTTACCTGTTGTTGACGACAAAACTATACAAATTTTTTAAATTACCAAATGTTGACAAATATTTTTTATCAGGCATTTAGCGCATTATTTTTAAACCAATGTTAATAAAATTTCAATTAAATTAATACATAAGCGCCCCGGTAGCATAATCTACCTGGGCTGCCTCGCCCCAGCCCGACAGCATTACGCTTGTTGGCCCTCTCATTCGCTGCGCGGAAAGCGGGTGAATCAGACTTACGAAGTTTTTAAAACTTCGTAAGTCTGTGTAAATGTATATTACCCACCTCTTTCGCCGAAGGCAAAGAGAGAGGGTGATCCAGCGAAGCGAAGATCGGGTGAGTAAACAGCGGGATAGGAGTTCCAATATTTTAAGGCCCGCTATGAGCCTGCCTGCCGTAAGAGCGCGTACAGCCCGGCCGAAGGCATCGTCCGGGCAAAAATATCCCGACTGTCAATTAAAACTGTACAATGATATTTATGTTATCAATAAAATACATAAGGTATTATTGCATAGCAAATACATTGTTTACTTTTATTACAACACCCACCCGCATGTTTAAAAGATTATTATGCAAACATATTACCCAGCAACAGGATATTAATATTAATGAGCATTGTGCCAAATGTTATTCTGACATTAGAGACAGCGCCATGTTTAATGTTAAAATAAGCTGAATTATATGCTAAATAAATATTTATAACAAAGCCATTGCAGTTTCGATATATTGCAGGATATAATTAGATTTGCGCTTTCTCAAAGAAATTGATCGTTTAACAAATGGGTTCAATCGCTATTACTAAAGATACCTACCTGATGTGGTATGAGTCAATGCTGCTGATGCGCAGGTTCGAAGAAAAATCAGGACAATTATACGGACAACAAAAAATCAGGGGCTTCTGCCACCTGTATATTGGCCAGGAAGCCGTTTTAGCCGGGGCAAAATCAGTGCTGAAAAAAGGAGACAGTATGATAACCGCCTATCGCGATCATGCTCATGCTTTAATTCAGGGTACACCACCTAACGCTGTTATGGCCGAATTATATGGCAAGGCTACCGGCTGCTCAAAAGGCAAAGGCGGTTCCATGCACATGTTTGATAAGGAAAATCATTTTTACGGCGGTCACGGCATTGTTGGCGGCCAGATCCCTTTGGGCGCGGGTATCGCCTTCGCCGAGAAATATAAAGGCACCGATTTTTTGAGCGTGGCTTATATGGGCGATGGCGCTGTTCGCCAGGGCGCGCTTACCGAAACCTTTAACATGGCTGCCTTGTGGAAACTGCCGGTAATTTTTATTTGCGAAAATAACGGTTACGCCATGGGTACCTCGGTAGAGCGTACTACCATACAAACCGATATTTATAAACTGGGTTTACCATACGGCATCCCTTCATCGGCCGTTGATGGTATGGACCCTGTCGCGGTTCACAACGCTATGGACGAAGCCGCCCAGCGGGCGCGCGCCGGCGAAGGGCCAACTTTCCTGGAAATGCGCACCTACCGTTATAAAGGCCACTCCATGTCCGACCCGCAAAAGTATCGCACTAAAGAGGAATTGGAAAGCTATAAAGCGAAAGATCCGATTGAAAGCATCAAACAAGCCATCCTGAAAGAAAAATATGCTGACGAGAAATGGTTTGACGACATGGATGCCAAAATAAAAGGGATTGTTGATGAGGCGGTAAAATTTGCCGAAGAGTCACCATGGCCAGAGGCATCAGAACTGTATACAGATGTGTATGTACAAAAGGATTATCCTTATATACGCGACTAAGCATTTACATTTATAAAATTAATCTAACAACTATTCATCAAAATAATATATGGCTGAGGTAGTTAAAATGCCTAAAATGAGCGACACCATGACTGAGGGGGTGATTGCTAAATGGCATAAAAAAGTGGGCGATAAGGTAAAATCGGGCGATGTACTGGCCGAAATTGAAACCGATAAAGCCACGATGGATTTTGAATCGTACCAGGATGGCACCCTGCTTTATGTAGGTGTACAGGAAGGCGGTTCCGTACCGGTTGATACCGTAATTGCCGTTTTAGGTAAAGAAGGTGAAGATTATAAAGCCCTTTTAGATGGCGGTACCCCCCAGCCCCCTGAAGGGGGAGCCAATGAGGCACCTGCCGAAGAAAAGAAAGCCGAACCTGCTCCTGCCGCTCAGGCATCAGCTGCCCCGGCTGCTACTCCGGCCCCGGCCGCAAAAAAAGTAGATACTTCCAGCATTCCGGCCACTGTTATCCGTATGCCTTTACTAAGCGATACCATGACGGAGGGCACCATTGAAAAATGGAACTTTAAAGTGGGCGACAAAGTAAAAGCCGACGACTCGCTGGCCGATGTGGCAACGGATAAGGCTACCATGGAAGTGGTGGGCTACGAAGCCGGCACCTTATTATATATAGGTGTTAAGGAAGGCGAAGCCGCCCAGGTAAACGGTATTATAGCTATTGTTGGTAAAGAAGGGACTGATATTACACCTTTATTACAGGATAATGGTGGCGAAGAAGCGACAAGCGATGGTAGCACCAGCGCTCCCGCTACGGAAGCCCCTGCTACTGCTACTGCCGCCCCTGCTACCGCTTCAACCGAAGACGACAGCCGCGTAAAAGCATCGCCGCTGGCCCGTAAAATAGCCCGCGATAAAGGCATTAACCTGAACGAGGTTAAAGGCACTGCCGATGGCGGCCGTATTGTAAAAAAAGATATTGAAGGCTTTACGCCTTCAACCCAACAGGTACAGGAAGCCCATAAAGCTGCTGAAGCCGCTCCTGCTAAAACGGCAGATAAGGCAACGGTTAATATCCCAACCTATACCGGCGAAGAGAAATTCAGCGAACGGCCGGTTACGCAAATGCGTAAGGCTATCAGTCGCCGTTTATCCGAGAGTTTGTTTACCGCGCCCCATTTCTATGTAACCATGTCTATTGATATGGACTCGGCTATGGCGGCACGTGTTAAGATGAACGAGTACGCTCCGGTTAAAATATCATTTAACGATTTGGTGGTTAAGGCCTGCGCTGTCGCGTTAAAACAACATCCTGCTATTAACTCCTCGTTCCTGGGTGATAAGATCCGTACTAACGAGCATGTGCATATTGGCGTGGCCGTAGCGGTTGACGAAGGCTTGCTGGTACCGGTTATTAAATTTGCCGATGGCAAATCATTAAGCCACATTTCGGTTGAAGTAAAGGATTTCGCGGGCAAAGCCAAGTCTAAAAAATTACAGCCTGCCGAAATGGAAGGCTCAACCTTTACCATTTCCAACCTGGGCATGTTTGGTGTTGACGAGTTTACCGCTATTATTAATACCCCTAATGCCTGTATATTAGCCGTTAGCGGTATACAAGCGGTTCCGGTAGTTAAAAACGGAGCGGTAGTACCGGGCAATATCATGAAAGTTACGCTAAGTGCCGATCACCGCGTGGTTGATGGCGCGCTGGCTGCCGCTTTCCTGCAAACGCTTAAACAATTACTGGAAGAGCCGGTAAGGCTTTTAGTATAAGCAGCTAAAAATCCAAATAAAAAGAGCGATGATTTAATTTTCATCGCTCTTTTTATTTGCCCGTATACCTCGGGTGGACAGTTTATTTTTGTTCATTTTTTATTTTTCGCTCAATTAAAAATCCAAGTGCTTTTCGTTTTCGTTAGTATAGCTATTCTGTACCAAATTATGAACGAAGCAATAGAAAATAAAGTAAGGGCGGTGGCCGTTAATATTCGTAAAATAAGAGAATCTAAAGATTACACCCAGGACTATTTAGCTATAAAGCTTGCCATATCACAAAACGCTTATAGTAAAATTGAATTAGGCTATACCAAAATAACGGTAGAACGGCTTTTCCAGATAGCGCACATACTGGAAGTTGACCTGGTTCATCTGATCAATGGCGATGCCGGGCAGCCGCATTTGTTGCAGGCAAACAGCAATAACCTGTAGTAATATACCTACTGCCCGGTTAATTCTTATTTATTACCATACCCGGCATAATAGTCCCTTCAGATATTCTCCTTCCGGGAAAGAGGACCTTACCGGATGATCCTCGGGCTGGCAAAACTGGTGAATAAACTGCACCTGCTTACCGGCATCAAGCGCGGCCCAGGCCAGTACCTGTTTAAAAGTTTCCATACCCATAGCGCCCGAGCAGGAATAAGTAGCCAGTAAGCCGCCGCTATTCAACAATAACATGGCCAGGCGGTTAAGGTCTTTATAAGCACGCGATGCCCTGTCAAGCGCCGAACGCGAAGGGGCATATTTAGGCGGATCAAGTATAATAACATCAAACGTAATGTTCTCCTCGCGGAATTTTCTTAGCTGACTGTTCACATCCGATTTAATGGCGCTATGCTTAGCGATGTCCAGTTTATTAAGCCTGATATTTTCACTTAACGTTTCAATAGCCAGCGCCGAACTATCCACACTGGTAACCTGCGCGGCGCCCCGTTTCAAACTATTGAGGGTAAAACCACCGGTATAGCAAAAACAATCGAGCACGGTTTTGCCATTCACATAATCCGCCAGAATACGGCGGTTATCGCGCTGATCGCAATAAAAGCCCGATTTTTGTCCCTCGGCTATATTAATGCCATAGGCAATGCCATTCTCTTTCACCTTCACCAATTCGGGCGGCGGGTTTCCGGCCAGTACGCCGAAAGATTCGCCCAGGCCTTCATGCGCGCGCGATGAGGCATCGCTTTTATCAAAAATGCCCTTAGGTTTTAAAAGGGCTTCCAGTTCATTAATAATTACCGGCATCACAGCTGCTATACCCGAGGTAAGGATCTGCACCGAAAGATAACCGGCATACTTATCTACAATAAGCCCAGGCAGGTAGTCGGCCTCGCTAAAAATAAGGCGGCAGGTATCAGTGCCCTTATCGGTTAATAAATGGGCGCGGCTTTCCACCGCTTGTTTTACCTTACCGCGGTACCAGCTCTCGTTAATGGCAATATGCTCATCCCACTCCAGCAGCCGTACCGCCACACGCGATTGATCGTTATAAAAACCATACGCCAGGAAAGCGCCCTTGGCATCCGTCAGCCGGATCACTTCGCCATTGGCCGGCTTGCCTTTTACTTTTTCAATAGCGCCCGAAAACACCCAGGGGTGCCTGTGCAGTACGGCCTTTTCTTTGCCTTTTTTTAGTATAACATCCGTCATATAGCCGCAAAGGTAAGTTTTTGCTGATTACCCCGTAGAGACAGATGATTATCTGTCTTAAATTAATCCCGTAGAGACAGATGATTATTTGTCTTAAATTAATCCCGTAGAGCAGATGATTATCTGTCTTATAAATTAATCCCGTAGAGACAGATGATTAGTCTTATAAATTAATCCCGTAGAGACAGATGATTATCTGTCTTAAATTAATCCAGGGAGACAGATAATCATCTGTCTCTACAAATTTAAAATAACAAAAAACCCGGCTTCAGGCCGGGTTCATTAAACTATTCATAGCCGCCATTAAACGGCGGTCGGTCTCCTGATGAGGCCCAATAAAAGCGCGATAATAGCGATAACTAACAAGGCATGTATTAAACCTGTGGCGGAATACATAAATACGCCCAGCGCCCATCCAATTATCAGGATAACGGCGATGATATACAGTAATGATCTCATAGTAAATGTTCTTTTAATTAATGTTTTCTACTAATAAAAGATGATTACCGGTAAAAAGGTTTTAAGTTTTTTATTTTCAGTTGTAATTATGACTTCGGTTAAGCGCGTCGCTGATTCTTTTTATTAAAAAAACAAAAGCCCCCAAGCGCTCGCCGCCGGGGACTTTCTACCTAAACCTTATCACAAATTAACTGGTGGTAGACACCAGTTATTGATAAGTCGGCAAACTAATATTTTTTTGTGAATTATTTGCATATTATTTATCAATTGTAAATAAATTATTACTTAAGCCACTGATTTCTAATCATTAACTCTTTATTTGTTGGTTTTTCAACACTTGCTATGTAATACTTAACCTGTGGGTTTTTGCGCAGGGTTACTATAAGGCTTACAGGCAGGCCATCTCTTATTAAATTAATGGTTAATTTATTGCCTATGCTTTTACCGGTCATAGCCGAAGCCACGTCAGTGAACGGCTGTCCGTTAATGGCAATTAACTCATCGTTAACATTCAAACCGTCAATCCAGGCAGCGCTGTTCCTTATAACCGAGGTTATCAATGTTTTGCCATTAACTACAACGGTGGTAATACCCAGCGCAGGGATATTATTATCCGCCATATTATTAATAAGTTTAAAACCGGCGTAACCCAGGTATTTGTTGTAATCAATATCAGCCACGCCCCAAACATATTGCTCATAAAACCGATCCAGGTTACCCGCGTATTTTTCCAGCAACTGTTTAAATTCAATATCAGCATAACCGCGCTTTTGGTTCTTATAAAATTCGGTATAAGCCTCCTTCATCACATCGTCCAGGGAATATTTCCCCTCGCTGTGATGAATAATTTCCAGATCGAGCAGCATAGCCATTACAGCACCCTTGCTATAATAGGATACGCCCGAGTTATTACTATTCTCGTTAGGCCTGTAGTATTTTATCCAGGCATCAAAACTGGCCTCGTATAAAGGCTGTACTTTATTGCCCGGTTGGTTCTCAATCAGGTTAATGTCATCCGCTAAAGCGCTCAGGTAGTTATCCACGGTATAGCGGCCCAGGCGATGAACTATTAAATTATCATAATAAGCGGTAAAGCCTTCGGCTATCCATAGGTCGGTAGTGTAGTTCTCATTATCATAATCAAAGGGCCCCAAAGCTGCCGGACGCAGCCGTTTTACGTTCCATAAATGGAAATGCTCGTGAGCGGCCAGCGTCAGGAAACGCTGATAACCATCTTCGTTGGCATAAGCATCCCTGCTTGCCCCTAATACGGTTGAGCTCAGGTGCTCAAGCCCTCCGCCGCTTTTTAAATAATTATGCACAATAAATACATAGCGCTTATTGGGGTTTTCGCCAAAAATGGCGGTTTCTTTTTCAACTATATCTTTCAGATCTTTTTTTAGCCGCTCCTTATCATAATTACCGCCCAGGCACATGGCTATTTCATATTTTACGCCGCCGGTATTAAAGCCAAAAACATCCTGCGTTCCTATTTCAATGGGCGAATCAAATAAAATATCGTAGTTAGGCGCCTGCAATGTAAACGGATCATTATTCACGCTCTCCAAACTGGTGGATACCGTTGTCCAGCCCTTGTAAGGTTTAATGTGAATGGTTGACGGATTACCGGTCATCCCCGCAGGGTACAAAAAGGTGGCCGCGCTGGAAATAAAACCCTGCGCCGCGTTAATAAAGCTGGTACGCACCGATATTTCAAAGCAATAGATCTTATACTTCACCTTTACGGCAGTGGCGCCAGCCAGCTCAATATGCCAGGTGTTTTTGTTTGTTTTTTTGGCTGATAAAACTTTGCCACCATGTTCGGCCGTAAGCGATTCTACATTTTTGGCAAACTCCCGCACCATGTATGAGCCGGGTGTCCATACGGGTAGCTTAAGGTCGATGGTGGGCTCATTAATGCCGCTGATATTCATTTCCACTTCCACATAATGCGCCTGTGCTTCAGGAAAAGCGAGGGTATAGTTAATTTGTAAATTGCCCGCGGCAATGCTTTTATCGGTCATTGTTATAAAGGTTAAACAAAATGTAATAAGTAACAATTGTTGCTTCATGCGGCAATTTAAAAAAATATTTATGACCTGCCCGTCCGTTGTACCCACAAAGGCCCGTGGCAAAAAACTCCTTGCTTTTGAACGTAATTAGCACAGGTTTTGTTAATATTGCCCTGATGGGGTTTTTACAATTGCCCGGGTTAGGCAAAGTACACTTTCATGAATATGGCGCGGGGCAAAAGCCCATGCTGGCTTTCCATGGTTATGGAATGACGGGCCGGCAATTCAACGTACTCGAAAAGTCCATACTTGGCCAATACCGGGTGTATGGTTTCGATCACTTTTTTCATGGCGGGAGCGAGCTAAGCGGATGGACGGAAAAACACATTATAGCCGGAATGCCGCGCGGAATGATAAAATTATATATGGAGGAATGGTTCAGGGTTTATGGCATGCAGCGTATATCCCTGATGGCCTACTCCATAGGCGCCGACATTGCCCTGATCCTGCTGGAGGAATTCCCTGAGTGGATAGAGCAGCTGATATTAATGGCCCCCGACGGTATAGCGCCTTACAAAGGCTTTCAGTACATACAACACACTTTTTGGGGTAAACGCTTATTCAGGCGCGCTACCAAAAGCAAATGGCTGGCCCCTTCCCTGCTAAAAGGCCTGAAACGTTTAAATGTTATTGATAAGGACCTGTATACCATAGCTTATAACGAAATAAATACCCCGGCTAAACGCCACGATGTTTATTATACCCTTAATTTGATTAAGCACTGGAAACCGGATACAGCCAAACTACTAAACATAATTAACGCGCGGACTGTTAAATGCTTGTTTGTTTTTGGCAAAGATGACCTGTTATTCCCCAAGAGCGCGGCGATGCCTTTTTTAAATCAACTACCCCAGGCCGGGGTGCTTGAGGTACCTATGGGGCACTGGCTGGTTACACCGCAATTAGATGAATATCTGTTAAATTGCAACTTATTATGATCCCGCATAAACGCAATGCAGCTATACAAAAGCTTTTTCACCGGTATGTAAATTACCGGGTGCGCAAGGCGTTTAACGTTATGCCGTATAATCATGTTAACATTAAACGCAACCACTCCATATTGCTGCTGTGCAATCATTTTAGCTGGTGGGATGGTTTTTGGGCCGGTTGGCTTACCGACCAGTACCTGCACCGCGATTTTTATATTATGATGCAGGAAGACCACCTGGAGAGCCGCAAATGGCTCGGCTATATGGGCGGCTTTTCCATCAACAGGCAATCAAAGGAAGTGATTAACTCGTTAAACTATGCCGCGGGTTTATTGAACGAGCCGCGTAACCTGGTTACCGTATTTCCGCAGGGCGCGTTAATGTCTAATCATTCCGAAGACATTCATATTGAAAAAGGCATAGGCCATATCATCAAAAAAATAAAAGGCGATTGCCAGATCATTTATTACAGCGCTTTTATTGAATATTTTGAAAGCTTTAAACCATCTGTATACTTCCACCTGCTGGATTGCGGCACTAATCACAACTTTGATTTTGAACAGCTTAAATCAGCAATCAGCACGCATCATCGCCAGGCATTGAAGGAACAGGTTAATGTAAAACACTGATATGGTTTATCCCGGCAGCAATAAACTCGTCCGCTGGCTTTTTGGCCTTTACATCAGCCAAAGCGTTAAACGAAATTTTTATCAGATTAATTTTAACGAGATACCGGTCGACCGGTCGCGCGCTACCTTGTTGCTGGCCAACCATTACAGTTGGTGGGACGGTTTTATTTGCTACCATCTTAATCAATTACTTTTTAAAAAACGGCTCCATGTAATGGTATTGGAAGCAACTGTAAAACAGTGGCCTTTCATGAGGCATCTCGGCGCCTTCTCCATCAACCCCCAATCAAAGGATATGTCGCGATCATTAACGTACGCTGCCGGTTTGCTGGATGATCCTGATAATTTACTATTGATCTTTCCGCAAGGGAAATTATATTCTAATTTTATAAACGATATCCGGTTTGAAAAAGGGCTGGGCCGGATCATAGCGCAATCATCCGGGAATTTTCAATATATTATGGCGGCAAGCTTTACCGAATGTTTTGATCATAAAAAACCATCGGTAAGTTTATATTTAAAAGCCCCGGCTATACCCCCCGGCAATATAAACGCCGTTAACGATGCTTATACCCGGCATTATAATGAATCGAAACAATTACAAACGCAAACAGTAGTATAAGTGGCCATTATTCTTTCCGTCATCCTGTTTTTTATTGTACTGCGGTTTGTGGTTACGCTGTTTAATTTCATGTCCGACCCAAAACTAAGGCGCATTAGTAAACCTTATCACGACCTGGTATCCATCCTGATACCCGCCCGTAACGAGGAAGATAATATCCTTGCCCTGCTGCAATCCATCCGGCAACAGGACTATCCTAATTACGAGGTAATAATCCTGGACGATCATTCTACCGATAACACCTACAATCTGTGTGCTGAATTTGCCGCCCAAAACCCGCGTTTTAGTATAATTAAAGGCAAGCCGCTGCCGCCAAACTGGCTGGGCAAAAACTACGCCTGTTACCAGCTGGCCCAAAACGCCGAAGGCAGCTTCCTGCTTTTTATGGATGCTGATGAAAAGATACAGGCCGGGCTTATTAATAGCGCGCTGCACCGTATGTATTTAAAAAAGCTGGGCCTGCTTAGTTTATTCACCAACCAGGAAATGCACACCATGGGCGAGCAAACCGTAGTGCCGCTAATGCACTATATTTTACTTAACCTGCTGCCCCTGCAACTGGTTTACCTGGTCAGGAACAGGGCTGTAGCGGCAGCCAGCGGCCAGTTTATGCTTTTTACCGCCAGCCATTACCAGGAATACCAATGGCACCAGCAGGTAAAAAACAAGGTGGTTGAAGATGTGGAGATTATGCGCATGGTAAAAGGCGCCAGCCTGAACGGCGAGGCCCTGCTGGCCAATAATATGGTGAGTTGCCGGATGTACAAAGGTTATACAGATGCCATTAAGGGCTTCAGCAAAAATTTCCTGGCGGCTTTTAATTACAACAGTTTCGCATTGCTTATTTATTTAATAATTATACTGGGAGGGCCGCTGATTGTTATCGCGACGCTAAACATTAATCTTATCGCCTTTATGTGCGGATTGATTATGCTGAGCCGCATTATGATCTCGCTTTCTGCCGGGCAAAATGCCTTAAAAAACCTGATCCTGCATCCGGTACAAATGTTTAACCTGATGCTCATCGCGTTTTTATCCATTCAACAGCACCTCACAAAAACAACCGTATGGAAAGGAAGAAAAGTTTAACCGGTAAAGCAGCGGTTACCGCCATTATACTTTTTCATGCGGTGGGGCTTATCGGTTTTTTTATCCCAATTATCAACCCCCTGTTTATTAAACTGGTGCCTTACCACTTGCTGCTGATGCTAATAGTAATATTATACAGCTATAACCGCCTGAGTGTACGTTTAGCCGGGTTCCTGGCACTGATATGGCTCACCGGCTTTTGCTGCGAATATATTGGCGTGCATAAAGGCTGGTTGTTTGGCAGTTATATATATGGCGATACACTGGGCCCTAAAATAGCCGGTGTCCCGCTTATTATAGGGGTAAACTGGTTTTTGCTGGTATTCTCGGCCGGGGCGGTTATGCAGCGTACAAAGATCAGGAAACCGGCGCTGCGCATTATAGCAGGCGCGGCTGTTTTAACGCTGCTGGATGTTTTGATTGAGCCTACCGCTGTAAAGCTTGATTACTGGCACTGGGATAATTCGGTTGTTCCTTTTAAAAATTACCTATGCTGGTTTTTGATCAGCGCTATTATGCTCTGGTTTTTTGAACGGTTCCGTTTCAGGAGGCTAAATTATGCCGGCCCCGTGTTGCTGCTGGCGCAATTTGTGTTTTTCCTGGCTTTGTATTGGCTATAGCGCTCGCTATTTTCGTAATTCATTAAAAAAATTTATTTTGATGCCATTAAATGAGTGTATTTAAAGCCTCGGTACGGTATGATGAACAAGCAGATTTAGCACTGCTGAAGAGCTATCGCGAAAACGGCGACCTTTCCGTATTGGCACAACTTTATCAGCCCTATATGCCTTTGGTATATGGCGTTTGCCTTAAATATTTAAAGGACGAGGATTTGTGTAAGGATGCCGTAATGCAATTGTTTGACGAACTGATTGAAAAAGTAAAAAAGCACGAAATAAAGCAATTTAGGGGCTGGCTGTATGTACTTACGCGTAACCATTGCCTTATGCAGCTGCGTTCTGCAAAAAAAATAAATATGGTGCCGGTAGATGAGGTTATGGAAAATACCTTCGTTTTGCATCCTGATACTAACAAGGCCGACGAGGAAACGATAGAAGCCCTTGAACACTGTATGCAAAAGCTGCCAACCGCGCAAAAGCAAAGCGTAAACCTGTTTTATTATGACAACAAATGTTATAAAGAGATCGCGGAGCAAACAGGCTACACGCTTAACGAGGTAAAAAGCTATATACAGAACGGTAAACGCAATTTAAAAATCTGTTTGGAGAAAACCAGTGAGCGCTAAAAAGACCGACATATCGCAGATCAGGAAGTACCTTGCCGGGGAACTTAACGCCCGCGCTATGCACCGACTGGAACGCGAGGCACAAAACGACCCCTTCCTGATGGACGCCATAGACGGTTACAGTTTGCAGGATACCGGCCAGCAGCCACAGTTGGATGAGCTACAGCGCAGGTTACAACAGCGCGTAAATAAAGGCAAGGTATACCAACTGCCCTACCGTATGGCTATTGCCGCGGCTGCATCGGTTTTAGTTATACTTAGTGTGGCATACCTGCTGTGGCCGTCGGGGCGGCGGGCGCCAGTAATACAAGTGGCGGCCGTAATTCCTAAAACACAAGCACCCCCAACCGGGCACGATACGCTGTTAAAGCCGGGTAATGAAGAGCAATTGGCAACAAACACAGCAGCGGGCAAACCACCGCGAGAGGAACAAATAGCGCAAGCTGCCGCTCCATTGCCATCCAATGCCCCGCCGAGCCTGATGGCTGTTACAACGACACCGGCAGCCGATGCTAAAAAACCAGATACAGCAACCAATGCCGCATCCGGCTATCAACCCAAACCAAATGATAGCCTTAATACCGTGATGACTTTGGCAGCAGCTAAACAGCCCGCTACGGTTAATGCCAATCCCGCTAACCCCCAACCGGTAAAAATGATGCGGGCCGCGGTAATGGCTAAACCGGCAACCAAAATAAATGGCATTATATCCGACGAAACGGGGCATCCGCTGGCAGGGGCAAGCATTACTGAAAAGGGTAAAAGCGATGGTGTAAAAACAGACAGCAAGGGCAAATTCTCGTTGCCGGGGCAGGATGGCGAGCTGCTTAGTATTACCTATCCGGGATATGAAAATAAAGAGGTAAAAGGTGAAATCAGCGACAGCCTGAATATAATACTACGACCGGCTGATAAATCAATAAGCGAGATGGTGGCCATTGGTTTTGGACAAACCTTAGCGGCAAAAAAAATAAAAGCGGCCCATCCCCAAATAGGCTGGGCCAATTACAACAGCTATTTAAAAGGCAGGGCTATTATTGCCGATGGCAAACCCGGCACGGTACGCCTTTCATTCACTGTAGACGGTAAAGGCCAGTTAGGGGATTTTATAATCAAGAAGGCATTATCTCCCGCTGCCGACGAGATGGCCATCAGCATGGTAAAAAGCGGCCCGCCCTGGGCGCCGGATGTGAGCGGGGCCACCAAAACCATCAGCCTTAAAATTGAATTTAAGCTCCAGCAGCCCTGATATTCCCGATATAATAGTTAGTGTTACGTCAACCCGAAGTTATCATGCCGGACTTGTTTCGGTACCTCACATACTTTTAAATACGGTTGCTTTGCTAACGGGGTGCCGAAACAAGGTCGGCATGACGTTTGGGCCGGGGGGGGCATGCAGTACTCCCCCGTCTACATGTAAATCTGATATTGCATTACTGCAAAATGCCTGTTAATGCGTACTTTTGCGGCTTAACAGATTTTGATTTACGGCTTAACCGCCAGGCAGTTTTTTAGAACATTATCAGCGCATGCAAGATCAGATTAATCAGTACACATCTGAAATAGAAGAATTCGCGCCGGCTAACGCCGCGCAACTGGAAGAATTCCGTATCCGTTTTTTGGGCACCAAAGGGATTGTTAAGGACCTGTTCGAGCAGTTTAAAACCGTTAGTACCGAAGAAAAAAGGGTGCTGGGTAAAGTACTGAACCAGTTTAAACAGTTGGCCGAAGCTAAATACAACGAGTTTAAAGAAGGTTTTGACTCGGAAACAGACAATACCAAAGCTGATGTTGACCTTACCCTGCCCGGCGAGGGTTACGAGGTAGGCTCGCGCCACCCGCTTTCGCTGGTACGGAACGAGATCATCGATATTTTTAAGCGCCTGGGCTTTGTGGTAGCCGAAGGCCCGGAGATTGAGGACGACTGGCATAACTTTTCGGCCCTGAACTTCCCCGATGAGCACCCCGCCCGCGATATGCAGGATACTTTTTTTATAAAAAAGAATAACGGTAAGGATGATATTGCCCTGCGTACACATACCTCATCGGTACAGGTACGGATGATGGAGAACGGCAAGCCGCCTTTCCGCGCTATTATGCCGGGGCGTGTTTACCGCAACGAGGCGATCTCCGCGCGCGCGCATTGCTTTTTCCACCAGGTAGAGGGTTTGTATATTGATGAAAATGTTTCCTTTGCCGATTTAAAGCAAACCCTGTATCATTTTGTGCAGGAACTGTACGGCGAGGGCACCAAAGTGCGTTTCCGTCCGTCCTACTTCCCATTTACCGAGCCATCTGCCGAAATGGATATTTCCTGCACTATTTGCAAAGGCGAGGGCTGCAATATGTGTAAATATACCGGTTGGGTGGAAATTTTGGGCTGCGGCATGGTTGACCCTAACGTACTGGAAAATTGCGGTATCGATAGTAAAAAATATACCGGCTTCGCCTTTGGCATGGGTATAGAACGGATTGCCAACCTGAAGTACGTGATCCGCGATCTGCGTTTATTCTCAGAGAATGACGCGCGTTTTTTAAGGCAGTTTAAAACAGAGATTATATGAAACTAAAACTGGGCGCCTTGCTGTTACTGATCCTTACTGCAACCTCATGCGGGAAGGATAGCGGCGACTATGTGCCCAGTGTTCCGGTGAATTTCCAGGCACCGCTTTCCGACCCGCGGATCAGCAAGCTGAACAGCGCGGGTGGGGCCGTAACTATAAGTGGCTATGGTATTGCCGGACTGATTGTTTACCGGGAACCCAGCGGCCAATATGCCGCGTATGATCGTTGCAGCAGCTATCAGCCCGAAAAAAAATGCGCCGTGGTTATTGACGATACCGGCTTTACCGTAACCGATCCCTGCAGCGGTTCCAAATTCTCATTAACTGATGGTTCGCCCGTAAAAGCGCCGGCTACAAAATCCCTGCGCGCCTACGATGCGTATGTTAGTAACTTCCAATTATTTATTACTAACTAAACAATGGAAGCCGACAAAATAAAGGAAAGTATAAAAAGGGCCGCGCAGGAGCTGTTCCGCAAGTTTGGTTACCATAAAACCAGTGTGAACGAAATTGCCAAACGCGCCAAAATTGCCAAGGCCACCATTTATAAGTATTTTGACAGTAAGGAAGATGTGCTGCACTCGCTGCTGATGGACTATATCCGCGTAAGCGTTGATGAACTGATCCATGCGGATAGCCCCGATATGGATGAAGAAGCGCACCTGAATAGCCTGATTATCAAAACCAGCCGGCTTTCCTATACGGTTTGCAATGAGTTTATCGGCTGGGATTTTATCCGCGAATCCACCAACTCGCAGGAGTTTTTGAAAAACCTGAGCAACGAATTAGAGGAATTGCTGATCGCTTCCTTTGCCCGCCTGGGCGGCATCCGCAAGCACGAAACTTACCTGCAACGCCTGCGCTTTTTAATTAAATGCAGTAAAAGCATCGTATTCAGCTTCGCCTTTACCTCGGTTAGCGACTCGGACGTGCGTAAAAATTTCGTTTCTTTTCAAAAGGAAATTCTCCCCTACCTGGTAAAAGCGGCTATTACCATATAGTAATTAAAACTATAACCGCCTAAATAACGTTTATGGGTTAACAAAACGTTAGGTAATAAAGCTTTTATCAAATCGTCAAAAATATAACACATTATTAACGTACTTTCGCCCCAATTAAAAATACAATAAAACACAACCGATCCTCCAATACCCCAATTGGTTTATACTATAAAACAATAAATGATCATTTTAGCATTTTTTCTCTGTCACTGGTTTTTGTCCTTATTCTTCCAAACATTTTTTCTTCATCGTTACGCATCACATAAAATGTTTAAAATGAATAGCTTTTGGGAAAAGGTATTCTATTTCTGCACTTTTATATTCCAGGGTTCATCGTTTTTAAACCCGCGCGCTTACGCTATTATGCACCGCATGCACCATGCTTACAGCGACACCGAAAAGGACCCGCATTCGCCGCATTTTATTAAAGATGTTTGGGGCCTGATGATGAAAACCAAAACCATCTACCTTGAATACCGCCGCTACAAACTGGAACCCGAGCCGCAGTTTATTGACCGTTACCCTACCTGGTCGGTTGTTGACCGTATTGGCGATCTTTGGGTAACACGCATTATATTCATTACCTTTTATGTTTCCTTTTATGTAGTGTTTGCTACGCATTGGTGGCTGTTCCTGTTGTTGCCTATCCATTTTATTATGGGCCCGCTGCATGGCGCAATTGTAAACTGGTGCGGTCATAAATACGGTTATTCTAATCATGATAATGATGACCATAGCAAAAATTCGCTGCCGCTTGATTTTCTGATGCTGGGCGAGCTTTTCCAGAACAATCATCACAAAAAGCCGAACGATGTAAATTTCGCGCAGAAATGGTATGAGTTCGACCCTTCATACCCCATCATTAAAATAATGCACAAGCTGCGGATCATTCGTTTGCGGAAGATTTAATTAACAGCCGAAGAGACATCCATCTTACATCTGCAAGTTGATATCGGACTTAGCTTAGTACAGTGATACCGGCTTTATTTTCAATGCTTTTTTAACACGTTAGCTGCATAAAGCTTACCAATGGGCAGTATATGGTTTTTTATGCGAATTTGATGCCGCTCAATTTTATCAATTTTATTTAACGCCGCGATAAACGAACGGTGAATACGGACAAACTGATTGCCGGGCAGCATGGTTTCAACTTCTGTCATTCCCATGCGCGACAGGATGGCTTTATCCTGCAAAACAAAATTAACATAGTTTCCCGTGGCCTCCAGGTAGCATATATCCTCAAAATCAACCCTTATCTGTTCGTATCCCGTTTTCAGGAACAGGTGATCATTTTTACCGGGCGCGCCGTTCCGTAAACTAAACAGCTCTGCCGCCTTGTTGCAGGCCTTTATAAAGCGCGCCAGCGAGAAGGGTTTCAACAGGTAATCAATAGCATCCAGCTCAAAACTATCCACGGCATGTTCCGGGTAGGCGGTTGTAAAGATAACCAGGGGCTTTTTGCTCAGGCAGTTCAACAGGTCTATCCCGCTAATGTCGGGCATTTTAATATCCAGGAACAGCAGGTCAACCGGGGTATGCTGCAAAAATTCCATCGCCTTAAAGGCATCGGTAAATTCGGCCCTCAAATTAAGGAACGGCACCTTAGCCGCGTGCGACCGCACTACCTCTAAAGCTAAAGGTTCATCATCAATGGCAATGGCGCTGAGCATGATATAAATATAATGTTATTTATTTAAGGCTGCCATTAACTGATTATATAAAGCATCTCCATCACTGGGCCTTTTGGCATTGTTTATCAATACATTACCCTTTCTGTCGAAAATAAAATAATGCGGATAGGCCTGTTCGCTATCAGCAATGCCAAGTTCATTCCATAGTGATGCCATTTGATCAGCTGTACGGCGTACATGCTCGCCAGTAAGGTTATTAATGAAAATAAAATCCCGCCAAAGTTCATCATCCTTATCCTCGTCATTGGCTAAATATAGGAATACTACGTCCTTACCTTTTAAACGATCTTTCAATGCAGGCTCAAAAACCATATCTTCTATACAATGCGGGCACCAGGTACCCCACATGTCAATAAAAACAACCTTACCCCCGTAAGGTGCCAGGAGCGATTTTACGGAGGATATCTTCGTATAATCGGGCCTTATCTTAATACCCAAATTGCTGGCATACTGGTCTCTTGCTTTCTTTAACGGAGCGAACATTTTTTCACCCGCGGCAACATACTGTTTATTAAGGCAATTCCCCCTCATAAAATTCAGCAATTTGGCGGCCGATTGAAGCTGACCCTGCATACAAAACCTAAACAACACGTTAGCCAGGTTTTTCTCCCAGGCATACGGTGGCAAATCGGCCCTTACCCTTGTCGAAAAGAGATAAATCTCATTAGTTCTGTCGGGGTCATTGTTTAACTCTTTCAACCCCACACCTGTAGTATTTTTAAATACCTGGTCAGCGTGGTCTTTATCTTTATCCTGTTTATAAACAAATAGAGCTTTCCATGTTTTAAACCTGCAATACATTTCTAAATAGCTATTGGCGCTAAAGCTTACGTCCAGTTCCTTCTTTGAAGGCACACTAAAATTTGCCCAAACACTATCAATAAAACGGGTATTAAAATCCACATAGTTCTTCCTGATATTTAATCTTGAGCCTAAATCCTGTGATATGGCATTGGCATAATAATATCGCACTTCGGTAGCGATTATATTTTTTTCGCGTAAGGGCAGCGCTGCTCGCTTAACCAATTGCAGGGTACTGTCAAGGCTATGCCTTATTGCCGGCAGCTTAATGCTGATAATGGAATCAATAGACCATTTGGTATAAGAATTATAACCATTCACTTTAAAGTCTTGCACAAAGGGAAGATTTTCTGTCGATTCCATTTTTAATTTTTGCAATAACTCGTTTTCGGTTTTAGCTTTACCCGAAAAGCTGAGTGTATACGGCGATTTATTGCTGATATTAATATGCAGCGGCCTTTCCGCACTAAGCAATAGCAGATGTTGCTGATCTTTATAAAACACTATAATGAACTTAGATGTACTATAGGGAAGGGAGATTTGAAACTTACCCGATGCGCCGGGTTTTAAATAAATAGAATGCTTCTTCCAATAGTTGCCGTCATAAGGTACATTCACTTCAATGGAATCGCCTTTTGCAGCTTTAAGTGTTCCGGTAAGCAACAGTTTTTGGCAGATGCCTGTTTGACCGCAAATGAGTAATAATATAATAAGTGATAGCTTTTTCATAATTAAAAGGTTAAGGTTAGTTGTATAAAAAACTCCTTCCCGCTTTCGCGGATAATTAATTCGTGCTTGTGGGGATATAATAATTGCAGCCTTTGCTTCACATTGGCCAGCCCTATGCCGCTTTTGTCTTTTTCGGGGTCATGGTCGGCTTTGGGATGTACGCTGTTCGATACCTCGAAGATCAATTCGTTTTCACCAGTTTGCAGGCCGATGTTAATGCGCGATGGTTCGCGAAAACTGATGCCGTGCTTAAACGCGTTCTCCACAAAAGGAATGAGCAGCATGGGGGCAATATGGAGGTCGGTCAGGGGCTCGCTGATCTCCGTTTGAATAATAATCCCATCCGAGGTTCGCGTCCGCAGTTTTTGCAGGTTAATGTAATTGTTAAGGTACTCCACCTCGCGGGTAAGCAGTATCTGGTCACGGTTGTTTTCCTGGAGCATAAACCGCATCATGTCTCCCAGCTTTTGAATGCCCTCGCCGGTACGCTCCGCGTTTTCCTGCAGGGCGGTGCCATAAAGCGTATTCAGGGCATTAAATAAAAAATGGGGATTGATCTGTGATCTCAGGAACACCAGATCGGCCTCGGTTTGGCTAAGCGCTGTTTTTAAGTTGAGCAACTGGATAACGCGTTCCTTATGCTGACGGTAGAAATACCAGGATAAGGGCACTGTAAAAGCTAATTCCGCTATCCACAATACCAGGAAAAAAGGCCCCATAGTAATCCTGAAAGACAGTATTATCCCAAATGGCGCATAAATAAGGAAAGATACCAGCAGAAGTTTAATGAAATAGGTGCGTATATGTTGTTGTTTATGTTCGTGGTTAGGGATCAGCCAGTAAAAATTGATCATGAATATTAAGAAAACGGCAGGAACAATGGTGCCCCAAAAGGGAACAACATCCCTGGTTGGCTGTCCGTTGCTTTCCAATACGATCATTACCACACTCCAGATGCCTGCGACAATCAGCACTTTCTGAATAATATCATGAACAAGCGTTTCCTGTTTTTTGCGGTAATGCTGTATCGCTTTTTTAATAACCGTATAGCCAATAAAAATGCCCAGTAGCAAACAAACGCCATACAAGCTCTTGTTCAAATAATAAGTAAGGCTTTGTGACCGAAAAGGATCCTGCTGTTGACGGCTGGTTAAAGCAAAAACAAATTGTTCTGCTAAAAACCCCAGCAAAGCATAAAACACAGCCCGGCTATATTTTCCCTTGTCGTAAAAACGGGGGACAACTATAAAGTTTAATATCAAAAAGCCGGCATATATAGCTATAGCGACGATCAGATCGGGGTACAAATAATAGTGCGCGTAATCTGTCGTGTAATTAAAAGGGATACCTTGTTCAGTAAAAGGCCTGTCCATGCCGCTTTTGGTACCCAGTGATATGATTTGCCGGGCAACCGAAAACATGTTGTAAACAACAAGCGCCAGGAAGGCTGTCGCTACGCCGAATTCTATCTTTTTAAGTTTCATAATTGCATTGGGTTTGTACAATAGTAAACCGAATACTCAGCAACTTAAAAGGAATGTGACGAAAGGCGTGATAAATGGGATGAATTTATTCAGCATGGAAAAAAGGCCTAAAGCCTCATCATAAAACAGATGAATTTATGATCCCTGTCCAATTCATAATGATATTGAAATGTTTTGACGGCTATATACGAATTGCGCAATCGGCTCCTCCCCCTCCCTACACCTACCTGATAATAGCGACATACCCGGCCAGGGGTTTAATACCCTGGCCGAGGTTGATGATATAGTAGTAGGTACCGGCCGGTAAGGCGCTCCCTTTATATTGCCCGTTCCAGGCTACCGGGTAA
>Ga0164242_10001776_pt1 | contig 25301 bp, 37 predicted proteins | sample OricomgcompostMG_FD_108783 | JGI IMG/M metagenome (GOLD analysis project Ga0164242, IMG submission 108783) | Miracle-Growth compost microbial communities from Emeryville, California, USA - Original compost - Miracle growth compost (MG) ...
GACGACGACGACGACGACGACAACATGAACAAGATTCGATCTTATGAGAAGGTAGGGGGGAGGTATGGGTTTAAGAACATATGAAGAGAACCTTGAGTCCTGGGGGGTTGTTCATGGGGACGAGATGGTGAGGAGGGGAGGAAGGCGGTTGTTTATGAGTTCAGATTGACTCGACTGACAGGAGCGAGCAGCAACGTGGGTGCACGAGCACTAAAATTCTCGGCCCAGGTACACGAAAAAGCTTGCCGGGGGGGGGGAAGGGAGGGGGGGGGGGGCGCGCCACTCGCGGGATCGAGTCCAGGGGGTATCCTCAAAAGAGACTTGCCCAGAAGCGTACCTGAGGTTGGGGTGCGGCTGCAGCGTGGTGTGAAGGTGCAGTGCCGACTGCAGGAAGGGCTGTGCAAGTGTACAACGTACTTCTTTCCCACCTTAGTGCAGGACGGGGACTAGCCTGGGTACAGGTCTGCCGTTCCCTTTTTTTTTTGAGACGCAACTTTGTTAGTCGCAAGGTTGCCGGCGCGTGTTAGACCTCCCAAACCGGAAGCATAATCTGTGGCGAGTTTGCTGCTTGGAACACGACGGGGTGCGTCTTGGTCAAGAACGGAATCGTCCTTTGGCCGATTGTGGCGACTGGAAACGGTGCTTCGTTTCGTCCGATCGTTCTCTTCGTCACTCCAGGCGGCTCTCGGCTTCTTCTTTTTGCTCCTATCTCGCTGATGCGATACGCAATGGAATCACACACACAGTCTCCTCAAATATCCGCAGTTAAGGGAACTTCAAGGCGAGACCGACGAGTAGGACCCAAGGGCGAAGAAAAGCGGGATAAGGAACCAAGATGGCGTCCGATCTTTGGGCCCGTTTCGTGGTCGCTACCAGGTACCAGTCGTGGGAGTCTCTGGGCGCTGGGTCGACGACCAAGGGTAGTTTGCCAGGCAGGGACAAACGAAGGGGTCGCAATGTGGCGCGAGAGCAGAGTGGTAAAGGGAGTCTGACGGGGGGAATGCTGTCTTCTGAGGAATAGATCCTGGAACAGAGAGTCTCCAAATAGAACAACGTACAAGGACCTTGATGCAGGAACAAGTTCTCGTCGGATGTTCTGGAGCCAGATGGGCGCGTCGTGGGGTTATGTACTAAGCACACAACTCTCGAGGGTGACGGGGAGTGACTGTCTGGCAGATGTTGAGATGTCACTTGAGGGGATGAACTAGGTTATCCAGGATGCATTGAGGGGCCTGGTGGGCGTTTGATGAGGCTATATTATGGGATGTGTTATACCAGAATGTTTCCTTGCCCCCTTGGCCGTTGGTGAGGGCAGAGCGGGGTGGCTTTCCTGGGGTGCGTGGGTGCGAGGTTACGAGGGTAGTACCGTACCCTGGCCTCTCTCGACGGTTCTCCCCTTTGGTCCACTGCAGGTCCGGGTTTGCCCAAGTTTGACGGTTGAAGTGGAGAGGAGAGAGAACGCTCGAGCGCTAGGTGGCAGGCGCCGGGTTCTCCTCCAGAAATTGATTAGGTTCGAAGAGGGCCGGCGGCGGCTGTCGTTCTGCTGCAGGTTCGATGATCTTACAAATAGGATTGCAGCGAGGCACCACGCAGGGAGGGAGGGGGAGGGCTGGGGGGAAAAGAGGAATAGTGTCGGTTGTTCGTTGATGTAGAAATAATATCTGCAAGGACTCCTGGAGGGTCGAGTCGAGCGCACGAGCACTCCCGCAGCACGCAGGGCACGTTCGCGGGTAACCCCCTCCTTTTTTCCTCTAGTTGGAGGGCGGCCTAGATAGGACTTGATATGCAAGTCACAACGGGGTTCGAGTGTAAAGAGAGATAGAGAGAGAAAGGGACGGGTTAGGTCCCTTTGTATTGCAGTATGTATCTCGAGTTTTGAGAAAGCAAACTGTTCCCCCCCCTGAGAAACTGCGCAATTGGACAGGCAGAGGAGGTCAATTGGGTGAAGGGAAGCTTTGCGGAAGTGGAAGGAAGGCCGGAGGAGGGATCCAGGAGCTCGCCGGGGTGGTTATAAGGAGTTCGCGGGCGAAGGGTCGCAAGTAGAAGCGCAAGGTGAGAGGAGGGCGAGGGAAGGGAAGGCAGAGGTCGGAGATGGACGATCGAGGGTCTACACTACAGGAGCTACCTACCGAAGGGTGGGTCGCTGGGTATGAGAGAGCCACTTGGGGAGAAGGAGTGGAAGGGTGGTGGGCAAGTTCGGATAGCTCTGGCTACGAGGGAGAGGCTACAAGGGAGCTACCTGGGATACATTGTGTACAAGGGTCCCTAGAGGTTGTCCAGGGCGGGAGATTTGAGCCTGAGTGCGGCACAGGAGTAGCAAGTATTCAGGTATCCCCAAGGTCGCTTATCACTAGGGCTGGGCCAGAGTCGAGGCTAGCGTGTACTTTCGAAGGTAGGCTGATTTAGGATATCCTGGCCGTCAACTTTTTAACCGACCTTGTCTCGATCGGGTAATGAGAGAGACCCTACGGCAAGGAACAGGAAAGGCCTGGCCGTCTAGGGTGTACCCTGTCGTGTACTGCGAAGAGATGTAGGGGGGTGGGGAGGGGGGGGATTTGTGAAGTGTAATCCGTTGTAGTACATGGTTCAAACACTAGGACGAGGTAGGTAATGGATGGGCCACATTTTCCGCCTGCCGCTAAGCTAAATTATGTTACGAACAAAGGGAAGGGCGACAAGGATGGTGACACTTGACAGCTAGCTGGGAGAGGGAACTTCACCTCCTCTATATTGTTTTTTTTTTTTTTTCCCAGGAGGGAACTCTGGTTTTCCGTCTCCTCCTCCTCGCTTCCTCCGCGGGGTCAGTACAGCACCTCGTTCAAGCGTGTCCGGGGTACTTAGCGCGAACCGTAGATTTCAAGGTACTAACGACAACACCAACACACATTCCGCTGTTCCATTCAAAAAGCAAAAAGGTGCATGCGGGTTGAACGACGTGTCCGGGGTGGGTGGCGTCAGTTTTTTCTTCTTTCCTTTTGTAACTTGCCTATTTAAGACCGGGCCAGAAGGGGAGAGAAGGGAAGTGTGTGTGATAGACAATGGGGAAAGTTGAGTTGAGTGACAGAGAGTGTGAGAGTGAGAGTGAGTACTCCGTCCACAGTAACAGAGACCTCTCTGGACCACAGAGACGGGAAAGAATGAGAAACATGCATCCTGGCCCAGAGAGAACTGTCCAGTCGGGTGGAGCCCTGAGCCAAGTTTCCTGGCCCGCCCGCCCCACCCACTCCGGTCACTACGGTGAAAGTGCTAGTGTAATATCACGGGAATTTATGGCACGCGGGGTGTGGGGCAGGGGCCGGGGGTGGGTTGTATGTATGTATGTACCTCTATGTATGTACAGCGTATGCGGCAAGGTTTTTGTGCAAGACGAGGTGACTTGGGGTGGTTCCTCTTGGCTCTAGCAGTGTGGTATTATTCCCCCCCGCACGCGCGAGAAAGTCCTTTGTGTACCTCGAGTATGAGCCGCGAGGCGCGGGTACCTATATCGAGACCGGGAGCGAGAGAAGCGGTAGCATTCTGACATGCAGCTTCCACAGATCCTCTGCTATAACGACATTAGCGGCTTCGGTTTCGACATGGATAATACAACAATACATCGCCAACAAAAAAAAAGGTCAGCAGCCTCGCCATTCCGCACCCTGCAGTGGGTTTCTGGCTCGACTTTTCTGGTTCCCTCCTTTTTTTGGTTCGTCTTTATTTGAGGGTTGCAATTCTACGAATAAGGAGGGGTTTAAAACTGCGTACCGCTGCAAGCTAAGGAAAAGCCCTTCGTTCCCCGAGAGGTGTGCAAGTTGGCACTAGGTATTCATTAGTTATCAGGTAGTCGTAGATAGCACAGGCGTATTCGCTTCGCGACCTAGGGGCATGCCTGCCTATCGACTGTACATTCGTGCTACCACGAACGGGAGTTCCTCCTAGTAAGGTGTTTGAGCCTTGCGATGGCCGATCGACTCGACCTACCTGAAAGTCTGCGACAACCGCCTTCGAAGGAAGCTCTCTGCCAAGCCACAAGGGGCCTTGTTAGCTCGGGTCGGGCAGTGGATGAGAGGGGGACGGAGGTGGCTGCGCAAAGCGGTCAGGGTTTAAGAATGGACGCCAACATTCTTTTTTTTTTGCGAGTACCAAAGGGGGATACCAAGCAAGCCCAGGCATTGTACTATGTAGTTATAGGTCACTCCCCATCAGAATTCAGATATCGAAAATGGAACTGTGACGAGAAATTTCACCTTCCCGTACAGACCGGCACCCCGTCGCGTCTAGCAATTATCGTCTTCACCAGCCAACACCGTGAATTCCGGTGAGACTCCTCCCTGAACATTAAACCTGGTTCCTCCGGTCGTATAATTGCTGCCTTTTTCAAAAAGCACAGGGTATATGTTTGACGTTAGGTAAGAAGTAATTACCGACCGACCAGCCGAGATACCCTCCCAGTCTTGAACCGTTATGGATAAGATGTGCAAAATCCGTGTCTGGGGGTTGCACACTCTCAAGTGACAGGAGAGCGACACGAGGAGACAAGGAAGGAGAGCAGAGCTCTTTGCTTTCGATTTCGTCGTCACAGTTTCATCGAAAAAACCAAAAGCCTCGAGTCGCACCTTACCAGCGTTACACTGGCGTCCCCTTCCAGCTACCTTGGCCCTACGGCTGTCGCAGTCACCAACATGCATCCTGATCCAGCCCCACCGTGAATCCCCCGGCAGGCAGGCATGCCGGTCTCCTTTTTTTCCTTTTTTCGCTTTCTCCCTGTTCTTGCTTTCCTTTTCCTCGTTATCGTGTGTTTAAGCGGAGTGTCTTGTATTGCGTGGCCCTCCGAAGTGTAGTCAGGAGAATACGAAAAAAAAGAAGTAGGATGTAAAGTACTTCGTATGTAACTCTGTATCGCACCCACACCAGAAAAATCAGGAACCAAATTCTTATCAAACACCCCCGCGAGCGGAACGGCCGTTTCCGCCGCAGTTTGATTGGGAAGCACTCGACAAGAAACAGAGGAGCAGACGGGAGCCCGAATTGGACAGTGGTGATAGGCGCGCGAAGTGGTCCGTGCTGGATAATATCACGTGAACCTCGTGGGTGAGCGTGGATGTCCCTTGTTCAGCGCACGGTCTTTCCCAGGCCCCGGACACATCTCCGACCACCCCATTGGCTCCGTCTGGGAGGTGGGGTTCGTGGAAAGTCCGAGCGCAACTCACGTCGCAGACCCCTGCCCTGGGGAGAGAGAACTTCAGACCAAAAGGAAAACGATGAACAAGCACACCCTCTTCTTGCACACACCACCTTCTTTGCTCTTCGTTTGACTCCATCCTTGAACCCTACCCCGCTGATGCTTCGACTGGGGCTCTTTCATCTTTCCGGTGCAGTCCCCAATGTTTCAAGAGGATGCTCCCCATGGGGTGTAGCCGGCGCCGTGTAATAATTGTCTAACTGAGAGGGTTGCCGCCATGCCCAGTTGAGCTTGAACTTGGGAAAAAGGTTCAATTTTCGAGGTTCCAAGAGTGCTTTGGCTACCCCCCCCCTTCCTCCTTTTTGTCGGTTTCCCCGCCTTCCGACCGCCGCCTACGATCCCGTCCCGGCCACTGTTGGTTAGTTCAATGTACCCAATGAGGTGAAACCGAGAGCCGCCACATCTGGCCAAGCAGCCGGCGAGATACCACCTCACTACTATGGAAAAGCTACCCATACAGGTCTCTAGACTCTCTACACTAGTAATACACTACAGTTGGAGAAACAGCCACTCGTTGAGAAAACGAAACGGCTCTCGCCCGACTGGGGGCTAAGTTTCGAGCTACGCCGCCCTCTTCCCGGCATCTTTTTTCTCTCCGTCCACACACTGTATCAACCCGTTTTGTGACGAGTCGCCTAACCCGTTTTCTACCCCTCGTCAATATAGTTTTCCTCCGCTCACCGAAAGATCAGAGAGGGTGAGGGGGATATTAGCCTCCAATATTGCCCCCATACCGCCTGTGTCGGTCTTATCAAGGGTCTAATATACCGAACTGTCAAGAAAGGGGTGTTGCCAAGTGCACATCATCCTTTCCGCGCCCACTATAGCGTGTGGCCTGATAATGATTGTGTGTGTTTTCTCGAGGTCTGCGATAGATATTCAAAACGTCCGAGTGTCGTCAGGGGTTCGGGGCTTATCCCACGAGGGATGTGCTAACCCCACTCCGGTGATGGAGGGGCAACTCGAGCGATAAGTTGTTTTACCGTTCGTGACATTGGACGAGGAGGGTATGGAGGAGCAGAAGAGGAATCGTCCCATCGGTCGAGCCTGCTCACATCCTGCGATAGGTCCCTCCCTCGCCTTGCCTCTTAGCGGACCACACTCATGCGTAGACGGCCGTCTGCACCGCGAGCAGCACGACGAAAAGGGTAGCTCTGCAGTGCTGCTCAACGCGCGACAAGCTCCATAATTTGGAGAAGATGCGTTCGTTCCCCCTGGTCGAGGAGTAAGATAAGCATTCATGCTCCAGCCCCCGGCAGGCCAAGATGCCCCATTCTCCTCGTGGGCCTTTCAAGTTTAGTGGATTCGGCTGGCGCGCTGCCCCGATGCGCTAAACCCATTTTTCTCCAACACTGAAGTACGCTAAACCAAGGCAATAGTCGTGTTTATTTCTCCGCCCTTTCTGCAATGCGACTTGGGGAAAACGCCCCCAGGAACATGCTGCGTATGCGTACACCACGGGCGAGATGTGCATAAACCCGCCGGCGCCGGTGGGCCCCCTTGTGGTTGAGTGGGCGGAGGAGGGGAGGGGAGGGAAGAAGAGATTTCGAAAAATAGGATCGCCAGCCCGTCCAATTGTCACGGGGTTGACTAGCCCAGCCGCTCTTGTGCTTCCGTCCTCACGGCAGTCCCCACCACCTTTGCTCGGAGAGTCGGAGACTACGGCCATGGGGACCAACCGACCGACCCCTCACGGCCGCCTGCCGGCCATTGTCACTTAACTACACTTCGTAATGCCAAGACGGCAAACTCCTTATGTTGCGTTTCCTTTGCCTCCCCCCCGCAAGCACAACGCATATTCTTATCCGGCCACTGTGATGGTGATGCAAGAGCGTGACAGGGGAGGAAATCAAGGACGGCCAGAACGGCCAGCGCGACAGGGTCTGCCCCCCTGACTGTTATTCCTCGCTAGCAAGGGGGACCATGCCCGGAGATAGGCATGTTTTGGTGGAGGTGACGGGTGGCCGTGTGCCCGAATTAGGCCGTGCCCTCGGTGTGCTCGATTGCTTCGAAGAAAAGTTCTTTTCGCCTCTTCGGAGTCCGGAGTTCGGCAGAAAACTCACTACTGCAAGAGCTTCTTTTTTAGGAAGATCTCGTTGCCAACACAGTACACTAGCTGGCTGCTTTTTTTTCTTCTTCTTTCCATTTGGTGCCTTGGGAGTGCCCGATCCAGTTTTACGAGAGGAAGGTATCTTTGGTCACCGACACAGGGTGAGGAGGGTCAGCCGCCTCCAGGCTCTTCTGGGTGCGGCAACTAGGGGAAAGTTCGAGGTGCTGAATAAATGACTAGGCCCGCAAGAGTCAAGTAACCAAAGGTTGCATACGGATAGCGAATAATAGTCTATCCGTAGGTGCAACAAAGTACCGGCGTCGGAGCATTTTCAAACAATATTCCTACCTCCAGCCGACTTTTTCAAATGACTTCATTTCACGTTTCCATGCCCACTGAATCTTGGGGAGGCAAGTGATCGCAGCCGACTCCTACCCTCCCCCCCACGATGTCGTGCAGATCATCATACCACTAAGCCAGGTGCTCGTCATCTGTCACGATTTCAGATCTCAAGCAAATCGAGATACGGAGAAAGGGTTACCTTTTCGTTCTTGACCTAGGTTAGGGACTAGTATCGTTGGCCAACGAGCTGTCAAGACTTCGCGAGAGGGGTGGAGGTGGAGGTCCTGACGAAGTCCGAGAGCAATTTCCCCAGATTTTAGAGGTATCGATCTGGTGATGGACTAGCACCCTACAGCCCCACACTCGGCCATTACGGTGGACCACTACAGATGGCAACTCAGGTCACCAGGGGGGCGAAGAAAGGGGGGGTGTTCCAGGCCGCCGCCAAATGTGGTTGACAAGCGAGGTGGAAAGTGTTTCTCACACTGAATGGCAGGCGTCTCGATCGGTGTATGCTAGTCTGACCCTCCTGTCACCAAGTTTAGTGTTGCGCCTCGCCAGTCTAGTCACCTAGTGTCCAGTTGGTACACAGTAAGAGTGCGGGGAAACACCATTGTGTTCCCACTGAATCCCCCCAATCCGAGGACCCTTGATCCCAGCTTTAGGGTTCCTGACAGGTCGTCGTATGCGAGGTCGTTTTTACACAAGCTGGGTAGCGGCTCGCTAAATCAGTCCAAACCCATGTGGATGTGTCTCCCAAGATAGCACTGCAAACCCCCATAACCCTGCCCCCAGGTGGATGTGTCAATGCCATGATGATTTACGTTTCTGACAGTGCGTGGCGCCGTTATTTCGTGATTTCTACCGGGAAGCATGTGGGAGGCACTAGTGGTACAATACCCTCCCGGCAGGCAATGCACTGATACGCCCAGAGAAAGTTAGAAACAAAGAGATGCTCTGCTGATCCTCATGTTTAGAGAGAGGGTAGAGAGAGGGGTCGACACTCGGGAAGTTGAAGAGGGGGGGCCCACAAACAAACGTCACCCGCAGCAACGGCAAGGGACGAAGACAGCAGCTCTCCCGCCAATTTTCGAGGCAGGGGGCAGGAGAAAGAGGGGACTAGGGTCAAGCAGGCGCGGCACGGCTGGAGACTGCGCGACAACTAATGCGCAGGACCTGCGATCAAGTGAAGGCTGTGTTGGTATCAGAAACTTCCCGTCCTGTCGCAAGATCAAGAATAGTTGTGAGCAGCAAAGGGCATCTCGCCCTCACCGCCTCTCCCCTCTCTGCCGATGGAATGAATTCCGCCGCGGGATCACCGGGGCCGAGAGGCAAAGGTTGAAGCCGTCGTGACATCGTGCAGCGTATTATTCCACCATCATGATCAGAAGAGGAGGGGGAAAGGAGGGGATGGAGCAATGCTGGGACGGCACAGGATGGAGGGTTCACACCGTTAGACAGAGCATCGAGGGGTTGGCTACCTGCCAGAAGCAGCAGGCCATGATGGCCTCGCTGCGCCTTTCTCAGTCCGCCTTCGCAGATTTTTTTTTTCTCCCTGGCGGTGGTGGGTGGATGGGGAGTGGTCGTTGTCGAGGCCGCAGGAAGGTAGAGGAAAGTGTGGGGTAATTACCGATGTTTGGACCTGCAATGGTGCAGCAAGTATCATGCGTGGTGGTGTGCAATACCGTGCCTTTCCCTCTCGCTCTCAGCTTTTCTGCGAGGCGTTCCCTATTCCAGCATCATTGTTGGCCTAGAACGGATATGTGGAGGTTGATGTGGAGAGGAAGTTAATGCAGACACGGCTCGTAGCGCGACTATCCTTTTTTATTCTCGTTTCTTTTTGGCTGCAAGTTCCAGCCACGCAAGTTCGACTTTTCTAGCGTCGTCCTAGAGAAGGATTTGGCTGTCCCAGATCCGACCAGGGAGGTTCCAGACCCTTGATGTGCGGTACTAAGTTGATGGGCGGGGGGCGGTCGATGGATTGGAGATCGTCATCACCAACCCATCATCATCAGTTCATCATCCAAATGTGACCTCAATGGCACACCCCACCACGAATAACAACAATTGGGGAATAGTGAAGCAGGAAATATTTGATAAAATGGAAAATAAAAAGCTTGAGCCGGCGCATGGAGGGTTCGTCTGTGCGCAACCGAAATGTGGGTGACGGGCAGCGAGCGGTGACTGGCTGGGACCAACCGGCCGAGGAAGCCGACCAATCATACACGGCGGACCACACGATGCCATTTGAGGTACACCAACCAGGATGTTGCGGGATGGCAAGTGGGACACGGCTCGTTGCGGGGGAGGGGTTGGGGCGAGTGGGTGAGTGTGAGTGTGAGTGAAGGAGAGAGCTGGCTGGAGGTTTGGTCGGGGCGGATGATTCCACTCCCCTCTACCAGTCTGTGTCAAAGACTGGTAGGCTAAGCGCAAACTACCTACGCTCCGACCACATTAATTACTCAATGCCCATGTTGGAGCTAAGTTCGTAGGGATACAGGAGGATCCTGCGAACTAGTTGCTGGTGCGTTGTGCTTGGAGCAGGGCAGTACGCATATAATATACGACCCTTTCCGCAGTGAGGGCTACTCGGAAACTGCGGTGTACGAATAGCGTTGGAATATGTGGGTTTTCTTGGCGTTTCCAGTGTAGCTTTGCGCAACTGCATCACAGCTTGCAGCTCGCTTGAACAAATGTACCTGCTTCCCAGGCCCATGTGTCCCCCTCCTGTACGGGGTCTGTAAGGCCTCCTGTATGTAAAAAGGTCGCCTGTATGTAAACGCAAGTACCCCCCGAGGGCGGGGAAAGGAAGAAAGGTCCACCGCCACCATCCCAAAGTCGTCCCGCGCCTGCGGCGAATATCAGATGAAAATGCAGGGGCCTCTGTCGTGCTTCAGCTTGCGTCATGTAAACCTCTCTGCTAGCCCGTCGCACGAGGACGGCAGAGAGACGCACACTAGCAGTCCGTTCCACCACCACCACCCCGTTGCCTGATTAGGGAGGGGATGTGCTCCTTCTAGCATCATCTCGGCTTTTGTGTGACATAATGGAATACCCCTCCTGTTTCCCACCACCACCGTAGGGGTTGTGTGTACATCTAGCAGGTACATACTTAGGTACGCAGAAGGGTCCCTACTGTATCTCACCGTCACCTGGACCCTTCGTGGTCGTACCAATTGGCCGGTTCTCCAATAGAACGTAGTACTCGATAGAAGAAGGGTCGAGTCAAGTCGGGGCACGAGAAGCTTTACTGTGTATCCCACCACTAATCGTTCTTATCTCGCAATCTAGTCATGGACGGATTGGTGCGCCCACTTTTTTTCATGTTGTACAGCGACACCGAATCCGATCTGCCGGTGGTGACACCGGGACTCGGTATGGACGTAGAAGCGAGCGCCAGTTGAGCCGGTGTGCATCACGTACATGAGCAGGGCAGGGCAGGGCAGGGGGGGGCAAGTCAAGAAGAAGAAAAACAGAGAAATAAACTGCTGAAATTTCATGCTCCCCACCCTAACCGGCAGCCAAGACGGATGACGGATGGGAATCGGTGGATGGATGTTGGAAGCTCCTAGCGCCATCTCTCCCTCTCCGTCCGGCTACATTCCGTGATTCGCGCAGGGTGAGAGGCCACTGGTGGCTGGGATCGTCGAGGAAAGAGGGGGGAAACGAGAAGGCGGGCACGCCCTCCACACGCCGAGGATCAAAAAGCAACGAGAGGGGACACGGCAGGACAGAAAAAGCAAGTAAACCTCCGTGCAGGCCTTCCCCGCAAAACCGGCCCCCCTGTCGACGTCCATCGCTGCCGTCCAAGGGTCCTCCGAGCCGTGCCAGGCCCTCCAGTTCAGGAAGATCGCGCGTTGTGGCAAGTGGCCATTCGTTGCAAATCTTCGAGAGTTGCACCCGACCGACCAAAAATGCCAAACCCTCGTCCCGCGCGACCGTCCATCGCCTCTTTGCCATTCCCTCTCGCTCGATCCCGTTCCCCGCATTTCCAACGAAGCCGGCCACCACGACGGACGGCAAGGGCGAGGCTGGGCTGGGCTGGCCCTCCTGGTCGACCAATCTTCCTGCGGTTGGCCCGTTCATGCAGAGGGCGGCGACTGACTATCTATTTCTGAGTTTAGGTTGCGAACAAGGGCTTTGGCGACCCCTTCATGGACAGAGTTTGGTTCGAGATAACTTCCAACGCAACCCAATGTTGCTATTTCAACCAGTAGTGTGGTTGGCATCAATACGCCTCCCCCGCCTCCCTCCGAGTGTCAAGCAATAGAGGGGACCAGAAAAAGCCAGACCGCACACACACACACACACACCCCCCTAGCCTTCCGAGTTCGGCATGGACTTTAAGAGGGCAATTTAATTTTCATGGTCGACCATCTTGCAGCATCTTGCTGCAAGTTCATCACACGCTACAAGGTCCGGTGATCTACTCGAGAGCCGGACCTGTATCAGGGGCCAGCAGTTCGTGAGGGATGCTGCAGAGCACTGACTTCCATTAAAGTGTAATAATGGACGCCTGCTTACACATGCATTTTCTTTGCGTATCTCTATTTCCTGATGCGCTTCTCCACCACCAGGGGTCCAACACCCCTTCCTTCGCCCCCTCCCCAATCCAACGCTAGTACGACATCACTGGCAGGTATCAAGGTAACTTCCGCAGCTTTTTTGGCTACGGCAAAGCCGCCAAAAACTTGTTCCATAACCTTGCTGAGGGTGTGGAGGCACCGCATGAGACCCTCTTCAACGGCACGCGAGTGGGCTTGTGGAAGGGGGGGGAAACGTGGGTGATGGATATCAACGACGCGGGATGGAGTCAAAGCGGACGAGATGCCTCTTCTGTCGCTCCTCCCGGCGAATCCATGAAGCGCAGCTGCCGCGAGCCTTCGTTGGCGTGAAGAGGGAGAGAGATAATTATCGCGGGCCTTGAAACCTGATTTCTTCCTTGTCCTAATTACTCCACAGGGAAGATCCAAGATCCCAAGCTTGCGATCTGCACAGGCATCTTATCAGCCGAGGGCCGTGATTTTGATGACGAGAGGAGTGACACCAAAAAAAGGGTGCTAGAGCCGGACTGAGAACGCCACCAATCGACAATTACGGAATACATTGTACGAAAACGAAGTGAGAGCCGGGCACACAAGAGAGTCCGGAACGAGTGCAACCTAGATCCTGCAGGGATAAAACGTGGCTGCACGTGGAGGACCTATTCTTGGTGGTCCGTGGACCAATCACGGTCCAGGAGCCTCATCACTTGATCTGAAACGGGACCATCCTTCTCACCACTGTCAGAGAACTCTCTTTGCTGTCGTTCTGGTGTGTAGTACCAGGAAACTATGGCACTACTGTGTAAGACGTTCGACTCGACTCCGCCTTGTTGTTGTTGAAGGACTCGAGTGTTTCGCAACGCCCACACTCGAGAACAGGACGAGCCAACGTCGATAAGGCGATGGTGACCTGCGATGCAAATGTGGCCGTTGCGTGTCACAGGACGACCTCACTAGTGAGAGCTACTCAAGATTAAGAAAGATCGAGACCCGCTCTTCAGGCCAGCACTAGCATCAAGGCGCAAAGCAAGACATCCTAGTGAAACGGCTACCTACTGTAGCGCCGGACCACCTGCCTGCCCAAGAAACGTCGTACGTAAAATGTATTGACATCCTGTTAATGAGCAATAACCAAGACGTCCAAGTCTAGAATCGCACCACAATAGTCGCGCCATGATCCAAAGATGCCGAGTTTGTAGGGCAGGGGACAGGCGGGGCAAGTGATGACCTTGATATTAAGTTATTAACTGCTTACCTTACAGTACAGTGCTTGAGGCATGTACGGCCGTTGGCGGCTCACAGACCAGGTGTTCGCCGCTGCCGCATGGACCACTTTGCGCCTGCACGAGGGAAATGAGGAAGGGGCAACACACCTTGAGGACCAGCCGTCTGGGCTCTCCTTGCACCTCGCATATCCTCAACGGGAGAGGACGATTCTTTTGCGTACACGCCCGTACGGGTGTAGAGAGGTGAAGGACTGTAGCGCCCGGTACTTTACCTTCGAGAACTATGGAAAGATTCGGCATCATGTTTGATGCAGATATCCTTGGTGTCGCACAAGCCAGCATCTTCCCGGCACCGGCATGCTGTCACCAATCCTCCGAGGCCCACGGGCCCGACGACGGCAATCGGAGAAGGAAGGTGTGAAATACGCGAGCCACCCCGAAAGTGGCGAGCGTCAACTGCCCTGATGATGATGATGAATCCATCACTCAGCATGCGGCGGTGTGATTGATGGATGGCTCGCAGTCTCGACTCGGCCCCCGACCGCAACCCAACAACCGCAACCGCAACCACAACCGCAAAACTACACGCCCGAGCTCTCTGCGGCGGCCAACGAACTATAGCGGCCGACGCATAATTGTATGCAGGTACGCCCTCCACGAGCGGAATATTTTGTCTTGCAATTGCCCAATGGCACCTGCCGGTGGTCGACCGTCTGCAGCACAAATTGCGCACACCTCGTTTCCCTCCTCTTCTCGTCGACACTCCCCTTTTTCTTTACCCACTTCGAGGCAGATCCTGCATTTTGCCAAAAGCCCTTTCCCGTGCTATGGGGGTTCCCAGGAGAATGCTGTCAATACCAAACCACTTGCGGATTGATCTTGTTTCTTAACGCCGGCACCTCATTAATAAGGCTAATCTTGATCTTTGCCGTGGCCCTTCGGGTTCTTTTTATTTTTTTCAACGGTCCTCGCTTCCCAGCCGAATTTTTGGACCAGGACATTCTCAACTGTGGACCTGGGTTTCTCACCGTCGATCACCGGAGCGGGCAGCAAAGTGCTCCCTGTCTCCTTTTAATTCCCCTATCAACAGGGGTCGTTGCCGTGCAGCGCACGGCCGCTGCGAACACTGAACTGGACGTTGGTTCTGCCTCGCCTGCGAAACCCCATTCAGTGCTGGCTTTGTGGAGAAATGGGTTGTCGTTTCCAGCAGACTTACGACGCCATTACGTATCATGTCGTCGCTTCTTAATCTTTGATTGTACCGCCCTTTTTCTCTCTCACCCCTGAACTCCTGAGATCCCGCCGAGGGCAATGAAGAAACAAAGCCACTTCGTTGCTAGCCCCCGAACTGCCATCAACCCCTCGCTCCACCCAGGCTACTTCCCGCATCCGGATATATTACGTCGGTTTATTTGTTGAATTGAGTTAGCTCCCCTTGTCCCTGTCAATTGCACAGACAGTTGGGCAAGTTCAGCAGACGCCCCACGGCCGGTCCGTCCCTCTTCCAGATCCTCGTCCATTTTGTACATTTCGGCCCTCGGCGGAGGGGGGCTGCGGGTCATCAGCGGACCGCTTTGCGAATTTTCTTCCTTCAAGTTCAGGGTTGTTCGTTCACCAAGACCTCCTGTCAGCAGCCACCCGTCAACTAGTGCGAGAGAGCTCAACAAAGCTGGCTGAGCCTCCGAGCGTACAGTGCAACGTGGGGAAGTTCGCAACTTGGAACTCTGTGCGGCTTATCACACCGCATGGCGCACCCCCGTAATTTCTCGTGTTTCTCGACTTGGTCATTGGCGAACCACTGTTCGTCGTCGTCTGGTTTACAGAGCCATACTGCCCATCACCCGTCACCGTCACCGCCTCCTCTATTTTTTTTTTTGCGTGATTGGGATCCTTGTCACCACCAAAACTCGACAACAGAGTTCCCCGCGCCCTCGGATTCAATCTTGTGTTTTCAGATTCGATCTCTACCAGGACCGGGGTTTTCGTTATTTTGGAGAGTCGAGCCATGGTTACCACCACAGCCCCCCGCGCTTTTCTTTCCAATGGGCACTTATACACTATAGCTGGCACGACCTGGGTGAGACCAGTTTTTGCGCCTTATTCCGCAGTTACAGTACGAAGAATCAAACCCCGCGTACTGTTATCCAGGGTTACTATCTAGGTTGCCATCCAATATCTATTCATTGTCCGCGGATAGGATCCGATGGGCTAGATCGCCCTGCACACCTCCGGCGAGGTGGATGAGTTTCCATGTCAGGCTAACCTCCGTCCCTTGCCTCCGCTCTCACCTTGGTGAGGTGACTGACGCCAATCATTTCCCTCAAGGGCCGTTTCACAGGATTTTCCCGACGTTGGCGCCCGGCAGCCGGAATGATCGCCTGGCCCTGAATGCAAACGACTTCGTACACTTATCTGCGAGACATGCGGACGCATCAACCACAGCACACTAATGCGACCCGTGCTCTAAGCTCCGTGTGCTTATCGAATGCTACGAAGCATACGCCGTGAAACTAATCTATTCGTCATGTCGTTGGTTCGCCTGCCGCCATGCGGCTCGTAACAATTCAGCCGCGCCATCCCTTCGGTCCCACAAGCGCACCTCGATATATCGCTCAAGATTAAGGAAACCGCCGATTCTCTCGACCGGAGCCGTAAGATGCCAAATGGACGGCCAGACGGCGATCTTGCGACTTCGTGGATGCCCTGACCCTGTCCTGCCGTCAGTGGCTGGCGTGGCTGGCAAGCTGGGCCCAGAAAATTGCCTGGCTGTGGATACTGTCAAGTGTCAACATGGTTCAAGGTTCCGTCCCCCCCAAGGCTACTAGGGCCGGGGTGTTCATTCCCGAAAGGATCCTATGAGGAGGGGAAACAGGGCTTCCTTTCGAAGTAGCGTAGGTAGGCTTACGCCGCATACGACTAATTACAGGAGTCCTCGAGGTGGAGAGAGTAACAACGACCTTGGGACCACCGCTGCGCCGTTTCCGGTCGACCCTTGGATTGCTGAATTTGAACAGGGCGCGGGCCAAACTGGTCGTAATTTTACAATTTTACGTAACTTACCTACCTTTTGCATGGGACAGTAATTGGCGGCAGAGTCGCTACGGACTACCTGTCCTTCCTTAGCTCGCGGTAGGCTGGGTGCGTAAGATCGACTCTGCCTTTGCGACACAGACATCACATCTTTGTATCTTTGCCAGGGCTTCGGTTCCTCCTCAACCCGAGACCCTGTCCGGCAAGGCGCGACAAACGGTGACCTCACTGCGCAGTATTCGTTCGTCGTACGGGGATGTGTTGGTCTGTGACACCAGGTTCGCCAAAAATACGACCCACGAGTCGAATTCCGCGGTTTTCGTCAGTTTGTCGTTGCGATCGTCGCAAGGTGTGAAAGTGCATGGACTCGAAACACCGTGCCGAGTTTCGACTGCTGAGCCTGGTTTTACCCTAGTTTTACGTCTCCGGGTTTGTGCCTAGTCAAGGTAGCATTAAATTAACCCAAATCTGGCGGGGAGTAGGCTGTCAATGCAACACCGTCACCGTAAACCTCCCCCTCGCTTCAGGTGAATACTACGATTGCGCGAGCTAAATCGGCCGTGGAAACTCTTGGGACAGTTGGCTTTGAACAAGTGGTAGCAGTCTACCATGAACAATCCATTTCCAAAAGTCGTACTGTCAGAGCACAGGTATCATTATCCCCATCCTCGCGGTATAGCGCCGCGCGCGCACCCACCAGGTCCAGCGGTTCTCACACCCTCCCAACCCCAAAGTCGATCCGCCCGCAATGCCTTCAAAAGCCGGGGCTTTTGTGTGGCGGCGCCACTGGCGGATGCCCAACTTCGTTTCGGCCATCCTGTTGTTCAGGTGAGGGCCCCTGGTAGCGATCATTCAGCTGGCGCACGCGTCAGAACCGAGTTCACACACAAGCGCCCGCTCGCTCAATATTTCCGGGTTAGGGGGCCGTCCAAGATTAGAGTCGGGAAATCCTGGAAACCTCACACCCGGCGGTTTCCCCCCCAAAACCGGAAACCGGGAGGAGGGAGTGGCCAAAAAAAAAGAAGGGTTTCTTGAGGCTCCGCCCTGCCGAAACACGATTGTCGTTGAATTGTTATCTTATCGTAAACCGTCGTCACACGGCTTTTGCTCCTGTGTCATGACCGTAAACACAACAATATCCTGCAACATTTCGAAAGGATTACATCCACCAACACATGACGCGATGCCGCCGCTTCCTCCTGACACCGGGTGGCTTCCTTTGCTTCCCCGGGAGGTTGCAAGGGGTGTAGTGTCTGTAAACTCGATAGGTAACCATTGTAACTGGTCATATCAATCAGCCCCCCTCTTCTCCCGCAAGCCACCCCATACCGGGGACAAGGTATCGAATAATTATCGAAAGGAAAAAGGCTGAAATGTCAGCATGCCTAAGGCAGATGACCAGGTTCCCGGCGACTTGGGATATTTGCGAGACCGGTCAACATTATCGGTCAGGGCGATGAGCAAATCTATCTCCCTTTCTGTCCTCGCAATCTGCACGCCACCACAAAAACCTTCCTTGCCTAACCCACTCGAGTTGGTGGTGTCTGAGACCAAAATGTTCTACGAGCATTCTATTGACTAATGCGCCCAGGGTCAGGGAAGGTTGCCTGTTAGTGCAGCTTGCCCCCTCGGCTGCGCCGGCTTGCTGCCTTTTTCTGTCGCTAGCATGCTAGAATGCCCTCCATTCTCGCGTCCGAAACTATCAACAGCGCCCCAAACCTATCGGAGAATAATTTAGCTGCGGAGTGAGCGCGGCGCGCACAGAAATGGTGCAGGCCCTCAAACTGACTGATTCAGGTCTGCAGTCCACTCCCCTGCAGGAGTTCGCAGCGAACTGATACACGCAAGCATCATCGTCGCTTCGCTGCGGACGAGTGTTCTGCGATCGCCAACTGCCGACCGACTGGGAATCAGACGAGGTGAGCTTGGATACCCTCGCTAGGGATGGGATGCATTCGAACCCCTCTCTACGCTCTTCTATTTCGTCTCAATCTCTGTGGGCTTCATATGCAGCGAGGTCAGGCAAAGCCCACTTTCCCACACCCTTTTCCTGTGTCACTCCTGCACCAAAAAGACCGGGCGTCGGAGGATTTCCTCTGGCCGCCTGGCGCGCCCGTTTCTTTTCGATCAACGGCGGCCAGACGGAACCTGCATGCCAGCTAGTCAGGGTCAAAGTTGACCTTTGGCCAGGGAGGGTAAAGGGGGCGACCTTTTTGGAGAGAACTAGGCCGGTCCAGGAGAGCTTGCGATCCCCTGCATCTGCAGGTGCGAATCACGAGGGATTTGTGTCCCACTTTACTGGGCGAATCACTTATCCCCGGCATCAGAAGTGCCAGAGCGTGCATACGATCTTGCAGCAGCCAAGTGAACCTGCGAGATGTTGGATGCATCTGTTCTCCTTGTCAGACAGGCATCGGAGGAGGGGCATGTTCTCACCGTCGTCTCTCTCCACCGAACCCGTTCGGCCCCTGATCTGGGGAGAGCTGCAGTCCCCAGACTCAAGCGGGTTGGGACTGCCCAAAGGTAGAACGGCAGTGGGAGCTGTGTTCGAGGTCGGCGAATATTCAGCTTCATCGCTGTGCCGTCTGATACTTTGTTACTCTAGGGTTCCTTGCGACGCGACGCGCAACTAACTTGCAACGCCATCGCTCCTCTCGCAGCGTTGGCCCTGCATATCCAAGGCAGACCGACCGCTGGACAAGTGGACATCCCCCATCCTATCGCTAGCACGGAGTCGGGCGATTCACATTTCCTGAGGCTGGGGCCTAGAAGGCGCCACCAAGCCTGTTCAGCTTGACACTAAGCGGCCCTAGTGGGCATTCATTGTGTACACTTCTATTTCCCCGCCTCGTCGGTTCACATTCCGAAGAGAGGAAGATCCTGATACTTGTGTAGTCAAGGTCGGTCACTGGCGCATGGGCGAAACTACTGTGTACGTGGTAGGGTTCCAGCTCCTTTGGCGTGCTCCGGAGTTAACACTCCTGACTCGACGAGGCTCTATCTCTCGACCGGTTTCGTAACGAACCCGGATGGGCCGAAAACACTCTATTGCTTGATAGATCCAACCTAGGGAGACCCGCCCATGGTTCCAGCTAAGTGTTTCGATGTCGCTCACACCGCGTATGGTGTTAGTATCACGCAACGCGTCTCGTCATCAACAGCTTCTAGCTTCGCTTTGTGCGCCCCCCTGGAAGTTCCAGAGGACGCCATTAGGCGAACTCGGCAGAGATCTTCAATCACGAACTGCACGCTCAGACTGTGGATGCCCCCTTTCAGAGTGTGAGAAAGGCTCAGCAGCTCCCATTTTCTTCAACGTATGCTGTGAAACGCAAGGGTTTCCACACTTGATCACGATCCTAGTGGAACTGGCTAGGAAGTAGACGAACGCCGATCATGCATTTCCATCCGAGGATTCGGCGGCTGCTTGGCAGACAGTTCTGTTTGATTGAGGCCCCCATCCCATAGTCCTGTGGCCACAGACTGCCGATGATGCTCAGACGTGGACGATGCCAGAACTGCGATCACGAACTCCCGTCGTGCAGCTTGGGAACAGACTGCGAGCCAGCCTCCCAAGCGAGCTGCCCGTCTTGCAAATCCTCGCTCGCCTAGCACCCCCTCGCGACCATTTGATAATCCCACGCCTTGCCGGAACATGTGAAGCACAAAGACCGGATGTTGGTGTCCTCAAGTTTCGGGCCGGCCTCAGAAGAATCGCTTTTGTATACGCTAATCCGTTGGCCTTAGTCAATTGAAGCTTGGGCAAGTTTATCTACTTTCCTCTCTTTGTCGCCAATCTCCGACTTTCTCATGCTTTTCTCGGTCAGCCCCGGCCCACTAGTCGTGGCGAGGAGCGGAACTAGTGTGCGGTGGCCTGGCGGTGTCAAACGGGACGCGCTGCCTTGTTCGCCTGGAGGGACGATCTCGCGCTAGTGGTGTTTGAAGCAGCTGCCAGGGATGCCCTCGCCCACCAAGGAGGACCTGGTCTTCCATAGTGTTCCCACCGCCGATCTGATTCGGCTTGGGTCTAGGGCCGTGGCCGGATACACAACATCGTCAATCGCGTTCGCCTCAGGGTATGTTTCGCTTTCCCAGGCAGTGGCGGTGCGGAGTACCCGGATACCGGGCTTGACCCAGGATTGAACAGCGTATTTGGTTTCTGATGTCGTGTTTCCAGGGAAGGGCCGTCAGCACGACCGCCGGTCCAGCCCCCATGGTACCGTGTGGCTGGACTGGCCACTGTTCTGCCTGGTGGGCGGTCACCCAGGACCATGGTTCCGTGGCCCTGCTATCGAACGGCTTCGAAAACCGTCTATACTTACTCCTCTCCAAGCGGCGTTGTTGAGTACAGAGGCATAGGGTTGGTGATATACGGGAATGGGTGGCTAGACTGTATTACTCCTTTGCCGTCTTCGCTCCCTGTGGAGTAGCTTCAAGTTACGGATCTGCCCCTGAGAGCAGGTCCTGTGGAGGCGATGCGTGGGCAGATATGTTTGCGAACGCCCTGGCCTGTCTGTCCTGCGAATCTTCGGCTTAGAGGACGGTGATGGGTGCAGCTTGCTATACTAATCGTCCATCTAGGTGTCAAGAATATTGAAGTACATGCGGTCCTGAACCACATCGAATCAGTCTCCTCCCTTGCCGAGAACGCGGTGAAGAACATATCTTCCGTGAAACCCTTTCCACCAGTATCGCCTTACGATGGACCTCAACCCAAGTGCCTCCTCCAGCCCAAGAGTTTAATAAAGCGACGGGCGAGCCGACGAGAGAGCGGCCAATACTCGTGGGCCACGGAAGACAGTAGATAGTTGGAGGCTGTCCTTGGACGGCCTCCAGGTCGTATGGCCGCTCTCCGTAAACGAAGTCCCAAGATTATACGCAACGAATAGTAAACCAAAGGAATCAGAATATTTCCGAGAGACTGAGACCAAGGTACAAAACCATGCGCAAGAACGGACCTGCCTGATACGGATTGAACCTATGCGTACAAAAACTTACCCGGTCGGATCAGGCTTCACCCCCAGCTGAACCCCTTGCTAGTGAGGACGTCCTCGAACAGAAGTATGTTTGTTGCAGAGATTACTCTGGTACGGGATATCTCCAAATACAGGAAGTGTGCCTGTCCATAACCACACTCAAACGAGAGGTGGGATCACGCATGTACCCCTTTATTCAGTTGAGTAGAAAGGAACACGATACCAGGACGGCCCTCAACCACACCGCACTTTGGCCCTGCTCATGATGGAGATGCCACTTAGCTTCTCTGCTGACCCGACGGCCTTCGGATAAGCCTATAGGTAGAATATAGGGTATAGCCATGACGGAAATCCCTTTTCTCCCATTTCACCAACTGAGTGTTCTCTCAAGACCCATCCTTCCCTTGTCATAGTTCCCAGGCTTGCCACTCGGCCGACCTAAGGGTTTCAAGGGAGTTGGCCATGGTGACTATCACCAGTTCACGTAAAGAAGACCTGGTAGCTGGCCGTGGCGGCCTACTTCCCCCGGGGGCCAAGCGACACAGAGCGTCATCCAGCGACCACCCGGCATGAAGGCTCCCTCCGCAAGTGCCGCTGGGGCGCCGGTTCGCGTTGCTCATGCCTAGGCACCCTTTCTTGCTCGCCACTGGGCGATCCAAGCATACCTAGACGCGCGAGGTCGGCCCCCAGGGCCAAGGCCTGAAAACGAGAACACACGAAAACTACGCACCCGTGGTCGATTCATGGACCATGACTTACCCCTACCCTGCGTTCGGTCCTCGGTACGCTCCTTCCGACTCCTTCCTAACGACACACCCAGAGATGATTGCGTGAGGGGGTCACCATCTCCTCTCCACCCGCTCCACCCTCGAAGCAGCAACTAACGATCAAAGTTATGCTTCTGCCAGGGCCGACAATCTCGCAGTGGTTCTCCGGACAAGCCTTCCCTGTCCCGAAGAGCGCTGGTGGAGCGACAGGCACGCGCCGGTTGCCGTTAGGGTCCGATCGTGGCAAGAGGATCTCCGGATCTCCGGAGACAAAGAGACTAATTATGTGTACGCATAAGAAAAGGACCTGTTCTAGCTGCCTCTAGTCGGTACATTGATGGAACATCTGCTGACGGAAAGAACTTCGCTGGCGAGAGAAGCGGCCGTAGCGGAGCAGGCTACAGGGAAAGTGCAGGTACTGCCATCCTCGCGCACATTTTCAGCTCATCGCGTAAACACTAGCAAGGGGGTTTTCATGATAAGGATTGATCGGCAAGTCCTACACTAGATGAATTCTAGGAAGGGATCGGGTCATCACTGCTTCGCGAACACACGAATGACGGTGAACTCGCTCCAAACCCTCCTTGATTGGCGCCCATGTGGTGTTCTAGAAGAAGCTAATCCCAAGCTTAGTCTCGGATAGGTCTCGGATACTCAACCGAACACGCCAACCTCAGGTTTTAGCCCCGGAGCTGTCGCCCATTTAAGTTAAGCCTCGATAGGTGAGATGGCTCCTCGCGTCGAAAACTCCAAGACGGGGAACTGCCCCCAGCTGGAGAGGACGGTTTGCTACTAGTGTGAGACTGGCCCGGAAGGAATATCTAGCTCGTCGCACCATGACACATCTTTATTTTACCCTTGCTTCGCTAACGATTCCGAGGCGGTCCTCATCAATGACAGTGGGGAGGGGTTGAGGGGAAACCGATCAGCAGTCAGCCTCTGTGGCCGTGCGGCCACGCCGACGAGGATAAGGGGGACCGGCCGATCAGTATGCTTATGCGTATGCGGAGCTGGTCACACGCCGGTGTGCAGGGTATGCCTGTAATTCCAGTGGCACCCCCGGCGGATGCCATTTCTCCCCGTTCCGCCCCCGAGTGCAACCACGAATCCCGGCTCTGAATCCCGGCCCCGAAGACGTCGCTCCTCTTCGACCGTAGACGGCGACACATATCCACGAACTATGGATGCCAATTACTCAAAGTAAATATTTTAGATCTTGTCGGCCTTAATACCTTCCGTAGTTTCCTTTCAGATCTAGATACGTTGTGATCTGGTCACTGGCAAGATTGCTACACCAGCCCCAGACAATTACACAACGCGTGACAATGGGCGGTTCCACATTGTATTTGAGCAATATGATATTACAGTGTATAGGGAGACTTCTTACTTTGCGCCCTTCGTTTATCCCATAAAGCTCCTGGCACTCCTGTCCCCTCTCCCGTCCGTCGAGTCTAACGCCGTGCGCCTCCACGTCTAGATGGCAATTCGCCTGCACTTTTGTGTATCTCCGTCTCGGCATCCATGCTGGTAGTTTGAACCGCTCCATCAACACGACACCCCTTTCGTCCCCAAGGTGTTGATATGGAATATGCTGGGATGGGTTTGCTCCAACGCCGGGTTTGATGGCGATTTGACCTCGACCACTTCCTTTAGTTCCCCATCACTCCTGAGGCACCTCTGATCATATTCCAGTATTGCCGATGCTTGTAGGATGCATCGCACTATACACCGTCGTCGAGATGACGATGTCCGTTTTCCAACGAGAACGAGCCCGGGGCCCTCACAGCCCGAGACGTCTATTAATTTATGTTCGACGGCCTCAATGTCACCGGCTGGCCGCAAGGATTAGACCACCCTTCCACTGGTGGCAGCGAATCATGGTTGCGTAGCTCGCCCGCAGGATACTTCATGCCGTATTCGCGACCCGGGCCCAACTCTCGACCGTCACGGGTCTGCCATGGCGCAGAATATCCTTATCTACCTCAGAGTTCTCGCTGGCATACGACCGTTCCTCGGGGATGGACCACGTGGCTGGTGTAAGGCTGCCAGATGATTCGTGCCCCTGAATGTCGTGTGCATGGTGACGCTCCAAAGACCCTCTAACCGCGGGAGGTTGCCGCCTAACGGTAGGTATGGTCTTGAGCGGTAATACCCAGCCATTCTGAGACCGAGTAGCGGAGAACAGAGAGGGGAAATGGCGCTTGGCAAGCGGCCGTAGGCACGGTATGCATGCGCATATAATGCCTATGTACAGCTCAAGAAGGCTGTTCACGTTCTGTGTTAGAAGTCTCAAGATCCGATGTTATAGGAAATAGAACGCTGAAGGGCAAACAAAGTACGAACCACCATATTTGGTTCCTAATATATCCCCGCCACGTTACGTCCGGATCAGGCAGAGTAATAAAGATATTAACTAGCCTGACTATGCTCACGGTGCAGACACTGATTATGGTCAGTCACTGAGCAGTCGCGCCGCGAGGATAGGAGTTTGCGAACTCACAAACCGCCAGTCATGAAAAGAAGCGTCACGGCTACTTTTTGCCGAGTTGCAATTCTTAACGGCCACAATAGCCATATGGGTAGGAGCAGGATCACGAAGTCGGTGCCCACGTTCAAACCTGCTGCCACAATAAACGCCAGAACCAGGTTGAGGCATGAACCCTCAACGCCCGAATCCCAGTAACGCTCCACCGGGTTACAGTTATAGGTAAAGGAGAAGGCTTGAGCGAGGGAGTATCCCGTAGCAATGAACATGATGATATACGCTGCGGCTTTGAAGCCCCGTTCCGACGGGAAGCGAAGGTAGAAGAGCAGGATGGAAACTTTCGTGAAGAGCGTGGCAAAATTATAGGTTATGGACCCTCCGATGACTCCGAGCTGTTGAGTTGACACTGGGGGTTAGCTACCGAACACTTCACTGTCACTCCGACCAGAGTCTTACCTTGAGAAGGTTTTTATAATCCTCAGCGGTGATGTTCCACAAGTGTCTACCATCGCCATTATTTGTTTCTAGGACCCTCGTAAGTTTTAACCCAAGGGGGTCTTCGCTCCCGGGGCCTGGATTAATACTTACGCACGATATTCACTATGGAAAACGCGACAGCAAATACCTTGGGGGCTTAGTATTAGCGATGCCTCGAGGAGAGTC